>FUFK010043913.1_pt1 | contig 63449 bp, 62 predicted proteins | sample 1021851 | NCBI WGS metagenome assembly FUFK01 (sample SAMEA51879418, study PRJEB19060) | metagenome
CATTGGCGCCCCAACTAACTATACAGAGGGTACCCAATCAATACCCATTTCACGCGTGTGTGTCGCAAGGGTTTGGATGGGTGTCGGGTCAAGAGTTATACTCTGTATACAGTGAGATATACATATGGATGAGTTTGCAGAATTGGAAGCAGAACTTACGCAGGAACAGAATGTGCCTACCTCCTCTCTACAACATATCCTGAAATTACTTGATAGTGGTGAATTGGAGGTCGATTACACCATAAAGTCGGTAGATGAGGTTGTGACCTCTGGCCAAAAATGGGCATACTTAGCAATAGGAATTATCCTCGCTCCGATAGGTATCGGTTTGCTAATTATTTGGGGCCTTATCAAAGATGGTTCGCTAAATTCTTCTACACATAATATGATTGGGAAATACTACCTTGGATTCTGTCATAGTATTCTTGAATATGAATATAAAAATGAGCAATTGATTGAGGCGAAATTAACTAACCTTGATGGCAATTCGTATGTTTCTCACGAATGGATCTCATTCGGGGATAATGGTGGACAATATTTAGCGTTCTATATTCATGGTAGTGGAAATAATAATGTCAAATTGGGAGATATTCCTGAGACCCTCACTGGAAGAAAAGAAAATTTCCAGAAAGTATACCGAAAAGTGAAAGATTTCTGTGAAATTTCAGGGCTGAAGAATGTGTCCTCTCTAAAAGAGGAGAAGAAATACGCTCAATGGATAACTGAAATGTCTTGACTAATTACATATCGTTTCGGATAGGCCGCGGGGCCACTATGGTCTTTGCATCGGAGATAGTGAGAACATTTTCCTGCTTTCTACTACTTCGGCGACCCTTTCCATGAATTCTAGGTCTTCGAGCCTCTTCGCCATCTCAGCGGGATCGAAGTCAAAGCGCAGAATGATTGCGGTGTTGTCATTGGCCTTGCCATACACTATTTTTCCGTCTTCTACTTCCTTTCTGTTGTCGTAAGCGTTCAACATCAACTCTTCCCAATCCTCGTAAGTCTTGCCTTCTCTCATATGAACAAGTATCGCTGCATCCATGATAATCCCTCTAATATGATATTTATATTATGTTTGCTGGCCATATTCATCAATCCCATTTGACACCGTAGCCGCTAATTTTGGTTACTGATTAGGGGCANNAATCACAGTTGGATCACCCCAAGTAAAGGTTCGCATTGTGTGTCCTCCAGCGATACTAGGGGCGTCTAATTCTTTGTATTCTTCAGAAATTCTGTTACCTAGGTTGTCGTTAGTNTATTTGTGAATAAATTGTTGACCNTCATTGCTAATCTGTACAAGTTTTCCATTATCATCGTAAGTGTGGACGCTAATGTCAACCTCACCGTCGATTGTTCGTGTTTCNGTCATCAATAAACTATTGTTGTAATTATAGGTGTAAACAATNACATTATCAGTATTCAGTTCAACGATTNTTTGTGCTANATTCCCTTGCTCATCATAGGTTGTTGTGATGTTTTGGTCGTGGTAATCCACTATGTTCTTTTTCACTTCCCGGCTTTGATTATCGTAAGTATACGTGGTGGTTCGATCCCATCTAAGCTCTCCTCCTGGCCCATCTGTATCAACAAGGTAGCTGTAATTTAACAAACCATCTGTNTAGTAGTAGTTTTCCTCTTGATACTGATGAATTTCATCCCCAGTACTCCAACTAGATGTAATTTTTGAGATATNTCCATCGCTATTGTATGTCTTGAATTGCTCCCAAATACCACCTTCTTCAACATCCACACGATATGTTAATCTGCACTGTTCATCATACTCTAGTGTCGCTTCAGTTGGGTGTTTTGTTTCCATGGTGGTTTCGTTGACTATCCAATATGATGTTTCAGAAACCACTACCCAACATTCACTACCTTCCGGTAATTCTGCGTCTTCGTTCAATTCCTCTGTGGAAGTGCATCCTGCAAGACACATGGAAGTAACCAATAAGCAGCATAAGATAGGACGTAGCATCAAATTAAACCAAACGAATTTCTGATATATTGTTTTTGCAATATATTCACTTTATTCTAGTGAATAATTTACATCTTTGTCTTTGTTCGTCGCCTCTCGCATTCATATCAACTTTATTTGGGTAAACACTGACATTTCGGACAAAAATCTAACCGTCTATTTGCTACTCTTATCCTAACTATTTCGGCATCACAATAGTGGCACAGCAACCCATTACGACAAAATGCTGAGTGACGGTAAGCACGTTTTGGTTCACCTCTTTGTTTTCCAGCTAATGCTACTTTTTCACTCACAGTGAATCCTCCTGTATCGTATGATAATTTAGTCAGATTTTTTGTTGTCTCGGCCCAGTGTTGAAGTTTTTTATCTGAGATTAATCTAGGTTTAGCATTGGGATGAACACCTGATTGGTGGAGTATTTCACTTCTTAGATAATTTCCAATTCCTGCAAGAAATGACTGATCTAACATCAAAGATGAGGCGTTTCTGTTGCAGAATTTCTTACTTTTCAAACGATCAAATATCAAGGATGGTGTACAAGAATCATCTAAAATATCAGGTCCGAGTTTAGAAATAAATGGATGATCCTCTTCTTTTGAGGTTGGAATAATTTCTATATCTGTTGCAGACCAAAGTCTAACTGCAAAATTATCGGTAAGAAATTCGACTCTAAGAGATCGGTTCCATTTCATTTCTGTGGAACGGCGATTTACAGTCCAACGACCATATAATTGATTGTGAGAATACATGCTTAGATCGCAGTCAAATCGAATCAACATAGCTTTGCCTCGGGTGGTAATTGATTCAATTTGTGATTGCTGAAGAATTTCTTGAAATTCAACAATTGGGGGATAGATTAGGGTTAGAGAATGAATTTCTTTACCGACAATTTTCTTAGATATCCGATCAGCCGCTCTACGAATTTCCGGCCCTTCAGGCATGAATCAAAACGATTAACAATAGTACTAAACGTCGTGTTCTGATGCAAAAGCGAATGTATCGTTTTCTATAACTCAATAATGTCTCAGATAAAAAAAACTAGATTATTTAAACAATTGAATTTAATTCACAACATGGATAATGGTTCCATAACGTCATTGGAATGGCTTAGTCGATTTCTTGATGAAACCCCAGGTGATGAGGTAATTGGTGGGATACCTAGACAAGTACCAGGAGCATGCTGGTCTAGAGTTGCACCAACAGTTGTTCCCAATCCTACTCTACGTCTATGGTCAATTGAAATGGCCAAAGAGTTAGGAATTAATGCTGGAGGAGAAGAATTCCTTTCTGGGAATAAAACAACCAATGGAATGGACCCATATGCACAGAGATATGGCGGTCACCAATTTGGTAATTGGGCTGGTCAATTAGGTGACGGAAGAGCGATTTCGTTGGGAGAAGTATGTGTTGGAACTAGAACATTTGAATTACAACTCAAGGGATCTGGAGTCACTCCATATTCAAGATTTGCAGATGGAAAAGCTGTGCTGCGTTCTTCTATTCGTGAATTCCTTTGCAGTGAAGCAATGTATCACCTAGGAATTGATACAACAAGAGCACTATCCTTGGTCACAACAGGAGAAGATGTGGTTCGAGACATCTTGTATAATGGAAACCCCGCTCCTGAACCAGGAGCAATTGTTTGCAGAATTGCACAGAGCTTTATTCGGTTTGGTACTTTTCAAATCCATACTATGACAGGGAATTATGATGCTCTAAAGAAAATAGTTGAGTATACTGTGAAATACCATTTTCCCGAACATTCTATCGATACTGATGACCATATAATTGATTGGTTAAAAGAAATTGCAGATAAAACAGCATTAATGATTGCACATTGGATGCGCGTAGGATTCGTTCATGGAGTGATGAATACTGACAATATGTCGATTCATGGTCTAACCATCGATTACGGGCCTTATGGATGGATAGAGGATTTCGATCTTGATTGGACCCCAAATACCACTGATTCTGGGAGGAAGAGATACAAGTTTGGTAATCAAGCACAAATTGGAGCATGGAATTATGCTCGATTGTTGGAATCAATAAGTCCGTTAATGGATGAACCAGAAAAGTTACATGAGGCTCTAGTTTACTATTATGAGGCGTATGAAAAACATAACAACTTGATGATGGGAAAAAAACTAGGTTTAGATAAATTCAATTCTGAAGATGAGGAAATCACTACTGAACTAAGTAAAATATTACAAAGTAGCGAGATAGACATGACAATATTCTTCAGATTATTATCATCCATAGAGGAACCAGATGTTAATGCACTAAAATTTGCATTTTACAATGAAGAAAAAATACATGGAAATGAATTGAATGACTGGTTGAATAAATGGTGGTCTAGAGTGGAGGGAGATCCTGACCGAGAAAAAATGAAACAAACAAACCCAAAGTATGTCTTGAGAAATTGGATGGCTCAGTTAGCCATTGATGCAGCTGAAAAAGAAGACTATTCAGTTGCAAAAGAACTCCATGAACTTCTAAAAAAACCGTATGAAGAACAGTTGGAGTATGAAGAAAAATGGTTTCAGAAACGTCCAGAATGGGCCAGACATCGAGTAGGTTGTTCTATGCTCTCTTGTTCGAGTTGATATAGAATAGTCACTGAGAAGTGTCTATGTTGACTTGATTTCTATAATTGATGCAATGTTAGAGATCATCCAACATGATGCTGCAGCTAATTGCAACCAGTCTGCTGTAGACATTTCAGTACCATTGGTATAAACGAATACGCTGATAATCCAACAGAAACTAGCAAGGGTTTGACCAAGCCAAGGAATACTCTTCATTTTATCTACACGCGTATAGACCGGATCCATATTTATCGCCTCAGACTTGATATCATAACTATTTCCTATCAACAGGTTAAGCACTCTTGTCCGCAGCATGACAAATCATCCAAGTACATCCCCCAGCTTCTGTAAGCATCGATGAAATCATCTGTAGGTAAATCAAGTGATGATGCAATGGATTGTGCCACAATTCCGAAGCGTTGGCGATACTTGAAAATAAAACAGAATATTAGGCCACCGTGGCGAACCGCAGGACCGCAGAGAAACATACCAGGAACTATGGTTGATTCATCATTATCACCAAGGAGTGGAAAACCATCATCTCTCATTTCAAAAAGATGAGACACAAATTTATGGCTCCCCTCAAAACCACTTGCTAAAAGGGGTTGTTCTTGAGATTGGAAGGTTTGACCATCTTGAGTGGTAATCTCATATACCCCATCGTTTAATGATACTGAACTGATTAGAGTCTCTGGGAACAGTTCGACATTTTCCTCAAAGCTTTGATCTTTCATGCGTTCAAATGAAAATGTGGACAAAGAAACACTCGGGTCAGAACTAGTTTCACTCCATGGACTGTCTTTGTCAAACAATTTGACCTTTTTGCCACGTTTAGCAAGATGATATGCTGCATCGAAACCGCTCTCATAACCACCAATAATCAAGAATTCATCTCCTTCTAATCCAGCGTAATTTGGAATAGTGGATGTATGGCGGCAAAATTCACTTCCCGTGAATCTTCCAGTTCCTGGATATTGATATTCTCCCGCAGCCCAAATGACATTTTTGGCCAGTAAAGTCTTCTCATCTGTAACCAGATGGAATAGTTCATCTTTCTTTTCAATATTAATCACATCTGTATTTTCTTGTATGGGAAGTTCAAAGAAAGTAGCAAGATCTTGTAGATGCTTTGCAAACTCACTACCAGTAGGATGTTCTACTCGCATACTAAATGCGGGAGAAACTCCTACGGCAATCGAATTCAAATCAAGCATACCTATTGAGTTACTTGGAAATGAAGGAGTAATGAAACGTGTCTCTTCGGGCCAGGAGGCGAACGATGAACCAATCTCATTTCGGTCGACTACTAGGAAATTTTCTATCCCCGCATGGGCGAGGGCAATTGCAACCCCAACACCTGCTGCACCACCTCCTACAACTATGACATCATACTGACTAGCAATACTATCCGTATCGTCATCCTCACCTTGTAGGGTGCCGTGTTGACTAGAAACCATAGCCTCGCATCGTTAATAACATTTTAAAAAAAACTAATAATTAGGGAATGAAATATTATTATTAGTCTTACAAAAATATACCGTTTGATTAAAATCATCGAACAATTTCCGTTAGACGAGGGAGCAGGAGGGTTGCTGACAGTGCAAGACACTGAGGAAAGTCCCCTCTCCACGACGCAAGTGGCTCGGTTTACGCCGAGGATCCGAGAGGGTCGGCCATGTAGAAGAAACGAACCGTGGCAGGTGTGTGCTATGAATCCGAAAGGAGGAGGTCGCCTGTTTACGGATGGAACGAACAACCCCACTGGAGCAAGTCCAAACAGTCCCGTCGACGAGCGTCGCCGAGGGACGGGTCGGATGCTAAGTTGAATGCAACCAGCCTAATGGTGAACAAAAAGGGGCTTACTCCCTGCACCCTCAACAATTAATTTGACTCAACTATGGTGGCATCTATTGGACCCGAATCTTCGACAATTATCTTATCATCATCTACCCATGATCCGCTTAATCCTTTGATTCGATGCATTGTTCGTTTTGTTGCAACTAACATGCTGGGTAGCAAAATTGATGATGTAAATAATGCAAGAATAATCAATAACATCATCAAAACAAAGAAATTTCTTAATCCCGGAATCGCTACAAATAATCCTGCAGCAAGCCCTGCTGAAGTTGTAGCGGTGGTCTCGAAGATGGTTTGACCTGTCTTCTCAACTGCTTTAGAGACACCACTTGGAGTTTCTTTCTCATCCTTAATTCTATCAACAATATGTATTGAATCGTCAACTCCTATCCCAAATACAATTGTTCCAATCATAGCAGTAAATACATTCACGTTTACACCCCCACCTAATTTCATCAATAATGGCTGCCAAAGTACTACTGCACCTACAGCAATCATGGTAAATGTAGCTAATCTCGGAGATGCAAATAGTATTGACATAACAAAGAGTAATACAATCATAGTAGCGATTGTTGTCTCAGATTGTGCTTCATGTATTCCAGAATTAATATCCAATGAGACAGGTAATCCTCCAGTCAACAAGGTATTTTCTACTCCAGTCATTCCAACCGCAGTACACCTTTTTGCATCTCCATCAACACAATTGTCTCCAGTCAACCTCTGATCTATAGTTTCTCTCAACAGCCCAGCATCTCCCAAAGAGATGTATGGTTGATTAACATAAACTAGAGTCTTTGTTTCACCAAAACCAGTGTCTGCATTCATGAGCATTGAGCGGACTTCTGGAGATAGTGTATCAAAAGCGACATTAACCATTGTATCCCTAGAAGTCAATTGAAAGAATGGGCACTCTGGACCAGCAGTAGGGTTTTCCCAACATTCAGAATGAAGAATACCCCATAATGTATCTGAATAGAGTTCATCCGTTGTAATTGGATTAGGTATAGATACAGGTATTGACTTAAGGATGGTAACCAAAGAAATTGATGTGGTATTATCCACAGTGTCAATATCTTCTACCTGAATCCTTTCAATTGCATCTAATACTGGTAAATCACGAATCGGCGCTGTATCATTCACTCTCCCCCTATCTGTAGCATCAACAATGAACATATTTGTCTGACCACCTTCGAAAACTCGACTATATTCTGCCAACGCTTCATATGTAACTAAACCAGGAGGTACTTCCGATGAAGCACCTGTAATGTCTTTACCTAATTCTTCTTCAAGATAATATACACCAAATGCAGTAACTAACATTGAAACAATTAGCACGGTCCATGTCCACCTAAGAGGTATCTGTCCAATTTTTGACCATAAATTATCAGTTGCCGAACTTCTTCCCTTTCTATAACGAAGAAGAAATGCTAATGCTGGAACCATAATCAAGGATAAGATAAACGTGATGAAAATTCCAAGAAGAAGGGTAGTACCAACTGTTCTCATTGGCCGAATTGGTACCAATTCTGTCCATGTAAGAACGCTAAATCCAATAATTGTAGTTAATGCTGAAAGCATAATCGCATGACCACTAGTTTCAGCGGCAGCAACTGTTGCCTTGAGATACAATTCTTCGTCCCATGGATCTAAGGATTCTATTTGTCTTCCATCTCTTTCTGCATCCCATACTTTTTGTGTATATTCATCAAGAATTTCATTCCTATTTTCTTCAATTCTATTCGTTAAATGGAGGGCATAATCTACTCCTAGGCCTACCAAAATAGGACCAGCAGAGATAATCATTGGAGTTAGTTCAATATCGAGTAAAACAGTTGCGCCAAATGTAATTAACAAACTAAAGAGAATAGGCGTTCCACAAATAATTACAACCTTAGGACTGCGATGGAGGAGAGCCATTGTGATAATAACAAAAACAGCACTCAATGGTAGCATCTTAGTTACTAGTTCTTCATAAACTGCGTCTGACACATCATGCAAAACAGGAGTCAGCCCAGTTACGGTGATTGCGTCTCTTGGTAAAATTAGGTTCATCCTAGTTTCATTAATTGAGGAAAGGGGTTCAGTATATGTCTTGGTACACAGTGGAAGGCCACACTGATCAAGCAACTCTTGAGTGTGTTCGATAAACGCTCGATGATCTTGAATTAACCCACTGGGATTTTCTTCCGTCTTGCCCTTAGGATCATTTCTAGGAGAAATATCGGTACCTTCCATATCAAACCTAATCCCAACTACCACAACGGCGGTGTCCCAAATATTGTCTCCATTGGTGTCACGTACGAAGTTAGACAAAAGTGGTCCCGCAGTATCCACAAAATCGTCGATTATTCGTTGATCTTCAGGAATGGAATATCCATCATAGGGAGTCTGGTCTGTAAGCGGACATTGAGAGGGATCTAAATTTGGAATCTGATATTTTTCCATAGCACAATTAAACCGCTTAGCTGAGCTGTTTGCTTCTTTGATAATCTGGGCAGGAGATAGAATCCAAACTACTCCGTCTTCTACTCCTCTGTCAGATTTATTTCGATCGAGGCCATGTTTGTAACCTCCTGCATTGGAATTCATATCATCTCCTTCAATCCAACTTATTTGAGTGAGAATCTCCACATCAGTTACGTTTTCAGAACCTCTATTTGGGCCTTCTATCGCGTTATTTGTATGGATGTAAAGAAGAACAATATCTGTTGACCATTGTTCTCTAACTTCCAGAAGTAAATCAGTTGAATTAGCCCCGTCTGGGAGATAAACCTCTACATCTCCGTTTATTTGTTGTTGGAAATCTTTCGCCGAATTCCCCATCCAACCGGCAGAAATCAATAGTATAATCAAAACAAATGCAGGTGCACGAATGATTCGACTATACAAGAAAATGTAGAATAATTCGCGTATAGATTTGACANTTGAAGTTAGACGATGGATTGAATCACCAAATATTCGATTTAGAACATTTTTTATCTGCTCTGAAATTTGTGATAAAAATGAAACAACAAATGTCCAAAATGATGTCTTGCTCAACTTTTCAGCAATCTCTCCGATGGAAATACCATCGTCGGTGACCTCAGATTGCTCTTTCGACATATACCTCCCACGAATCGAACGAACATCAAGCGTTCGGAAGAAGAAAGGTCAGAGAGAACGAATACGCTGTAAAACAACTCTTCTCATCAAGGCCCTAGCGCCATGCAAAACTAAACCAGAGAAAACCAGTGATAATCCTAGCATAGATAACCATGCACCGGTTAATCCAGGGCCTACAGAAAGAGCAATCGTTCCATCAGTTAACTCTTCAACTGAATTCAGCATGCCTAATCCTATCGTAGTACCTGAAACCAACAACCCAATTCCGGGTAAACCAAATACTAACATGGGCTTCTTGTGAGATAAGGAAATGAGTGCGTAAGTTAGAACAGTAAAACCATGACCGAATGCAGAATATGTGGATGATTTAGGAACATCATATCTTACTTTAATTGGGACTTCTTCGACATTTAGTCCCTTTTCCTTGCATTGGTCAAGAACTTCGAGTGTTGACTCCATTCCTTCATTCTCAAAAGCGAGTAAATTCAATGCCCTCTTACTGAACGCTCTAAATCCACTTTGGGTATCTTTTACTCCAAGATCACTTGTTAAATTTGAGGCAGTGTTGATCATTGAAATGCCAAGTCTTCGATACATAGGCATTGAACTTCTGTCACTATTATCAACAAAACGAGACCCAATCACTACATCAACATCCTCTTTGTCTAATCCTGCTAGAACGGCAGGAAGATCTTCAGGTTGATGTTGTCCGTCGCTATCTAAAATAACTAATTTATCGACATTTTTTTCTCTGGCAATACGGAAAATACTTCTAATCGCAGCACCATATCCTCTATTTGCACGATGATAATGAATCATCGCGCCAGCTCTTGCAGCTAATCTAGAACATGAATCTGAGGACCCATCGTCAACGCACAGTACTTCATCAACATAAGGCAAGCAACGAATTACAACAGATGCTACTGTTTCCTCTTCGTTGAACATCGGCATTCCGACCATGGTTAGAACATCCTGCGATTCATGTCCCTCCATGGTTAAATTCCGAACATTGTTCGTATATAGTCTATGTAGGAATTATGTGAGAAAAAAATGGAATTTTCTTGCATATACAATACCCAATCATCCGATGGACTCAAGTTCGATGCATAGATGGCGCATCATGGTCACACTTGTCACAGGCGGAGCAGGATTTGTCGGTTCTCACCTAGTAGACTGCTTAATTGATAATGGACACAAAGTACGTATTTTCGACAATATGTCAAGTGGACAGATGTCATTTCTGTCCCACCATGAAGATAAAATCGATATCGTTGAAGCCGATCTTTTAGATCTCAATGCAGTTAAATCTGCTATGGTAGGAGTTGACCAAGTGTTCCACCTGGCGGCTAATCCAGATATTAGATTGGGTACCGAAATTACTGATACTGATCTCAAACAAGGCACAGTCGCAACTTACAATGTCCTAGAAGCAATGAGAATTAATGGAGTTTCAAAAATTGCATTTGCTAGTAGCAGTGTAGTTTACGGAGAAGCGAAACAAATGCCAACTCCTGAAAATTATGGGCCATTATTTCCTATCTCATTATACGGTGCTTCTAAATTAGGTTCAGAGGCATTAATTACATCCTGGGTTGGAACTTTTAATCTTCAAGCATGGATTTTCAGATTTGCAAATATTGTAGGAGCAAGAGGTACGCACGGAGTAATATTTGATTTCATTCATAAATTACATCGAGATAAGTCGACTCTCGAAGTTTTAGGTAACGGACGGCAAGAAAAATCTTACATGGAGGTTGTTGATTGTGCTAAAGCAATGTTACATGTTGTAAATAATACCAATGAGCCAATCAATTGCTACAATCTTGGAACTAGTGATACTTGTAGCGTTAGAAGAATTGCAGAAATTGTTCTAGAGGAAACAAAATGTAATGATGCCAATATCGAATATACTGGAGGGGATAGAGGATGGGCTGGAGACGTGCCCAAATCTATGCTTGATCCTCAACGACTGTTTGATTTGGAATTCACACCTAATTTTAGCTCTGAAGAAGCTATTCGACACACTGCCCGTTGCCTAGTTAATGAAATAGGTCAGCCCTAATCATGGGTGGAATATACCATCTTCTTCAAACATAGATTCACTATCAATTGAAGAAATTGTAGACATTCGAATGACAGTAACATCAATACGACCCGCTTCAGGATAGAGACTGGTTAATTCTCTATGCAACTCGTTTCTTACCTGTTCAACATCTTTAGCATCAATTATTGTAACAGATCGTATTGGGGATGACCCTCTAATTTCAAGTATGTATTCTACCATCCACTCAACTGCCACTGTCAACTCAAAGTTTTCTACAACATCGTCCATATCGTCCATCAAGACTAATATCTACTTACAAGCATATGAATGCATTGATTTATTGTTCAGTAAAATAGAATCTCAGAAAGGCAATAATAACGCCTGTTAAGATTAATGGAATCCATAATGATATCGATTCATTTTCAATTGACTGGTCTAAGGTCCAAGATAAAGCAGAAAGTGTGGTTCTTGCCCCTATTTCAGGACTGGTAACCGATTTTTCATGAATAACAACAATTGTAGTTGAACTATAATCCAATCCATTGGGCCAAGAAAAAGTGAAATTAGAAAATATTGAGTAATTAGAATTAAATGTAGCATGTCCCCATTCTTGAGGATAAACTATCAATTCATTTTCATTGACTGAAATAATATTTTTTAAAACATAATTACTAGATAATTTACCATTTGTTGCATCTTCGGGTGGAATTGAGGCTTCATTCTCCAATAACATTAGTGTCATACTTGTTGAATTGACTTCTAACGGATCATCAACTACAGCTTCCACAGAAACAATCGAGGAATTATAGGAGATTCTTACTTCCAAAATTTCATGTTGAATACGATCCGCTTCAGCATCCAATAGTGACCTTTGAAGTTCACCACTTGAAGAGGAAGGAGTAGATTCTCTTAAGCCATCAAATGTATAAGATGGAGTAGAATCCGCATCCGATATCCCCAACCAATTTTTCCTGTAGTTGGAAGCTTCATTACCAAGTGGATCATTTATTGCGCTATGTAAATTTACACGAATTATTCGGTCTCCATTTGAATCAACCATATCTGGGACCCATTCTTCATGGTCAGCGCATACGTCGCACCAAACAGCCGTAGACATTTCCATGACTACAGAACCTCCCCCACGGACCTGATGTAAATTATTCTCCTCACCATTAACTGAAAAAGATAAGCTAAGAACAAGGAAAATCAACACTAGTGACAATCTCCCCATGAACTAGCCACCATGTTCTATTGTTTCAAACCGACGTAATATTGTTCCATAGTATTGAATCTTAACAAAAAAAAATAAGTTAATGATAGAGATGATTTTGACTTACTCAAATCTATGTAAAAATTGGCTAATCTCCGTCAGACTTGAAAGATAACGGATGTAGGGTAATTCATGAGTAAGCGCTGGTACTCCGAACATAGGAGCGACCCTTGGCGTAGAAAGGCGAGACAGGAAGGATATCGTGCACGCTCAGCTTTCAAATTAAAAGAGATACAAGAGAAATTTACACCTATTCGACATGGAGATACTGTTCTGGATGTTGGCTGTGCCCCGGGTGGATGGAGTCAAGTTGCATGTGAATTAGCAGGAAATGAAGGCATGGTAGTTGGAGTGGATTTACAGACCACATCTCCCATTGAAGGTGCTTATTTTATTGTCGGAGACATTCAAGACAAAGCTACTCAAGATTCTACCCGTGAAGCATTTCAAGGAAGGGTAATAAATACCATAATCTCAGATATTTCACCAGATATTAGCGGACGATATGATATCGATCAAGCGATTTCTATTGATTTAGTTACCATGGTATGTGATTTTTCATTACCACTACTAAATCCCGGAGGGGCTTTCATCACCAAAGTTTTCCAGGGTCCAGGATTAGATGCTCTGGTAAGGGCGCTAAAGAGGAGGTTTTCCAAAGTTCATCGATTTTCACCCATTTCTTCGAGAAACGCATCTTCTGAGATTTACTTGGTTTGCAAGAATCTAAAACCACACCATGGAGCTCTCATTCAAACGGTTAGTGATGAGATATTGAACTCTCTAGAAAAAGATGGGATTGTAGATAATTCTGAAGAGGAAGAAATTATCACAAAAACTGGATTTTCTGTCCATAGAAGAAAATGATTAGATGGTCAAGCCTAAAAGAGAAGTTGATTTCCACAGAGTACTAAGGAGTCGATTGTTTGAGTCACGCAACTACTTGTACGTCATCGGGAATCCCTTTGGAGGATAAGCGCAGTACCTCATTTCCATGTCCTGGATATGATGCAGAAGGTAACCCTTGTAAGAGTATGATTGGCCGTAGTGAGATGTGTAGGAACCAAGGTGTTCGCTATATTTGTCCAGAATGTCGATTCATAGGCCCTTGAGGTGATTCGATGGGTGAAGTAATTGTCAAGTATAAGGTAATGTTAGATTCTGAATCAATGAGTAGAATTGATGAAGTTTGCAGTGAAATAGAGGGAATTTCCAGTAGTATTGGAGCTATCCAATTAGTCGAAAAGAAGCCATTAGCATTTGGGCTAATGTTTGTTGAAGTCACGGCAATTATTCAAGATGGTGAAGAATTTGATAACCCTCTTGGTAAATTTGAGGATCAAGTAAAATCATTTGAGGGTGTCACAGAAATTGAAACACTCGAAATGGGAAGACTATAATTAACTTATATTCCTCAATATTGAGAGGATGGAGATTTCATAAATTCTCTCATCAAAACTGTTGCATATGTGCCGGGAGGCAAGGTGAATCTGAATTTGAGGCAAGCACCATCAGGATGCCAGTTTTCACCATCTCTCGGACCATCAGACCACCTAGAATCTAGAGAATCTTCGTCTAGTATTGGAGCATCAACAATACTGAACTCTTCAAAAATCGAAGCATACGGACGCCTTGTTCCATTAGTAGTCAGACGGGGAATGCTGTGAACATTCCAATCAATTTCATTAAATTTCAGTTTATTGAAAATCTCTGATTCAATTTCCCCTGGCTTTCCTTCAGCAAGATTTCCTGTGACTCCTGGAAGAGGGCCAGTAACGGATAATCTTCTAAACATACAATTTCTAATACATCGAGCGAGGTTTGTNTCATCGACTATCGCTGATTTGCCTGCATCTATTTTTCCCTCTGCAGATAATGGAGCAACTACATCTCCTATCATTGGTTCTGCAAGAGGAAATCCTAATTCAAGTCTAGAACCTAAAACGTGATTGAATGCCATTGATTGGAGAGAATGAATCATCATTAATTGGAGATTTCGAGGTAAGGTTGTAAATGATTTAACATGATTATCTGGTGATTGGACATATGACTCTAACATTGATCTTTCATATCCCAGATGTTTTGGAATAATTTCTAGGCATGCTTCAGCATCTCCTGTATCTCTCCACATTTTTCTGAAGTCATGTGTTTCTTGATCTTCAAATAAACCTTCCATGCCTAAGTATGTGGACACAGCAGATTCATAGTCATCATTAACAATAAATCTACCAACTATCGGTGTTACTGGACGTAATGAACCAAATCGCTGTGGTCCAACCCAGTTAGGAAAAATCCCTTCGCCAAGTGATTCTTTCATCATATCTCTAATTGCTAGAGCTCTTACCATCGCTTCTCTCGCATCTAGAGGATTTCCATTTTCATCTACACATCCTCGTACAACTATAGTAAAACGATTAGCAGAATGAGCACCCATTGCCACCTTCTGATGTGTTCTTCCGATGATGTCAATATCTACATCTTTTATTTCGACCTCTTCAACACGAGAAACGGGTGCATCGACAACCATCAACTGAGTTGTCACTGCTTTTTTATCCTTAGTTCCAGAAAACCAAATTCGATTTCGATTAATTTTCAATGCACTAGTAAATCTACGAATAAATCGATTTGTTTCCCAATCACGGAGTGTAACCTTAACCAACGTAAATCGGCCTTTATGGTCTAGGGCAGGGACTTTCCCCACTTCTTCAACACGAAAATCTTCTGCTCTCATCTTTAGAACGCCGAAAACTCCCGGAAGACTTGTTGCAAATCTATCAAGACCAACGGATGAATCCATTTTGTCTGGACCAAACACGTCCTCACCGGACCGTCATAGAGAAAGAGAAGAGAAATCCTTCGATGCTTCCTTAACTACAGATTTGAGAATCTTAACTGGATCTTTGCCCTTATTTGCTCTAATGTAAATCTCTGGATCATCCAGATCAGGATGGCCACTAAAATAATTACAATATTCGATGTCTTTGTGAGCATTTAACCGGCTCCTAAAAAGATGTAAAGTAGTATGATCTTCATCACTTATTCGGATCCTTAATTCGGTGCCTTCCTTCAGTAGAACCTTCATAGCCATGTAAGTCGCGAGTCATGACCCCTTTTTGAGGGCTTCCACTTGGAACATATTGGATTTTTACCAAGTTAATCGATATTAGACGAATATACCGCTGGAATTATCGCCTGTTCACCCACGGGGAGAATCATGTCTCGTACGGTAGACCCCCGAGACTCGGCGTTAACTACTGTCCTTGAACGTGCATCTCTCCCGATAATCATACTAGCACTAATGTTGACTGGAATCTTTGCAATCGGTTTCAGTGATCCACCCTCATTCAACACAGATCTTACAACATTTATGCCAGCTAGTGACGATGATTTAATGATTAATTCTGTAGAGGAGCAATTGTTTGAAACTGGAGTTCCGTTCTACGTGCATGTAACCTCAGATGACGGTGGAAATGCGCTCGATTGGAACGCAGTTTTAGAGCAAGCAGAAATTCTTTCACAAATGGAACAAGAATCTGAATTAAGATCTTCATTAATCTTATCAAATATCTCTGCACCGGGAATCCTCCAGTTAGCACTAGATGAAACAGGAAGCGATACAGTTCTATCTGATTTCGATGATTGGGCATCATATCTTAATGAAACTGTAGATGAAGGAACAACATGTGCAGATGGTGCTAATGAAGACCTTCGAAATGCAGCTTCACTGGGTAGAATGGCATTGGTGCATAAAGACCTGGATTACGATGCGATATGTAGTTGGTTAGAAGATAAGAATCAACCAGATCCCATACCATACGCAAATAGCACTCTTTGGATTCTAGAAATAAGAAATCAACAGGATACAACATCCCAAGTCATGGCAGAAGTTCAACTTAGAAATTTCTTCAATCAGGCAAGTGAAGAAAATAATTTGCGATTTCAGTCATTATCTGATGGCCTAATTAGCGATGAATTAAATCGAGAATCGCTCAGTCAATTAGTAGTACTATTGGGGATATCAATACTTCTTGTTGTGATTATCTTGGCTGCTGCATTTAGATCAATTAGATTCGTTGGATTCCCATTGGCTGCACTGACGGCTTCGTTAATTTGGACTTATGGTTTACTAGATGTTTTAGAAATGGAGTATACAATTTTGACCATCGCAGTAGCCCCGGTTGTACTAGGCTTGGGAATTGACTATTCTATCCATCTACAAAGAACATATGAACGAAATCGTACAAATGGACTTGAACCAGCAGAAGCATGGGTAGCCTCATTCAGAGAACTGAGAATTGCCCTGACTCTTGCAGTATTTACTACAGTATGTGCATTTATTGCAAATATTGCTTCACCTCTCCCACCTGTTCAAGAATTTGGATTGGCACTGGCAGTTGGAGTGACTTCTGCATTCATCGCCTCAACAGTGGTTGTAGGCGCCCTTCATGTTGTTGTATCTCGATGGAGTGAGGCACCTGCAAATAATTCATCACGACGTCGATTGTTTGAAGGTGATGCAAAAAATATCACTGAATTCCAGAAAAAAACTGCTGCCCAAGTATTAGTTGCAGTCTTATTAATTACAATTGGATCAGTAGGATATTCATCAATAAAACTTGAAACTCAATTTGATCTCACTGATTTCCTATCTGAAGAAATGGATACCATGCAATCAAGAACAGCAATGTATGATTCATATGAATCATCTACTTGGAAAGAGGTCAGTATATTGATTGTTAATCAAACAGGTACAGACATAATAGTTGACGATTCAGAATTCTTAGATGGATTATGGATCCTTGATATGCAGATTCAATCAACTAGAGGCGTAGTTGTTCCTTCTTCATTTTTCGTGGATGCTAATCCATCTTATGATGGACCCTACCCAATAGTAAGAGATGCAGTGCAAGCTGATTCTTTATTCGGAGAGAAATATAATCTCACTATCTATAGTGGTAGATTGACCGGTACTGAAAATTATGCGACTGGAAACTTCGCAAATGCATTATCTGAATTAGCAACAAATACTTCTTCTTCATCTTCCTTTAGAGGGTTGAGTTATGAAGAGAGAGTAGGTAGATCAATTGTATTTACTCAAGATGGAGATATCGCGGCATCAAAAATTAGAATTGATGTAGAAGCAGAATCTAGTACCGAAAGTAGAGAGATTATTCGTGACATCACAAACGTAATCGACAAGGACGATATTAAGAATAATATTGATGCTCAAATAATTTTAACTGGCTATCTCGTTAAGTTAGAATATGTTCTTGATTCATTAAGTACATCTCAGATTAGTTCTACAATTCTTAGCCTTATTGTGTCATTTTTAGTTCTACTACTATTGACTAGAAGAATTGCTCCTTCATTCATCGTAATTGTTCCTGTGGCACTTGCTGCAGTGTGGGTGGTTGGTTCAATGGCAGTTCTAGGCATTCATTGGAATGTTCTTACTGTTATGGTGACAGCTCTTACGATAGGATTAGGAATAGACTATACAATACACATGTGGAGAAAATATGAATCATTGATTGAAAATGATGTTCAACCTTGGGAAGCATTGAGAAAAACGAACTCTACAACAGGAGCAGCATTGTGCCTTAGTGCGATGACGACTGCAATCGGATTTTTGGTATTATGGTTTTCACCTATGCCTGTTGTTAGAGATTTCGGGATAGTTACAGCATTGACTGTTATTTTTTCCTTGACGATGGCATTGATTCTCTTACCATTGCTACTTGTGTATCAAGCACAATCAAAAACAGAAGGAGATAATCTACAAGAATGATGAAATATCAATCCGCTGTTCTCTTCCAACTAATAAAAGTGCCATCCAAAGAGTCATTGGGTTACACGCGTTCCTCTTCCTCTGAGCTCGACGTTGAATTTCACGCACCTCTAATCCAGATACTATAGCGATATGGCTGCGAATTTCTGATATTTTTTTAATCATAGGATCTGCAAATCTATCATTTAGAGTATGCAGATTATCCTCTTCAAAAGACGATTCATCATCTAGTTTCAATATTGTATCTTGAGGAATCATTGGTTTTTCATCAAAGGTATTTATCTCAGAAGGGATGAAATCCACGCCCTCAATCATTCTTCTAACCATAGGATTCCATCCGATTGGAATTTCAAGAGAATCAGGCGACTCTATTGGCTTCACGTGATTGTCTTCAATTTGGAGCCAACCTGTTTTAATCAACGATTCAAGTAATTTCTGGGCATCTTGAGAATCGACCCATTGTAAATCTAAACTCCAGATGCGAATTAGTTTTTCTGATGATAACCATTCATTCGGATAATCGTTGAATGAGATGTAAATAAGTCGACGAACCTCAACTTCGACATCACCCATACACGAACGAGTAATCGACAGGATTTCAATTACGCCCCTTCTCCCAAAGTCATGGAAGAAGATGTTGAGAGGAGTAATCCATTGAGAAAATATTTTTCTAAGCGTGGATTATTTATCACTACATCAGCATTTTTTGTGATATTGATAATGCTTGCTTACACGATACTCAGCCCTTATTTTATGAGAATTGACCCTATACCTTCCGAGGGATACTATGTTGATGAAATAGAAGGTGAAATAGGCCAAGTAACATGTATGTTATGGCTCGATTCTAGTCATTTCCTAGTTTGCGAGATTGAGAAAAATGCAGTTATCCTCCATAAAATTGAATCATATGTTTTGACTGATGAGCGGATATTGAAGGATGGGCTGAACAATCCTCACGGACTCCATTATGATGGTGAATTCTTATACATCTCAGAGAGGGGTAAATTAACAAAAAATGAATTCATAGGGACTGGTCCCTCGAATTGGTCTATTGGAAATTCTACAATTCTCATAGATGGAATACCATCGGGAAACCATCAAACAAACTCCATTAACGAAGGGCCAGATGGGATGTTAATTTGGCATTCAGGGAGCACTTGTAACGTTTGTAATGAAGATGATGATAGAAATGCGGCAATTATCATGGTCGATCCATCGAATGGAAATCACAGTGTAATTGCTTCAGGGGTAAGGAATTCATTCGATGGAGCATGGGTCCCGGACATAGGTTATGTTTTCACCGATAACGGACGTGATTGGGAAGGAGATGATTATCCATTTGAGGAATTAAATCTCTTAGAGATAGGAAGTGATTATGGTTGGCCAAATGATGAACCTGAAACACCTGTTCCAAATGGAACTGTTGGCCCTATAGGGACATTTGACCCACATAGTTCTGCAAATTCTATTGCATTGAGGCATTCAAATTCTACCCTTCCGGGAGATAATCATTCTATTTTCGTCTCTGTTTTTGGTTCGTGGAATTCCGTTACTCCAACTGGTGGAGAAATAATTCGGGTTGATATTGTTGAGGATCAAAATTCTACTCAAGGTTGGAGGGGCGAAAATTCTGTAATTGTAAAGGATGTATTTGGAGCTCTTTCAATTTCATTCAACCCTGATGGTGAACTATTCTTTTCTAACCACATTTCTGGCAAATTGCATATAATCAGATACTCGTAAGGGCCTTATTCATATCCCGTCGAGTCATGNGGGTCTCCGATGTCAAGGGACTATGTTGCTCGTGACCCCCGCACAGGTGAGAGGATCAACCTAGGAAGAAAAAGACAATCTATGATTAAGGCTGCATTCAGGGCACCTCAAGGACCATGGAATTCGCTCTTACCGAATCAAATTCGTGATTTACTTGAAAAAAAAGTCTCCACAATTGAAGTTCGATGGATGGATAAACGCGTTTTGCTCGATCGTTTAGATGCAATTAGAGCGATTACTGCACTACCTAGAACAGAAGATGAATATATACATTCAACAATCATTAATGGATTATGCTCTCGATCTGTCGAAGAGCGAATTGCAAGTCTAGATGTTTTCCTGGTAGGTGCGCTACGTGATTCAGATGAAATGATGGAAATGTTAGATGTAATGATAGACGATCCAGACCAAAATGTTCGTAAAAAAGCAAGACAAGTTCTAATCACCTGTGCTCCAATATTCCCTTCAGCATTAGAAGAGACACTTTACCGACTGCTACGTTCAGAAGAAAAGCATATTCGAAATGATGCATTTAATGCACTGATTGAAGCATCAAAACAATGGCCTGAAGTAGGTGTTTTACATCTTGACGACCTGATTCGTGAAGAAAATGTCGACCTTCGACGGAGGGCTGCAAGAGTACTCAGAACAATTGCACAAAGAGCAGGAGCAGCAGGATGGGATTTAATTGGTTGGACTCTAGATGATGAAGATTCAGAAGTAAGACGTATTGCTAGTAGAACACTGCCCGGACTAGCAGATTCTGCACCTAGAATAGCACAGATAATGATTGAAGAAACATTATTTGATCAGGATGATGAAGTGAGGAACAATTCATTGAAAGCATTAGCAAAGATGGAGAAAGATGACTCAAGAACTCAAACATTGATTATAGATGGAGCAAAACATAAAGATCCAAGAATTCGACTAAACTGTGTTAAAATGCTACCAATAATCATGAGTGGCAATAATTTACGTCAAACTGCATTGGACCTTGTTTCAGACGAAACTGATGAAGAAATAATCAAACACCTGAATAAGATGGCGTTAGATATTTCAATAGAAGGGACTGAAGATGAAAAGAATCGATTCTTAGCTCCATTACCCAAAATTGAAACAGAAGATTTAGCGGAGTTACCAGAACTGAAGTCGGGCAAGCAGAAAAAAGAAGAAGAATAGATGAAGAATTTCATTAACCATCATCACCTCCTGTAACTATGCAACCAATACCTACTGCTACTACTGTACAGCATCAAGCTCCTGTTGCTCAACAAATACCAGTTTCCCAAAATCAACAGATGCAAGCAGCATATAATCAACAAATGGGATATCAAAATCCTATTCAATCTGCAGCAGTTACTCCTGTATCGAATATTGTTCAACCTATATGGAAAATAAAAATGGCCGATAAAGGATTATTTTTCACGAAGTTGGCTGCACTTCTGATTACTATTCTTACTCTGGGAATTGCTAAACCTTGGGGAGATACAATGATTATTCGTAAATGGGCGTCAAATCTCAGCATTGATGGAAGAGCGGTTACATACAATGGAACTGCGATAGAGCTTTTTGGAATTTGGATAAAGGTACTCTTGTTAACGGTTATTACCCTTGGAATTTACTATCTATTCTGGGGAAGGTATGCAGTCGATCGTTACATTGATTCACGTCTTTCATGGGCATGAATAATCCGTCACCGTCATATACAGGGTATAAGTCGGGAGACCGACGAACATGAGTGAAGGACCCGATGATTTCAAGCTCGAACAGTTCGAGCGACTCTGGGATGGATGGACTCCTAAGGGTCAAAATATAGCTAAAGCCCACAGATTTCGCCTCTATATGCGCCAACATGTACTACAAGCACTTCCCCCTCAAAGAAAGCGTGGCAATAAGCAGAGATTCCTTACAAAGGAAAACTGCCAAAAATACTGGATGGGAGAACTACAAGCAGAAATCCGAGATGCCGACTCATTCTGAAGGTCGGATCTAAATGTCAAGTATTAGTTTCTCCGATTGGAATTTACCAGAATACATTCTTGATGCACTTGCCGTAGAAGGCTGGGAAAAGCCTACTCAAATACAAAGAGAAGCGATTCCTTCTGCAAGAAATGGTAGCGATATCATTGGACAAGCAAGAACCGGTTCAGGAAAAACAGCTGCATTCGGAATTCCAATTATCGAAAGATCGGAACCAACTGGACACCCTCAATCGATTGTTCTTTGTCCTACCAGAGAATTAGCCACCCAGGTATGTAACGAATTACAATGGATTCAAGGCGATAAAGGTCTAATCATCCTCTCTGTCTATGGAGGGACTGATTTAGAAAAACAAGCCCAGAAGTTAGATTCAGGTGTAGATATCATCGTTGGCACTCCAGGAAGAGTAATTGATATGACAAAACGTAAACATCTTGACTTGCAATCTATTTCTTTACTATGTTTGGATGAAGCAGATAGAATGCTGGATATGGGATTCTGGCCAGATATTTCATGGATCTTCTCAAATATGCCTGAACGAAATCAAACTCTTCTTTTTAGTGCAACATTCCCTCAGGAAATCATTGATTCAACAGACGAATTCTTGAAAAATCCTGTAACGATTATGAGTGATGACCTAGAAGTAGAGGTCCCAGAAATTAATCAAAAGTGGATTCGAATTGGAAGAGCAAACAAACTTTGGGGATTAGGTAGAATTCTTGTAAATATGGATAGTTCTGACCAATGTCTAATATTTTGTAACACTAAACGAATGGTAGAATTATTGGAAGATAGGCTAGGAAAACATCGATTTTCTACGTCTACACTTCATGGAGATATGAGTCAAAATAAACGTGAAAAAGTCATGTTAGGTTTCCGAGACAGTGAAATCAAGATTCTAATTGCAACTGATGTTGCAGCAAGAGGATTAGATGTAGATGGAGTAACAATAGTCATCAATTATGATCTACCAGATAATCCTGAAGATTATGTTCATAGAATTGGAAGAACAGGAAGAATGGGGAAGAAAGGAAATGCTTGGAGTTTTGTAGGCAGAGAGGATTTACGTCAACTTGAACGTATTAGAAGTACTTGGAATCTAAATATTGCCAAATCAGATGCACCTGAGCTCCCAGCAGGAGTAGATAGAGACCCTGTTCGACCTAGGAAAGATTGGGCAGAATCATCCGACCCTTTCGGTATGGTTCAAATTTCAATCAATGCAGGATTAAATCTAATTTCGAGTAAATTATCTCTATCAGAATGGATAATTTCTCAAGCTAAAATCAAAGAACTTGCCATCGGAGAAATCAGAATTAATGAAAAATATACAACTGTAGATATTCATGCAGAATCTGCACAAAGAGTACTAGAAATTTTGGAAAGAAGAGAATATAATGGTACAAAATTAGCAGCAGAGCTTGCTATTCGTTGACTATTCTTCTTCACCTAACCAATTTAATCTTGGTTGTATCCATGCAAACATCAAGATTGTTAAACTAATCAAAAACAGTCGAATACTTACGCCTAAAGAATCTTCATACTCTGTAACTATTCTAGTACAAGATGCCGAAATAGTATTTGCACACGCATCCACTGATGAAGTATCACCTAGAACCTTTGAAAAATATGAAATGACAGACAGAATTGCCAAACCTATTGAAAAATATACACCTGCTGCTCTTACAGTATTCGAATTGAGATCATCTAAACTGGGATTAAAAGAGACACCTTGTAAATTGGGAAGTCGATTCCAGAATTCCCGTACTCCTTTTTTAGCATCTGTAATGTTAAACCAGATTGTCCAACCAATAACTAAAACGATTAGTGATCCATATCTAAGAACAAATTCATGAAATTCAAACAATGGAGATTCACAACCAAACATACCTCCGTTCATCCCCTCACATCCATTAACGGCTAATGGATAAAGAACAACAAGACGAACTAGATTCAGTATGAACACTATCAAAGATGCAATGCCAAGATGCTTGAATTTAGTCTTTAAATCAAAAGATGGAGTCAATAACATCATCATTCCGAGAAAGAATAATTCATGTAAGCCAGTACATTCATCTGAGACATAAAGTGGAACGACGCCGCCATAAAACGTAGGATGCAAGAGGTTTACTTGGGTCATAGGACCAGTCTGATGGGCAACTAATTCTGCTGACCCTGTCCAAATTAAATTAGAAATATTGCTCCATAACCACGCCTCAATAAGTTGCAGCGGAAGTAGAGTATTAGCTGGCTCAATAAACCACCTAAACAAAATTTCTCCAAATAATAGAACTGCTATTAGTACAAACACTGAGCCCAACATTCGTACAAATTCTGGAAACGGGATATCATCGGAGACCTTGCCAGATGACTCCCCCATGCCCCTACATCCTACGTAGACGGTTTGAATTTGACCCGATGAGGTCAATACAAACATGAAAAGTGAACGATTGAAGAATAGGAGACTACACGGTAACACATGGCTAACGTGCGTCGTGTGGATGTTCTTGGGTTCTATTGCCCCGTTCCAGTACATGAAGCTCGTAAGGCACTTAAGGAAATGAGAGATGCAGAAATCTTAGAAGTAGTTTCAGATGACCCAGAAACATTACACGACATACCTGCCTTGGTAGCTAGATTGAATATTACACTAGAATCAGTAACTGAAAATGCAGGTGAATTTACTTTCAGAATAAAGAATTCGGTGGGATAAGAATGAAAATAAAAATTAGTGCTGATGAAAAAATTCCTGCAGATGCACGGCTTCCAACATCTCATGGAGATTTCAGAATTCGAATATTCCATGAAGAGAGTGGATTAGATCATGTTGCTTTAACACTCGGAGACATGCAAGGTCCAGATCCTGTTTTGGTTCGAGTACATTCCGAATGTCTGACAGGTGATGCATTTGGAAGTTTGAGATGTGATTGTGGCCCCCAACTCGATTCCGCCTTGAAACAAATTTCTGAACGAGGGTGGGGGGCATTGATTTATCTCCGTCAAGAAGGAAGAGGAATTGGTTTACATGCCAAAATTCAGGCATATCATCTACAAGACCAAGGAGCAGATACATTAGACGCGAATCTAAAGCTTGGTCACCTTGGCGACGCTCGAAATTACGATATTGCGGCAGAGATTCTCCAATCTATAGGAGTGAACCGAATTAGTTTACTAAGTAACAATCCAGATAAAGTTCAGCAACTAGAGGATTATGGGATAAATGTAGAAGAAAGAATACCATTACTTGCAGGTATTGGAGATAATAATAGAGAATATCTGAAAACCAAAATTGAAAGAATGGGACATGAAATTGACAAAGACAACCTACAATAATTTTTGTTAAATTTGTGGTGGGTCCGCCCAGATTTGAACTGGGGTCTAATGGTCCCAAACCATCAAGTATAGGCCAAGCTAACCCACGGACCCGTAGACTAAACGACCTATCGTCTAGACATGAATGTTACTAAAGAAGTTTCAATTCACCAGTAGGTAATCTGATGACCATGCCCTCGATTTCTGATTGTTGCACCCATTCAGTAAGCTGTGCTTTACTATCATTTTCTGATAATCCAGAGGATATCAATTCAGTTATGATTCCATCCACATCAATTATCCCTTCATCACTTGTAAATGATTGAATCATAGAAACAGGATCTGTAGTTTCAGGGGATGATATTTGATTTGATTTTCGACTCAATGCTTTCTCCAATTCTTTTCGAATTTCGGGGGGAGTATTCTCTAATGAAATCGCTTGAGACAATGATGATGAGTTAGAAAATTCTTGAATTACAGATAACCTCTCTCTGTCGCCACAATGGCTACAAATCATTGATTTCTGTCCCTTACGAGCTCCACTAAATCTATCACAAGAACTACATTGTAACATAACCCAAGTGGGCCCCGACATGAACTAATGATGTCTAGATAGTGTTTGATGAATTCGATTAAAAAGAGAAATTTCCGCCCCCAGGATTTCCAGAATCTGAACGTATTCCTCCTGAAATTGATGAAAAATCACGAGCACGTCCTACTGGGCCCCCTATTCCTAAACTTTCAGGAAGTATCAATGCAGCAATAACTGCTCCATGATGTCCTTCTCCAGAAGTAACCTCATCTACTGCAATTTCATGTTCGATTATTTCTAAATCTCTACTCGCTAATCGGCGCTGCATCTGTCTCTTCAACATTAATTCAGTTTCTTCATAATCCTCATTTGTAGAAACGGTCGTTACGATTGCTACCTCTTCACCCTCTGGAGTGGTGCACCTTGCCCATCCAGCTCCTGCACAAGCTGTAGATCCATTCCACGCTAAACTAACAGAATAATGACATTCAACTAGACTACCCATAGGAAGAGCACGTGGACTTTCGGGGGAGAAACCCATAGGTAACATAGCACCTTGAACTTGAACCAGGCGGCAATCTCCTAAACCCAATTCCACTAGACATTGATCGAAGGCATCCTCTTCAGATTCGCCCCATGGGGCAACTGCAGTCATTAACCATCCTCCTGACGGAAGTCCCGAATTTTGAGTTTGATTAGGGGTATTCGTTCGACGCTCTGAACCTCCAATACTGAAATCCATGGTTATCGGATAACCTTCGGGTTCATCAACGAGGGGGTTGGTAGACTGGCCATGGCGGCCATTTCCAACATAGATGGGGGGCTGTTCATTACGTTTCTATTCGCATCAGGATGGATTTTCGCAATAATGGGTGCACTGAATTACATTAATGAAACATATTCACTACTCTTTGCGGGTTTATTTTGGTCAACTACTGTAATAATTTTGATTTGGAATCGTGTTAAAAATTATGAAATGAACAGATTATCGATGCAATCTGATTGGAACGAATTTGAAGACGATTCTGAAACTGAATACACTTCTCTTCCTAATCCCTCAGAATTTGAATTGGATATTCCTCTATAGTAATCTAAGAGTCTCTAAATTTTGAGGAGCAGCGGCTCTAACTTTGAATGTCTCACCCAATGTCTTCCTAAATTCATTACAAACAGTATCGTCTCCATGATGACATATTATTCGCCGTGGCTTAGGATTCAATGCATTGACATAATCAAGCAATTGCCGTCTATCAGAATGACCTGAAAAACCATCAATTGTCACAACATCACAATTGACATCAACAGTGTATGATTGTCCATCATTAGATAGTTGAATCTCAGAATATCCTTCTTGAAGACGTCTACCAAGAGTATTTGATGCTTGATAACCTACAAATGCTAATGTGGCTCTATCATTTGGCGCCCAATGCTGTAAATAATGTAAAATCGGCCCACCAGTCATCATTCCACTAGTTGCGAGAACGATACAAGGAGATGGATCTAAAACTATCTGCTCACGTCTCTGTCTTGAATCGACGGTCTTGAACCAAGGAGAATTAAATGGATTTTCTTCTCCTCCACGAAGTACTTGTTGTCTTAAATCTCGATTAAGGAAATTTGGATGAGATGCATGAATTGCAGTTGCTTCAGAAATCATCCCATCAAGCCAAACAGTACATGGATCGCTGGTGAAATCTTCCGATTTGAATAACTGATCTATAGCTACCATTACCTCTTGTGATCTGCCAACTGCAAAAACAGGACAGAAAATTTTCCCACCTTTACCAAGAGTTCTTCGAATCAAATCTTGTAGTTCTTCGGTTGCTTCCTGCCTAGTCGGTTGGAAAGAAGAACGACCGCCATATGTAGATTCAATAACTAATGAATCAACTCGTGGAAATCGAACTGTCGCTGCATCAAAGAGCCATGACTTTTCATATTTGATATCCCCAGAAAATAATAGACGATGTAGATTTTTATCTTCTCCAATTTCAAGATATACAGATGAGGAACCAAGAATATGTCCTGCATTCTCCATTGTCATTTTTATATCGGGAGAAATATCGATTTTCTGTCCATAACCTACATCGATTACGTGTTTTATACAGGTCTCAATATCTGCCAAACTATACGGAGGTCCATCACCAGATTCCATCTTACTTACTTTTATGTAATCTTGCTGAAGTAGTGTCATTAAGTCTCTCGTAGGAGGAGTACAGTATACTGGTCCACGATACCCATAACGGAAAAGAACAGGTAACATCCCAATATGATCAACGTGAGCGTGGGTGATTACTACTGCGTCTATATTTTCAAGAGGAAGTAACTCAGGTGCGTCAAAAAATGGTTGAATTTCAGATCTATTAGTAGTAGGTTTAGCCCCACAATCCACAAGAATCTTACTTTCGTTAGTGGTGACCATATGCATCGCCCTACCAACTTCGCGATACGACCCTAAGGCAGTCAATCTTACCCATGGGGTACTCGAGCGTTTAGGCCTGTAAATCCTAGTACCAAATTTGCGCAATAATTCCCTTCTTTCATCAGCAGTTTCCTTTCTATATCTCCGAATGTTATTGAGAGTTTTAGATTCGATTGCTGGAGATCTATCTGCCCGGAATAACCAACCTAAACTATTTCTTAATTCAACTAAATTCGCACCTTTTTGACCTATTGCTTGAGCAGGATCGTTGCATTCAATGGTAACTTCTGCAAGAGCAGGATCCAACCATATATTTGTTATCCCAGCTTCTTCAGGAACTATCTCCCTGACGGTTTCTAAAACTTCTTCTTCAGTGGAAAGTATCGATGGATCCGGTCGAATTACAATTCTTCGCCTAACTGCCTTTGCTAATTTAACTGTCAATGAATTACTTTCTTGTGCGAAAGCATCAGGGGTAGATGTAATGATAGAAATTGTTCCTGCTTCGAGATCTACAGTGTAAGGAATCCCATCAGGAATTATGTCCTTTGCCTTATTCTTGATCTCTGCCAACGTCATTCTCATTTTTCTCTCTCCAAAATCCCTGAAAGCATCCGCACATTACCGAGGCGACGCGCGGGCGTCGGGGAAATTGATTAAGTTCAAAGTGACTTGAATAATGCTTCTAACTCATCGTCACTAACTAATTGAAATCCGTCTTCAGGAGTAATCACACATAAGTCCATTCCGTTTCCAGATGCTGCATCACGTTGAGCAGAAGCAAGAAGCGCTCTAGCAGCAACTTCTACGGCTTGATCGCGGGTCATACCTTCTTTGAATTTATCTTCAAGAACACCATACATGTAAGGTGATCCTGAACCTGTTGCACAGTATGAATCAGGAATCGATCCCCCGGCGGAATCTATCGAATATACATGGGCGCCATCTTCATCCACTCCTGCGATAAGCAATTGTACCCAATGAGGACGTCCACCCAGGATATTAGCAGTAAGAGTCGCAGCTCCCTTCACAGACATCTGATGACCCCGTTTAAGTTCGAAAAGAGCCATTTCTGCAGCCAATGATCGACTCAGAGCCTGTGCATGACCTACTAAACCAGCAGTAGTTAATGCTAAATTATCCGCAATCTTGAACAGCTTCTGAACACTCTTGTTAGCGACAAAATGTCCCATAGTTGCCCGATGATCGGCTCCAACAACCACTCCACCTTTGAAAGTGATTCCAACGGTACTCGTTCCAGTCTTTGCCTGCTCCATAATTCCGTCCATTTTGATTCCTCCACCGGCGAATGCCTGCTGGTAGTATGCAATAAAACACGGCCCCTTATGAATTCGCCGTAAGAGATGCTCTTCCTGTACAAAATACCCTCAGGTTCATGACTAGCCAACTATACAACGTGATATGGTGGACACGAGAGAGCCGAGATGGCTACCAATCTCAAACGAACCTCGTGCCCCTGAAGCCAGAGAAGGAGAAACATTTCATTTTCTAGATGCAAGATATCCTGACCCTCCAATCCCACGAACTCATGACGGAGTAATCTTACATCGAGCAGAAATTCTTGATATTACTGGATTACCTCAATTATTAGATTGGGCATCTGAAGGAGATATTGTAATGCTTGATACAAGACGATTAATGGCTAGACAAACAGAATTTAATGCAGTAATAGAGCGACTGGCTTCCTTTGTTGAACGAGATTTGGGTGGAGAATTAGTTCAAATGGGCGAAACACGGATCCTAATTTTACCTCCTAAAGTCAAAGCAACAGAACATACTGATCGTGGGGAGTGATTCCATAGACAGTATTATCGAACAACCTTGTCCAATTTGTTCCTCTAATGATGGTCTAAAAATGACTGTCCATATTGATGAAATTCCTTATTTTGGAGAACATACTCAGATTACTCTGGCCTGTGAATCATGCGGATGGAGGCGTACTGATTTTATTCCTGCTGAATCGAAAGGATCTATTGGAAATCGTATTTCTATTGGAGCTAAAACGTTGAATGCTCGAGTAATTAGAGGATCTAATGGAACTATTCGCATCCCCGAACTTGGATTAGAAGTTGAACCGGGAACTGCATCTTCTGGATATATTTCGAATGTAGAAGGTGTTTTGACTAGATTTCGAGACACAATTCAGATGCTAGATCGTTCTTTTGACGAGTCAAAGGATTCTCCAGAAGAAAAAGAAAGGATTGATTTCCTCCTTAAATCATTGGAATCATCATTGTCTGGAGAAGATACTAAGTTTACCTTGGTAATTCTGGATCCAATGGGCCATAGTGGAATTTTACATCCAGAAACAGAAGAATGGTCACTATCAGAGGATGAAATTAGACAACTTGCAGTTGGTCCAGAAATTCCCATAATGGAAGTAGATTCTGATTAACGAGCATCATCAGAAAGGAATAAATCAATCTGATCTTCTATCGATTTTCTTTTTTCAGCCAGATTATCTAACCATTCAGTAGCCTTGTCGATACAAATTCTTTTAATTTCAGCCGCTAACATTCTTCCAGAAGAATATTCTCTACGAATTTCTTCTAATGCTGAGTCATCAGATTCAAAGAATGTGTGAAGATATTGGAATGCGACATCTTTCTCGCAATCACCACCCAAACGACGATGTTCTTCAACTGTGGCTTGACCTCCACTTAATGCACGCTTGACTTTCTTCTCCATATCTTCTATGGAATCATCAAGAAAGATGGTTGATTCAGGACGACTAGAAGACATTTTATCTCCGGTCATCCCTATTGCAAATCTGTGGTACGTTGAAGCAGGAGGAAGTAATCCTAAACCGCCAAGATGTCTTTCTAAACGCAACAAAGCTAGGCGGATCTGCCCTCTATCCTTATTTGTTGCACCAGGAATCTCAATTAATCCATGCTTCGGATTCGATATGACGTCTGAGTAGCCGAAAGAAGAAAGAGATTCATGAATAGATGAGAAAATTTGAGACCGAACTTCTCTATCTACCCTACCTCTTTCTCCAACCCCGAATATAGAAGAATTTTCTTCTTGGATAGATAATGCAATAGATAGACCACCTGCTTTTCTAGGCTTAACATTAAACCAATTAGACCTTGACGCTAGATCACGTGTCAATCTGATATGCGGATCTTGATCTACGCCTACAGGTACTACAATCGGGCGTATTCCCCCAAATTCTTCAAATTGAGGATGTAGGATGTCACCAACTTGAACCAATGGAGCTTGAATATGGGCCAAATTTGTTTCACCTTGAAATCCATAAATAGATTCCATTTCAGAGAGAGTAGTTCTCTTGCCGAGAGTGAAACCAATACGTTGAACTATAGGACGACGACTCTGAAAATACACTGATGCAGAATCAGATTCAAGGCCAAGAGCAGCATAATTTAGAACATATTCTTTCAAAGCGGTAGTTCTACAATCATCTAATGACATACCCCTAGTTGCATGAGCTTCCAAGTCTGCAACTGCAATAGTAACATCTGCACCTTGACTTTGGAACCATTTTACTTGCTCGATTACCATACTATGTCCCAAGTGCATTCGTCCAGATGGCATCAAGCCAGTTAATACTCCAAATGGCTCTCTTCGCCTTGACGAATCTAAAACTACGTCTAAATCTCTTTGAGCGAAAATTATACCTCTACGATGGAGCATACTTGGATTAGGAATTGCCATTCCTTCAATCGAACCTAATCCAAATTCATCACGAATTCTAGAATAGTCTGTCGACTGCTGAGACGACCAAGGATCTATACGAAGTCCCTCTCCCACGATTCGAGGGGCTACCATTGTGGCATCAAACCTTCTCTCAATTTCGCATACAAAGATTAGTTTAATCGACGGAATCAAGACCTTCGTCGAGACCGGGTAATCATGGAGACCATAGTCGTCTTGGGTACTGGATTAGTTGGGAATTGGATAGTTAGGTCACTTTCATCAGATGGTTACAAGGTAATAGCCATCGATGCCGACAAAAATAGTCTTTCTAGAATAGAAGATGTTGCAGATACAATTCATGCTATTGTAGATGAGAATCTAATCAATTCATTAGATGCAGATGTTTTCGTAAATGCATTACCTGGCAGAGTAGGACATAGAATTAGGAAAGTCCTGGTAGAAAAAGGTCAAAAAGTTGCTGATTTAGCTTTCACTCCAGAAGATCCCTCAGAAATTAATCAATTAGCAATCGATAATAATTCTATGTTAATCTATGATGTTGGAGTAGCCCCGGGATTATCCAATCTTTTGCTAAAAGAAGCAAATAGAAGACATGGACGATTATCCTTAGGTAGAATAAGAGTTGGAGGTAACCCTACATCTAAAGACGATGGTTGGAGTTACATGGCACCATTTTCGCCAGTAGATGTTATCGAAGAGTATACTCGTCCGGCACGAATAATTAGAAAGGGTGAAATTGTTACACTACCAGCGTTATCTGAAAGAATTAGATTTGAAGTTGGTGAAAGAGGGGAGATGGAAGCATTTCTGACCGATGGACTGAGATCTGTATTACAAACAATCGATGCAGATGAATTAATCGAATCTACTGTGAGGTGGCCTGGCCATATTGATATGTATTTGGATAAAAAAGAAAAATTATCCGAGGAGGAATTGGTAGAAGCTTGGTCATGGGATACAAATATATCTGAATTTACATGGATGGAAGTATATGCCAAGGGTAAAGGAAATTCAACATGGATTCTAGACGACCATGGAGATGAAAATGGATCTTCGATGGCTAGAACTACAGGGGCAATTACTTGTGCAGTAGTCAAATTCATACTAAAAGAAAAAGGGATTTACGGAGTTCATCCACCAGAAAATTTTGGACATAGGCTTCTGGAAATGTGTCTCAACGAATACTCGAAAAATAATATTAAAATTCAGGAAATTAAAAACTAATTATTCCGATTCGAACATATCCCGATAGAGCTCGACAGAAGGGTCATCTGAGCGTATTAAACGTCTCATCTGAATAATCGTTACAAATCCAACAATTCCGGCAATTACAGGCAAAATCCAATCCATCTGAGTAACAGGCCTCGGTTCAATTAACCATGTAAATCTGATTGACGAATCCTTGAATCCAGATGACCATTCAAAGAGATCGACAACATGCAATCCATAAACAATGAATGGAATCATTCCGTTGAAAGTATCAGGATTTACCTCTACTGAATCAATGGACTCATTTGTATTATAATCGATTAAGGCAACTGTATTAGGAAATAAAGAAAGATGCAATGAACCATTATCAAAACGCCAGCCTTCCCTAAGATGATTATCGTTAGAGTTTAATTCTGTTAATTCGCTGCCATTAGTATATTTAACAGAGGCCACTGATAAACTATTACTGCTAATCCCATTCGTGGTTATTAGGGAATTACCTGGGGTTTCCCACAATCCAGATTCAGCAGAAGGCTGTCGAACTTCCACAATTGAAGAAGTATTGTTGAATGAATTTACTTCAACAACTTTCTGGCTGGAGATTATCTCACCAGGAGTAGTAAACCAAAACGGTTGATCCTCTATCCAATCTACAACGTCACGATCTCTACGTACATTCAAATCCTCCATTTCAGCAATCCATGACATTATTACAATCCCATTTTCTTGTGAAGCGGTTTGAATCGATTCAACACTAGCAATACTTTTTTCCAAAGAACCAGCATTTACCTGAAAGGAGGAGAAATCAGAAAAATTTTCAGAAAACTGTGTGTTGTCAACAGCCTTAATACCTGAACTAAGTAATGAATTTTTAAGTTCTTGAGAATTGGAATGTTGAGAAGAATCAGTAGGCAATCCAAAGCTTAGAGTGTTATTCCCCCAACGAGATGCTGGAATCAAACTATTCACATAAGATATACAGGCATCTACACTATTTACATCTTCTAAAATACTTACATCAGGCATTCCATGACATCCAAATTCATCTCCTAACGCCAATCTTTCAGGACCAGCTAATCTAGTAAGCCAACCATCTTCATCATGAGGATAATCGGATAATTCGGCATTAACAACAGGAATTGAAAGAATCAAAGCGACCGCAAAGGTAGCAATAATACCCCGATTCATGAGTGTCCGAAATATCGGTAATTCATGGACTCTCTGCTAATTCAGCGAGTAATCATCAAAAACAAGGGGGAATGAAGTGGCTCCATGGGAACTGATGCAGTAGACTCATTACGAGTTCTCTCTGGAATTCAAGGTAATGCTAAACCACTTCCTTCTACTCCAATATATTCGTTACTCCTAAAAATTGGCCCTGTAATTTTTAGGTCAATTTTCAAAATTAAGACAATCGGAATGGAAAGAATACCTAAGAAAGGACCAGTGATCATCGCTGGTAATCATCTAGCTCATGTCGATCCAATTCTAATGATAGTAGGCTCGAGAAGAACAGTTAGATTTCTTTCGAAGAAAGAACATTATGATCATGCATTCACAAGATTTGTGATGAACACAACTGGTCAAATTGAGACCGATCGAGAAGCAGGAGGAAAAGATGCATTAATCCAAGCTACAGAAGTTTTGCGGACCGGTCAAGCAATGGGGATATTTCCAGAAGGTACTCGTTCAAGAAGAACAGAAGCTCCATTTATGCAGAAAGGAAAAACAGGCGTAGCTAGACTTGCAGTTACATTTCCTGATGTTCCAATTCATCCTGTAGCAATATTAGATACCCATAAAATGCTCAAACCAGGATCAAAAATGTTCAGAATTACTACCCCCCTAACAATGTCAGTAGGTAATGGAATAACATGGAGGGAATGGATATACCATCCGAAAGGTGGAGGACTAACAGAATCTGATTTACAAGATATTGTGGATTCAGACCAAGATAATCGGGACCAAAAAATGTCGACTCTATTTCGACGTTTTACAGACCAACTTATGGGCAGTCTTTCCGCTCTCGGAGCACCTTAATTCATCCGCATCTTTCAAAGGCCTACCCTTCACAGCAAGCACCCGGTCACATGGAAGAGTACCAACAACTGATGCGACGTATCCTCCTAGAGGGTATTGAAAAAGAAGACCGAACAGGTACTGGTACTCTCTCTGTTTTCGGTCATCAAATGCGATTCGACTTAAGAAGGAAATTTCCTGCAGTTACCACAAAAAAAGTACATTGGCCATCTATTATTCATGAACTTCTTTGGTTTATTAGCGGAGACACTAATGTAAAATATCTTCAAGAAAATAAAGTAAGAATTTGGAATGAATGGGCTGATGAGAATGGAGATCTAGGTCCGGTTTATGGCAAGCAGTGGAGAAAATGGGAAACTAATGATGGAAGAATAATTGACCAATTGCAAAATGCTATTGAGATGATAAAAACAAATCCTGGAAGCAGAAGAATAATTGTTAGTGCATGGAATGTAGGCGAATTAGATGAAATGGCGCTAATGCCTTGTCATGCGTTTTTCCAATTCTATGTTGCTAATGGGGAATTATCTCTACAGTTGTATCAGCGTTCAGCAGACGTATTCTTGGGAGTTCCATTCAACATTTCCTCATATGCACTATTATGTTGTATGATAGCCCAAATTACTGGATTGAAACCGGGTGATTTCGTGCATACCATTGGAGATGCTCACCTTTATCTAAATCATCTTGAACAAGCAAGGGAACAAATTTCTCGTACACCATTGGAATGGCCTACTCTCAACCTAAATCCAGAATGTAAAACGATTGATGACTTCAAATTTGAAGATATAGTCATCGAAGATTATAATCATCATCCCCATATCAAAGCACCAATCAGTGTTTAATCCACTCATTTAGGCATAGCGTTATTCAACCGTTGATTGCTAGGCAAACATATGCGAACCTGTCTTATTGCTGCTGTTAGTGAAAATGGATTCATAGGAGTTAATGGTGATTTACCATGGAGGATAAGAAGCGACATGATTCGATTCAAACACCTTACTGTAGGCGATGGAGGAGAAACAAATGCTGTAATTATGGGGCGAAAGACTTGGGATTCCTTACCTGAAGCTCATCGACCTCTCTCTGATAGGGTGAATATCGTTTTAACAAAACAGATTGGATGGGAGAAAGGAGGAGCTGAAACTGCTTTTTATCCTGGTCAAGCAATGGAGATTGCATTCGCAGAAGGATGCGAAGAAGCATGGATTATCGGAGGAGCCGGCACTTACTCAGCACTATTCGATCGTGTTGATGAAATCCACCTGACTACTATTCATGCAGATGTAAAAGGTGATGTCAAAATGCCAGAATGGGACCAATCGGCATGGACTGAACAAGTTGTTGAGCAGTTGGAAAAATCAGATAATGACGAATATGCTTCTACATATTCAATTTGGAAAAAGAAGTAATCATTCCGGATCATATACATTGAATGCATGAAGTGGAGGAGTGTAAACGTGCAAATTAATCAATTCCCCATCTCCATCATTTGAGACTCTATGGATATCTGGCTCATCCGCAGCACATACTTCACCTGGTCTATAGACACGTTTACTGACCGGGAATGCTTGCCCTTTTTCATTCAATTCATAAATCGTTTCAGTTGATTCCCCTTCAAGGATTAAAAAGGCACAATCGGAACCTAAATGATCGTGAATCGGAGTATCCTGACCGGGTCTCCAAATTATAGCTACAATCTCAAAATAATCAGTCCGAAGGAGAGTATTCCTACAATAATCATTAGGGTTAGACTGAATCGTATTACGAAGAGATTCAACATCTATATCTAAGGACTCTAACCTTTCTCCTAATTCATTAAGACCGGGGCGCTCGTCAAATGATTCAAGCCACATTATCAAATCATGAATTTCTCCATCATTTGCTCTTATTTCTAAAAGGGCCTCAGGAGAAACCGTTCTAGACTCAACCATGTTATCAGACTCTTCTTGAAGTGGACACTAATGATGATTATCCTTGATTTCAAATTCTTTTTTTATAAACCGTCAATCAGAATACTTGTCATGTATGTTTGTCACAAATGTGGAGACGAAGATGAAAACGATAGATATCCGGGAAGATTTCTTTTCTGTTTATGTGGACCAGGTGGGTATCCTTGTTGTCCTGAATGCGGTTATAGATGCAATGAATGTGGCTTTGAATGGGTGTGTGAAGATTGTGAAGATGACTGTGATTACGGTCCTTGTGGATGTTAGTCACCATTTTGGAGTTCAGCTGCCCTAACAGTATTACTCATCAACATAGCGATAGTCATAGGACCTACTCCTCCAGGAACGGGGGATATAGCGGAAGCAATTTCAGAAACTTCAGGATGCACATCGCCTGCGAGTCTGTATCCTTTCTCTTTAGAATTGTCTTCTACACGATTTACTCCAACATCAATCACTACTGCTCCAGATTTAATCCAAGAAGAGGTTACCATTTCAGGAACACCAACTGCAGCAATCAAGATATCTGCTTCTCTGCAAATTTCCTCAGGATTTTGAGTTCTGGAATGAACAATAGTAACTGTTGCATCAGCACCTTTCTGGGTTAACAATAATGCTTGAGGCATTCCTACAATTCTAGATCTTCCTATTACTACTGCTCTTTTCCCTGATAATGAGACATTGGCCCATTCTAGCATCACCATAACCCCAGCAGGGGTACAAGGGAGTAAACCTGACGAATCTCCCTGTACCAATTTTCCCAGATTAGAGGAATGGAATCCATCTACGTCCTTTACTGGACTAATTAGATCGGTAATTGCAACTTCGTCCATCCCCTTTGGTAGAGGAGATTGTACAAGAATACCATGAATGGATGGATTGTTGTTCAGTTGAATGACTTGGTCGACAACCTGTTCGAAATCAATATCTGCCGGGAGTAGAACTTTTGTACTCCTAATTCCTAGTCGTTCACAAGCTCTCTCTTTTGCACGAACATATACATGACTAGCTGGATCATCGCCTACAATAATTACCGCAAGATGAGGGGAAAATCCCTTAGAGATTAGTTGATCAACTCTAGGTTTTAGGGATGCTTCAATTGAAGCTGCGCATACTTTACCATCAATGATATGTGCACCCATGATTGACCCACTTATTTCATTCAAATAATGTTGGTGATTGTTGGAGCCTGCGGAGGGATTCGAACCCCCGATCGCCTGATTACAAATCAGGTGCCTTACCACTTGGCCACGCAGGCGCGTGCCTCCGACTCATCAATCCCTCTTGAATTACTTGGAACCACATTCAAAAACCCAGCCGATATGTAGATGCATGACGGATGATTCGGATATTGCCCAAATCATCCTTCCTCCGCATGCAATGGCGAAGGGTGGAAACGATGTAATCTACGCATGGTTGGCTCGTTATCAAGCTGCAAAGTCACGAGGAGAAGATGTAGTAAACGGTACAATAGGAGCATTATTAGACGACGAAGGTGAATTAATTCTTAATTCAGTTGTCGGNCAAGTTCTTAATGACCTCCCAGATTTAGATAAAGGCGCTTATTCTCCTCTTCCAGGACTCCCTGAATTCAGAGAAACAGCCCAAAGACTTGCAATTGGCCCAAAATTACAACAATTAAGAGACTCAGGTATGAAAACAGAGTCAGTGGCATCCCCAGGTGGATGTGGCGCATTATACTTGAGTGCCAGAAACTTACTTACTACATCTAATTCTATACTTGTTCGTAGTACATACTGGGGGCCATACAAAACGATTGCTGAAGAATGTGGTCTTGGATTAGTTGATTGGCCACTCGTAGCTCAAAATAAAGAAAGTAATTCTGCAGTGGATCGAAATATTCTTTCAAGCAAACTAAAGAGTCTCATTTCAAATCAAGGTAGAGTTCTTGCATGGCTCAATGACCCCGCTCACAATCCTACCGGAATGAGTTTGAATGCCAAAGAAAGGAAAGAAGTACTTTCCTGTTTTATTGAGGCGGCCAAAAATTATCCTGATTCTGGAATTACTCTGTTGTTGGATACAGCATACTCGCTCTATGCAAATGAACCTCATGGGTGGACTGATACAGTTATCGAATCAATGGATGATTGGCCATCTAATCTTCTACTATGTTGGGCTTTTTCCGCGTCTAAAAGTCATACAATCTATGGATTAAGATGTGGAGCATTAATTATGGCTCACCCGAATCGAGAATTTCTGGACAGAATGGTTCCAATGCTGGTCCACACAGGTAGAGGGACATGGTCAGGTTCACCTAGAATGCCTCAAGCCATGGTCTCAAAAATTCATAATTCAACTGAGTTAGAATCTTCATGGGATGCAGTAAGGGCAGGACTTTCTGAAATGTTAATACAAAGAAGAACATTACTTCTAGAAGCAGGTAAAGGGTTGCCATTTGATCCCAGTCATGACGGATATTTTGCACATATTTCAGACCCTAATCCTGTGGAGTTATGTGAAGAAATCGCAGTCAGAGGAGTATACGTTGTACCTTTATCGAAAGGAGTTCGAATCGGAGTATGTTCTCTCCCTACTGACAAAGCAGCTCGTGCTGGAGAGGCTATTGCCGAAGCATGGAGAAGCCTAGGTCGATTGGAGGACTGATTTTGGTCCAGTTCGCGAAAACAAATTTCCTTCTAAGTGGATGGATCTGTATTGTTTTAGGAGCATCTATATCTATTGCGATTCCAGATGCAATAGGATTAACAATCTCATTCCCTCTAGGCATTGCAGGCATTATTTTACTGATCATCGGAATAAGAAATGATCCAGAAGAGCGTGTAAATATCGAAGAAATGCGATCTTGGCAACCTGAAGAAGGACCTATGAGAGAAGCTGGTAGAGTAATGTACAGAGTAGATACGCTGCTCGATCCTCCAATAAAGACCACAATAAAATGTGGTTCTTGTGGAAAAGTCGATTGGGTAGAAGGAAGAAAACCAAGAAGTTGGAAATGCCCGCATTGTGGAATCCAACTTTGGGAAGAGGAATAAATCAAGCGAAGGCGTCAAGACATATACGATTGTCCCAGTACCAATGGCAGACCTTGGTAACAACGAGCGGCGGATGCTCAAAGCCATGCTGGACGACCCAAATTTAGCGTGGACTTTACCTCAATTACTGGAAGCATGTAATTGGACTGACCAAGCACATGTTGCCGGAGCTGGACTAAATTTAGAGGAAGCTGGCATGTTGGTGATAGACGAAATATCCTCAAAACATGTTACTCTGGGCGAAGAGGGGATTAGAGCATCAGAAATCGGTCTCCTAGAATCTAGGTTGATGAATTGGTTACTTGAACAAGAACCGGAACTGCGAACAATTTCTAATCTAAACGAAAGTTTTGAGAAATCAGAATCAGGACCCGGAATTGGCCTATTGAAGAAATTAGGTGTTATCCTCGAAAGAGGATTACTAATTCTGCCAGAAGATATCAAATCCATCCAAACAACATTAGAGGAAAGAGAAGCATACATCACTCGACTGAGTGAAGGAAGTAATATACCTTCAGATATTGAATGGCTTCCATTATTTCAATCTAGGAAAAACATCATAGAAGTTAACGAATCCATCATTAGAACGTGGAAATTAACTGACGCTGGTATAAAATTCGATACAAATAGCCTAGATGAAACTCAGCAAATTGTCGACCTAACACCAGAAATGCTTCAAACAGATGAATGGAAAAATGCTGAATTCAAGCGCTATGACGTGAACCTACCTGCACCTACTCCCGCAGGAGGAAGACCGCATCCAATGCAATCACTCATTCAGAGAATTAGATCTATTTTTCTAGAAATGGGATTCTCAGAAATTGAAGGTGATTTCGTTAGAACTGCTGGATGGAATATGGATTCTCTATTCATTCCTCAAACTCATCCTGCAAGAGCTATGCAAGATACATTCTATTTAGACAATCCTCAGAATATTCCAATAGAAGAAAAGTGGCTCAACCTATGGGCAGATGTCCACGAAAATGGAGGAGACACTGGAAGTACCGGATGGGGAGGAAAGTTTGATCAAGACGAAGCTCGCAAAGGTCTTTTGAGAACTCATACTACAGTCAATACCGTTCACCACTTAGCAGAAAACCCAAATGATGCATGCAGAGTTTTTGGGATAGGGCGTGTTTTTCGTCAAGAAGCAATAGACAAATCTCATCTTCCCGAATTTCACCAAATCGAAGGAATTATTCATGAGCCAGAGGCAAGTCTTCCAATGCTTGTAACTACATTGAAAACATTCTATGCAAAAATGGGTTATCCTGATGTCCGTGTTCGCCCAGCATATTTCCCATATACTGAGCCCTCTCTAGAAATCGAAGTAAAATGGAGAGGGATGTGGTTAGAACTTGGGGGTGCAGGAATTTTTAGACCAGAGGTAACTGAACCACTAGGAACTGAATGGCCTGTTTGTGCTTGGGGAATGGGACTTGAACGATTAGCAATGTTGGTTTTAGGAATGGATGACATTAGAGAATTATATCTCCCCGACCTACAAAAATTACGTTCGATGCCCATCATATGATTGAGAATAGAGTTCTAGTGCTGAACTATAACGAAGCCTTCATGACATGAACGTCATGGACAACATCTGTGAACAAGCAAGTTGACCCCGACATTGTTACCGTTCAAGAGGTTCGAGAGATATTCTCAGATAGACGTTGGACTATAATGGGTGCATTATTGGGAACATGTACAGCCATCTTATTGGTACATAGTCTCGAGGCTAACAAAGTCTATTCCTTCCAAAGAGAATTGGGATTAGGAATTTTAGCATCAACCATGCCCTTCCAAATTGTTTATTGTGCTTTACATTTATTCGCAAGAGAAAATGAAGAAAAATTACTGAAAATCGACTTGACTAGGATAGGAAACCTATCAGTTGTTTGTCAAATTATTTCCTATGGTTCAGCGATTGGAATTTTAATTATGTGGTACGGAATATCTAGTTTCGTAGGACCTCTTCTTGTTGCATCCTCAATTGTTGCATTCTTTACAGTTAGATTTGTACTGTATTCTTCAGCAACTAATCCAGATAATGAATCGAGTTTAAACAATTCAATTTCTAATAATGAGCGTGTCCAGAATGATCGTCACTATTCGGATTCGAACCATAGACCATGGTAACCAAATCTTCTATGAATAAATCAGAATCCCAATCGTATCCTGACCAGGCTACCTTTTTGTTACCATCTTGATCGAGAATAAAGGTAACAGTGGAATGTCCAACGCTATATTCTGTATCGGGTTCTACAGTTTCATTTTGGCCAGAATCACCGGAGTGATCGTCATGACCTGAATGGTCATCGTGTCCTTCACCTGTTTCATTAGAGGATTGGTTGCCATCATTATGAGAATCATGAGAACCATGATCGTGACTCGAATGATTGGCATAGACATGGTCATTATCTACAACAACATTCCAGTCATTCCATACTTCTACTAAATCATCAGGATTTGAGGAAGTAAGATGAGGCCAGTCAAAGGCATTCATTTCAGTATAATTTTTCAGAGTTTCAACTGTATCTCTTGCAGGATCAATGGTAATTGAAAGCATTTGGATATCATTTTCTATTCCATGATCTGGTAATTTATAATCAACGAAATTCAAAGTGTGCTCAATAGCTGGACAAACATCTGGACAACTAGTGAAGATGAATGCTACAACTACTACTTTGCCTCGGTAATCTGAGAGACTGACAATATTGCCGTTCTGATCTGTCAAATTAAAGTCAGGAACAGGTTCAGGAACACGGTACTCAGTTCCATTGTATTTGATGTTAGGTTCATCTTCTGCAGTACACCCTGCCAGACAAAAAGATAAAACAACAATAGCGGCTAGTACCCTGTTCATAGGTTCAGATAGTTCCATCCACATATTAATTCATTGCCTGACATCATTCAGCAAGTAAGGCATCAATGTCGTCAATTACAAAATCTGGATTCCAATCAATATCTCCCCAGAATACTCTTTGTTGCATATTTCTATCAATCAAAATTGTTCCAGTCATGTGATCAACCCAATATCCAGGGAGTGCATGTCGACCAGAAGTGCTTGAACCGGCAGTGGAATTCTCTTGTTCTCCTCCTTGAGTATCTATTCCACACCCGTGATGATCGAGTGGTTCATCTTTCGGAGTATCAGGGCAGGTATCAAATCCATCTACTACTCCGTCGCCATCGGCATCATCCGAATATGTTGTCAAACCAACACCAAATGCTGACCAAACTGGTTCCATTAATTCTACAGGGCCGGTTAAGTGAGGCCAAGATAAATTCTGATCGATTACATATTGATTGAGAGTGGTAGGATCATCTGCCCAAGGATCAACAGTAAGAGATACAACTTCAACCTGATCTTTTCTATCGCCAAGATTCTCATATACGTATGCTACATTCTGGCTAGTTACCGGACAAATATCAGGGCAGCGAGTGTATACGAATACAAAAATCACAACTTTCCCTTCCAAAGAGCTGCTATTGAACATAGTTCCATCATGTGATTCTAATTCAAAGATTGGGACTGATGAATCTGTCAGTACTTCACCATAGAATTCAGGACCAGATTCTACCCATCCTAAACAACCGCTTGAAAGCATAGATATGAGGACAAGAAAAATTGAAAATCTGTACACTCTAGCTCACCTTTCGCATCCTTACAGACATCCAAAGGCCAATCAAGGCAATGAATAATACCCCAAGTAAGGATTGTAATGTAGACAATCCAGTATCTGCATCACAACCCTGGAAATCTTCGCCCAAGGGTAGAACTTCTACACCTGGTTCACTGTTTACACATCGATCTACATTATCTGGGATCCCATCTTCATCAACGTCCTGATTACCAAACGAATAACCCGCTGGACTGGTAACTGAAGAATTAGGGTCATGAGTGTCATTTATCAGTGTAAGATTCAATGTAAAGGCTAGAGAACCATCTTCTTCAAGTATCTCAAAAATATATNGATCTCCAGTATAATTTGTGAGATTCATCTCTAGAGCACACATTCCTCCACTTGGTAAGTTGCAATTGAAATCATGGGTATCATTAAGATCTCCATCTCCGTTGAAATCCATATGAACCGAGCGATTTGAATTATTTACACTCAAAAACTCGACAGTATCGTTCTGTACCATTTGTACAGTGTCAGGATCCATTCTGGTTCCTCGTACAATTATGCTGAATTTATCGGCTCCATGAGCGGACACTGCCATGGGCGTCAGCACAATCAGAAAGATCAGAGAAAGCGCTATGCGCATAGGCGATTACTCCTCGAGTGGTGTCCATAGTGGAGGATATTGGAATCGTGGATCTTTATCCTCATCAAATTGAACTACGTATACTCCACTAACCATCTCGGAAATGAACAAGAATCCTCGGGGATCATACTGAAGACCCCAATCGAATGGTATCATACAAGAAGCCCAACAGTCAGCCATATCGTAGCCTAGTTCATTGGTTGGATCTTCTATCCATTCCGGTCCAGCAGGAAGATAGTATCCTAGAGTCTCAGTCTCTCCTAAAGTTTCAATTCCTTGCCAACCAAGGTCAGGAGAAGGAGTACCATCCTTCCAAACGATGCTATCCCAAATTCCACTGTGGTCTGTCAACCAGTTTCCTGCATGGTAGTGAGTCCAATAGACATGGCCATTCGTTCCAGTATCCCCATTGTGAGGACTGAAAATGTAACCACCAGGAATGTAATGATTATCGTGAACAGTTCCATCAGGAAGAATACTTTGCCCAGGAAGTTTCCACTTACTAACAAGGAATGGTTTAGCTGGGTCAGTGGTATCTATGGTCCACACAAAGCCGGTATGATTAGTATTAGAACCGTATTCAGGGGCTATGATTGTATAGTGACGCCAATTGACACCATATACTGAATCATCAGGCCCCGTACCGCATTCTTGAGGCCATAGAGACTGATCTACATATTGAGAGACATCCTTGCAAATTAGATGGTCATAAGGTACAGCATAATGGATATTGTCGTTTCCAAGGTTTTGGTCTAGCCACTCATTGGCACTCATTCCAGCATGACCACCACCATCTGGTCCATACCAGCCATCATCAGCTGTTGGACAACCTAACCAACGTCCGACTTCGTTATTTTGTGGCCAGGATACTCCTTCAGGATCGGGAATTAGTGGAGGGTTAGTAACATCTACAATACGAAGCCCGGCTCCCCAATATGACACATACAATAACTTTTGACCGGTAATAGGATGTATGTGGAACACATTATCATGATTAAAAATTGAACCGCCGCATGTAGTTTCTGGTTCAGGTGAATATCCACCCCAACGAAGAATCTCTCTACTACTATTTTGTTGCTCATCTGTCTGAGTTGGCAACCAAGACTCAAAACCCATGGGTACGTAGAATATCTGGGTACCTTTGTAGAATGTTCCTGAATCTCCTTCAGTCATCTCAGGATATGGGTCAGCGCCAAAGAGGAAAAGACTGCATTCCTCATCAGGATTTGAGGCACCATCCCAATCGCAGTAAACGTGTACATCCTGATTGTGGAAGCCAGCAGGAGGATTATTCCATTCTGCTACCTTGATTGGTTCATTCTTGTTTCCAACATAGATTACATCAAGACGATTTGCGCCAGAGTTTGCATCATCATCATTAGGAATTGGATCTAACTCACTGTTTGTTAATTCGTGATTGATTAAAACCCAATTATTGTCAGATGTGACCTTGATATCAATAATACGAGCAACTTCTGCGTAATATGTAGATAATAGAGTAATGTTATTTGGCTTAGAGATATCGAGAATTTCGAATTGGTTGTAAGACGATACGTAAGCATAACAGCCACCAGTACCATCAGGATACTTCTCACAATCCTCCATGAAATTTCCTTCAATGGAAATTTCAGATGAGTCTCCCGGAGTTGGAGCCACATTCTTGAAGGCCGGATCACATGGCCGTCCTGCCACATTATCCAACTCAGTTGGAGGCTTTACATTCCCATCACAATTTAGATTATGGTAGTCGATTAAACGAACATTCGGGGTCTGAAGTCGGTGAGCCATTAGATCAGAATGAGAGTGGTTATCATCCTCAATCTCAGTAACAGGATCTATCCAGACATATACCTCTTCAGCGGGTTCATCATCACTTCCAAAACATCCTGCAAATGGCGCTACTGCTATCAGTAAACATAGTAACAATGCCTTTGACACTCGTCCCATACAGTGAGCGAAGAATAACCTACTGTTGAATGGTTCGCTTTATTGATTAAACCTGAAGAGTCGTTGTGTAAGGCTTATCGATGTCCAATTGGACGATGTACAATCCTGAAGTGATACAAGAAAGGTAAGTGTATCCTTCATGATATTCAGCAGCCCAAAGGAATGGAACCCATCCAAAATCATAATAATCACTGGATAAAATGGTACTTTCCCCTGCATGGGGGGAATGGAATCCAACAGTAGAATAAGAGTACGCTTCTGTTCGGTTCATTGAATCATCGAGTCCTGCAACCATTAATGATTCAATATCAACAACCCAAAGTCCAGCGTGATAATGGCTCAAATAAACTCGGCCATCCCATGCCCCCCCGTGACTGTTATCTGGCAGACCAGGTACTCCCGTCTGGAAAATCTGAATGTCTGCATTGTGCGGGGAGAAAAGCAACCATTCTTCCCCTGTAGGGATAAAATGGTCATCAGCGTAGGGAATTTCCCAATCATGAATTAATTTAGGCCTGAACCTAAATTGGCCATTTTCTAGGTCATAATCAGTGGTATCTAACAAATATGCCATTCCAGTACCAATGCTTGTGGATAGTACCTCTGTTGCTAAGAAAGTAAGATGCATTTTACCAGCAGGATATCCTAGATGAGATGCATCTACCATTTCATCAACTGGTTCTGCGTAGTGAATGTACGACGCACGGCCACCGTTTTCATTTCCAGTGGTCCCACTATCAGGCTCACCATCATCATCAAGATCAGCGAAATCCATCCATTGACCTACTTCTGGAGCTCTCCAGAGACAACCTGCTTGAGTTCCCCCAGTTAACCTACAGGCAGAACCATGCCACAAATATTCAGCAAGATCATTTCCGGGATGAGGGACATCTGAAACATCAAAAATTCGCAATCCTGCTTCCCAATATGCTCCATAAACAAAAGTTCTACCAAATCGAGGATCGTTTGAATCTTCACCGGGCCATTGTTGAACAGTCATGTCGTGAATGTATATCCATCCCCCTCGAGTTGTTTCCCAAGAAACTTCTGCTTCTCCAACTTTAACGATTCGAGGAAGGTCACCGTAGGCTGCAAAATTGAGATGTGCGATAGTTATTCCTCCGCAAGCATCTCCTTGACCAACGTCACATTGATCGTAATCAGGATTTGCTACAAAGATGTACCATTCTCCATCGATCATGTGTGTATACAAGTTGTGGGGGCCACTAGGATGATCGAAATCATACCAAGAATCAACCCATTGGGGATCCGATTTATCGGTCACATCAATTAGAGTAACAGTTACTTGCGCTGGATCGCCCCATTCACCTACATTTGGATCTGCGTTACCTGAATCAACTAACTGATTTTGAACAATCACATATTCTCTAGCATTGTATTCGAGATACTTAACGTCTAAAACTTGTGTATTTGGATCGAGATAAACACCTGTTACAGTAGTATTTCGAGGATCAGTGACATCAACAATATGCATCTCCTTCCATCCAGCGATGTAAGCGTACCTACGGCCATCTGGACTATCCGCAACTTGAACTTCTGCATTTCCGGGTTCAGTTAATTGATTGAACGATAACGCCTCAAAATTAGGAGTCGAAAGATTATGTTGGCTGCCATTACGATGATCATGACCTTCAACATCCTGTATCAGTGGATCGAACAAAAATTCTGACTCAGTTTCAGAAATTGAGTCTTCACTAGTAATCGCTAAAACAGCAGTCGTGAGGCTCACTGTAGCAAGTAAAGCAACTACACCATATCCAATTAACATACGAGTATCCATCGCCCCACCTTCTCAAATATGTCTTGCGCAACTGTTCGGTAGTGTTGAAGTCATCGGACCCTTGGCACAACCATGAGTAGGGGCATTTGGCTATGTGTTATCATCGTGTCATGTATGTTTATGCCATCTGCCACAGCTCACGAACCGAATACATTCACAATGATTATTGGACAAGAAGAAGTAATCCCATCTAATGTAACCGGACAGGTTCTTTTCACAAATGATAGTGTTTGGTTTAGAAATGTGGATGATCGTGAAAATATTACACACACAATTCGATTAGATATAGATGGAGATGGATTGTTTAACGGAACAGAAGATATCAGTTCAGGTGAGCTATATAGCTCATGTGAATTGGATGAAAATGGGACAAAAATAAATCAAGAATGTGAAGTAATCTACAAAGTTCTATTCAATGAAAGTACCGGCCTAATTTCGGGAATATTTCACTATGAAGATATTAGTTCAGATGGTTCAGTATTTACCGGAAGAATTGTTGTGAATAAGGACGAACACTCAACTAATGTTGGACCTGATCCAAACTATTCCACTGAAGAAAATAATGAGGATGGAGTTACATATACAGATAATAATCGTCAAGGACTAATTGTCTTAAGCATGAGTGCGGGAATTGCTGCGGTTGCAATTCTGATGATTATCTCTCGTCCAACTCCATTACACGCAGAAAAATATCGAGAGTTGATTTCTCAAAGTGAAGAATAAGCGTCACCCTCAAATCAAAGACTCTACACGACAGAGGGTAAGGGGCGCTTAGCTCAGCTTGGAAGAGCACTTGGTTTGCAACCAAGTGGCCGGGGGTTCAAATCCCCCAGCGTCCACCACCCATAACTTCCTCTACGGGCGATCCGTAAATGTTGTTTGTGCAACTTCTCAGGCCCTTACTAATATGGCATTAAACATGCATTATTACCGATTAAGTATATGGAAGTACGTGGTAGTTACAGTTGTTTGGTTTCGACGAGACTTGCGTCTCTCTGACAATCCAGCAGTGGCTANGTCGATTGAAATCGGAAATCCAATAATTTTTGTTTACAACCTTGATGTTGAAAGAATAGAACGGAAAGACGTCGACTCGATTCATATTGAATGGGAACTCGACTGTTTGAAATCTCTGCAGAAAGATTTGGGTGTAATCGGAGGGAAATTATTGTTTAATTATGGTAGTATCGTGGAAAAATTAGATGAATTGAATAAAATTTTCAAAATTTCTCATGTATTAGGTAATGAAGAGACGGGCCTCCAATGGTCGTGGGATAGAGACAAGAATGTAGCCCATTGGTGTAAAAAAAACAATGTAGAATTTACAGAATTTCCATCCAACGGAATAATTCGTGGACTGCAATCTCGAGATAATTGGAAACGTCTCAGAGATCAAAGAATGAATCAAGAGATAATCGACCCACCCACCAACATCAAGTCCCCTCAGAGTTTGTCTGTAGACAAAATTCCAGATATTCATGAACTAGGAATGGAAAAACGAGAACTTGTCGATCGCCCAATTCCGGGAGAGAGAGAAGCGATATTGCAACTCTTGTCTTTCCTTGGGGAAAGAGGGCGCAAGTACAGGAATCACATGTCAAGTCCAAGTCTTGCTAGCACTGCATGCTCTCGGTTATCTCCTTACATAAGCGTAGGATGTATTAGTATCCGGCAAATTCTCTATCACACCGGACGTAAATCACGAATCGTGAAATTAAATCCCAGAAGTAAAGAAAATTTAGGATGGACTGGAAGTATCAAATCCTTCCAAAGTAGACTAGCATGGCACTGTCATTTTATCCAACGATTAGACTCTGAATTAACCATGGACACGATTGCATTAAACGATAAAATAGATTCTTTTCTAGAGCGGAAAATGGATGATTCACTGTTTCATGCATGGGCTAATGGATGTACGGGTTGGCCTTTCTTTGACGCTTGCATGCGTTCATTGATTGCCACAGGTTGGATTAATTTCAGAATGAGAGCTATGTTACAATCTGTGGCATCCTACACGCTTTGGTTGCCCTGGCAGGATACTGGTCTGTATCTTGCACGTTTATTCCTAGACTATGAACCCGGAATTCATTGGTCTCAGGTCCAGATGCAATCGGGAGTTACGGGCATCAATTCAATCAGAGCATATTCAATTTCCAAACAATCACAAGATCAAGACCCCAGAGGGGAATTTATTCGAAAATGGGTTCCGGTGTTGAAGGATGTACCCAATCATTTGATACACAGTCCATGGACTATGTCTAAGGAGGAACAAATAGAATACGACTGCATCATTGGTGAGGATTATCCTATGCCAATTTTAGATGAAAAAGAATCTCGTAAAATTGGAATCAGCAAATCATACTCTGCCAAAGGAAAACCCGAATCTAAAGCCCGATCTATAGAAGTATACAATCAACATGGTAGCAGAAAGAGAAGGAATAAAACATAATTACTTTTTTTCAAGATTCTCAAAATCCATTGAGATGTGGGAGAATCTATCTGCTTCATTCGCATCGTGGGTTACTAGTATAGCAGTAGTGTTTCTGGATTCTAAAATTTGAGCAATATCCATGCTTAATCTAATTCTGAGAGAGGAATCAAGATTAGAGAATGGCTCATCTAACAGTAGCACACGAGGTTTGGCAAGAAGTGCTCTACCTACAGCTATTCGTTGAGATTCCCCTCCTGATAATTGGTCGACTTTTCTGGAGCCAAAACCCTCCAGACCAATCAGATCTAACATAATCCTAATTTCTTCTTCATCATATTTTTTTTGTCCCAATCTAAGATTACCCCAAACATCCAGATGAGGCATTAACAGCGGTCTTTGAAATATCAAACCAATTCCTCTCTTCTCCACAGAAATTTCTGTCACATCGTCATTATCAAGAGAAATTGTGCCTGAACTAATCCTGTGTAATCCTGCAATTGCTCTGAGTAATGTGGTTTTTCCACAACCAGACGGCCCCAGAAGTGCCATCCTACCTCCTGATTTTACATTAAAAGAACAGGATTCTAGTATAACCTTTGAACCATGTTTAAGCATGATATCTTTTACTTGTATTTCTGTCATCAAAATCCCCCATCGTCCCCTTCATCTCTCCATCTCTCAACGGTCAAAAACAAAAACAAGGTAACCACCATTAATATTGTAGAACCTGCTAATGCACTAGGTCGAATTGTTGGGTCAAACGAAGGACGAGTCATTTGTGCATCAATCACCAGAGGTAATGTCATACTTTCAGTTCCTCTAAGTAAAACCCATGATGCTCCGAATTCCCCGAGTGAAATTGCAATTATCAAAGCACTAGCAACAACAATTGATCCCCTCAATAATGGCAACTGAATTCTTAGTATTCGATCGAGGTTTTTGAGGCCGAGTGTTGCACCAGTCTCCATGTATCCGGGGTCCAACCGTCTCATCCCACTCAGAATAACCCTGATTGAAAATGGTGTGGCGATCACTAGATGCCCCCAAACAGGAAGCCAAGACGACGCGAATAAAGTAGGCATTGTCTTCTGCACACCAACAAGAAGGCCTAATCCAACAATTGCAGCTGAAACACCCAAAGGAAGGAGAGTCATGGTATCTACCACTACAGCTGTCTTTTCTCTACCTGACCGTTCCAAATTATCAATGGTTGACGCAGCTCCCCAAGATAGAGGCAGCCCCAGTAAAACTGCGATCAAACTGTAGAAGATTGAAGTCTGGATTCCATCGAAAATACTGGTTCCCCCCTGAAATCGTTCTCCCATTGCCTCCCATCCAGCCAAGGACCAAGATTCCTGTATCTGAAAGGAACCAAGAATTACCAAAATTAGAGGTAGTACAGAAAAAATGATGAATAACCCAAGAATCAAAATCATCAAACTGTTTGGTGATTTGTGGTCGTGATTATTCATCCTAGTCATGGGCTCAACAGTTCTTTGACGGCTCTGAGTCAAACTCAATGATAACATAGCAAAAATCATAACACTCAGTTGAAGAATTGAACCCCCTAAAACCATTGAAGAATCAGGAGCACCGTATCCTGATATGCCTGCAGCACCACCTAACTCAGCAAGTGAACGTTCAATGGTAAAACTTTCAGGCATTAGTTGCCGGACTAAGACAAATGATGAGAAACATTGTACAAAGGTTAGTAGGAATGATGCACCTATTGCAGGCCGTAATAACGGCCACCATAAATTCCTCAACCTGCCTATTCGGCTTCTGCCCCCTGGTAAGACCCTGAGTTGATCTATCCGATCTGAGTCTAAATCTCTAAGTGAAGGTTCTGAAAATCGTATTACTAAAGCCAGATTAAACCATATATGTGCAATAAGAAGTGCAATAAGATGTCCCGGATGTTCATAAATTCCCATATCTCTTACTGTACCAATAATCCCAGTTTCTCGCCTGAGGTCTATTCCGATGTAAGCCAAAGGGCCATTATCTGGATCAATTAAAGAAAGAAAGCCAACTGCTACAACAATTGAGGGCATTACGAATGGCATAGTTAATATCGCACGAATGAGTTTAATTTTCGGCCACTTATATCTTGCGAGAATCCATGCAATGGGTAAACCAACCACTAAAGTGAGGCAGGCCGAAGAAATACCTATGCCTAGAGAAAATAACAAGGCGTCCTGAGTGAAGGGGTGTTCATCGAAATTTAAGATAGATTGTAATATACTTTCGTCGGCAACATATATGATTTTCATCAGACCGAGTGAAAGTGGTATGATAAGGAGGGAACACTGTATGATAGTGGCCAAAGAATACCAGTGCTTGATTCTCATGAGCTCACAGATGAAATCCAAATTGTCAGCCATTCATCCATTGATTCACTGATTTGTGTTGCTGTTAAAACCGTTGGAGTAGAGGGGATAATTGAATTATTAGCATACGGCCCCTGTGGAATAGATAGTGTTTCAATTACTGGATACATCACATTAGTCTCTGGCAATGTTGCCTGTGTTGATTCGCTGAGTAAGTGTTTGATAAATTCTTTAGCGCCTTCAATATCAGATGTATCGGAAGATATTGCAACATACTCCACTTGTAGAATGCTACTTGCAGGGACATCTAAAGCAATTGAGTTGGTGGTCCCACCTCCCCAGAATGCTTCGGCCCCGGGACTGTGGCAATATGATAAAACAGCAACAGCATCACCGATGAAACCATCGTAGTATACACCATATCCACCGGAATATCGTACTTCGTAAGCCTCTGACCATCCCGATGTGATTATCAAGTCATTGCTGACCATAGATCTCCACCACTCGCTCCAGCTACGGTTCTCATCGTTACCCCAATCACCTCCTGCGGTAGCAGCGAGAAACATTCGACCAGGGCTGGATGTTTCGGGAGAAGGTATTGCTACCTTACCGCTCCATTCTGCACTGGTTAAATCCCACAGAGAATTTGGAACTGATAGGTTATTCTCATTTAGGAATCGAACATCATAGTTTAAACAGACAAACCCCTGGTCATAAGGCATCAATCTATCATCTTGAATTGTAGAACCCAATAGAGAAATATTGTTTGATGGAATCACGCCGTGAGGAATTAGCAAATTGTTGTCTAAAGCGATAGGAGCATATGTTGAATCCAGCCCTAAGATAATGTCAAAAGACTCAACGCCAGACATCTGCAAAGCCCTTTCTAAGACACCTCCAGCATCACCAGCTCGAATAACTGTAACATCATAGCCAGTCATGTTCGTAAAATCTGTTACAATTGATCCAGTTGAGTCGAATGAATCGTAAGTAAGGACTGTGAGTGATTTCCTATCTTGATTTTGCTCCCCTAATTCGGATGAAAGACAGCCAGTAAGTGATGTTGTTAGTATAATTATCACGGTGAGTATTGTTTTAGTCATGTTTTCTATGTTCATTTCTCTCCCTCCGTCGGCATTAACCGAATCAGGTCAATGGGTCGTTGCCTTGGCAACCTCTCAGCAAGTGCTCCCCAGTAATTTTCCCTAATTAAGGCAATAATTTAACATTATTACAGCCATCACTATGTATTAGTTCCATTTAGTTAGGATATGGCAGTAGAACCTCTATCTGAAATTGCATTTGTTACTGGGGAAGCCATATCGGAAAAAGTAGGAGAAAAATTAGAAAAAATACCATTTTGGAAGAAATTCAGAACATATCTAATATTTGCTCCAATTGTGATTTGTATACTCTGGTTTATCACTATTGAGCTTCAAAGTTGATTAATTTCAATCGCTTCGTTCATGGGCTGTTTACTCCCCCTTTATGTTATGGAACGAAGGATATCAGTCGAGGAATGGATGGGGCACCCCATACAGAATGAGTTGGGAGATGAATATGGTCCAGATGGATCTTGGCACACATTGATGTCAAGAGTAGCAAAATTCCATCATAAACATGACTTTGCAAATCCAGAAAATAATGGCCATGATATGGGCTACCGAATTTCATTGACAGTAGAAGAATTGGGAGAACTCAGTGGTGCAATAACAAAAGGTAAGCCAAAAGAAGAAATCGCAGAGGAACTTGCAGATCTTTTCATCCTAACACTAGGAAATGCGTTAGCAATGGAAATTGATTTAGAAAAACACGTACATATGAAATTAGATAAAATCATGAAAAGACCCTCAAGACGTGGAGGGATGGGGCTTAGAGTAACAGAATATACTGGAGAATAAATGAATGGGGCCGTGGCCGGGACTTGAACCCGGGCTGACAGGACCACAACCTATCGTGCTAACCGCTACACCACCACAGCCATGATGTAAATGAACCACCCAATGCCGACTTATCAAGCGTTCCCATACATAATACTCAACACACCATCGGATTCAAGATGAAGAGATATTCTCTAAATTCATGGCGGGGCGACGCGAGGCTTGTCTAGTGGTCATCTCAATTCTATTTCTTTCAACTATTCAAAGCGTACAAGCCGTAACGGTTGTTAAAGCGGATCCTGTTGACTTGATGCCATCTAATTCGTTGAATAATGCATCTCTTTGGGAATTAAGTTCTAGTTTAAATGACACCGGCCCGGCCCAATATTCAACGATATCAATTGAAGAATCAGGCATGATAATTTCACACTTAAGACCGGAAAATACAGCAACAACAGTTGCTTGGGCATCTTCTTCATCTACGAATTCTGTCGCTGCAACAGGTGTTCCAGACGGAGGAGTTGCTGTTTCGAAAGGCCCAGATATCAAAATTTCCGGATTCGACCATAGTATCGTATCATCAAATATGCTACTTAACCTGAGTTTAAGCCTAATACTCACCATTCCCGATGTCTTATCCGATGACGAAGTTCGTTTCGTGGTAGATCGAGGAGATGGACCCCTTCTTCTCCATACTATCAGACACACTTTTGCCGCTACAGAATATACGCAATCTTCGCCGCTAATGTTACCACTATTTGATGAAAATGATCCATGGACATGGGAAGATATTGAGCAAATGGAGGTATTAGTTGACTATGTTTCAGTCAATGGAATTGATGACTCAGAACTACAATTAGATGCAGTGGCAGTACTCGCATTGCATCGTTCATCTTGGTATGCATTTGAAACGACTACTGCTTTACATACGACTAACCCAATTGAAATGCCTGTAATGGACTTCAATTCGCTTTCTGGGGAAATTGAGTCATTATCCATATCGTCTTGTGGCCTAGAACCTTCTTCATCTTCTCCAGGAGTTTGGAATTTAGAAGAAATAGAACGCCCATTTAATCAGCAATGGGGTCGAGTCCACATTACTGGTATAGGGAATAATTCAATTCAAATTAAGGATTCAATGAGTGAAACTTGGACTACAATTTTGGATGGAGAGTTAATTGAGATAAATCAAGATTTAGTAGATATCAGAATTACTATCTTTGATGGATGCATTTCTAATTTTAGGATTGACATAAACGATCCGAGTTTACATGTATCATATCGAATTGAAGGCAATGATTCTGGACTTGTAGCAGCTTTTTCTTCACTCAGATTTGCAGTAGGAGGTAGTCTAGTGCAAGAATTAGCCCTCTCAAATTCAATTGGTACGTTTTCAGTGCCAATAGGTCATTTACTTGGAAATGATGGAGGGCCATTGGAGATAGGAATTGGCAGTAGATTCCAATGGTCATCAGATGGTAGTCCTCAAGAAACTACCATAGTGATTGAATCAATGATGATTGATGGAGGCTATATTGTTGAATTTGACCTAGATCCTCAATGCCAAAATGTTGATGATCAAACATTCAATGAGGACGACCCAGGTAGATATATCCCTTTCAGATACTACTGTACTGATGACAATACTGAATCTAGCGATCTTATAATTTCTGCTATATCTAGCAATACCGATATTCTAGCGTCATCAATTGTTGGAGATGAAATCTTACTAATGCCACAAATCGAAATGAGTGGGGAGGCCATAGTCGATATTTTAGTTACAGATTCAAGAGGAAATACATGGACTGATCAATTTACTGTAATCATCAATGATATTAATGACCCTCCAACTCTTTCTGGACTATTTACATCAGTATACATCGAGGTCGGAACACCATATCCGATTACATTAGATGTTAGAGATATTGATTCTGCATCAATAACGGTTACAACGGACAGAGATTGGGCTACCATCCAAAAAATAAATGATGATTCTTGGTCTTTAACATTGGCTCCGACAGAATCAGGACAGACATTTGTTACTATTTTCATTGAGGATGAAAATACAAGGATAAATCAGACTATTGAAGTAATTTCGACATCAAATCCTGATCTGTCCATTGAATCTATTGATGCGATTTTTGGAGAACAAACATTGTCCGAACCAATAACCGTTGAAAATGGTGATATAATTTCATTCAGAATATTGGTTCGAAATTCTGGTACTATTGAAGTTACTTCTGTAGGAGTAGAATGTAGTGTGGGTAATGTTTCTGTCCCCGGAGAAATTATTCCTTCGATATCCCCTGGAGGATTAGGCACAGTGATGTGTTATTGGTCAGCCTCTGGAGATGGAACTGTTAGAATGACTGCAGAAGTCGATGCTAATGGATTGATAGATGAATTTAATGAATTCAATAATGTAGATACGCTCACGGTAGTAATATCCGATGAAGAGAATAACAGAGGCCCTTTGACAATAGTAGAAAATACTGATTCAGGCAATAGAAATATTCCAATTCTTTTACTTTCGATAACGATAGTAGGTTTGGCTGCTGCAGCTTTCCTATTTGGACCTAAGAAAATTGAACGACCGTATATCCCACCTAAAGAACGTTCAAAACAGAGATAAACAAATCGATCAACATCGACATGCGGATGGCTGATAATGCAAAAAATAGCATTAAACTTGATATTCAATTCATTGAACGGAAGGGTGCCTCAAAGTCTCTTGACGGGTAGGCAGGTGTGTGATTGGAGTGCAAAAACTTCTCGTTAGAGTGGAAACTGAAGAATGGGTATACGAAGCGTTTGAACTTAGTTAGTTGAATTATCTCCACGCCATTGACGTGGGTAAGTATCAGCAGGCATGAGTACAAGCGATGGTTTCGCAACCTCTCCAACTTTAATCTGGGGAATCTCTGCAGTCCCTCTGGTGGCATTGGCTATTGCTACAACTTCTCCTTTCATACTCCATAACACAATTTCTTCATCAGACTCAAAGTCACCTTGTATAGCTTGAATACCCGGACGAGTTAAGGGTGCTCCATGAGATACTGCAGATACTGCTCCATCTTTTAGAATCAAACCAGAACGCCCATCCATTAAAACATCAATAGGGGAAACCAATCTAAGCATTGCTGAAGCGTCTTCTTTTTCTCTCCAAAGATAAACTGCGTCGACTAAATCTTCCATCGGCACACAATGATGTTCAGTAAAATTCCCGGAACGTGTTCTTCGAAGTTCGACTAATTGAATTGGAGAATTTATCATCAGCCCTAAATCACGAGCCAGTGTTCGAATGTATGTTCCTGCATCGCATGCGACTCTAATCGCAGCAAGTCGTTCTTTAGTATCCAATATCTCAAATGCTCGAATTCGACGAGTTCTAACTTGTACTTTTACTGCAGATTCAGAGGGGGGAACATTGTATATTTCTCCTCTTAGAGAATTGATTGCTTCTTCGAGTGAAGCCATATCAGCGTCTCCACCTACTTTTAGAACACCTACGTACTCTTTGTCATGCCCTAGAACCTGGGAAGTTAGTCTCCTAGCTCTTCCAGTCATTAGAGTTAGTAATCCTGTCGCAAATGGATCAAGTGTTCCTCCATGAGCAAGATGGTCGATACCAAGAATATCTTTTGCCCATGCTGCAACTTGGTGGGAAGTAGGTCCCGCCGGTTTATCAATCAAAATTAAGCCAGCATCAAGTCTTTCTTCGAGAGATCTCTGCAATACGGGTGCACCATGACTAGAATCAGTAACTGCTGAGGAATCAATTATCTTTACTTTAGTCATTTTTTCCCCTCAGTTAAACATTCAATGCTTCTTCGACAGCGTCAACTACTTCATCAGCAGTGAGATTTGTCGAATCAATAACAGTAGTGTATGGTTCCATGGACAATATATCGATGCCATACAATCTGGTGTAACGTTGACGGTCTGCTTCCTCCCGAATGATGGATTCTTCAAGTTGACGAATATCATCACCTTCTCTCATAGCGACTCTTCTGAGACGTTCCTCAATATCTACTTCTATCCAGATTCGATGACAATTAATCTGTTCACGGTATGCCCACCAACCTGCAAGTCTAGATTCAACAATATCCGGTCCATTTGAATCCTTCATTGACTCAATCAAACGCTCATCAAGAGCATGATCTACAGCAGGTTCTGTTTTGCATAATTCGGAAAAAGATGCAACTGATAACCCTCTTTTAGAAGCCTCATCACGAAATACGTCGCCACCATTTAGAGCAGTCATAGAACGACTTTTACATAATCTTCCAACTAAAGTGGATGTACCCGATCCGGGGAGACCACTGATCGTAATTTGTACCATTAACTCCCCTCAGGGTCTGAAACTTTCCCAACAAACTTCGCATCTCAAATGGCCAGCTTTACCTCTAACTAAATCGGAAGAAGAACATACAGGACAGGTACCTTCTATAACAGCAGAAGAAATAATTTGATTTCCAGACTTTTTACGGTTTGTGGAGCCAGATTTTCGACCACCTCCTCGTTGAGATCTCTGAGTTCGAGAAGAGCCACGGGATTCTTTACCTGTATCCTTCAGCATATCCAAAAGAGGTTCAGGGATCTTTTCACCTGAAACTATCAATGGATGCGTTCTATAGCGAATAAGTCGGATGTGTCTATCTAAAATTCTTCCAAATGGAGCACTTAGACTGATGTATACAAAAACCCAAGCAGGGAAAATCCACATAACTCTATCATTCATGTTCCATTGAGGACGCCAAGGTAAACTTAGATGATCAACTCTGAAAGATTCTACATTGGTATACATCCATCCAAAAATTCCGAAGATGAACACCATAGTGAACATCATTGGTCTCATCATAGACATTTGCATCTTCATTTGTTCAGGCATCATACGTTGTTGAATTTTGGTGATTTTATCGAGACGACTTGTGTTTCGTTCAGTTCTAGCCTCATTCATCATACTTCGTAATTGCTTATTTCTATGATTGAAATGAGCTTGTTTAACGGGATCCATGAAGAAAGATCGAATAATAGTATTAACAAACATAATTACTGAACCTAGAACTAATACTGTAGGAACGAACAATGTGCTGTGAAATGGAATCATAGGCTCAACAACAGTGCCAGCAACAACGGATAAAGTCTCTCTGACTGATGGAATGAATATGAAAAATGACATTACCACTAACATCAATAGAGGTGTTAACATTTGGCCCATCTGGACCTCAGGTTCATCAGAAGGTGCTGCCACAGTTGTCCCTTTCCAACGAGGTCGCATGAACAATTCGGTCAATATGCCTCAAATTCAACGATTAGAACTGATAGGAACAAGTTGCGCACATTGAACTACCAGGTNGATTAACTGCATTACAGATTGGACAAATTATTGAAGCTGCAGAGTCTACTGAGGTTTCTTCTGCAGTAGATTCTTGAGAAATTTCTTGGTCTCCTGTGAATGAGTCTTCCATTAATTTAGACATCATAGCGTCCATCATATCTTCTTCTTCAACAGCTTCTTCTTCAACAGCCTCTTCTTCAACAGCNTCTTCTTCAACAGCTNCNTCTTCAACAGCTTCTTNTTCAACAGCCCCTTCTTCAACAGCCCCTTCTTCAAGAACCTCTTCTTCAACAGCCTCTTCTTCAACAGGACTCCAAGCTTCAGCCGCGTTGGTTAGTTCAGTCTTATTGAGATAGTTATTTCCATCATCATCAAAGGATGCAGCATGAGAAACAAATCCTTCACGGTCTTCAATTCCAAACTTCTTCATTACTTGGTTGAGAACATTTTCTGAGAATCCCATTTGTTTAGATGAAGTTTCGTTTTCTTCAGTCTCATCAGTAGACTCCTCATTGGTTGATTCATTTTCGGATGTTTCAACAATTAAAGCAGGTGACTGATTATTATAATCCTCATCAATTTCATCACCGAAAACTGCTCCATGGAATTGTTGTGCAGACTTTACATCATATTCTGCGTCTTTGTCACCCCATATCTCATACATGATTTCGATTCTTTCACCCTTACCAATAACGCCAATATTCCAAACAACCTTTGTTCCTTGTTCATGAGATTCTTCAGCATTTGCGGTATCGTGGTTATTGCCCATGCTTGAGTCAATCCTAGTACTCTTTAATTCAAATCCATGGGGGATTATATCATGAATAATCAGATCTTCAAGAGCAGTATCAGACTGGTTATGGAACATTACCAACACTTCGTATCTACCGGCTCCTCCAGCAGGGAAAACCTGTTTGCCAGTATTGAACTTCCTTCTTTTGTGGCTTACACGCAAAGTAGGAACTTCTTCTGCTCCTCTCGTTGTGATAGGTCCGGTTTTCTCAGCACTGAAATCAATCCTTACAGGGGCTGCCACTAAGTCATTGTTAGGGCTTGGATCCGGTGCATTAATTTTGTACGATACTCGTAATGTAGAATTGGACTCTAAGCCAATTGGACCAGTCTTACCAACTGTAATTCTCAATGTACTTCCAGGACCATCTGGAGAAAGATTAGTTTCTTCAATTGATACTCCATCCATAACTTCTACTTTGAACATATCAGGTAGGAGAGCATCCCCATCTATATCGATTGAAATTGAATCAGATTCAGGCTTGGTGAAAAGACCCGGAACATCATCTGTAATTCTCATCAGATTAATGTCAGCACTACCAGAATTTTTGATCTTCAATTCAACGTTTACATCTGCTTCTCTATATGATTTGAGTACAGCAAGATCCATTGCCTTGGAAACTTCTGCTTCTAGGACAGTTAACATAGTTGGTTCCATAGTCAATTTTCCAGATGTTGTTCGGACTGCTCGAGGAATAACACTGTAAGTCAATTCTTGACTGAAATTAGGCTGATCACGAGAATCGACCTGTTTTTCATCACTTTCCCATCGTCCACTTGGCCTAACATCCTCAGGAACGTCAGCTATATCGAACAATGGCATTTCTTCACCAGCAACATTGACTCGAAGTAGAACTAAATCGACAGCAAATGAGGACTTATTCTCAAATACTGCTTGGCAACTCCATGTATCTGGTCTTTCACCTTCGTTTGCGTTCATGTATGAGAAACACTTTGCACAACTATCAACCTCTACAAAATTCATCCCTGAAAGTGTAGCATCTGCATTGTATGTAGCAGTAGTGATACCAGAATCAAAAGACCCTACTGAATCTGCAACTACTGATGCGACTAAATCTAATGAAGTACTAGCACCGGCTGGAAGAGTTCCCACATTCCATACAAGGTTAGAACCGTCTATCTCATAAGACTCTCCAGATTCATAAGTGAATTGAGAAGGAATTACTCTTGAAACTAACACGTCATTCAAAACGCAAGAAGAAGTATTCTCTACCGTAATTCGAACAGAAACAGGTACTGATTCTTCAGAATGAGAAAGAGAGCTTGATGGTTTTTGTTCCCTCTCAGGATGAGTATCTATTATTTCGGAAATCTTGAGCATTTGAGGGCCTTTGACAGTATAATCAAAGGATTCTTCCGATCCTGCTTCAAGTTCACGCATCTTAATGTGTGAGTCAAGATTGGTATGATCATTTCCGTTTAGGTAAATGTCCAAATCCCACAATCGGTCCTTATCACTAGGATTCTGCAAGGCTAAGGAACCAGAAACAGTTTGTTTTACAACAGAACCATCAGAAGATACAGATGTTTCTTCAACTTCATGTAAATGAACTGACAGTTTGTCACCAATAATACCATCTACAATGTTCAATGGCCTAACACGAGCCCCTGTATGATCTGCGGTAGGTACACTGAGTGGATCGCTGATGGAGCCAGCATCCACAGGATCGGAATCAATACTTATTGAATCAAGTGCATCTGAGACCTGAACTTCTGATTCTTCTACAGGTGCTTCCGAATCCAATGGAGTGGCTAATAAATCAGCAGCCAATGAAGCACCCAAATCTCCTAGTAAATCTTCTTCTGAATCAGAAGGGGGGGCAGGAGGAGCATTCAAAACTCCTAGATCCGCTAAATTAGAAGGGGACTCCATTGGTGGAGCTGGAGGTGCNTCCATCNTCGGTGGNGCAGGAGGTGCNNCCATCGTCGGTGGTGCTGGAGGTGCGTCCATTGGTGGNGCNGGNGGTGCNTCCATCATCGGTGGNGCNGGNGGTGCNTCCATCATCGGTGGNGCNGGAGGTGCGTCCATTGGTGGAGCAGGAGGTGCGTCCATTGGTGGAGCAGGAGGTGCGTC
>FUFK010041045.1_pt1 | contig 63262 bp, 43 predicted proteins | sample 1021851 | NCBI WGS metagenome assembly FUFK01 (sample SAMEA51879418, study PRJEB19060) | metagenome
TTTTCAGATAGTCTTTTTCAGTGGAAAAATTTAGAAATTGATTAGTTGAATCGGGAAAATCGTGCGAATCAATGTCATTCAATTCCTTAAGTTGTTGAATATAGTTACTTATAATTTCTTTATTAATACTTATTTCATCTGTATTTGCCCCTATTTCAGAATTAACATTAAGTTCTATCTTTCCTCTGTGAAGTTTNTTNGAAATTTCTTTCCGTAGATCATTTTCATAAGCTTTTAGAAAATGAGGGAATCGTATATTTAAATCTAATATTTTACTATTAACAGANTTTATTTCAACAATGAATTTTGTTGAATTNATTATGAAAGATTCACTGGCNTAGCCAGTCATGGACTTAATCATTTTTAATCATATATTAAGCAAATATATGAATAGATTTTTAAGTTGCTTTGCTAGTTTTTTTAGAAACTAAATAAACCCCTGTAAAAACAAGAAGAACAGAACTTATATCAGCTAATGTTAATTTATCAGCCCCTCGATAGATAGCAAATAAAATCCCTATTACTGGCTGCAGATAAATAAACATCCCCACTGTTGAAGCTTTTAAATTTTTCAATGCATACAAATTCAACAAATAGACCAAAAATGTAGTACATATTACCACATAAGATATTTTAAGTAAAGAAGTCCCAGAAATTTCAACCCAATTTATTTCGGTAAACTCAATCAGCCCAAACGGCATATTAATAAATATGGAAAATAGAAATAGCCACTTCATTATTGTAATCATATTGTATTTTTTGGTAAGGGGTTTGACCAAAACAAAATAAAGCGCATAAGAAAGACTATTTATNAAAAAATAAAAATTTCCTAGGNTTATATTGGGGGCATTAATTACAGTTTTTTCATTGAGTAGTATTAGGGTTAATGTTCCNCAAAACCCGATAAAAACACCCAAATATTTTCTCTTGGTAATTTTTTCTTTTATGAGGATTACAGAAATAAGAAAAATAAAAATTGGAGCAAGNGTTGTGATGATTNCACNNTTNATTGGNGTNGAATTATATAAGCCNNTNAAGNGNTGTNATCATATTTAAGCCCATTCCAAAAATTGAACATATAAAAATTAGCTTAAAATCTTTAATTTCTACTTTTTCCCATTTTAAAAAAAATGATATAAACCAAAAAAGAACTGCAGCTCCTAGAACCCTACAGTATAATAGCGCGTTAGGGGATAATACATTTGGCATTAGCTCNTTAGCGATTGTATAATTTAATCCAAAAATTGAGGTTGCTAGTAAAGCTGCTATAAGAGCTAGGATTCTTTTATCCATAAAATTTATTGAATTCTNNAAAGATAATCTATACTTTTGTTTTGGAGCTATTATGCTTTATATTAATTTTTAGAATTATGAAATTTAACACCAAAACAATTCATGGAGGACAAAAAATTGATCCTGCTTTTAATTCGGTTATGCAGCCAATCTACCAAACATCTACTTATGCTCAAAAAAGTCCTGGTGTTAACAAAGGTTTTGAATACTCGCGAACCCATAATCCAACAAGAACAGCTCTACAAAATTCATTTGCAAGTCTTGAAAATGCAAAATATGGAGTTGCCTTTTCATCTGGTTTAGCTGCAATTGATGCAATTATCAAATTACTTAGCCCTGGTGATGAAGTAATTAGTACTAATGATTTATATGGCGGCACCTTTCGTTTATTCACAAAGGTTTTTGAAAAATATGGAGTAAAATTTCATTTTACATCTTTGCATAATGTTTCTGATGTAGAATCATTAATTAACGAAAACACCAAAGTTATTTGGGCTGAAACTCCTACAAATCCAATGATAAATATTTTTGATATTGAAGCACTTTCAATAATTAGTAAGGCAAAAAATTTACTATTGGTAGTCGATAATACTTTTGCATCTCCTTACTTACAAAATCCTATAAATTTAGGTGCTGATATAGTAATGCATTCTGCCACTAAATATTTAGCTGGACATAGTGATGTTGTACTAGGTGCTTTAATGTTGAATGATGATGAAATTGCTGAAAAATTATATTTTATTCAAAANGCAAGTGGTGCAGTTCCAGGCCCACAAGATTGTTTTCTAACATTGAGGGGAATTAAAACACTACATGTAAGAATGCAACGACATTGTGAAAATGCACATAAGGTTGCAAATTTTTTAAATAACCATGAAATGGTTGAAAAAGTATATTGGCCTGGTTTGCATTCTCATAAAAATCATGACGTTGCAAAAAAACAAATGTCAGGTTTTGGTGGAATGCTTTCGTTTAGAATTAAAGATTTCAATAAGCAACAAACTATAAAATTTTTAGAAAAACTACATTTATTTACATTAGCAGAATCCCTTGGAGGAGTTGAATCATTATGTGGACATCCAGCGACCATGACACACGCTAGTATTCCTGNAGAGGAAAGGGAAAAATCTGGNGTTACAGANTCTTTAATTAGATTAAGCGTAGGAATCGAGGATGTTGATGATTTAATCGAGGATTTGAAAAATGCTTTTTTATAAAATTGTTAATTATTCTAGGTTTTTTTAGTAAAACAAAAATTTTAAATCCCTAATTTTATTTAATATTTAATTTTGGCCTATTATAGGTTAGGAAAATTATCAATTATGAAAAGAAAGATTGACGCTTTTTTAAACATCGTTCGAAAAAGAGACGGACACCAACCAGAATTTATGCAGGCTGTTGAAGAAGTTGCAGAAACGGTTATTCCTTACATTATAGAAAATGATATTTATCACGGTAAAAATATTTTGATGAGAATGTGTGAGCCTGAAAGAGCTGTAGCATTTAGAGTTTCGTGGGTTGATGACAAAGGGGAAATATGGGTAAATAGAGGATATAGAATTCAGATGAATTCAGCTATTGGTCCTTATAAAGGAGGATTGAGGTTTCACCCTTCTGTGAATATGAGCATTTTAAAATTTTTAGCTTTTGAACAGGTTTTTAAAAACAGTTTAACAACCTTACCGATGGGAGGTGGTAAAGGAGGTAGTGATTTTGATCCAAAGGGTAGAAGCGAAAATGAGATAATGAGATTTTGTCAAGCATTTATGACTGAACTATATAGGCATATTGGACCAAATACAGATGTTCCAGCTGGCGACATAGGAGTTGGTGGAAGAGAAATTGGTTACATGTATGGTCAATACAGAAAACTTGCCAACGAGTTTACCGGGGTTTTGACTGGTAAAGGTATGTCATGGGGAGGTTCATTAATTAGACCAGAAGCGACTGGTTACGGTACAGTATACTTTGTTCAAGACATGTTAGCACAGAAGAATGACGGAATCAAGGGGAAAAAAGTAGTTATNTCAGGATCTGGAAATGTTGCACANTATGCTGCTGAAAAAATATTACATTTNGGAGGAAAAGTATTGACAATGTCTGATTCATCAGGCTACATATATGATTCTTCGGGAATTGATGAGGAAAAATTGAAATTTATAATGTATCTAAAAAATATTCAACGGGGAAGAATTAGTGAATATGTAAAAAAATATCCAAAAGCTGTTTTCAAAAAAGGTAAAACTCCTTGGTCTGTAAAATGCGATATTGCTCTTCCGTGTGCAACCCAAAATGAATTGAATGGTAAAGATGCAAAAGTACTAGTTGATAACGGATGTAAATGTGTTAGTGAAGGTGCAAATATGCCTTCAACTAAAGATGCAATTGAAGTTTTCCTCAAAGCAAAAATATTGTTTGCTCCAGGTAAAGCTGCGAATGCTGGTGGAGTTGCAACCTCAGGTTTAGAAATGACTCAAAATTCCTTGAGGTACAATTGGACTCGNGAAGAGGTAGATCAAAAGCTCCGCGAAATAATGCTGAATATCCANAATTCATGTATTGAACACGGAAAGCAAAAAAACGGATATGTTAATTATGTTAAAGGTGCAAACATTGCCGGTTTTGTAAAAGTTGCTGATGCTATGCTAGCTCAAGGAGTAATCTAATTTTTTACTTTATACATATTATACTGGTATATTTGTCGTTTATTAGACATAATTGCTTAGTATTATATGTTAAAGGCCCGATTATTTTTCATTTTCTGTTTTACGGTATCCCTTTTATATACTCAACAAAATAAGCTGTCAATTGAAACTAATTCATCAGCATATTCAGGATGGGAAACATATTTTTCCTATAATTCAACAACCTCAATTGCTGAAGGTGTAAATGAGATTTATTTTGCTTCATACAACTCGATTTTTTCATATAATATCTTTAATTCACAAATAGAAAAATTTGATACATTAAATGAATTATCTGGAGATGAAATTTCAGCTTTTTATCACTCTGAAAATAATAATATTATTGCAATAGGATATAGTAGTGGATTCTTACAGATTATTAATTTAAATTCAAATTCAATAATTAATATATATGATATATTAAATAAGCCTACAATTCCTGCTGACAGAAAAAAAATAAATCATTTTTATCAAAACGAAGATGATTTATTAATCTCAACCGGTTATGGAATATCTGTCTATGATATAAATGCATTTGAATTTGGTGATACATATTATATTGGGGACTTTGCTTCAATGCTCAATATAAGTAGTACCATTGTTGATGAAAATTATATTTATGCATCGAGTCCNGATTTGGGAATTTTTAGAGCAAATTTAGAATCTAATTTAATTGACTTTAACAGTTGGCAAGCAATTTATACCGGCAACATATATGAGTTATTGATAAATGAAAACAATATATTATTCTATGATGATTTTAATTTGATGAGTATAAAAAATGAAGAAATAATTACTTTATCGACATTACAAAATGAAATAAAAAATGTTAGTATTAATGACTCAAAAATTATTATTATTTCAGAAGATAATTGTATCATTTATAATAATGATTTATCACAAATATTAAATCTTTTTGAATCCGAAACATATATGACANTCTTCAATGATGGAATTATAAAAAANAANAAAACATATATTGCTACAGATGAAAAAGGTGTTTTGGTAATAGAAAATAGTAATAATAGCTTTTCATTTCTAAAGCCTGATGGTCCATTAGAAAATAATATATTTTCTGTTGAAACATTAAATAATCATACATGGGTTTCATTTGGAAGTTATTCAGAATATTTTAATCCATACCCTTTAAAATATAGTGGTGTAAGCAGCTATGATGAAAATTTAGAAAGTTGGTTCAATATAACNANGGATTCTATACCAAATCAAGCAGTTAATCTGAATAATATTTCTATAAACCCCTTTGATAATAATAATGTTTTTATAAGTTCATTTCATGGGGGATTAATTGAAATGGACAATTTTAATTTCACTGAATTATATGATAATAATAATAGCGGATTAGAAACTTTATTAACTTCTGATTCTGAATATGAAAGTATTAGAATTTCCGATATTGAATTTGATGAAAATGGAGATTTNTGGGTTTTAAATTCTAGAGTTGATAATCCATTGAAATCATTTAGCCTTGATAATAATAGTTGGAATAGTTATGATTTTACTGAAATTATTAATGATGGTTTTCAGGATGAACTTGGATTTAATGACATTGAGATAGATGATTATGGAAATAAATGGATTGCTAGCTTAAGATCTGGATTAATAGGGTTTAATAATGATTCAGGAAATATTAGACTTAGAAAAGTATTTAGTCAAGACCAATCAGATATGCCATCGTCATATGTCAAATCAATTGCAGTTGATAATAATAATCATTTATGGATTGGTACAGTGCAGGGTCTTAGGGTTTTATATAATACATCCAACTTTTTTGATGCCTCAGTCGTTACAACGCAGAAGATTGTGATTTTAGAAGATGGTATTCCAAGGGAGCTTCTTGAACAACAATATATCACAGATATAGAAGTAGATGGTGCAAACAATAAATGGGTTGGAACAATTGGTTCTGGTGTATTTTATTTTTCACCAAATGGTCAACAAACAATTTATCACTTTACTAAGGAAAATTCACCACTTCCTTCAAATAATATTAATGATATTTCTGTAAATTCAGTAAATGGAAAGGTCTATTTTGCAACTGATCGAGGATTAGTAAGCTTTAACACAGGCAGCAGCTCAAGTTCTGAGAATTTCTCAAATGCTTTTGTTTATCCAAACCCTGTTAGACCAGAATTCAATACACAATTAGACAAGATTAAAATTAAGGGTTTGACCGAAAATGTTAATATTAAGATTACTGATATAGCAGGAAATTTGGTAGCTGAGGCTCAATCAAATATTAACTCTAGATACAGAAATTTTAATTTAGAAATTGACGGTGGAACTGCATTTTGGAATGGCAAAAACTTGAGAAATCAAAATGTTGCTTCAGGTGTTTATATTTTAATGCTTTCGGATTTGGAATCTTATGAGACAAAAATCTTAAAACTAATGATAATTCGCTAATGATTATTTCCTCAAGTGCTATTGTTTTAAGTAAGCTTAAGTATAGAGACAATGATCTAATTGTAAAGTTGTTGGTTCGGGAGTTGGGCGTTACATCTTTTATTGTAAGAGGAGGGTCTAAAAAGAATAAAACTAATCACTTTCAACAACTCTCATTGCTTGAAATTGAATTTGATTTTAACAGTAAAAAAAACTTACATTATTTTAAAGATTTTGAAAATAAATTTAGCCTTAAGACCATTCATACCGATTATAAAAAAATGGGTGTTGTTATTTTTTTATCAGAATTTTTATCTAAAATTTTAGTTCATCAAGAAAAAGATTTCGAACTATTTACTTTTATTGAGGATTCAATTAAGTACTATGATGANACTAAATTTAATTCTTCTTTTCATTTAGCTTTTTTAATTAAGTTATCTAAGTTTTTAGGTTTCTTCCCTGAAACTGAAAACAATCACTATAAATTTTTTGATTTGCAACATGGTTGCTATACAAATACTGAGGATTCAAAGTATCTTATTTCACATGAAGAATTAGAATGCTTTAATATGATTTTAGGCATAAATTTTGATGATTTAAATTCACTAACCATTAACTCTGTGCAAAGAAAAAATTTACTTGATAATATCATTCTTTATTATAAGCTACACATTGAAAATTTTGTTTCTTTAAAGTCACTTGAAGTTCTCAGAAAATTATTTTGATCGTGAACAGGTTTTATTTTTTTTTAGTGTGGACGATTACAGGATTCTCTCAGAATCTAACCATTATCGATGAAAATAATAAACCTGTAATTGGAGCATCAATTTTCAGTGATTTAAGTAATTATGAGACAACAGATAAAAATGGAAATGTAAGTCTTGACAAATTTTCAAGATCCGATACTTTAACTATAAAGCAATATGGGTTCAAGGAAGAAAAACTCCCAAAGTCTAAATTAAAAAATACGCTGATATTATTGTATGATAATGAATTACTTGATGAAGTAGTAATTTCAGCTTCAAAATTTTCACAGAAGTTCAGAGAGGTCCCGAAAAAAGTAACTCAAATTAATAGGTCAATGATTGAATTTACAAATCCAATGACAAGTGCAGATTTACTTGAGAGAGGTGGTTATGTATACATTCAAAAGAGTCAATTAGGGGGTGGAAGCCCAATGATAAGAGGTTTATCAACAAACAGGCTGGTTTTATCAGTTGACGGTGTAAGACTAAATAATGCAATATTTAGAAGTGGAAATATACATAACGTAATATCAATTTCTCCAATGAATATAGAAAATACTGAAGTTATTATGGGGTCAGCATCTGTTTTGTATGGGAGCGATGCAATAGGCGGAGTTATGAATTTTTACACTAAAAAAGCCAAGTTATCAAATGATTCAAATCCAAATATTCAAATAAATATAAACTCAAGATACTCATCTGCTTCAAATGAAAAAATGTATCACATAGACTTTAATTACGGATTGGAAAAAATAGCATTTTTATCTAGTTTTTCAAAATCAGACTTCGATGATTTAACTATGGGAATTCATGGACCATCAGATTATTTAAGACCAAATTATGTTACTCAAAATTCTGCAGGCGATGATGTATTAGTAACTAACTCAAAACCAAGGGTTCAGAGAAATACAGGATACAGTCAAACTAATTTTATGCAAAAGATTCTTTACGAGCCAAACGAAGATTTAAGTATTGATATTGGAATTCATTTTTCAAAAACTGGAAATATTCCTAGATATGACAGGCTTATAAGAACTAATGAAAACGAAGGCCTTTATTATTCAGAGTGGTATTATGGACCACAGGAATGGCTATTGATCAATAGCCAATTGACCTTTATTCCAAAAGAAACTAAATTTTATGATGAATTAAAATTTGGCTCCTCATTTCAGAGATTCTCTGAAAGCAGAAACAGTAGAAGGTTCAGTGACAGTTTTCTAAAATCAAGAGAAGAGGAATTGGATATATTTTCTTTAAATCTAGATTTTTTTAAAAAAATATCAGAAAATTCTAACATTACATATGGGCTAGAGATGATAGAAAATAAGGTTGGTTCATTTGCTAAAAGTATTAATATAAGTGATTTATCTGAAACTCCAATTTCAACTAGATACCCTGATAATTCATCTCTGAATTCCTTGGGGCTTTACATTAATTACAAGACTAAAATTATTGAAGATGTATTTTTCCAAAGTGGTGTAAGATATAGTTCAACAGTATTAAAATCAGATTTATCTCAAAANAATANTTATTATGATTTTATGTATGAAAATACAACTCTTGAAAATGGAGCATTTGTTGGAGGTATAGGGCTAAGCTGGGTTAGAAATATTTATAATAATTGGAAGTTTAATATTAATACAGCTTTTAGATCTCCAAATATAGATGATCTTGCTAAGGTTTTTGATTCTGAACCTGGAAGTGTAGTTGTTCCAAATCCTGATTTAAAACCGGAAAGATCTTTTGGACTTGAGTTTGGAGGTTACTTTAGAACAAAGAACAATATTGAGTTAGATTTTTCATCATACGTAACATATTTATATAATTCATTTATAAGGGATGATTTTACACTGAGTAATGGTGTATCAGAAATAATTTATGACGGAGAGCTATCCCAAATACAAGCACTTCAGAACAGCTCAAAGTCTTTTATTTACGGAATTGAATTTGGGATAAATATGTTTTTAAACAAAAACTTTCGTATGAAATCTCAGCACAATTTAATCGCGGGATATGAGTTGGATGATTTACCTTTTGGAATGCCAGTTAGGCATATACCCCCAAATTACGGTAATTTTCATTTGATTTATAATAATGGAGATTTTACAATTGATACATATTTGAATTATAATTCTAAAATATCATTTAATAATCTTGCAGAGTCTGAAAGGGCGAAACCTTATATGTATGCATTAGATGAAAATGGCAACCCGTATTCACCTTCATGGATGACATTTAATGTTAGATCAAAATATTCTTTTTCCAAAATGCTAAACATCAATTTTACTGTTGAGAATATAACAAATAAATTGTACAGACCCTATTCATCAGGAATTTCAGCACCTGGAATAAACTTTATTTTTTCTTTCAGCTATGCCTATTAGTTTTACTGAAGATGATAAGATTATAATTGAAAAAATTCAATCTTATTGTTTGTATCAAGAGAGGTGCGTTAAGGAAGTAAAAAATAAATTATTTTCACTGAAAGTAAGCTCAAAATCTTCCAATGATATTATAGAATATTTGATTGATAATGATTACTTAAATGAAGAAAGATATACTAAGATGTTTATTCAAGGAAAACTTAGAATAAAAAAATGGGGAAGAATTAAGTTGAAATATGAGTTGAGGTTAAAAGGTATTGATATAAAAATAATTAATAAACATATTAATCAGATTAGCGAAGAGGATTATATAAAATACTTCAATGAATTTTCAACAAATAAGATTAAATTTTTAAAAGGGTCAACGGATCAAAAGAAAAGATCTTTTATAAACTACTTTACATACAGAGGCTGGGAGAATGATCTTATCTACCAAAAGTTAAAAGATATTAGTTAATAGAGTATTTAATTCCAACCAGAGAATTAAATCCTGGCATTGGAACCAGATTTGTCTCTGAATACTCAGTATCTAAAATATTGTTTAAAATAACAGAAATGGTAAATTTATCATATATGTAGGAGGTTCTGAAATCTATCAACGTATAACCTTCATCGTTTAGCCTTTTAGAATTTTTAAATGATATTGTTGAAGAAATAAAATCTCTAACTTGAAACATGTAAGTAGCAGTAATTTGATTTTTTAAAGAATTCAAAGCATATCTTGAGAAAGCAAAATCAGTTTCTAAAAGATCGTCATTAATATTACTGTATCCAATATTTATACTTTGTGGTCTAAAAGCACCCAAATANAATTTATAACCCATACTTAATTCAAAACCATTGGTAATTATTTCTCTTATATTACTTGCTTGCCATGGNTCAGCNTCATTATTTTTCACATAATCAATTATATCTGACGCGTCCCTTTGATACAAAGACATACTAAGATTGAAATTATTTTTTAAATATTTTAAACCAAATTCTTTAGTAAGGGCTTTTTCAAGTTTTAAGTTTTCATTACCTAAAGTAGTTGGGCTTGAGTAAAATAAATCTGTATAAGTGGGTATTCTGTAAGTGTAACCGATATTACTATAAAGTTTCAGGTTTTGGTTTACTCTGTAGCCTAAATCCATTCCAGGATAGAAAAATAAATTATTAAAAAAATTACTTTGATAGTTCAACCTAGTTGATACATCAGAAAAATGTGTAATAGCAACACCAGGTGTTAAATCAATTTTTTCACTTTGAAAATCAATTTTTTGTTCAATGAATATATTTAACATTGTTCTATCTCTATCTCCAAGATTATTACTGCTTAAGGAAACTTTTGACAAATCAAAACCTATCCCTAAATTACCTATGGCGTTTGGGGTTGATGCATTAACTTCAACTCCAACTTTATTAGAAATATGTAGATTTCTGTAAACAGAAGGGTCTTGTCTTAAATACACATACATGTCTTGATTTCTCTTCCAATAGAGTTTAGGTTTAATGATTAATTTATCTTTTTTGTAGGTTGTACTTAATCCAACTATACTGGCTTGTGTTTCTTCGTATTGATCAATTGCTGCAGGGCTTGCATAGAATCCATTAGCACCAAATTTTCTTTCATTAAATGCCCCAATAGCTGAGATATTCTGATCCTTTATTTTAAAATTACTTTTAATAAAAAACTCATCATTTTTAAAGTCTGTATTATACCTGTAACCCTCAGACTCCTTTCTGTTATAGTTAATTAGTAAATCAGAATTTTTCAAGTTTCTTTGCATTGTAACTGCAGCTCTTTTTTGATCAAAGGACCCTCCTGTAAGATTCAAAGAAATATTATTTTCAATATCTTTTTTTGTAATAATATTTATAGCCCCAGTAAATGCATTTTGTCCGTATATTCTTCCTGATGATCCTTTTGTGATTTCTATTTTTTCTATGACCTCTAACGGCAGTGTCATGTTCATTGTGTGATGACCGGTTTGTGGGTCTTCAACTTTTATTCCGTCAATCAATAATAAAGTTTGATCAAACGAGCCTCCTCTTATGTAAAGATCTGCTTGCATTCCCTCTGCACCTCTTCTTCTTATATCTAGTCCTGCTATTTGTTGTAGCAACTCACTAACATTCGTCGCTGTACTTTTTTGAATTTCTTCTCTTGAGATCGTTAAAACACTAATTGAATTATCTGTATTTTTAATTTCTATTCTTGGACTAGCAATCAATTCAACTTGATCAAGTTCTATTTCTGATTTATTTTCTTGTGCATTTATGTTTGTTGTAATTATTTGAAAAATTAATATTGCTAGGAGAGTTTTTTTCATGATTTTAAATCAAAAATTAATTTTTTAAAAGTACTTATTTGCCTATACTTATCAAATTATTTTTTTGTTAAATAAGTTCTGAAATATTATAATTTTTAAATCTTTAAAAACCTATATTTATATCATGTTTGCTTTAATAGATTGTAATAATTTTTATGTCTCTTGTGAGAGGGTGTTTAATCCAAATTTAAACGGTAAGCCCGTAGTNGTATTATCTAATAATGATGGCTGTGCTATTTCTAGAAGTGACGAAGCTAAGCGATTAGGAATACCTATGGGAGCTCCTATTTTTAAATATAGATCAATCATCAACCAGCATAATGTAATTGTTCTGTCTTCAAATTATCCTTTATATGCAGATATGAGTAATCGTGTAATGACAACAATTTCAAACTTTATTCCAGACGTTGAAATTTATAGCATTGATGAGGCTTTTTTAAAATTTGAAGGATATGAAAATTATGACCTGTTCAGCTATGCTTCAAAAATGAGAAATACAATTTTAAAATGGACGGGGATACCAACATCTGTAGGGATTGCTCCTACTAAGTCATTGGCAAAGATTTCTAATAAAATTGCCAGAAAATTTCCGTCTCAAACAAAGCATGTATATGTTTTGGATACAGACTATAAAAGATCTAAAGCATTAAATTATTTTCCCTTGAATGATATATGGGGAATAGGTAGAAGATTATCTAAACGGCTTCAAAATATAGGGTGTAAAAATGCATCAGACTTTGTTAATTTACCTGAACAATGGGTCAAATCAAATTTATCAATTGTTGAATTAAAGATCCAACAAGAATTAAAAGGTATATCAAATTTAGATTTAGACTCCTTGAAGATTAAGAAGTCTATAGCCACTACAAGGTCTTTTGAAAAACCTATTTCAGATTTAGGTAAACTAAAAGAAAGGGTTTCAACTTTTTCGCTTTCCTGTGCTGAAAAGTTAAGAAGACAGAACTCTCTGTGTAATGTTATGATTGTATTTATAAGAAGTAATTATTTCAGAAAAGATTTACAACAACATTCTTGCTCTAGGGTTGTAACATTACCATACCCAACAAACTCTTCATTTGTTTTAAACAACTATGCTCTAAAGGCAATTGAAAATATGTTTCAAGATAAAATAGATTATAAAAAGGCTGGTGTAATTGTGACTAGTCTTGTACCTAATAATAGCTATCAACTTGGTATTTTTGAAAATGAAGATTACAGACATAAGCCTTTAATGAAGACAATGGATTACATTAATTCTAAATACGGTGAAAAAATCAAGTTAGCTAATCAAGANTTAAAAAGAAAATGGAAGATGAAGCAGGANTTCTTATCACCTTGCTATACAACTAAAATTGATGATATTATTAGGATTAAATGAAAAACAAGAATAATTTAAATTTTTTTACACCCAGCAAGAATACTAATCTTGACGCGCTTTTAATCAATGCTGGAATCTCGGCAGGATTTCCTTCACCTGCAGGAGATTTTAAGCAGGAAAGAATAAGTCTTGATCAGGAGCTAATAAAAAATAAAGAAGCCACATTTTTTGCTAGAGTTTCGGGAGAGTCAATGATTAATGCTGGTTTAGAAGATGGAGATTTAATTGTAATTGACAGAAGTATAGAGCCAAGTAATAATAAAATTGCAGTTTGCTTTATAGAAGGNGAGTTTACAGTNAAAAGACTTATCGTAAAAAGAAATAAAATTTGGCTAAAGCCAGAAAACTCGAGTTACAAACCAATTGAGGTTAAAGATGATGATCAGCTAATCATTTGGGGAATAGTAACAAACGTAATTAAGAAGCTGTAGATTTTATTCTACTAATGCAGTTACTTTATTATTTTTCATTTCAACAGTTCCGGAGTTGATATCTAAATGATAACCCCTATCACCCTTTTCAAAAATTTCTTTTTGGTTATCATCAAGGGTAATATTTCCATAAACTTTTATTGCACCTTTTTTTAAGTTTGATACAATTGCTGCGTGGTTATTTAACATTTCAAATTCACCATTAACACCAGGCACAGCAACGGATTCTACCTCGCCGGTAAAGATTATTTTTTCTGGGGAAATTATTTCTAAAATCATTTAAAGAAAGTTTATACTTCAGCAAGCATTTTTTCTCCAGCTTCAATCACTTCCTCAATTGTTCCTTTAAGGTTGAAAGCAGCTTCTGGTAAATGATCAAGTTCTCCATCCATAATCATATTAAATCCTTTGATAGTATCTTTAATATCAACCAGTACACCTGGTATTCCTGTGAACTGCTCTGCTACGTGAAAAGGTTGTGATAAGAATCTTTGAACTCTTCTTGCTCTACCTACTGCCTGCTTATCTTCTTCAGATAATTCTTCCATACCAAGAATAGCAATAATATCTTGTAATTCTTTATATCGTTGTAACAACTCTTTAACTCGTTGAGCACAGTTATAATGATCATCTCCCAAAATTTCTGGGGTTAAAATTCTAGATGTTGAGTCAAGTGGATCAACAGCAGGATATATACCCAGTTCAGCAATTTTTCTTGAAAGTACGGTTGTTGCATCCAAGTGAGCAAAAGTAGTTGCAGGGGCAGGATCAGTTAAATCATCAGCAGGAACGTATACAGCTTGAACAGAAGTAATGGAACCATTTTTAGTTGAAGTAATTCTTTCTTGCATGGCACCCATCTCAGTTGCAAGGGTTGGTTGATAACCTACCGCTGATGGCATTCTACCAAGTAGAGCAGACACCTCAGAACCTGCTTGTGTAAATCTGAATATATTGTCAACGAAGAAAAGTACATCTTTTCCTTGACCATCACCAGCTCCATCTCTAAAGTATTCAGCAACAGTTAAACCAGAAAGAGCAACTCTAGCTCTTGCACCTGGAGGCTCATTCATTTGTCCAAATACAAATGTTGCTTTTGATTCTTTTAAAGCCTCTTTGTCAACTTTGCTTAGATCCCATCCACCTTTTTCCATGCTTTCCATAAACTCATCTCCGTAATTGATAATTCCAGACTCAAGCATTTCTCTTAAAAGGTCATTTCCTTCTCTTGTTCTTTCACCAACACCAGCAAATACTGAAAGACCACCATGTCCTTTNGCAATATTNTTAATTAATTCTTGAATTAATACGGTTTTACCAACACCAGCTCCACCAAATAAACCAATCTTACCACCTTTTGCATAAGGCTCAATCAAATCAATTACTTTGATTCCTGTAAAAAGTACTTCAGTTGATGTAGATAGGTCTTCAAACTTAGGAGATTCTCTGTGAATTGGAATTCCACTGTCACCTGACTTTGGCAAATCTCCAATTCCATCAATTGAATCTCCAATTACATTGAAAAGTCTTCCGTTTATTTCTTTCCCAATTGGCATCTGAATTGGATTATCAGTAGCTTTTACTTCAGCTCCACGGCTTAGACCATCAGAGGAGTCCATGGCAATTGTTCTAACCATATTTTCACCAATGTGAGCTTGAACTTCCAGAACAAGTTTNGTTCCGTCAGCTTTTTCAATTTCTAAAGAGTCNTAAATTTTTGGAAGGCCAGATTCAGAACTAAATTCTACGTCTATTACTGGGCCTACAATTTGAGCTATTTTTCCTGATGTCATTTTAATGGATAAGAGAGTTAAAAATACTAATTTAATTAAGTCGCAAATATAGATTTTTTATGAAATATATTCAATAGATTTTTTAAGATTTAATCAAATATTTTAAACAAAAAAAAAGTCTGGAATAANTCCAGACTTTTTTTTTAGTTTGTTTTCTTAAAGGCTAAATTCCGTCAGGATAATTTGTTGGATAATCTCCAATATCTAATCCAGCATCTGATAGATTTGATCCATAAGTTGCATCAATAGCCTCTAGCATTCTCTTAGCAATTAAAGCACTTCCACGAGAGGTTGGATTAAATCCATCTAAACTAAAGAATCCACCAAATACTAAATCTCCAGTCATATTGAAGTCATCTTCAAATACGCCAGTAGTTACAACTTCATTGTATAAACCGTGTAAATCAAATAAAGCCCATCCTTCCGGCACCGAGCCTGCAATTGCACCATTAGCAGTCGCCAACAATGTTTGAATTTCTTGAACTTCAGATGGCAGTAAAACACCAATATCTGGTAGTGGAGCAGTAACACCCCAAACTCCATTTGCTGGATTTACTCCATCAGCTGGATTACCGATAAACTGTGTTGCTAACAAAGATATTTTATCATTTTCATTAGCGTCTCTTAGTGAAGGTAAACCTAAGAAAGAAAGATCTGTTAATGTCTCATCTTCAATCAATACAGGATTGTTTGCTCCTGCAACTCTTGGTGTAAGAGCTCTTAAGGCAACCTCATCAGCGGTAATTAATCCAAAAGTTTGTGCAACAACTAAACCAACATTAACAGCACCAAAAACAGCATTTATCTGATCAGCAGTTCCTTGATCTAATGGAATTACATCATGTGTTACTGTATTCCAGTCCGGAGTACTTGTAGGATCAGGAATAGTAGTAATTACTCCATTAGGAACACTTGCGCTTAATGCCTGAATACTCCCGACAACTCCTGCAAACATTCCAGTAGGACCGTCTAATACAACAGGTCCAAAAGGAAATCCACTTGCTCCAAATTGAGCATAACTTGCAAAATCGTTTCCTGGCTCAAAAGTTACAAATGTTGGTTGTTGCATTAATGCATCGCCGAGCATTGTTGCTCCATCACTAGAAGCTGATCTAACGTACCATGGGTTAGCGGCTCCGGTTGCTAATCCTGCTAAACTACCAACACCAGGCGCTACATAGCTAATACCTACAGCATATGGCATAGCCATATTATTATATGGTCCAGGAACAAGATTAGTTGCTTCTGTTGTCGGTACACCAGAGACCTGAGCTGGTCCAGCACCATCAAAGTATAATCTTGGGCCCCAAAATGGCTGACCACCAACTAACATACCTCCAACATTATCACTGACATAAGGTTGAGTAAATTCTCCACCCCCAGCCATTGACATATAACTTGCTAAAATATTCGGATAAGAGTTCATTTGAGCTGCTGCAAAAAGTGAATTATCAGAAACACCAGCAGTGATACTTGCTCCCATTGAAACGTATGTGCTAAAGTCAGCATCACCTGAATCAGGAGCATAATATTGATCAGGATAATTTGCATCCGGGTTTTCTATATCTGTTTCACAGCTCCAAAGAACTAACATGAAAGCAGAAAGTAATAAATATTTAATTTTCATAATGATTAAATTTTAATTATTAAAAGTTATTAGCTGTCCAAGATATGTAATACTGAGTACCTATAAATCCAGAACCAAAAGCGGTAAAGTATTCATCACCACCTAAGTTTGTAGCACCAACTTTAATAGTTGATTTCCACTTAGGCACTGTAAGGTTAAACTGAGCATCTATTACATGAGTTTCTGGCACCATACCATCACCGAAAGATGCTTGCCATAAGTACTCACTCCAATATCTCCAAGCCACATTAAACCCAAAATTTCTAAACAACTGTGTATTTCCAAACTGAGCTTTTAGTTTATGCTCAGGTGTATTCCAGTTTGTTCTGAAGTCGGGATATAATGATTGCTCAAATTCTAATTTTGATTTTGTATAACTACCAGATAAATCAAAGTTTCCAAAAATTTTCGTAGCCATACCTATTGATACCCCCCAAGATGATATTTCTGCTGGAGAGTTAGTATATGAACTCCATGTTTCAAAATCTTGATTTGCAATTGCTAACACTGAAAGACCTCCATCACCAACTTCTCCGTAAAGTGGAGAAAGAACTACTTGAGTATTAATGAAGTCTTGGAAATCATTTCTATAAACAGCAGCATCCACGGTAAATGTTCTTGATAATTTACCTCTAAAACCAAATTCCATAGATTGCATTTGCTCTGGCTTAACATAATCAACTTCAGCTACCCTTAGAAGTGATGGATCACCGGCAGCAGCAAAAGCTTGAACGGAACTAGCTTCATATGCATTATTATATGCAGAAGCTCCTGAAAGTGTTACTGTTGCTGGAATTCCTAAAGCCTGTCCTGCAGTACTAACTGCATAATCTCTAATATATCTTTCAGGATTACCTTGAGCAGAACCAACTAACCTTGCTTGTCCAGCATCTAATCCAATAAATAAATCCTGAGTAGTCGGAGTTCTAAATCCAGTTTGGTAAGATACTCTGAAATTTAAATTTTTGTATTCACCAGCAGTGTAACTTAAAACTGCTCTTGGAGAAAATTGACCATCAAAATATTCTGATTTGTCATATCTAATTGCACCNGTTACTACAAGTCTATCATCCATCATTTTCTTGACAGCTTGTGTGTAGAAACCAGTTTCCTGATATTCAATTGGACCATCAACATCAGTAAAGATTGTTCCACCAGAATTTAACGAGTATCTTCTAGCGGATCCTCCAACTTGCACTTCAGCCCAATCCCACATATGACCAAAATTATAGTTATAGTCTAAGTGGTAAAATTTAGAATTATCAGTAAATCTAGCACCTGTTGTTAAATCAGGATCTTGAATTACTTCAGCTAAATTGGACTCAAATTCTGCAGAGCCAGGAAGCCATCTACCTGTATCAGCAGTTTGTCTTGCTAAAACATGAGCTTGATCTATTGTCATCCCACCAAGAGTACCGTTAACAATTGCTCCGACATATTCTGCAAACCAGTTAAGGTCTGGCTTCCATCTTCTGTTAACGTTAATTGCAGCAAATGTCATATCGTATGAATCACCTGCATCATCCTCAACCATATATGCTCTNGCAAACCAGTTATCATTGGTTACTTCAAGCTTATGTTGATTCATAGTAAAGTTTTTGATAGCATATCTATTGATACCTTGGTATAAGGTTTTACCGGTACCCCATTTTCCAATGTATGAAATTTCAAGGTTACTTCCTTCAATTGGTCTGTAATATACACCCCAATCAGCCTTCTTACTTGTAGCATCAGGCTCAGCCATATCTGTTTCATTATAACCAGTTCTACTAACATTAGTTGAAGGAACTAGTGCTTCAGCACCAGCTGGTAAAAGGCCTAAGCCAACCATTTGTTGAGCAACGCCATATATATTTGTCTGAACTTCATCTCCATAGATGTTAATTCCGTCTTTATTATATACACCGGCAAAAACAGCTCTATTTAGCTTGTCTTCTTCACTATTAGCGATCCAATCAGTACCAGTTAAGTAACCAAAGTTTACTTTCACAGCTAACTTGTCACTAAATTTGTGACCCCATCTGATCTGAACATCTTGGAACTCGTTTGTTCCTGCAGCGTCTTGTACTGTTANACCTCTTTTATATTGACCACTAACTCCTTGGTGATCAAATGGGTTTTTACTTCTCATTAATAGAATACCGTTAAAAGCGTTTGCACCATATAAAGCTGAAGAAGTTCCNGGAACTAATTCAACATCAAGTACATCTGTTTCTACCATACCCANTAAGTTTCCTAATGGGAAGTTNAGNGCAGGAGCNGAATTGTCCATACCATCAACTAATTGTACAAATCTNGTATTTGCNAAAGTTGCAAAACCTCTGGTATTGATAGATTTAAAAGTAAAACTATTCACATTTATATCTACACCTTTTAAATTTTCAAGACCATCATAAAAATCTGCAGATGCAGTAGTTCTGATGTCTTTTGTTCCAAATCTTTCAACGGTTACTGGAGATTCAAAAACTCTTTGTGGAGTTCTAGAAGCAGAAACAACAACTTCATCAAGAGCTGTATTATCTTCTAAAACAATGTTCACTGTTGAACTTCCCGTAACTTCTACGGTTGCAGGTTTGAAACCAACGCTACTTGCTTCGATGCTAAATGGAGCATCCATATCAACAGTAATTGTGTAATTACCGTCAAAGTCAGCTGCAACACCACTTGATGTTCCAACTACAATAACAGTAGCGCCTGATAATGGTTGGTTGTTTTGATCAGTTATGCTTCCAGAAACTGTTGTCTGAGCATAAGAAAAAACACCAACTAACATTATTAAAATCTTAAGAATTGTTCTCATAATTTGTTTATGTTTAATTTTTAATAGGTTAAATATATGTTAATAATCTGTTAACGCAATACATTATTGTAAAAAAATGGCCTTTAAAAATAAAGTTTTGTTAAAAATATTATTGAATTTTTGACTAAAAAGCAATTAATGTCATATTATATTGACATTTTAATTATCATATATTCAAAGAATTAACAGTTTTAATAGAAAATGCTTATTTGACAGAAATTTGTTTAAAAATCGATAGAAAATCCAAAAGAAGGGATAATTGATTCTCTGTTAACATCAACTTCAATAAGGTTATAGGGGGTTAATATATTCCCATTATTATCTCTTTCAAGGCCATATTCAGTTGGGGTAGGAATTTTTTGAGCCAACAGATTTAATATTTCTAAAAAGAAGTTTATCGATACATTTTCTTTGTTCCATTTTTTGTCAAACCTGATGTCTAACTGTGAAAAGTTACCAAGTTTTACATTTCCAAGTTGAGAATAATCTAAAACCATATTGGGGTAATTATTTAAACTAGCTTCCAAATCATATGGGACATAAGGAGTTTTGCCTGCAAAGCGCCATCTTGAGCTTATTTCCCAATTTCTTTTGAGTTTATAACCACCACTAAAAGAAGATAAATGTTTGCTATCCCAAACAGATGGAAGATAGTTTCCGTTTATGTCTGTNAATTCACTTTTGAAAAAAGTGTAAGAAAAGATTCCATAAAAATTCCTTGTCAGTTTTTGTTGAAATAAAAATTCAANCCCCTTAGTTTTACCTTCACCATTTGTTAGCACAGCTTCATTACCAAGGACCTCAAAATCAGCTCCCTTGTTAGCAAGAGAAACTCCGTCAATTAAAGAGATAGGGAAATTAGCATATCTCTTTACAAAACCTTCAATAGAAACTTTTGCTGCATTTCCAATGGAGTAATCAAATCCAGTAACGTAATGACTACTTTTTGTGTATTTAGCACTTCGATTTATGAATTCCCCGGTCAAATTCTTGAATCCAAGAACAGTATACGTTGGAATTTTAAAATATGTTCCAATACTAGAATTCCACTTTAACCTTCGATCTTTACTTATTGAATATGATGTAGAAATTCTGGGTGATAAGTTATCGACGATTTTGGATCCAGTACTAAAACTATCCTCATCAGCTCTAACCCCAATTGATACGTCAAGCTTAGAATCAATAAAGCTTTTTGAAACACTGCCAAAAAAACCATATTTATAAAAATTGATTTTTGTCAAATAATCAATCTGATTATAAAAATCAGAAGTATTATTGAAATAGTCTGAATATTGAATATTTCCTCCCCATGTTATTTTCCAATCATTTAAATAGCTTGTCGTTTTTGCTCTAACTTTTGTTTCCCACTCGTGTGAATCATTTCTAAAATATAACCCCTCCAAGTTTTCGTTATCAGAATATCTTGAGAAAATATTTTTCAATTTATTAGTACTTAGTGCCAANACAAATTGTCCTTTAGTTTCTTTAAATTTTCTTACCCATGAAGCTCCAATAGTTGTAGAGTTTTGCTTAATTATAGGAACTTGTTCAAGAAAAGATTGTTGTGTAAAATCAAAATCATCTGGAGCTTCGACTGAAAAGTCATCTATCGCCCCAAGTCCTATAATATTTAGGCTATTGTAGTCATCAATTTTATGGTTTATTTTCCCTTGAAAATCCCAATAGTCAGGTCTGATAGGAAGACCAATCAGTTTGAATAAAAATTGCAGGTAACTTTTTCTAGCAGAAAATATAAAGGTTGTTTTATTATTTTCTTCTTTTGAAAGAGGGCCCTCAATTGTGACTGCTGAATCACTGGCTCCAAACCTAAAATTCCCACTTAACTCTTTTGGATTTCCGTTTTTTTGATTGAACTGTAATACACCACTCAATGGATTATCATATTCAACACCAAATGCAGAAGTGCTTAGAGTTACTTCGTCAATAAATGAAATATTTATCATTCCCTGAGGACCTCCAGCACTACCTTGAGTACTAAAGTGATTTATATTTGGGATTTCTATTTCGTCTAAATAGTATACGGTTTCATTAGGAGCACCCCCTCTAATTATAATGTCATTTCTAAAACCTCCAACAGAAGGAGAAAGCCCAGGCATACTTTGTACTACTTTGGTAACATCATTATCCGCTCCTGGATAACTTTCTATTTCAACTCTTGAAAAAGTATTTATGGACAGTGGAGTTTCTTTTGATTTTTTAAAGGGGCTTTCAAACAAAATAATTTCCTCTAATTCTTGGGCTGACTCTATTAAATATATTTCTAATGTTTGATTCCCTTTACTTTTGATTATGATATTGAATATTTTTTTTGATTGATATCCAATATAGCTAACAGATAAATTATATGACTGTGGTTTAATTTTAGAAATTTCAAAGAATCCATTTTCATCAGAAATAGCTCCTTTATCGGTTCCTTCAATAATAACATTAGCACCCAAGAGCGGTAATTGACTTTTGGAATCATAAATATATCCGTTTATGGTACCATCAATTTGGGAAAAAATCAGAGTCGGCAGAACAAATAGTAATGATATTAACCTTTTCACATCATAATAATCACAAATTTTATTCCAATAAATCTAATCTTCTAATTTGTGTGAACCATCGCAGAATGGAAGTTTTTTAGATTTTGCGCAGCCACACAAAGTAAATCTATCACCATGTGGAATTTTATTTCCGTTTACATCGGTTAAATTAACTTCACCCTGAACCACAATTTGACCTTTTTCTTTTCTAAATATGTGAGTGCTTTTCTTTTCCACGAATTATAAATTTGAAGTGTATTCCATCAACCATGTACATATCATTGCCCCATATGTTCCTACTACATATCCAAATACTGCTAATAAAACCCCAACTGTAGCTAGTGATGGATGAAATGCTGCAGCAACAACTGGAGCAGAAGCAGCACCCCCAACATTAGCTTGGCTTCCTACAGCTAAAAAGAAATATGGCGCCCTAATTAACTTGGCAACAACAATCAGTAAAACGGCGTGAATTGACATCCAGATTAAACCTATCAGAATAAGCTTAGGTTCATCAAGAATGGATCCTAAATCCATTTTCATTCCAATAGTTGCCACCAGTATATAAATAAAAATACTACCTATTTTACTTGCGCCTACTCCTTCAAAATTTTTAGCCTTCGTAAATGATAATCCAATTCCAATGAATGTTGCGATTGATATCATCCAAAAAAACTTTGATGAAAACGAAGATAGACCAGAACTTTTATCAGCTACAGCCTCAAAATTTGAAGTTAGAAATTCTGAAATATATTCAGCCCCAAGATGTGACAAACCTACAGTTCCAAACGCAATTGCTAATAAAACCATATAATCTGTTAGGTTAGGAATTCTTTTAGTACTATTTGAAAATGAAGTCACTTTTTCTTTTAATTCTTCAATAGCTGAGGTGTCAGCTTTTAGCCATTTATTAATTGATTTTTTCTTTCCAATCCCAAAGAGAATCATTGCCATCCAAATATTAGCTACTACAATATCAACTAAAACCATCCCTCCGTATTTTTGAGGATTATATTCAAATATTTCAAGCATTGCAGCCTGATTAGCTCCACCACCAATCCAACTACCAGCAAGAGTAGATAGTCCTCTCCATATTGCATCAGGACCAGCACCATTAAATAGTTCAGGAAAAAATNTGGATAAAATTAAGATTGATATTGGTCCACCTATAATTATACCCAATGTCCCTGTGAAAAACATAATCAATGCCTTATAGCCTAAATTATATATTGCTTTTAGATCAATACTTAATGTCATAAGGAGTAGTGCTGCAGGAAGCAAGTATCTACTAGCTATATAGTAAGTTTGTGATTCTTCTGACGAAATAATACCTAAAGAATTAAATATTGCTGGGATAAAATAACACATTAAAAGCCCAGGAATAACTTTATAAAATTTATACCAGAATCCGTCTTTAATTGATTCAGTGTAAAAAACAAAACCAAGAGAAATCATTAAAATTCCAAAGACTATCGCATCGTTTGTAAAAGCCATATTTATTTGGTATTAACTATTTGTTATATTTATAAAAGTAACAAAATTAATAGGCATTAAGTGATCAGAAATATTTTAATAATCATTTTTTTTTCATTGTACAGTTTTAAGATTAATTCTCAATCATTGAAGATTCAAATCATTGATTCAATTTCCGGTCAAGCGGTTCCTTATTCTAATGTTTACTTTTCAAATAACAATGGTTTAATCTCTGATGAAGGTGGAAGTTTTGAGTTAATTAAATCGCAATTATCAGATAAGGATTCAATGCATATTTCAATGCTTGGTTATAAAAAAAGTTCCTTTTTGATTAAGGATTTTAACGATACCTTGATAAAACTTGTTCAGTCTCCAATAAAATTATCCGATGTCATTTTAACAAATAAAAAATTAAGCTCAGAGGAAATCATTTCTAAAGTAGTTGAAAATATTGACAAGAATTATGAAAAACAATTTACCGAAAATAAGATTTATCTCAGTAGAAAATCTAACACAAATACTGAAAGATTTATTATCAATAAGTTTAAATCTACAGTCCCTGAAATAAACAAAAGTTTAATNGATAGCTTACTGGCTAATCTTGCTAAAGAAAACAATTCAGGACTTGAAACATTAGCTTATTATTACAGAAGCTTTGATGATGAGGTTAAAAAGAAGATTAAAATAATTAAGTCNAGAGAAACTTATAATAAGGAGGGTGAAGTACTGNANTCAATTAATAAAAAAATGGAAGAAGCATTTAAAAATGAATTAAAACCAGACTCCTATTATAAAATTAAATCTGGAATATTNGGAGGTGATTTAGAGCTTGANGGGCTAGAGGAAGTTGATAGTACAAATACTGAATCGATAAAAAAATTNCAAGAAAAAGAAGTTAAAGAAAAAGATGATTTTGCAAATAATCAAATGCGTACCATAAATAGATTTTATAATTTTCTCTTTTTTGAAAAGGAATCTCCGTTAAATTTTATTTTAAAACCTTCCAAATATATTTTCTCAGAACCCAAAATAGATATCCTTGGTAATGATCTGGTTTATAAAATGGAGGCTAATCCAAAAGGTAGAGGTAAATATTCGGGTACATTATATATAAATCCTGATGATTTTGCAATAGTTAGATTAGATTTTAAAAATATTAAAACTGTTTATAACATAAAATTATTGGGTGTATTTGTCAATATATATCAGCGTGACGGAAAAATGATTCTTTCAAAATATGAAAATGAAAAATATGCTTTGTCTTATGCNAAAATTAATTTTGGCCAAAGAGNAGGATTCGATAGACCAATAAAGCTGATTGAAAAAAATAAAAATGTTAAGGGCAGAAGAAAACAAAATGAAATTTCATTTAGAATGGATTTAATCTTCGATGAAAAAAGTTCTACAGAATTACAGATTTTTGAGTCCAAAAAAATAACAAAAACTGAATTTGATAACATCGAAGGTAAAAATGATGTAATGCCAGAATACTCAGAGGAATTTACAACGAACTTTTGGGAAGAATTTTAATTACTCTACCGTAACAGACTTAGCTAGGTTTCTTGGCTGATCAACATCTTTTCCTAGCATTACAGCAATGTGATATGAAAGAAGTTGAAGAGGAATTACTGTAATAAAAGGTGTAATAGATTCAATACTATCAGGAACTTCAATTATGTGATCTGCAATTTCTTTTACCTCTTTATCACCTTTAGAAACAATTGCAAATATTTTTCCTTTTCTAGATTTAATTTCCTGAATATTACTCACAATTTTATCGTAATTAATTTTATTTGTTGCAATTACAATTGTAGGCATATTTTCATCAATTAATGCAATCGGTCCATGCTTCATTTCTGCAGCAGGATAGCCCTCGGCATGTATATATGATATCTCCTTTAGTTTTAGTGCCCCCTCTAGTGCAATCGGAAAATTGTAACCTCTTCCTAGATACAAACAGTTTGTAGCTTTGAGAAACTCTTTTGCAATTTTTTTGATTTCATTATTTGATGATAGTGCCTTGTGTACCTTTTTATCAATATTTGAAATTTCCAGAATATATTTGTGATATAATTTTTCTGAGATGACTCCCTTTGATTTACTTAGCTTTACAGCCATCATATATAATACAGTCATTTGAGTTGTAAATGCCTTAGTTGAAGCAACTCCTATTTCAGGGCCAGCATGAGTGTAAGATCCAGAATCAGATTCTCTTGCAATTGAAGACCCTACCACATTACAAATTCCGTATACAAATGCACCTCTTGATTTAGCTAATTTTATAGCAGCCAATGTATCGGCTGTTTCTCCAGATTGTGAAATAGCAATTACAATATCTTCTCTTTCAATCACAGGATCTCTGTATCTAAACTCAGAGGCATATTCAACTTCAACTGGGATCCTGGCGATTTTTTCAAACATATACTCGGCTACCAAAGCAGAATGCCATGAAGTTCCACAAGCTATTATAGTTATTTTTTTTGATGAGAGAAACTTGTTGATGTAATCATCCATTCCCGACATCTTAATTATTCCTTTAGAAACATTTAATCTCCCTCTTAAAGTATCTTTAATAGCCTTTGGTTGTTCGTATATTTCTTTGAGCATGTAATGTTCAAATCCTTGTTTTTCAATTTTATCTAGGCTTAACTCAAGTTTACTAATCGTTGGAGAAATCATTGAGTCATCAGAAATTTTTCTGAAGAAAGTTTCCTTATGATTTCTTATAATAGCTAATTCACCATCTTCTAGATATACAACATTTTTAGTGAACTCAATGAATGGTGTAACATCACTCCCAATAAAATGTTCGTCTTCACCAATACCTATACATAAAGGGCTCCCAAGTTTAGCAACCACAATTTCATCGGGTTTTTCATTATCGATAACTGCTATAGCATAAGCTCCAACAACCTGATTGAGTGCAATTTGAACAGCTTCTCCAAGCTTGACACTATTTTTATCCTTCACATACTCGATAAGATTAACTAGTACTTCTGTATCAGTTTCTGAGTCAAAAGAAAACCCTTCCTTAATTAATTTTTGTTTNATNGTTGAATAATTTTCAATGATTCCATTATGTACAAGACANAGTTTTTTNGAATTGGAAAACTGGGGGTGAGCATTTACATCATTNGGTTCTCCATGGGTAGCCCATCTAGTATGACCTATTCCAATTCCTCCTGTAATATTTTTTCTTTTTTGAAGTTGCTTTTCAAGTTTACTGATTTTTCCTTTTGATTTACAACTAGCTATNTTAGACCCATTATATACAGCAATACCAGCGCTATCATATCCACGATATTCTAGCCTTTTAAGCCCGTTTAAAATAATTGGTAAAGAATCTCTTTCTCCTAAATATCCTACTATTCCGCACATAATTATTTTAAATTTATTTTTTAATTTTTGAAGTAATAAAAAAATTAATATCTATTATAATATCTACTAATTAATCCTCAGGTTCTGTGTAGTATATTTTTATTCTGGGCCTTTTTTCAATATCCGAGCTTAAATTTCCGTGTAAGATTGTTCCTTTTGGGCTTAAAATAACTCCGGAAGCCAAGCTTTTGTTTTCGCTTTCTGAATTATCACCTAAAATTTTAAAATTCTGAACTGAAGCAACATCAGAAATTACCCCAAGTGCTAGTTTAGCATTTGTTGAATCTCTTAAAATCAAATTATTTAGATGCTCTGTGATTCTAATCTTGTATTTAATGCCTCTATCATCATCAAGACTATCTCTTACAAGAGGTTCTAGATGATTAATTTTAGCATTGATTGTTAGAGAACTAACAGACTGATCTAAAAAATAATCGATTAAAGCTGAATTTTGCTCATAGTTATAAAGGTATATTCTTTCTGGTTCGTCATTGTTTGAAAAACCTTGATTCACAAAAAATTCTATATAAGCTTCATTGATTATTCTAATCGGCTCGTCAGAGATTTCGTCATAAAAGAAATCCTTAAAAAGATCAAATTCACTTATTTCTTCTCCATCATCACCTATTGTAGTCCCTGAAAACAGGTCAATAGTTGAAATAATTCCTTCTCCTCCTCTTAAATAAATATTTTCGTTTCCGTTGGTTTGATCCATTAAGTCTACATCAACGACTGTTTCATTTTCAAATAAATTGATAAGATTTCCAGAAAAATTCATTACATACTCATGTTGATTTGTTTCAATTTCATCAACAGAACCAGTGTCACTGTCACCAATATTGGTATTATCTGAGGTATAATGGATAGTTAGTTTTGTATTTGAAGAAGCAAAGTTTAAAAGCATCATTGAACCGTCTGAGCTACTTTCAACTTTGATGTATAGTCCTCTAAAGAATTCTTTAAAATTAGGTTCATTGGTTAACACCTGATTACCTTCATTTTCAAAGAAATTGCTTTCCCAAAAGTTTTCGTTGGGGTTATTAAGCTTAAATCTTAGTGCTGGCGCAATTCTTTGAGCTACGTAAGGATTCCCTGTTGTGTCTATTTGTGTTAAATTAATTTGGTCAGCACTTGGAACAAAATCATCAATTTCAAATAACAATTCTCCTTCCAGTTGTCCAGAGTCAATTACCTCTTCTACAGAAAGTGAACCATTTGAGAAATAACTTTGNGAAGTATCAAAATCTGAAAANGGATCAAATGTTCTAAAAAAGAAATTATTTCTGTANACTGANATTTTAATTGGNGANTCTCCGTAAACTGAATCTATTTCATATGTAATATCACCCTCTTCACTGGTGTCAATNCCTCTAGAGTANTATGGAATNGTNAAAACCACAGAGTCTAANACAACATTATCTCCNAAATCNTGATTATATTCTGAAGGNACCATNTGACCTACAAAGCTTGAATTTGATCTTCCAAATTGAGGATGATTATAACTCCCAAGCAGGAATGACGGCAAATTATTTGTTTGTACAGGATTTACCATTTCAGATCTTGAAGTAAGGGTATATTCCACACTATTAGTTGAAAAATTTATCGCATTATCAGAATTAATTACCTCAGAGTCAAAACTTGCAAAATCTTTTTCACAAGAGGTAATAATTAAAGCAATGAGTAATATTTTTAAAAAATTGAATTTCATTTTAATTTATGAAAGTATTTTGTCATAAAATTCCATGTATGGCTCGGCAAAAGAATCGGTTGGTTGATAATCGAGTATAGGTTTTTTATAGTTCTTTAAGTAATCATTTATTTCTGATGATATATTTTCAGAGCCTTTAATAATAGCATCAGACGAATCGATAGCAATCTTCATAAGGTTTTCATATGTTGGATTACCTAATGCGTTAATGTGTTTGTTATCAATTTCATCAAATAAAACTTTATCTAACATGCTTTTATTCAAAGAAGTGTCAAACTCATTTCCGTACAATGATGTAATAATTTTACTGTTTTGAAAGATCGGGTCGTCTTTATAAATCTGCTGTAGATAGAGCGGTAATAATGCTGCCATCCAGCCATGTATATGAATTATATCGGGAGGCCAGTTTAATCTTTTTATCGTTTCAAAGACACCCTTAGCAAAGAATATTGCTCTTTCGTCATTATCTTCGAAAAGCTTACCATTTGAATCTGTGAATGTTGCCTTTCTTTTAAAGTATTCTTCATTATCAATGAAGTATACCTGTATTCTTTCCTTTGGGATTGAGGCAACTTTAATTATCAAAGGCATGTCTAAATCATTAATTACNAGGTTTAATCCTGATAATCTGATGACTTCGTGTAATTGATGTCTTCTTTCATTAATATTTCCGTATCTGGGCATAAAAATTCTAATTTGGCCACCTTGTTTGTTAACCATTTTAGGAATTTCGAATGACATTGATGAAATTTCTGACTCGGGTAAGTATGGTACTACTTCAGACGATACGTATAAAATCTTTCTATTTTTCATTAATTCACTGTTTTGAAGTGTCCCTACGAGGAAGCAAAATTACAAAAATTATGTAGATTAATTGCAATGTATTAAGTTTACATGCTGTTAATTTTTTATTAAAATGCTCGTTTTTAGAGATAATTCCACTTTACAAAATCATCTTAAGAATTTAAAGAATAATAATAAAATNATTGGTTTTGTACCAACTATGGGTGCACTTCATAATGGTCATCTTTCTCTGGTTAAAAAATCTATTTCTCAAAACGATTTAACAGTGGTTTCTATTTTTATAAACCCGACTCAGTTTAATAATGTTAATGATCTTAAAACTTATCCGTCAGACATTGATAAGGATCTAGAATTATTAAGGTCAATCTCACAAAAAATTATTGTATTTAACCCAGAACCATATGAATTATATGCAGGTGATTTCAGATTAGATCAATTTAATTTTAACGGGCTAGATAGATATATGGAGGGTNAATTTAGAGGAAATCATTTTGTAGGGGTTGCCACTGTTGTTAGCAAGTTGTTTCGCCTAATTAAAGCTGACTATGCTTATTTCGGCGAAAAAGATTTTCAACAACTTAGGATAATCGAGAATTTAATTAAAGAAAAAAAATTTAAAATTAAATTAATTAGATGCGAAACAATTAGATCTGAGGACGGTCTTGCTTTAAGCTCAAGAAATAATAAATTAAATTTTTCATCAAAAAAAATAGCAACAAATTTATTTAAAGCACTTAATTTTGCAAAAGAAAAAATTGATGATTTAGGCATTGATGAAATCGAACAAAAAATTTATGATAATTTGGCAAATTTTAAAGAAATTGAATTGGAATATTTTGTGATCGCTGACGAAAAAAATTTAAAACCAATCAAACACAAGCAAGCCGAAAAGTGCAGAGCATTTATTGCTGCATGTGTGTCTGGTGTTAGACTTATTGATAACGTAAAACTTTATTAATTTTTATGAATATTGAAGTTGTAAAATCTAAAATCCACAGAGTTAAAGTAACAGGAGCAGATTTAAATTATATTGGGAGCATAACAATCGACATGGATTTAATGGAAGCTGCTAATATTTTCGAAGGAGAGAAAATTCATATTGTAAACAATAATAACGGTGAAAGGTTTGTTACTTATGTAATTCCTGGATCTAGAGGCTCCGGTGAAATCACGGTTAATGGTGCAGCAGCTAGAAAGGTTAGTATAGGTGATATTTTAATTCTAATAACTTACGCTTCTATGAATATTGAAGATGCTAAAACCTTTAAACCAAGTATAATTTTCCCTAATGAGGAAAACAATTTATTAAGTTGATTTGATAAAAAATTATTTTAAAATATTACTTCCAATTTCTGTTGGTGTTTTTTGTATTTATTTTTCTTTTAGAAACATCAATTTTTCGGATTTCACACAATATTTTTTTGAAATAAATTATACCTGGGTTNCCATAGGAATANTTCTCGGNGCATTGAGTCACATTTCCAGATCCTACAGATGGAAATATCTTATTAATCCTCTGGGTTATAAGCTTGGATTTATAAACAGTGTTTTAGCGGTTTTTTCGGCATATCTAATTAACTATACAATTCCTAGAGCAGGAGACTTAGCTAGAGCTACAATGATTTCCAAATATGAAAAAATACCTTTAGAAAAAACACTGGGAACTATAGTTGCAGAAAGAGCAGTTGATGTTATTTGTATTATTATTATAATATCTATTGGATTAATTATAGAATTTCAGAGGATTTCAGAAAAATTAATTTCCTTAACTCAGGATACTGAAATTTCAGTGATTCTTATTTACTTTGGCGCTTTTGTCATACTGCTATTTATTTTAAATAAGATTTTGAAAAAATCAAAGTATTATAAATCTATCGCAAATTTTTTTTCAGGAATTATTGAAGGCTTGACTGTAATTTTTAAGATGAAAAAAAGGAATTTATTTATTTTTCATAGCATATTTATATGGCTGATGTATATACTTATGTTCTGGGCAACATCGAAGGCATTTGTTGAGCTACATGAAGTCACATTTTTTCAATTAATGATTTCGTTTACTTTGGCAGCATTGTCAATTATGTTTTCTAATGGAGGAATAGGTATTTACCCACTAGCAGTGGAGGAATCATTGGGTTGGTATGGAATTCAATCTACAACAGGATTAGCATTTGGATGGGTTAGTTGGTTATCTCAAACAATGATGGTGGTAATTTTTGGTGGATTATCCTTATTTGTATTACCTTTCATTAACAGAAATTACAAATGAAAAAATATACATTAAATACGTTTTTATTTTTCCTCACGATTAATCTCTTAAGCTCTCAAAATCTTGATTCTTTATATGTTTCTAGAGTAAANGACACTATTTTATCAAAATATTTGAATGAAAAAAGAGCAATTGAAATTCAGCTTCCAAGATCTTATGAAACAGAAGTTGATAAAAACTATCCTTTGATGATTGTTTTGGATGGTGATTATATGTTTAATATTGTTTCTGGAAGTGTTGATTATTTATCTTACTGGGGAGATATCCCTGAAAATTTAGTAGTTGGAATAAATCAAAAAGATACAAGGTTTCAGGATTCTAGCGTCTTTGATAATATTACCTTTACTCCAATATCATCAACTGCTTCATTTTATGATTTTATTGTTAACGAGCTAATTCCATACTTTTCAAAAAACTATCGAGTTTCGAATTTTAAAGTTATAGTAGGACAAGAAAGAACTGCAAATTTTGCTAATTTTTTTCTTTTAAAAAATGATCCTCAAATAAGAGGAGTTATTTCTATAAGCCCTAAAATATCTGAAAATATGAACAGATATTTAAACGAAAATTTATCCAAATCCAACTCAAAAATTGTTTATACTTTATCATCTTCTAAGAGAGATTTTGAAAGTATTTTTAAAAACGTCTCAGAGTTAACAGCATCTTTGGATTCAATTGAAAATAAAAATTTGCGTTTTGAGTCCTTAATTTTTGATAAAGAAAATCANTACATATTACCTTCTGTAAGTGTCCCAAAATCCATTAGAAGTACATATTCAATGTATTCTGATATTGATAAAATTGAATATGACTCAATCATATCAAAACTTGAGACTTCGCCGATTGATTATCTTAAAAATAAGTATCAGTTAATTAAGGAATTTTATGATTTAGATAAAACAATTTCAATGAATGATTTTATGGCAATTGAAGAATTTATCGAAGAAAATGAATTTTTCAATTTATATGATGAATTATCGGAATTAGCTAAACAAGAGTATCCAGGAACCATTTTACCCAGCTACTACAAGGGNAGATTTATTGAAGAAACTGGTGANCCCAAGAAGGCAATGTATATTTACAGATCTGCTTATAACATGAAGGAAGTAAAAGGTTTGACAAAAGAATATTTACTTGAGCTAGCTGAAAGAATAAAGGAAGATTTTAATTACTAGTTCTATGTCCAAGATTAAAACAGCTTTTCATTGTCAAGAATGTGGTGCTAAATATGCTAAATGGCAAGGACAATGTAATAAGTGTGGAAGCTGGAATACGATTTCTGAGGAAATCGTAGAATTAGCACAAGTTAGGGCTTGGAACCACATGAGTTCAGATTTAAGTGTTTCAAAAAACATACCGACCCCTGTTGACGAAATTGAGATAAAAGATGAGTTTAGAATTGAGACAAATGACAATGAATTTAATAGGGTTTTAGGAGGAGGTATTGTCCCTGGATCAATCACTTTACTTGGTGGAGAACCAGGAATTGGAAAAAGTACTTTGTTTTTACAAATTTCATTAAAAATAAATAGTAGAGTGCTATATGTTTCTGGGGAAGAGAGTGAAAATCAAATAAAAATAAGAGCTAACAGAATAAAACATTCCAATAAAGAATGTCTAATATATTCCGAAAATAAGTTAGAAAATATATTTGCGCAAGCTGAAAAAATAAAACCAAATATTCTAATTATTGATTCAATTCAGACTTTGACTACAAAAACTGTTGATTCACTACAGGGCAGCATAACCCAACTAAAAACGTGTACAGCTGAACTGATTAATTTTGGTAAAAGAACATCAATTCCTGTGATGTTAATTGGACACATTAATAAAGACGGTAATATCGCTGGGCCAAAAGTTTTGGAGCACATGGTTGATACAGTATTACAATTTGAAGGGGATAGAAATCATTTATATAGGATTTTACGTGTTAAGAAAAATAGGTTTGGATCAACAAATGAGATTGGAATTTATGAAATGGTTTCAGAGGGTCTTAAGGAGATAATTAATCCCTCAGAGATACTCATAGGAAAATCCGATGAAAAACTTAGCGGAACGGCAATATGTGCATCTGTTGAAGGCTCAAGACCATTTTTGATTGAGGTGCAAGCTCTGGTTAGTACAGCAGTTTACGGGACCCCTCAAAGAAGCACTACTGGGATTAATTCCAAGAGACTAAATATGCTATTAGCTGTACTTGAAAAAAGAGCAGGTTTTCATTTAGGTTCAAAAGATATTTTTTTAAATATCACTGGTGGTCTTAAAGTTGAAGATACTGGAAATGATTTGGCAATAATTGTGGCAATTTTATCTTCGAATAATGATATAAATGTTCCTGAAAACTATTGTTTTGCTGCTGAAGTTGGTTTATCAGGAGAGATTCGCCCAGTAAGCAGGGTTGACCAAAGAATTAAAGAAGCGGAAAAGCTAGGCTTTTCTAAAATATTTATTTCTAAATATTGTGACACAACAGTAGCAAAAAAAATTGAAGTAGTTTATTTAACAAGTGTTGAGGATTTGATTGACAAGATTTCCTAATAGTTAAGTAAATTTAGTATTTTCGTTCCCTCAATAAATGTCAAAAAAACCGATGACTTTCAAGGAATATAAAAAATTGAATCTTTCTCAAATTTCAGATGAAATTCTTTCATACTGGGAGGATAATGATATTTTTAGAAAATCAATTGAAAAGTCAAATGATAAAAATCCATTTATCTTTTTTGAAGGACCTCCTTCAGCAAATGGACTTCCCGGAATTCATCACGTTTTAGCCCGTTCCATAAAGGATATATTCCTCAGATATAAGACGATGAAGGGGTATTCTGTGCAGCGTAAAGCAGGTTGGGATACGCATGGTTTACCGATTGAATTGGGTGTTGAAAATGCCTTGGGTATTACAAAAGAAGATATTGGAAAAAAAATCACAATCGAAGATTACAACAATGAATGTAAAAAGGCTGTGATGAAGTACACTGATATATGGAATGATTTAACCAAAAAAATGGGCTATTGGGTTGATGTTGATAACCCATACATTACATACACCCCAAAATACATGGAGTCAGTTTGGTGGCTTCTTAAAGAGATTTATAATAAGGACTTAATGTACAAAGGGTATACTATACAACCTTATTCTCCTAAGGCCGGGACTGCAATTAGTTCTCATGAGTTAAATCAGCCTGGAACTTACCAAGATGTTACTGATACTACTGTTACTGCACAATTTAAACTGAAGAAAGAAGAGCTTCCAAAATTTTTAAATTCAGATGATGATATTTTTGTTCTTGCTTGGACTACAACCCCTTGGACATTACCAAGCAATACTGCGTTGACTGTTGGTCCAAAAATTAATTATTCATTAATCAAATCATTCAATCAATATACAGGATTAAGGGCTGATTATATTGTCGCAGAAGATTTGATTTCAAAACAGTTTTCAGGAAATTATTACGAAACATCTGATTTAGATGAAATCAATAAATATGAATTTGATTCAAAACAAATTCCCTTCCTTAAGATATCTACATTTAAGGGTAAAGATTTGGAGAATATTCAATATGATCAACTTTTAGATTATGCTAAACCTTTCGATAATCCAGAAAATGCATTTAGAATAATTACCGGTGATTTTGTAACAACAAGTGATGGTACCGGTATTGTACATACTGCACCAACGTTTGGAGCAGATGATGCATTTGTAGCAAAAAATGCAAAACCACCAATCCCTCCAATGTTGGTTAAAGATGAATTTGGAGATTTAGTTCCATTAGTTGATCTACAAGGAAAATTCAGGCCAGAAATGGATGAATTTTCAGGAAAGTTTGTTAAAAATGAATATTATGATTCAAAAAGTATTCCTGAAAAATCTGTTGATGTTGAGATTGCCATTAAGCTAAAAATTGAGAATAAGGCATTCAGAGTTGAAAAATACAAGCACAGTTATCCTAACTGCTGGAGAACAGATAAACCTATTCTTTATTACCCAATCGATTCTTGGTTTATTAGCGCTTCTAAGTACAGAAATAAAATGGTTTTACTTAATAAAAAAATTAATTGGAAACCTAAATCAACTGGAGAAGGTAGATTTGAAAAGTGGCTTGAAAATGTAAATGATTGGAATCTTTCAAGATCTAGATTTTGGGGTATTCCTNTACCAATATGGAGAACAGAGGATGGTAGTGAAGAAGTTTGTATTGGGTCTGTAAAAGAACTTTGTGAAGAGATAAATAAATCTATAGGTGCCGGTTTTATGGAAGAGCATCCCTTTAAAGATTTTGAACCCAATAATTTCTCAAATGAAAACTATTCAAAAATTGACCTTCATAAAAATATAGTAGACAAAATCATTTTAGCTTCGAATTCTGGAAAAAAAATGTTTAGAGAAGCTGATCTAATTGATGTATGGTTTGACTCTGGAAGTATGCCATATGCACAATGGCATTATCCCTTTGAAAACAAAGAGTTCATTGATAAAAAAAGTTTTTATCCTGCTGATTTTATCGCTGAGGGTGTCGACCAAACAAGAGGGTGGTTTTACACATTACATGCAATAAGTACATTGGTATTTGACTCAGTTTCTTATAAAAACGTAGTTTCTAACGGATTAGTTCTAGACAAAAATGGTCAAAAAATGTCAAAAAGATTGGGAAATGCAATTGACCCTTTTAAAACACTTTCTGATTTTGGACCTGATGCNACAAGATGGTATATGATATCAAATTCGAACCCATGGGATAATTTAAAATTTGATCTTGGTGGAGTTGACGAAGTGAAAAGAAAATTTTTTGGAACCCTTTATAATACTTATTCGTTTTTTGCGCTTTATGCAAATATTGACAAATTTACTTACGAGGAGAAGGAAATTGAATTTAATGAAAGACCAGAATTAGACAGGTGGATTTTATCAGAACTTAATTCATTAATTAACAATGTGGATGAATTTTACAATGATTATGAGCCAACAAAAGCTGCACGAGCTATAAATAATTTCGTTATTGATAATTTAAGTAACTGGTATGTTAGATTAAGCAGAAGAAGATTCTGGAAAGGAGAATATGAAAAAGATAAAATTTCTGCTTTTCAAACCCTTTATGAAGTATTGATAGATATTTCAAAGTTATCTGCACCTATTTCTCCATTTTTTATGGATAGACTTTACATTGACTTAACAAAAAATATAAGTAAAGATTATTCCGAAAGCATTCATTTGGAAGATTTTCCAGTTGCTGACAATTCAAAAATTGATTTAAAATTACAGCAAAAGATAAATTATGCTCAAACAATTTCTTCCCTTACGTTATCACTTAGGGCTAAAGAAAAAATTAAGGTAAGACAACCATTATCTAAGATATTGATCCCTGTAAATAACTCAGAACAAAAAAANATAATTAAAAGTGTTTCNGAAGAAATCAAGCGTGAAGTGAATGTAAAAAGCATTGAGTTTTTAGAGGGTGAATCTGACTTATTGGTAAAATCGATCAAACCAAATTTTAAAAAACTTGGACCAACATACGGAAAGTATATGAAGGAAATTTCAACACTTGTTAATTCATTAGACAATCATAGTATAATTGAGCTAGAAAAAACAGGAAAAATTGATTTATTAATTGATAAAAAAACTATAACTTTCGATGTTGATGATTTTGAAATCTCCTCAAAAGATATTGAAGGATGGCAGGTAGCAAATGAGGGAAATATCACTGTTGCTCTAGATATAACAATTAATGATGAGCTTAGAAATGAAGGTATTGCAAGAGAAGTTGTTAGTAAAATTCAAAATTTAAGAAAATCAGAAGGTTTTGAGGTTACAGACAGAATAAACCTGATTTTTAATGGAGACAAAGAAATTCAAAACGCAATAAATAAAAACTTAGATTATGTCAAATCCGAAACACTTTCTAACATCATTCAATTTAATGTTGAAAGTAGCGGAGGAATAGATATTATATTTGATAAATTAAAAACAAAAATATTTATAACTAAAGTTTGAAACTATGAGTAAAGATGTAAATATTAGATATTCAGATTCTGACTTAGCAGNGTTTAAAAAATTAATTAATGAAAAGATTGATAAGGCCAAGCATGATCTTGAACTTATCAAAAGTGCATATATGAATGATCATAACAATGGCACTGAGGACACCTCTCCAACATTTAAAGCTTTTGATGAAGGAAGTACTGTTATGAGTAAGGAGTCCAATTCTCAGTTAGCACTAAGACAGGAAAAATTCATAAGAGATTTGAAAACCGCTCTTATAAGAATAGAGAATAAAACGTATGGAATCTGTAGAGTAACCGGTAAACTTATTTCAAAGAAAAGGCTTATGCTTGTTCCGCATGCTACTTTAAGTATCGAGGCAAAGAATATGCAGAAATAGTTTATCGTTCTTTTTACACATAATTAACTTTCGTGGTATATTTGATATATGCCAAAAATCAACATCNCTGANTATTTAAAAAATCTCACCAAATCACCAGGTGTCTATAAGTTTTTAGATAAATCCGGCAATGTAATATATGTTGGTAAAGCCAAAAATTTGAGAAATAGGGTGCGCTCATATTTTAACTCAAAACATTCAGACGAAAAAACAAAATCATTNGTATCTAATATTGACGATATNTCTATAATTCTTGTCGAAACAGAATCTGATGCTCTTTTACTTGAAAATAATNTAATAAAAAAATTTAAACCTAAGTACAATATTTTATTAAAGGATGGAAAATCTTATCCTTGGATTTGTATAAAAAATGAACGATTCCCAAGAATTTTTTTAACAAGAAAAGTAATAAATGATGGTTCAGAATATTTCGGTCCATACACCAATATTAAGACAATCAATACTCTTTTGGATTTAATAAATAACATTTATCCAATTCGTAAAACAAATTATAACCTACCCCAAAAAATTATAAATGATTCTAAAATAAAATTATCGCTTAGGGTTCTTGAAAAAAATGGACACTTTATAATTTTAGGTTTTGAAAAAGATGATTTTTCTACATCAAACTTAATTTCTGAAAAAAAATATAAAGAGATAATAGTCTCGGTTAAGAGTATTTTGAAAGGAAAGTTCTCAAAATCAAAGGCTCAGCTTAAAAAGCAAATGATTTCTTTATCAAAGGACGAAGAATTTGAAAAAGCGGAAGAATATAAAACTAAGTTGAAAGCTCTAGAAAATTATCAATTTAAATCAATGGTTGTAAGTTCAAAAATTAAAGATTTAGATATTTATGCGATAATTTCCGATAATGATTATGCTTTTATAAATTTTACTCAAATTTCAAATGGATTTATAATTAGCTCATTTAATACTCANGTAAAGAAATCAAATATTATAAAAGATAAAATCATACTTGAACAATTAATATCACAGATTAAACTTAAGTTTTTATCAAAATCAAAACAGATGTGCTCGAATATAAACGTTGAATCAATGGATTATAAAAAGTCATTTGTCCCCGTTTTAGGTGAAAAAAAACATTTAGTTGAAATGTCAATAAGAAATATTAAAAACTACAAGATGAATTTCTTTAAGTCAAAATTAGAAGTAAAATCTTTAGATAGCGGTCTTAGGATTTTGACAACTTTACAAAAAGACTTAAACATGGAATCTTTACCTCAACATATTGAATGTTTTGATAATTCCAACTTTCAAGGTTCATTCCCTTCGTCAGCATGCGTTGTTTTTAAAAACGGAAAACCCTCAAAAAAAGACTATAGACATTTCAATATTAAAACTGTTTCCTCGCCAGATGATTTTGCTTCAATGAAAGAGGTGGTTTTTAGAAGATATTCAAGATTGATTAAAGAAAAGCAGAGCCTTCCAAATTTAATAATTATTGATGGTGGTAAAGGGCAGCTTTCCTCATCGTTAGTAGCTCTGCGAAATCTTGGAATAGAAAAAAAAGTTACAATAATAGGAATAGCAAAAAGATTGGAGGAAATATATTTTGCAAATGAAAGCACCCCATTATATATAGATAAAAAATCAGAATCACTTAAGTTAATACAAAAACTAAGGGATGAGGCTCATAGATTTAGTTTAAGACAATACAGAACCAGAAGAGATAATAATTTTCTTAATTCAGAATTAAACATTATTGATGGAATCGGTGAAAAAACAGCTTTGATTTTGATGAAGAAATTTAAGTCGGTTAACAGTATTAAGACAAAGTCTATTAAAGAACTAAATTCTGTAGTTGGTCAAAATAAAGCAAGAATTATTTATAACTACTTCAATAATTAAAATGAAATACCATCTGATTATACTGCTGTTTTTTTTATTGCATTTTGCAAATGCTCAAAATAAAATGGCTTTCAAATCGGGTGAGTGGTTTAAATATAAACTTTCATATAGTGGTTGGTTTAAAGCAGGTGAGGCAACTGTGAATCTATCCGAAGTCAATAGTAACAATAAATTACTTCATGCAAAGATGATAGGTAAAAGTACTGGAGCTGTAAATTTATTTTTTAAGGTTCGTGATAGATATGAAAGCTATTTTTACAAGAAAAACATTTTACCAAATAAATTTATTAGAAATATAAATGAAGGTGGATACACCAAGAATATTGAAATACTATTTGATCAAAAAACACAAATTGCTAAAGTTGATGATATAAAAAATAATACAACCAAAGATTTTTCATTTAAGAAAAATTCTCAGGACATGGTTTCGGTTTTTTATTACCTGCGAAATTTTTTCAGTTTAGAAAAACTAGATAACAAAAACGAAATGTCGATTGATATGTTTTTTGATTCTGAAAATTATAAATTAAAAATAAAGTATTTGTCAACTGAAATTTTAAATACTAATTTTGGTAAAATTTTATGTTATAAAATTCAGCCTTATGTTCAATCTGGTAGAGTATTCAAGAAAGATGAAAGTTTAACCATGTGGATTACTGCTGATAAAAATAGAATTCCCATTAAGATAAAAGCCGATATAATTGTTGGGTCAATACGTATTGATTTGGAATCCTTTAGTAATCTTAATAACCCCTTTGAAATTAAATTTGATTAGATGTCAGAAACATGGAAACATAATACTAAGAAACGTTTTTTTGATTCTATAAAAACAAGGGCTATTATCCTTCTGATTACTTTTGGCTTTTTTGGTTTAATATTAGCATTAAATTATTTAACTACTGGTGATATTAAGGGTGATAAAACTCCAAAGAAGGAAAATATAGAATTTGGTTTTAATTTAGATAATTACCGAGTTGATAGAGACACAATTCAGTTTGGAGATAGTTTTGGCGAGATCATGCTGAGAAATAAGATGTCTTATTCTCAAATNTATAATATTGTTCAAAGCATAAAAGATTCTTTTGACGTAAGATGGTTAACCGCAGGAAAGCCATATACGATTCTTTCAACAAAAGATTCTACAGCTATCCCACAATACTTCATATATCAACCAAACCTTCTAAACTATGTGGTAATTGATTTTTCAAACTTTGATTCTATATCAGCCTATAATCAGAAAAAACCTTTTAAAATTGTAAACAAAACAACATCTGGAGTGATAACAAGTAGTCTTTCTGAAACGATGGATGAAAATGGATTGCCTTGGGAACTAATCAATCAACTTTCTGATGTTTATGCTTGGACGATTGACTTCACAAGAATTCAAAAAGGGGATAGTTTTAAAATAATATATAATGAGAGATATATAGAGGATACAATTCTTGTAGGAATTAAAAATATTGACGCTGCATATTTTAAACATAATGGAGAAGAACTATTTGCCTTTAACTTCGTTACAGACTCACTTAAGAAAACTTCAGAGTTCTATGATCAAAATGGTAATAGCTTAGAAAGAACATTCTTAAAGTCACCAGTTAGATTTAGTAATATCTCGTCCAGATATAACCTAAAAAGAAGAATCGCTTACTATGGCAACAAAGTAAGACCGCACAAGGGTACTGATTTNGCTGCCCCAACAGGGACCCCAATAATGGCCACTGCCGATGGAAGAGTTGAAAAATCAGCTTACACTAGAGCAAATGGATACTATGTGAAAATAAAACACAATGACACTTACTCAACTCAGTATTTACACATGCAAAAAAATGGAAGAGTAAAAAAAGGTCAATATGTAAAGCAGGGTGATGTAATCGGAAGAATTGGAATGACAGGAAACACCTCGGGTCCACATGTTTGTTACAGGTTTTGGAAAAATAATCGCCAAGTTGATCCTTTTAAACAAAAATTACCTGCTGGCAAGCCAGTTCCTTCAGAATTAAAAGTTAATTTTGAAATATATAAAGTTCCTCTTGAGGAAACATTGAATCAAGTAAATTTTGAATAATGTCATTAAAGTCAACAAATCCTACTAAAACCAATTCTTGGAATAAACTTAGAAATCATTTTAACGACATTAAAGATATTCATATTGATGCCATGTTTACTGATGACANCGATAGGGCTGAAAAATTCAGTGTTAGTTGGCAAGACTTCTATTTTGATTTTTCAAAAAANAAAATTAATTCCGAGACAATTACTTTATTCAATGATTTATTAATCGAAATTGACTTTAAATCATCAATTGAAAAGTATTTTTCAGGTGAAAAAATAAATTCAACAGAATCAAGGGCTGTTCTTCATACAGCGTTAAGAGCGTCTGAAAATCAAAAAATTTTAGTTAACAAAAAAGATATAATCCCTGAAATAAAATCNGTAAAAGAAAAGATGAAATTATTTACNNCATCAGTTCTTAACGGAAATTATAAAGGGTTTAAGGGTGATAAAATCACAGATGTGGTTAATATTGGAATAGGAGGCTCTGATCTTGGACCATCTATGGTTGTGGAATCCTTATCTCATTATAAAACGGATTTAAACACATATTTTATTAGTAATGTTGACGGAGACCATTTAAATGAAGTATTAAGTAAAGTCAATCCTGAAACAACGATTTTCATTATAGTTTCAAAAACCTTTACAACAATAGAAACACTAACAAATGCAAACTCTGTTAGAAGCTGGTTTTTAAAGTCAGCTAGTGAAAATGATATTTCAAAACATTTTATTGCAGTAAGTAGTAATGTTGAGAAGGCGATTGAATACGGAATTAGCTCTGAAAATATTTTTCCGATGTGGGATTGGGTTGGTGGCAGATTCTCCTTGTGGAGTTCTGTTGGCTTATCAATATCCTTATCCATTGGATATGAAAAATTTCATGAATTACTNGAGGGTGCAAGAAATATGGATTTGCATTTCAGAAACAATGAGTTTTCTGAAAATATCCCCGTCTTAATGGCTTGTTTGAGTTTATGGTACAACAACTTTTTCAATTACCAAACACACGCTATCATTCCATACTCAGAAAATCTAAAAAGCTTCAGTAAGTATTTACAACAAGCGTCAATGGAAAGCAACGGAAAACAAACAGATAGATCAGAAAATCTTGTTGATTATGAAACTGGTCAGATTATATGGGGTCAAACAGGAACCAATGCTCAACATTCTTTCTTCCAATTACTTCATCAGGGTTCAAAAGTAATTCCCTCAGATTTTATTGGNTTTAATAATTCAATCAAAGGAAATAAAGTTCATCATGACATNTTAATGGCTAATTTTTTTGCTCAAACTAAAGCNTTGATGAAAGGNACAANAGGTGAAGAGGTTAAAACCAATCATAAGCTATTCAAAGGGGATAGACCGACAAACACAATTTTAATCAGTAAACTNACTCCAGCTTCTTTAGGCTCACTGATTGCTATGTATGAGCATAAGATTTTTACCTTAGGAGTTATATGGAATATTTTNAGTTTTGATCAATTTGGAGTAGAATTAGGCAAAAAACTAGCTAAAAATATTCTTAAANATATTGAAAATCAAGACTTTAGCGATCATGATTCGTCTACAAAAAATCTTTTAAAAAGGTATTCATCAACAGATTAGACATTCGTATTTTACTCTGAAATGTTAATAATTGAAGTATAATTTATTAATGTTGATATAACAATAAGTTATAAATATTATCTATTTTTGCCCTGTAATAATATAATTAAACTTAAAACAAATTATGAAAAACATTACTCACAAATTATTTTTTGTAGCACTTTTACTTATGGGTACTACAATTTATGCTCAAGAATCCGCTGAAGACATGGATCTTGAGGAATTAGAGGAGGTTNTTTTAGTAGGAGGTGGGGTTATTGACCTTGCTGAGGACAGAAAAACTCCTGTTGCGGTTTCTACCATTACTGGTGAAGAAATCCAAAAAAAGATTGGAACGCAAGATATTACAATGACTCTTGCAAATACTCCATCTATTTATGTAGCTGGTCAATCAGGTGCGTTTGGTGATACTAGAATTGCTGTACGTGGTTTTGGTCAGGATAATACCGCTTTCATGTTAAATGGTCAGCCAATTAACGGAATGGAAGATGGTAAAATGTATTGGTCTAACTGGTCTGGTATGAATGATATTGCAAATGTTGTTCAGATTCAGAGAGGTTTAGGTGCTTCTAAATTAGCAATATCATCTGTTGGTGGTACAGTAAATTTTGTAATGAGATCTACTTCNAAGCAGCAAGGTGGTTTTGCTTATGCTGGTTTTGCTAATGATAATTACTTAAAAACTACTTTCTCTTATGATACTGGTGAAAATGATAATGGGTGGTCTACGAGCTTCCTATTGACTCACTGGCAAGGAGATGGTTATGCTGAAGGTACNTTTGGTCAGGGTCAAACTTATTTCTTTTCATTAGGATATAAGATGAATGACAAGCACAACTTTAACTTTTTAATGACTGGTGCTCCACAATGGCATGATCAAAACTTTACAAAAAGTATTGCTACTTATTTAGACAAGGGTAGAAAGTACAATAATAACTATGGTTATTATGGTGACAGATACCTAACAGAAAGAAGAAACTTTTATCACAAACCAGTATTTAACTTAAACTGGGACTATAAAATTGATGATAAGTCAAGTTTATCAACAGTATTATATGCTTCTACCGGTAATGGTGGGGGAACTGGTGGTAGAGGTCAAAGAATCAGAACTGATGAAGGATATATAGATTATGATGCAATTTATGCTTATAACTTATCTACTTCAGGTGCTGGTGGTAATTATGCTGCCGAGGGTGGTTACNTTACTAGAGCTTCTATGAACATGCACAATTGGTTAGGTGCTGTATCAAATTATGAGACTCAATTATCTGACAATTTAACTTTCAACGTTGGTGTTGACTTAAGAACTTATTACGGTGAGCACTTTAGAATCGTTGAAAATTTCCATGGTTTAACTTCATGGCAAGAAAATATCAGATTAAGAGATCAGAATAATAATCATCAAACTTACGGTACTTACGGTACTTACAAGTATGTAGTTGCTACTGAAAGTATGGGTGCAAATCCATGGGAAGCAACATTTAATAATTTTGATGAAGATCAAAAAATTGCATACAGTAANGATGAGAGAATTTCTTATGGTGGATTGTTTACTCAATTAGAATATGTGAATGATGATTTTTCAGCATTCTTCCAAGGATCTGTTTCTCAAACAATGTATCAAAGATGGGATCACTACCAATATGCTGACCAATCTTTAATTGACGGAACTTCAAGTCAATGGACTGGTGAAGCTTTACCTGATGGAATCACAGATGGTGTAAAGTCTGAAAAAGCTGATAACTTCGGTTACAATGCTAAAGCAGGTGTAGGATTTGGTGTTGGTGAGAACGGTCAAGCATATGTTAATGCTGGATACTACTCAAGAGCTCCATATTTTGATAATATATACTTAAATTACACGAATCAGATCAACCCAAATACTTCAAATGAGACTATTATTGGTCTTGAAGCTGGGTATGTTTATGAAGTTCCAAATTTCTCTGCAAGAGTTGATTTATATAGAACTTCATGGGCTGATAGAGTAACTTCGTCTTTCTACGTTGATGATGATGTAGTATTTTACAATATTTCTGAAGGTGTAACTCAGCTTCACCAAGGTGTTGAGGTTTCTTTCTCAGCAAAACCACAAGAAGATGTTCCTTATACTTTAAAAGGATTCCTTTCTGTTGGTGATTGGATTTATGAAGGTGATGCTATTACAAGACTACAAGATGAAGACCAAAACGTAATTTCTACTGAGACTGTTGACGTTGATGGTGGAAAAGTAGGTGATGCTGCTCAGTTTTCGGCTGGTTTAGGTCTTGATGTAGATTTAGCTGAAAGATTCTCATTTGATTCTGATATCAGATTTTATGATGACCTTTACGCTAATGTAGGTGCGGTAAAAGAAAACCTTGAATTACCTAGTTACCATGTAGTTGATATGGGTCTATCATACAAAATGTTTGTTAATGATGGAACATTAGATATTAGATTAAACGTAAACAATGTATTTGATAATGTTTACATCAGTGAATTAAGATCTGCAATTGCTGCGGGTGAAGGAACTGGTGTATTATATGATGGTATCGATACTGCTAACCAAGGTTACTTCGGATTAGGAAGAACTTGGAATGTNGGATTAAGATATAACTTCTAATACTATATTTACATATAAAAAAAAGGCTCACAATTTTGTGGGCCTTTTTTTTTATTTAATTTCTTTAAGAAGGTATATATATGGAGGTAGATGATCACTGTATCCCCCAGTGAAAGTTCCATACGAAAAGCTTCTAAAAGGATACCCCTTGAATTTACCCTTTTTATTTATAAGATAAGATTTGTTAAATACACCAGCTTTATAAAGTTGATAATCCTTATAATCCTTTTTTAAAAATGGTTTTGATAAAATTATTTGGTCAAACAATTGCCATTTGTCTCTATATGCATTTGTTCCTATACCTTTTTCAACTAATATTTCTTCAAATGGATTATATAAATCATTTTTACCAACATCCTCAATTTTCTTTTTTGCTCCTAATATTTTTTTAATGCTCTTGTCAAAGGGATCATCATTAAAATCCCCCATAGTAATAATTTTAGGGTTATTGTGAATCTTTCTTAGTGAATCGATAATACTATTATTAACTTCTGCAGCAGCCATTCTTTTAGTTTCATCAGCTCCTCTTGAAGGCCAATGATTGACAATTAGGTGAATTAGCTCACCATCAAGTTTTCCGCTAACAACTAATTGATCTCTCGTGTAACTTCTTTCACTAGTATTATTATAGTTGATGTATAAAACATGTGAATTTGAATTTATTACTTTAAAAATATCTTTATTATATAATAAACCGACATCAATTCCACGTCTATCAGGTGAATCATAATGAACTATTCCGTAATTATATTTTGAAAGTTTTTCATTTGCTATAAGATCCTCAACAACATTTCTGTTTTCTACCTCACAAATTCCGATGATTGTGGGAGGTCTATTTGTAACATCATATCCGATTTCTGAAATTACTCTAGCCATATTTGTGACCTTTTGTTTGTAGATGTTTCCACGATTAAATTTAATTTCCATTATCGGGCTTGCCTCATCATTTTTATTAACATCATTGATGGTATCAAATAGATTTTCAAGATTATAGAACGCTAATGTGTGTATTTTGAATTTTCTCTCTTTATTTTGAGCTAGTGAATTAAACGAAATTAGTATTGAAAAAGCTATATAAAAGAATGATTTAATTTTCATAAAAAGTATTTACAATTGACATATAAACCGTAAATTTAACCTAATTATTGTAATAGTTGAAAATATTTATCGATATGTATAAAACAAGATTAGTATTAATTATAATATTACTTATAAACTTCAATATTTTTTCCCAGGCTGAAGAACAAATCACTGTAAATGACACAATTAATAATCTCTCNACCACAAATGATGTAGTAGATTTTTTCAGTATTTCTTTAAGTGATGATGAATTAAACGATGACACTTCTGCATCTGATAATATTTCTGGATTACTAAATTCATCCATGGATGTTTTTTACAGAACTGCAGCTTATGAATTTAGCTCTTCTTTTTTTAAAGTAAGAGGTCTTGACTCTGATAACGCTATTGTTCACATAAACGGTATTAAAATGAATAAGCTCTATAATGGGCGTCCCCAGTGGAGTAATTGGGGTGGATTAAATGATGTTTTGAGAAATCAAGAACTATCAAATGGATCTATTCCTCTCAAGTATAATTTCGGGGGAATTTTAGGTTCAAATAATATTAATATTAGGGCTTCGGAATATGGTGAAGGAGGAAGAATCACATACTCTTCATCCAATAGAAGTTATTCTAATAGATTAATGGCAACATATAATTCTGGAATGCTTGAAAAAGGATGGGCATATTCTCTTTCTATTGGTAGAAGATGGGGAAATGAAGGGTATCAAGATGCTTCTTTTTATGATTCTAACTCTGCCTTTCTTTCAGTTCAGAAAATATTTAACAGTAAACATAGTCTAAATCTTGCTGCAATTTATGCTCCCAACAGAAGAGGAAAAGTTTCACCTAATACTCAAGAGGTATATGATTTAAAAGGGATTAAGTATAACGAATATTGGGGATATCAAGATGGTGAAAAAAGAAATTCGAGAGTAAAAAGGGTTGTTGAGCCCATCATATTATTAAATCATGATTGGTCTATAGATGAAAATTCATCATTGGAAACAAGTATTGGATATCAATTTGGGGAAATGGGTAATAGTAGGTTAGATTATGCAGGAGGTGGAAACCCAAGCCCTGCCTATTATCAGGATTTACCTAGTTACTTCTTAGCCGATACNAATGGACCCGATTATGAGGGAGCTTATATTGCTCAGGAAAATTTTGTTAATGATGGACAAATTAATTGGAACAGAATATATGATGCTAACATAACAAACAATTCGTCTAATTTAAATGCTGCGTATGTTTTATATGAAGACAGGGTTGATGACACTCAACTAACTATAAACTCAGCATATAATAGAGAAATAAATGAAAACATCAAGATTACTTCGTCACTTAATTACAGAAATTTAGTTTCAGATAATTTTGCTGAGATTTCAGATATGTTGGGTGGCTATTCATACTCAAATATTGATTCATTCGATAATTTAGATTATAATTTATTATCTCCAAACAGTATTGTTTCAGATGGAGATAAATTTAAGTACCATTANAAAATGAATGCTGAGGAGATAAGTTTATTTTCTATGATTAATTTTTCATACAATAAACTTGAGTTTTACTTAGCAGGTGACTTAACGAATACAACGTATCAAAGAGATGGTATTTTTGAAAATGAAGCAAATGCAGGTAATTCNTCAGGAAAAGGTGAAGAAATTAAGTTTGATGGGTACGGGGTTAAAGCTGGTATAACATATAAGTTTTCAGGAAAACATATTCTAGATTTTAATTCAGCTTATTTACAAAAAGCCCCCTCTATCAGAAACACCTTTACAAATTCAAGGGTGAATCATAATGTTGTAGGGAGTGATGTAAATGGATTAATAAATAATTCTCCTATCACTGAGGAGAAAGTCATGTCATTTGACGCTAATTATATATTCAGAACTCCAATTTTTACCGGAAGACTAACTGGTTTTTATTCTGAAGTTAAAGATGCTAATGAGATTTCATTTTATTATGCTGATGGTCTGGTGGGATTTGAAGACGATAGTGAGTTTATACAAGAGATTCTTCAAGGTATTGATAAGAAGTATTTAGGAGTTGAATTTGGAGTTGAGGCGCAGATTATACCAACTGTTAAGTTAAAGGGAGCAGCCTCAATTGGACAATATACATATGATAACAATCCATACCTATATCTTGGTGCTGATAATAATACGGTTGCTGTTGGACCTTCAAATCTTGAAAACTATAAGATTGCTGGTGGTCCTCAAAGGGCTTATTCGGTTGGATTTGAATACAGAGATCCAGATTATTGGTTCATCGGAGTTACCTCTAACTTTTTCACTAATACATATGTTGATGTAAGTCCTCTTACCAGAACTCAAAACTTTTATTTAGCTCAAGATGGGCTTCCTTTTAATGATTATGATATTGATATTGCAAGAGATTTACTAAGACAAGAAAAATTTGATGATTATATGGTTGTAAATATGATTGGTGGAAAATCATGGAAAATAGATGATTATTTTGTTGGGTTTTTTGCAAGCATCAATAATATCCTTGATCAAAAATATAGAACTGGAGGGTTTGAACAAGGCAGAAATGCAAACTATCAACAGCTACTTCAAGACACAAATAAACCAAAGCGAGTTTTTGGACCTAAGTACTGGTATGGCCGAGGGACCAATTACTTTTTAAACTTATACTTTAGATTTTAAAAACAGAAAACATGAAATTAATTAATAAAATATCAATAGTATCTTTCATTACACTTTTTGCTTTTTCCTGCGTTCAGGATGATGATTATTCTGTTCCTCAAAGCATTGGACAAGAAGAAAATCAAAAATTAGTTCAATTACTTAATGAAATCGAAAATGGTTCAGCTGATTTAATGACTATTTCAGAGGTAAAGAACTTATTTGTTGGTGGGGAGGTAAATGAAATTGAATCTAATTTAGTTGTTAGAGGGTATGTTTCATCATCTGATTTTAGTGGTAATTTTTACAAAGAATTTTATATGCAAGATGAAATCGAAAATCCAACTGCTGGAATTAAGGTTTCGATAAATCAGGTTGATAGCTATAACCAGTTTAACGTAGGTCGAGAGGTTTATATTAAGCTTCAAGGCCTTTCCATTGGTGAAACCAATTCTGGTGATGGTGTGATTGCTATTGGTGGTGGTGGAAATGCAGCTGGTGATGAGATTTCTGAAATTTCAGAGAATAGAGCATCTGATTGTATTTTGAGATCAAGTAATAGTTTTACATTGGTACCTTTAGCTCTTAATTTATCAGATATAAACGATAGTCATATTGGATTATATGTAAGCGCTCTAAGCGCTCAATTCTCAGCTGGGCTTGATGGTCTCACTTACGTTGATCCTGATGAAGATTACGATACTCAGCGAGATCTTGAAAGCTGTGTTGACTCGGGTACATTAAAGCTTGAAACAAGTGCATTCTCTAATTTCAATGATTCTATGCTTCCAACTGACGGAAGTGGTACAATAACGGGAATTATTACTCGTGATTATTTTGGTGATAATAGAGTGATGATGTTAAACACTAAAGATGATGTCAATTTTGATTCTTCGAGATGTGACCCATTATTTGCAGATGATTTCTCATCAAATAATTTAGATAATTGGACAGTTGTCAGTGTAACTGGAGAACAGCAGTGGGAGATAACACCTTATGGTAATCCTGCACCAAGTGCTAAGATTTCTGGTTATAGTGGAGGAAGTAATGCGAATGAAGATTGGTTAATTACTAGTACAATTGATTTAAGTACATTATCAACGGTTACATTAAATTTTCAATCTGTAGTTAGATACAATGGTCCTTCTTTGGAAGTATATGCTTCATCTGATTATTCAGGAGGAGATCCAACATCTGACGGTAATTGGACTGAGCTTTCAGTGACATTAGATACAGATAGTAGTAGCTGGTCGTCTTGGACTGACTCAGGAAATATAGATTTAAGTTCTTATGCTGGTGGTAATGTTCATATTGCATTCAAATATGTTTCTACATCATCTGCATCTGCAACTTATGAGATAGATAATGTATTACTTACAGGAGAATAGTTATTTATGTCACACTCTATTGAAAACCGATATCTAGGGGAACTTAGGACACATTCAACACATTTGAAATCCTCAGATACAATTATCACTGATGCTCCAGTTGATAATAATGGAAAGGGTAATGCTTTTTCTCCTACTGATTTAGTTGCATCAGCATTATGTAGTTGTATGACAACAGTGATGGGAATTTGTGCAGAAAAAAATAATTTTGAACTTCCGGGATCAACAGCATACGTTACTAAAATNATGGAATCACACCCGAGAAGAATATCAAAAATAATAATAGAAATTAATTTTGATAATAATAATCTTTCTGATCAGCAAACAGAAAAGTTAGTTGCGGTTGCAAAAGGATGTCCTGTTGCTCAAAGTTTAAGCTCTGATTTAATCCAAGAAGTTAAGTTCAACTTTTAGTTAAGATTATTATGAATAAAGTATATTATGATGACAAATGTATTGTTTGTCACTCTGGAATAACTTATTTAAAGAAAAAGCATCCCAAAAGCAATATTGAATTTTTTGAGATAAGTAGACTAGATGATCCTATCCCTTATTCAAAGGCAATCATAGGTGAATTTGAAACGAATAAATTTAAAGGCTTTGATACTATAATTATATTGTTAAGAAAACTAGGATATAAAAAGCTTTCTATTATAGTAGGTATACCAGTATTAAAACAGTTTTTCAGTATACTTTACTATATTTTTGCACAACTAATCAGACCCCTCTTACCAAAAAGAGAAGTCTGAGTTAATTTTATCTAGACACAATTATAAATTCTGATCTTCTGTTCTTAGCATGTTCATCTTTTGAACACCCTGAGCTACAGTCAATCTCAGGATCTTCTTCACCCATTCCAAATCCGCTAATTCTATTTTCATCAATTCCTTTTGAAATCACGTATTGAGCTGTTGATTTTGCCCTTCTTTCTGAAAGNAATTTATTATATGATGCAGGTCCTCGACTATCAGTATGTGACTCCGCTCTGATAATCATCTTAGGATACTTTTTCATAATTGAAACTAATTTATCAAGTTCAAAAGCTGCTTGATTGGTGATATTAGCCTTGTCAAATTCAAAGTAAATTGGGTTCAATACTATTTTTTCTTCTACAATTAGTTCTTCAATTGGATCTAATTTTATTTTTAACAAAGGCGGATCAATATCTAAAAGTTTAATATCAATCATTTTACTTTCATAACCTTCCTTGCTTACTAATAATTGAATTTCATCTTCACATTCAAACATATAATCCACTAGACCTTCTTCACTCGTTTCTTTAGAATTATTTATGATTCCTGTATTATCCTTTACAGATGTCAATGCAGCATCTATTGGTAAATCCGTTTTGGCATCAACAACAATTGATTCAAGCAATATATCACACAAAGGTTTTATTTTCTTAACCGCATATACATCATCACTACCCACTCCGCCAGCTCTATTTGAAGAAACAAAGCCATTAGTACAATCATCCCCCATTTTAAAGGCAAAGTCGTCAGAATTACTGTTAACTGGGAGACCAACATTTCTAACATTAGACCATTTTCCGTCAACATTTTTCGAGTAAAAAACATCAAGACCTCCAAGTCCTAGATGTCCATTTGAAGAAAAATAAAGTGTATTATCACAACACATATGAGGAAATACTTCTTGCTCTTCAGTATTTATTTTTTGACCTAAGTTAATAGGCTCTCCAAGACTGCCATCATCTTTAATTTCTGACTTATAAATATCATAATTTCCGAATCCACCTGGCATATCTGAAGAAAAATATAATGATTTACCATCACAACTTAATGCAGGATTCTTCATTGAATAGTATGCACTATTAATTTCTAATTCGGTAACATTCCAACCTTTATTAAAATTGCAATTACCATTGTTTTTCCAAGTAATCTCTTTTTTAGTACATCTAGTTGCTCTGTATAAATTGATAACACTTACTTGCTCAGTAGTCGATCCATTTTTAACAATAGAATCCTTGTAGTATGATTTAGAATAATATGTTTCTCTTGCAAAATACATTGTATCTCCTGACGGACTAAATGCGATAACTCCTTCATGGTATTTTGTATTAATTGCCTCTAGCGGAGTCTCGTTTATATATACATCATTTATTACATCATATTTAAATACATCCAGTACATATTCTTCGTCTGTCGTATAATTATTATACTTTTTATTTTGTGAGCCCTTTTGTTTTCTTCCTGAAGTCAAATAAAGCGCATTATCAAAAGTAAATGCACCAAAATCAGATGAAATTGTATTAATATCTTTCAGGTTTTGCACATTAAATCTTTTCCCTTTTTTTATGATTTTATCTAAATAGTTTGGGGTNTTTCTAAATGCAATTGCTCTGGTATCATATGGTTTCATTTCNGAAAATTTTGACATCCAAACATTTGACTCTTTATACTTTCCATTAGCTTTTAACATTTCAGCATATCTAAAAATAATCTCTGCATCAGGATCATCGTTTATTATTTTAGCATACCATTTCTCAGCATCTTTAGTGTTAAAAATATTGTAGTATGCATCTGCTAATCTGCTAATAACATAATTATCTGGNCTTTTTTCAGCTAACTTTAAATATTCTTGAGCTGCTTTAACATATTCAAGTCTATCAAAAAGCTTGTCGGCTTTCTTTGTTGAATTNTTTTGAGCAAGTATAGGAGTTAAGCTAAATGATGTTATTATTAAAAGTGTAAGTATTTTTTTCATGTTATTATATTATAATTAGAAGTATCTTGGCGATCTTGACACTTTAGTTCTAAAGTTAATATCAAAGTTTATAAATATTTCATGTGATGCTTTGGTTAAAAAACTTAGTTCAGATTGAATGCTGTCATAAGCATAACCAATCCTAATCGAAGGCGAAACTAAAAAGTTAACCATCGCTGTTATTGAATCATCTGTTCTGTAACCTAATCCAATTTCAACAAAATCATACATAAATAAATTAGCATTTAAATCTAAACTTATTGGTGCTTCAGAGGCATATTTCATGAATGCATGAGGCTTGAATTTAAAATCGTTATTGATATCAAATACATATCCAGCCGCTGCAAACATATGCCTCGTTTCTGAACCTATATTAAAATCATCACTGTCTAAATGAACAGACTCCAATATGTTTGGAACTGAAACTGACACATAATATCTGTTTGGTTTGTAGAAATATAAACCTGCTCCAAAATTTGGAGTATTTTCATTTACATCACTAGCAAAAAAAGGATCATTAGGGTCAATTAATGCTAAGTCAATTAGTCCAATATCATGAAAAGTTCCACCTGCTTTTATTCCAAAAGCTAGTCTATTTTCATTTGCTAAATTCAATGTATAAGAAAAATCTATGTATAGGTTCGTTTCACTGACAGGTCCAATCTCATCAGAAATTGCTGAAAATCCAAATCCAACATTATTTCCTGCAGGAAAATGTACATTCATAGTTGCTGTTTTTGGTGCACCTTCTAATCCTTCCCATTGATCTCTGTATAATATACCAATACTGGTAGCATCACTCGATCCGGCATATGCTGGATTGATTACATTCATATTGTACATATACTGAGTATATTGTGGGTCTTGTTGGGCATTTATTTCTGATGCCGTTAACAAAATAAGTATTACTAAAATTGTTTTTTTCATAATTAGTTTTTTAGTAGTTGACATAAATCCAGCTAGTAATAGGCTCCTTGGATGAATTAAAATAAATTATATAAAAATAGGTTCCAACTGGAACAACTTTTCCATCTTGGTCACTTCCGCACCACTGGTCAACATATTCATTTAGTTCATAGATTTTAGTACCGTATCTGTTAAATACTTCTATCTTATCTATATCTTCTCTATCCTCTAAATGATCAAGTATAAGACAATCATTAAATCCATCTCCGTTTGGCGATAGGCCTTGAGGTAAATCAACACAATAACTATTTTCATAGAAATCAACATTGATCGTTGTTGAGCTCCAGCAATACGTAATATCATCAAAAACAGTTACAGTAAATTCACCAGACTCCTCATTCATCTCATCAAGGTAGTAGGTGTTTTCGGTACCAGTTTGAAGATCAATTCCATCTAAAGTCCATATGTAAGTAAGAGAATTAAGTTGATCACTATTTTCTATATTGACTTCCAGTGTATAGCCTTCATTTGCACATTTTATTATAGCATCTTCAACAGGTGAGATTACAGGTGATTGGAAAAATTCTACCAGAATATCATCACCGTATGAACAATCTGTATTATCAACTGTAATAATCGCACTATAAAATGCAGTTTCAGTAACAGTTAGGGTTACACCTGTTTCACCTTCCATTAAAGTCCCATCCATAAACCATTCAATAGTAGAATTATTTGGAAGAGCTCCAGCATCTAATACTATTTCTTGTCCTTCACAAAGTGCATTACCTGATGAAACTAGTATGTCCTCTCCAAGATCTAGTTGACCAATATCAAAACTACCTCCATCGATAAATACTGCTGAATCGTAAATTGTATCCCCATCATCAGCTACAACTAACTTAATTGTATAAACTTCATTAGGTATAACAGTGGCTGAGGCAGTCATGACTTCAGTATGTCCAATAAAATTTGTTGGGCTAGTAAGTGGTGGGAGTCCTCCTGGACCATAGTAATTAGCAAACCATTCTTCATTCACGGATTCACAAGCTCCATTATACTGATCATCTCTTACCGTAAGAACAGAAATTGGATCATCTGTTCCCGGAACAATAGCTAAGTTTGTTGTATTCCCAGCTGAATCTGTAAGTAAGAACGCAAAAGCATCTGTAAATGTACATTGGAACGTCCCATATTCCTCTGCTGCAAAAATAAAGTCAAAGCTCATTGAGTTTGAAACAGGGACAAATTCAAATTCAATTATCGATGCATTATTTGTATCGCCAGCATTTAGACCAGGAATAAATGCTTCTAGATCTCCATCACCAGGCCAAGCATAAGTTCCATCCAATAATACCCCACTTTCAGGACCTGGAGCATTTGCTACATCACCCGATGTCATTATTAAACCATTTTCAAAAGGCCATGAAGAGCCATTTGCTTCAAAATATCCGATACCATTGGTACTTCCAAAATCANTTCCGGTACTTGAGGTAATATTAAACGCTTGATTACATTGTGAATCAATTAATACATCAGTCACAAGTTCCTCAACCGTGTATAAACTAGTAGTTGTTGAAATAGGAGGTGGAACGGTGAATACACAAATATCAAATGTTAAATTAGATAGCTCATTAGCAGTAAATGAGTAAACTCTTACAAAATAATTATTACCAATCGTAAGATCATTTGCAGTACTGTTATTATCATCACTACAGTAAATTTGGTTTAAACTTCCACAACCATCTCCTTCATAAAGTACATGATATAAATCCTGAGTATCTCCTACAATATTATATAGCGAAATAGCATGATTTTCTGAAACAGCTGTAAANTCAAACCATACATCATCATCAGCNCTTCCGCCACAGCTATTAGATTCGGATGAAGGAGTTGCTGCCACTAACGTTCCAGAACCTGATGCATCACANCTCTCATCTTCATTAGCTTCAATCATTGTTGCTCCACTACAGTTATCATTTTCTGGNGGGCAAGCAAATAGTTGTATTGGGCTACTATTAATTACACAGTTAACGTCTTGGTCATTTGAAACTGTGATTACTATATCTGTTAAGAATGGATANGGTCCCATTTGTACAACNCCTGTACTGCTNGTTTGTTCTGTATTTGAACTATAGTTATCAGATATTGTTAAAGATGTAGCATCACCCATACTTGTAATATTTACATCGATTAAGAATTGATCACCATTAGCACAATCATCAATCACTGTGTATTCTGCTGAAGGATTAGTACATGTTGCACAAGCAACAGTCCAATCAATACCGCCAGCATAAGTTGAACTAGATGCACAACTTATAGAACCATCTGTCTGGAATCCTAAGTATATGGTGTCACCAGAAGATTGAAAAGAAAGGCCAGTTAAATCTCCACCGTTATCCCCTTGAAATAAGATGCTTCCATCGGTATCGGTTATTATGATTATATCCCATCCTGCCTCTATTAATCCAGAATCAATTGTTAAATTTAAAGGAGATCCGTCCGAGCTGACATATTCAAATTGTGTGGTATCTCCATTGCCATAACAGTATGAGCTTGAGACCGGCCCAACAGCACAGTCTACTAATGTGGTAGCACAATATTCTTGAGTTAGAGGACCACTACTTGACGAGCAGTTTGCATCATCATCATTTGATGTTGTTATTTGAACATTTGTATTATTAGCATAAGGACCAAATTGAATTGTTCCTGTTGCTGTTGCACTAGAACTATTACCTTGATTATCAGAAATAGTTAAACTCCCAGCAGATCCTAAATCTGTTACATTCACATCAACAAAAAATTGAGGTGCATTTAAGCAGTCAGATACTACTTCGTAATCAACCTGAGGATTTACACAAGTGGCACATGATACGGAAAAGGTAATTGGNGTATAGCCAGATGAAACACANCTGATGCTTCCATCTTCAACTACTTCCAATGTTATTGTATCTCCAGAGGATTGAAAAGAAAACCCTGCTATATTACCTCCATTACCATAACCATTATAAAGAACAGTACCGTCAGAATCACGAATCTCTAATTCATCCCAGTTGGTTTCTACTTGACCTTCATCAATAGTCAAGTTTAGAGGAGTACCATCGTTACTTGTGAATGTNTAGCTNTTATCTTGACCNGTGTCGTAACAGAAAGTCGTTGAAACAGGACCAGCTGAACAATCCACAGTTGTATTTTGTTGTGAAAAAATAAGTTGTACTGAAAAAAATAAAGCAATGAAGAATATAAATCTTTTCATAATAATTAGTTGATAATAAGGTAAATATGAGAGTTAGTCTCGAATAAATTAAAACTAATATTTATTTTAATCATATACAAATAATGTGATAGGCATTAATAGTTTATATAAACCCAACCTGTTTTTTCTAAATTTTCATCGTAAATCATATGATAGAAGTATGTGCCGACAGGAAGTTTATTNCCCTCATTTGATTGGCCTTCCCAATTATCAGCATAGTTTGTAGTACTAAATACCAATTTACCATATCGATTATAAATTTTTAGGCTTTGAACATTATAGCCTTTTAACTCAAAACTGTCATTGTAACCATCATTGTTTGGAGATATTCCTTCCGGAATGAGACAAACAACTAAATCAAAACTTGTGGTGCTGTAACATTCATAAGCATTTGTATCTTCAACTCTAACATAAATTGTTTGAGGATTTGATATATTTTCATATTGTGATTCAAGNGNGTTAAGNCCACTTAAAGCATNCTCTTCAGAAATATGATATGTAATNTTATAGCTGTCCACATTTTGTCCTTCTAAAATAATTTCATTTTGAGATTCAAGATCAAAAATCTGATTGTTTGAAGAAAAAATTGGTTCACAAATCACGTATTCACCTGGTGAAATAGCATCGGGGACTGCACCAGTTACCTCAATCATGAAATCTGAAATTGAAAAACATCCAGAATTTGATCCAATTGCATCAATATGCTCAACTCTGGCAAAAATTTGTTGTGGGTTAGAGCTATTTGTATAGTCAGTATTAATTGCATTATTACCTNACTGTGCGTCTTCATATGATTCATAATAAGTAACACTATATTGATTTGCATCTTGACCTCCTAAAATATTTTCATTTTGAATTGTTAAATCAAAGTTTTCAATACCATCATTTGAGCTGTCGTCACATGTAATAATGTCATCAGTTGTATAAGCATATGCCTCAGAAAATAAATTGATTTGCACAAAATCTTCTGCAAATGACCCACATTGCTCATCATAAACAATCACTGAATATTCACCTGATTCAGTAGCGGTCATATGGTTCTCTTCAGTTGTATTTATATAAACTCCATCCAAATACCATTCAAATGAGTCTGCTAAGGGTGCATCTGCAAATATTTCATATTCTGGGAAACCACAAAAAGTTTGATCAGANCCTAAATCAACNTCAATTTCTGCCACTGTTGAACCAGCACCTTCTTGACCAGCATTCGTTTGTTCAATTTGGATTATTCCTGGATTATTTGAATAATTGGTTACAAGTAAAACATAAACCTCACCCGCAATTGCATTTTCAATGGTAAGATTCTCTACGCTATAAATNGAATAACTACAATCTATAATATTTCCGTATGGGTAGAAATTTGGATTTGATGTATTATTTGGACAATTAAATGGATCTGGACATCCTTGGTCTAAAATATCATTTTCACAAAAATCGAATCCAGGCTCAAATGGCCCCCAAATTACAAAATCTACATCAAGCCCAGTTCCAACAGGATTTCCATTATCATCAAATGCTGTGTTTTGGGTAATTTGAATATCTATTTCACCAGATTCTCCAATTTGAATTGTATTCCATGATGGATTAGGAGTTGTATACAAACATGCAATTTGACCCAAGCTTGGATAATCAAAAATATTAGCACCATACAACGCTCCACCTTCTCCACAGAAGTTTGTTGCGTTATCACAAACTGTATTGTCTGGAGCATCACTAACGCATAAATCAAAATCTACATTTTGGGATTCATTACCTATTGAATAAACTCGAACATAATAAGTTGAACCAATATTTAAATCAGGACTAATACTAGCTGTTCCGTTTTGACAATATAGTTCTGTTAAATCACTACAGTCGTTACCACCAACTTCATATAGTGCGTGACCTAAGTTACTTGTACTACCAGTTATATTTTGTAAAGATATAGATTGAACTTCACTTAACGCTGAGAAAGAAAACCATACGTCATCATCCATATCAGAAATACAGTTACTGTCGTTTCCTGAGTATGATGCCCCACTTAGTGTGCCTTGAGTTGTAAGATTACAAGATTGATCTGCATTTACGACAGCTTCTATCGCTCCACTACAGTTATCATTTTCTGGNGGGCAAGCAAATAGTTGTATTGGGCTACTATTAATTACACAGTTAACGTCTTGGTCATTTGAAACTGTGATTACTATATCTGTTAAGAATGGATATGGTCCCATTTGTACAACCCCTGTACTGCTTGTTTGTTCTGTATTTGAACTATAGTTATCAGATATTGTTAAAGATGTAGCATCACCCATACTTGTAATATTTACATCGATTAAGAATTGATCACCATTAGCACAATCATCAATNACTGTNTATTCNGCTGAAGGATTAGTACATGTTGCACAAGCAACAGTCCAATCAATACCGCCAGCATAAGTTGAACTAGATGCACAACTTATAGAACCATCTGTCTGGAATCCTAAGTATATGGTGTCACCAGAAGATTGAAAAGAAAGGCCAGTTAAATCTCCACCGTTATCCCCTTGAAATAAGATGCTTCCATCGGTATCGGTTATTATGATTATATCCCATCCTGCCTCTATTAATCCAGAATCAATTGTTAAATTTAAAGGAGATCCGTCCGAGCTGACATATTCAAATTGTGTGGTATCTCCATTGCCATAACAGTATGAGCTTGAGACCGGCCCAACAGCACAGTCTACTAATGTGGTAGCACAATATTCTTGAGTTAGAGGACCACTACTTGACGAGCAGTTTGCATCATCATCATTTGATGTTGTTATTTGAACATTTGTATTATTAGCATAAGGACCAAATTGAATTGTTCCTGTTGCTGTTGCACTAGAACTATTACCTTGATTATCAGAAATAGTTAAACTCCCAGCAGATCCTAAATCTGTTACATTCACATCAACAAAAAATTGAGGTGCATTTAAGCAGTCAGATACTACTTCGTAATCAACCTGAGGATTTACACAAGTGGCACATGATACGGTAAAGGTAATTGGGGTGTAGCCAGATGAAACACAACTGATGCTTCCATCTTCAACTACTTCCAATGTTATTGTATCTCCAGAGGATTGAAAAGAAAACCCTGCTATATTACCTCCATTACCATAACCATTATAAAGAACAGTACCGTCAGAATCACGAATCTCTAATTCATCCCAGTTGGTTTCTACTTGACCTTCATCAATAGTCAAGTTTAGAGGAGTACCATCGTTACTTGTNAATGTNTAGCTNTTATCTTGACCNGTGTCGTAACAGAAAGTCGTTGAAACAGGACCAGCTGAACAATCCACAGTTGTATTTTGTTGTGAAAAGGTGCTTAAGTGAATAATACTAAAAATTGATAGTAATAAATATCTCAAGATAAATTTGTTTGATTAGTCGCTTAAATATACAAATGCAATATGAAAAATTATGATTTTTAAGCCTCAAATTTATTATTAGCTTAAATTTGTAATCCTTAATAAATTTAAAGATTGGAAAAAACTGTACTAGTTGGTGTTATTACAAATGATCAAGGTGTTGAAAAATCCATGGACTATCTAGATGAATTAGCTTTCNTAACNAAAACCGCTGGCGGTTCAGTTTATAAGGTATTCACTCAAAAATTAAATAATCCAAACCCTAAAACATTTATCGGAGANGGGAAGATTAATGAAATNAGGGATTANATAAAGGATAACGANGTTAAAACTGTGATATTTGACGATGAGTTAAGCGCCACTCAAGAAAGAAATATCAGTAAAATATTTAATTGTAAGATTTTAGATAGAACCAATTTGATACTGGATATTTTTGCTCAAAGAGCAAAAACAAGCTATGCTAAGACTCAAGTCGAGCTAGCACAATGTCAATATTTATTNCCTAGATTAAAAGGAATGTGGACACACCTTGAAAGACAAAAAGGAGGTATTGGAATGAGAGGACCTGGTGAAACTGAAATNGAAACTGACAGAAGGATTGTAAGAAATAAAATCTCTTTGCTTAAAGAAAAAATCAAATCTATTGATAAACAAATGCATGTTCAAAGAGGAAATCGAGGTAAGCTTGTTAGGGTAGCTATAGTTGGATATACCAATGTTGGAAAATCAACACTCATGAATCTTTTGTGTAAATCAAAAGTTTTTGCAGAAGACAAGCTTTTTGCAACACTGGATACAACAGTCAGAAAACTTGTTATCGGAAATCTTCCTTTTTTAATTAGTGATACTGTTGGATTTATCAGAAAATTGCCAACACAATTAGTTGAGTCCTTCAAAAGTACTCTAGATGAAGTAAGAGAGGCTGATTTACTTTTGCATGTTGTTGACATAACTCATAATAACTTTGAGGAACACAAAGAATCTGTAGAAAAAATACTATCTGAAATAAATTCACTAAATAAACCAACCTTATTAGTTTTTAATAAAATTGACAATTACGAAGCACTAGAAATTGACGAAGATGATTTAACCACAGAAAGAACAAAATTACATTATACCCTAGATGAGTGGAAACATACATGGATGGGGCAACTTGGAGATAATGTGATCTTTATTTCGGCAATAGAAAAAAGTAATATAGAGGAACTTAAGAAGCTTTTATACTCTAAAGTAAGAGAAATTCATGTAACCAGATTCCCTTACAACAACTTTCTTTATCCAGAAATTAACCAGTTTTTTTAAATACAGGTACAGCTGAGCAAGCTTCACCAAACATAATGCTTTTTGCCAAAGGCTTTAATTTTGTTGTTAAT
>FUFK010041814.1_pt1 | contig 63233 bp, 46 predicted proteins | sample 1021851 | NCBI WGS metagenome assembly FUFK01 (sample SAMEA51879418, study PRJEB19060) | metagenome
CGATGCTCATACGTGGGTCTCCTTATAGAGAAGTTACCACGCCAGAGCACAAAATTCAGGACAGTCCCACCTTTCAAGCCGAAGACCGTCGTCGATTTAAAGCGTATGACGCGCTCAGATATAATCGCTTTATACAAACACTGTATGAGAGCGACCGGACAAGACGATCACATCATCAAATCTCAAACCAAGGACAACAAATGGCTCATTGGAGACGACACCAACTTTCTGAGTGTTGTTGACACCTACATTCGGATCCAAGGAGCGACGATTGACAAACGGAATGTAAAATCGGCGACAGCTTTGGTGCTTCAGGCGAGCCCAGAATACTTCCGACCAGAATTTCACAGGGATAACCCTGAGGGCTTCGGGAAGTATGATACCCAAAAACTCGATGATTGGGTGTTGGCGAATGTTAAATGGCTCAAGAACACCTTTGGAAGCGACTGCATCGCAGCTCACCTTCACGTTGATGAACGTACTCCGCATATTCATGCGGTAATTGTCCCAATGTTCGAAAAGGCACCAACGATGCCGAAGAACAAACGGAAGGGCGAGACGCAAGCGCGCTTTGACCTTCGGGTCGAACGAGCCAAGAAGAAAAAGGGGCGGAAAGTGGTGTCACATCACAAGCACTACCTCTTTGGCGCGGGCCGAAAAAGCTATGAAAAAGTTGTCGACTCATATGCGGCCGCGGTTGAGCATCTTGGTATCGAAAGATCCGAACGAGGGTCAGAGGCGACACCAACAACGAAGCAAGAGTGGGCGCGACTACTATACAAGAAGTCGAAAGAAATAGAGCAAAACGTGATCGGCATGCAGAAGCGGCAAAGGTTGGAAGACGCAAGCTTTGAAATCGGGGTGGCAGCGCTGATGGACGACAAAATTCGATACGCTGAAGCAAAGGATGGAAGGGAGGAGGGGCTTTTGCCGTCTACAAATTGGCCGCAGGGAAAACATGAGCAAGACGAGATCAAATCAGGAGTTAAGCCGGCTAAAGCTCGGATCGTTGCGTTTGCGAAAAAGGTCAGAGATTTTACCAACTCTTCGTTTGAAAAGGCGAAGAAGCGTGTCTTCGAAATGCTAAAAGCTGTTGAAAGACGCGAGGCCGCTGTGAAGGCCAAAGAGCTCGAGCTTGCGGAGCGCGAAAAAGCTCTTGGTCTTATAGAAGGCATCGACGACACATGGTTCGAGGACGGGGAGATGAGCGAAGCAGACGAACGGACCCTCCGCGAAAGCGGCATCATTCAGGACCAGATACAGCATCAGCCGACTCTTGAAGTCCGAAAGGAATTCGTAAGGGTGCAGGTACGTTGAGGTCACGGCATTCCGTGACATATCGCGTATGTAAGGCCCGAGACCCTAATACTTCAGATCAGTCGGCAGATTAAATGTCCAACCAAAATAAGTTGAGCTACTGCGGATGTGCTCGTAGCGCGGCTAAAACGTGCGGTGCCGCCGGTTTCAAGTAACCACGCTGGTCTTAACTGGTATTTTGCGGATCACGCGATGCCAAGGTGCTTCCCCAAGAAGAGAAATGCCTATTTCGTCTTAACAGATTTCCGCGCCGTATAAACAAACCAATCTCCTTTTTGAGATGCTGACGGGCCATTGTTCATCATTGGTCCCTGCGGCTCACAAATTAAACCATGGAGATTGAGACGTGACGTATCAAAAAAACAATTCCCTTAGTGCCATCGCCGCAGCCGAGCGCGCCCCAAGCGAAAAGTTGGCAGCTGCCAACTTTTTCGAAACGGTATTAGAAATCTTTCCAAACGAAATCGATGATAGCACCGGTATCATAGACCGATATTCGCATTCTACTCGCGATTTTGATGGCTTGAAGGAAAGCATCGAGCGGAACGGACAGCAACAACCCATACTGGTTGGTTCGTGCGACCCGAAAACAGGCAAGTACCCGATAATAGCCGGACGTAATCGACTTCGTGTTGCTTCACTCTTGGGGATCAGCCTCAAAGCTATTGTGCGACCGATTGACGGTGAAGAGAGGTTGGTGGCGCAGCTGCAAGAAAACATTTCCAGAAGCGATTATACGGTTGGTGACAAGATTGGCATCATGATCGAGTTGAAGAAGATGTCCTTCAAGCAGGTTCGCATCGCCGAAATGATGAGTGTCTCGAAAACCGACATCTCAAAGTTACTTGGGTTGTACGAAAAGTTAGTGGACCTGGCGGGGTCACATAACTTTGCGAGGGCGCTCCTCGCGTCCAAGGCTGGTAGACCCAAATGGCAAAACTTGGCCAAGGCACTGGAAGAATTACCGCACGGTTCTCGGAGTAAAATTTGTGAGAAGGTCGTTGAAGATCTTCAGGGTGAATGTGACGCGGATCCAATATCTTTGGCGATATCGGCTATCAAACATGAAATGAAAACCTCGCAATCTGTGACCGATTTCCTGCCACTTGAACGATCATACAAGGAAGCGTCAGAGGCCTTGTCAAACGCCACTTTAAACACGCGCGACCTGTGTGAGTTGAAGTACGAGGGTGATCCTCATGTAAACGCGCTCCTCCAGAAGGCTATTCAGATCGAACACTCGACTTTGAAAGCAATGATCATCGAACGCTTTGAGGCGCTGGTAGCAAAGTCACTTGGTGGCGCAAAAAACCTTGATCGGGGGATGCAATGACCAAGGTTATTAGTTTGGTCGGTCAGAAGGGCGGTAGCGGAAAATCTACAATTGCAGTTCATCTTGCGATGGAAGCCCTCCTGAAGAAAGAAGGTAGTCAGGTAGCAATTATCGACATGGACCCGCAGGGGTCAGTCCTGGAATGGTCTCGAATGCGGGGAGATGCGAACCCTGTGGTGGTTCACGGTACGCCGGAGACGCTGAATGATATCTTGGGTCAGGCCGCTGACGATGGTTTCGACTATGTCGTACTGGATACACCCGGTCGGCGAGATTCAACCCTGGTCGAGCTCGTAGCTGCCAGGTCTGATCTAATTCTATTGCCGCTGCGCCCGTCGCTTTTTGACGTGCGCGCTGTCGCGGATACAGTCCGCCTTCTTAGATCCAAAGCCTATAAAATGCGATTTCTGCTGTCTCAAACCCCGGCGCGTGGGAACCAAGTGGCAGACGCAGAAGCGTATTGCGCCAGCGCACACCCGGAAGTAGTGGTCACTCAATCCAAAATCGGGTACCGAACAGCATTTCAAAGCGCTTTGATTGATGGTCGTGGGGTCCAGGAAGCTGGTCGAAGCGGAAGCAAAGGCGCGCTGGAGATAGCAGGCCTATTTGATGAAATACAGGGCCTGCTGAACAGTTAGCGAGACAGTTCCAAGCCCATTTTATGACTGGCGTTCGTCTCCTCCGATCCAAATTAATCGGGTTGGGTTGCGAAGATCAAAGTTTGCTTCGCTTACGGTTTCGGCGAATGTCAGTTTCCGGCCTTTCAAATGGTCTTACCCATCGGCCTAAAGTGAACAGGATTAAAATGCCGTCACACACCTTGTTCGTTGCGGTCAAATGGACTGACCTCAACAATCATCAGGGTGCTCCGAGTACCGCAAGCTACGGATGCCGACATTCTGTCGCTGCTCAAATTAGACCTATCCATGGGCTGTAATTATTCAGCAACTTTCTTCACGAATTCAGACTTTAGGCCCATCTTTCCAATTCCTGGAATTTTGCAATCTATGTCGTGATCGCCGTCCACCAATCGAATACCGCGGACCTTGGTCCCGACCTTGACCACCGAGGAAGAGCCTTTGATCTTCAAATCTTTGATAACGGTGATCGTATCACCATCCAGAAGGGTGTTTCCAACGCTGTCACGCACTTTAAATGCTGCGTCGGCCGGTTCCTCAGAAACCCATTCGTGACCGCATTCCGGGCAGGTCAATAAATTATCGACTTGATAAACATAGGCCGAAGAGCATTCAGGACATGGGGGTAAGTGATCAGTCATAGATGTGGTCATAACTCGATGTGGGCCTGCCGCACAGCTAAAATTCACCTACATCAGCAAATCGATAAACCATACTGCCTCTTGCATGATCTCGGCAGCGCTTTAATCGGGACGGTGGATTCAAATATTTGCTATTCAAGAGCGCCCCTCAAGCTGTAAACCCTTTTGCTACGTACCTTTGGAGTAGCCCGGAGCATTTTTGTAGATCGTCGTTATCCGTGAAGGGGTTCTGAGATTTCAGCGTCAAAGCTGGCCACGATATCATCTGCATCATGCGGCAGTCTATCGCACGGCCGTGCGTCATTAAAGCTGCGGTGGGGAAGAGTAAGCCAGTGCAGAAGATGGAAGTTGCTACCCCAAGCATCTGAGCGCATCTCCATCAGTTTGATAATTACCGGATAGACTTGTTTACCGGCCACATCGAACTGGAATAACGGATATGCTGCGCGTCCTTCATATTCTACCCGTAGGATTTTGCCCTGATTCTCGAGACGCGCCAAGCTGGCGAAATCGTCTTCGGATGACAGGCCCAGCAAGCGGCAGGCCTTATCCTGATCCACCATGCTTACAGACTTGAGGATTTCACCCCGCAGGACGTGATTTATATTGTCAAGCTTGTCGTTTTCGTGGGGATTAGTGCCATAAGCACTACCGTGCTGCTTTTCCCGAAGTCCTCTTTCATCAGGGCAGGCTTCACGAACCGTCATGTGGCGCGGTGCCAACGGATTTGGGCCCGTTTTATCTGTTTTCAGGTCTGTCATCAGATCGTTCACTTCTTTGTTCCCTCTCCTCTATACCACAATGGCACCAGCAAGTTTAATGGGCGTAAGATCTGCCCCGGTCTTATCGCGCACCGGTTGCATAAATCGCTCGTTAGTAGATCATGAAGATTATGGATTGAGCATGGGTGATGGGCATAGTCGCTTAATAGCAGACCGTGGTGCTCTTTGCGACGAACGACGGCTCAGAGCCAAACCGACCAACCCTGCGCGGCGAGTGAATGCGTGCCGAAATCGCAGTGGCCCTAAACCTCCCATAGCGGCAGAGTCTTTGAGCCGTTCTTTCGATGTAGTAAGCAGGCTCTCCGGTTGTTGCATGATCCTGCTTCTCAGAGTGCTATGCGGATCGCATCATGGCCTACAATAAGCTCGCCATTGTAGTGCCCAACACAGGCGTCCTGCCAATCCTTTGCGTCATAGGCAGGGTCATCGGAAGGAATGAGGTGCGTGAGAGCAAGTCGTTTTACTCCTGCATTCGCTGCCGTCATTGCCGCCTCATGGGCAAAGGTGTGAGATCTTAGAAAATGCGCCATCAACTTGTCACTGCCGTTTCCAACTCGTTCTAATAGCGCGGGTAGAGCGGACTCCAGCATTGCCTCGTGGATCAACAGATCCGCACCTCGCGCGAAATTTTCGAGCTCTTTGATTGGGGCGGTGTCGCCTGAAAATACGACGTGGACCTCATCAGTCTTGAACGAAAATGCGAAGGTATCGACGAGTGGTGGATGTTGGTTCCGAATGGCTGAGATCGTGACGCCATCACGGGATAACACAAGCCCGGCGTCGATAGCATGAATGGTTATGAGATGACGCAAGTCCGGTCGACCTTCGTCTTCGATGCGCAGGTCGATGTCTGCCTCCATCGAGGAGCAAAAACCTTCCCAATACATATCCAACCCGGGTGGGCCATAGATGTCTACACGTGTTTTAAGACCTGCCGTCCACGCGGTGTGCAAAAGCGGCCCTAATTCAAGGTAGTGATCCGAATGCAAGTGGCTGATTATGATTAGTGACAGGTCTTTCAGTTGTATGCCTTGATCGACCAAACCTCTGGTCACACCCAACCCACAGTCGACAATAATTTTCTGACCGTTCAGTGCATATAACGATGACGTCGGCATCGCGGATCCCGGACGGATGGCTGGCCCTCCTTTCGTGCCCAAAAGAGCGACGTAATTGTCGGACATAGTGAAACTCCTTGGGGTGGAACTGCGAAACGGCGTTTAGCCTTCCAAGGATGATACATCCCAGATTGGCCCACGCAACCCGCACGTTGTTCGATGCAGTCGAGAAAGTTGCTGCAGGCAATTCAAAGGCTTGGTTGGATCACTCAGCTTCTTCAACGCTTCCTTCCTGTCTTTTAAACGACAGGAAGGAAGCCAGCGCGGTGTAATGCAGCATATGAGGCGAGCGCGTCGTTGCGGCATTACGCAGCCTTCAAGCCTTGCTTTGGATCCGCTGGTGAATGGTCAAAAAGTTCGTTGCTTAACGCAGTACTTCAATCCAGCCTTGAACAAGGTCAGGCCAGTGCCAGCAAAGCCTCAAACGCTGCACGCTTTCCCGCGCTCTTTGGTAAATTGAGAGGGCGCAGCGCAGTTATTTCGCGTAGTCTTGCTGCTAACTGCCGCACCTTTTCATGCGATAGCTCTACAATACCCGAATGCATGAGAAGCGGTTGCGCCAGATTTGGGTCACGCACAACAACGGTATCCGCCTCGGAAAGTTCACCGAGTGTAATCTCCACATCGAGCGATGCGCCCTGTGCCAAGTCGCATGATATGATGACCGGAAAACCGTACTGACGTTTTTTACCGATTTGGAGTTTGAAATCTGCTTTATCGACGGCATCCTTCAAGTCACTGAGGTGATGCGCTGTATAGTGCACGTTGATGATTGAACCATGCTTGTGCCCTGCAATTGCTTGGCGTTGACCTTCCTCCACGTCCTCTCGCTTCAGGGCGCTCGAAAATGTCTTCCGAAGCGCATAGAAATCCTCATCAAAATCGCCAATCCCAATGTGATTGAATATTCGGCGAAGGTGCTTGCCATAGGCTGTACTTACTTCTCCGGACTGGGAGCGTCTGGCAGCCTCGGGGAACAAAAGAACACCGTGATCTTGCTGTAAAGACTGAAACCATTCGATGAATCCCAGATCGATCAGCATCTTTGGGATAGGAACGAGGCGCTTTGCATCTTCGGTTTTACCACGATTTTCTGCACCTGATGCGATTGCCAATAAATAGATCCCATCACGGTAACGAACATCGCTTCGTTTGAGCAATAGGATCTCTTCAATTCGAGATCCTATTGTCAAAACAATCAGAGGCACCCAATAGTCTGCGTCGCGAATGATGAGCTTTCCGCGCTGCCAGCGACGGTGTTCTGACGCGCAGCCACTGTAGATTGGGCACGATAGAAGCTTTGAAATTCTTTCCTCCGTCCAAGGCATGCGGATCTTCGGTTTCGTGACACGGATATAAAGCTTGTCCTCTGGCGCGAGAGATCTGATGTGATGTTCCATTTTGGAGTATGGGATGGCCTCTGGCACATCGGCACCCAGTTCCTGTGCCGATTTGAACATGCGATTCATGGCGTCACGATATTTTCTAAGCGTATTGATGGTCACGCGCGGAACAAGACGATCCGCCAATAGCGCTCGCTTTTCGGCATCCGAAATGCCTTCAATCGATCGAATTTCTTCTAAGCAAAGAAGGTCCTCTGCATCGGCTTTCGAGATTTCTTCTGCCTTGGTTACAGTTTTTCCGGCCTGCCCATAGCGGTTCTTACCATGGCTCCTGCCTTGAGTTCTTGGCAACCTTGAAGCCCACCCCAGAAATTCCTTCTGTTTTTCCTTCGTCAATATTGAGATGGGACTGTTGCCAAAGAATTCCTCCAGAAGTCGGTGAACCCCTGCCGTAATCCGCTTCATGTCTTTTGACGGGTAAAGCTCATCGGTTTTGGCTTTTGCTTCGGACAAGAGAATAGGAGCCTTAATGAAAGTATCAAAATCCGCAACGCCATGGTCTGCCAAAAGGTCTCGACTGGCTGTTCGTACGTCGTCGCCTTCATCCATAGCGATTTTAACATCGTTGAGACGTCGCTTTAGCGTATTGGCACGTTGACCCAGATCGTTAGGGATGGGCTCTTGGAGGCCTACGGAAACCAGAGCACTGGCCTCTTTCAGAAGAACCAGCACGTCTCCCCATTCCTTGTTGCGGGCTGCTCGCCGCAAGCGTCGGTTTTCCGCCTCAAGCGCTGCAAGTCGCTGATCAATATCTGCATCAGATACCGGATCCGCTTGTCTTTCTTCAGCGGCCATCTTGCCCAGTTCGCCGCGCATTGCCTCCAACAGTATCGCTTTAGCGGTATCGGGGCTCAATTTTTGTTCGGTCAGTGCGTCCACGAAGTCTGTCTCCTTTTTCTCGTAGACCGAAAGCAGCCTGGCGGCACGCTTCACGGCGTCGAGTGGGAGGTGGGTTCGCAAAGAAAGACAGATAAATTGGTTTGGGCCGAATTTTGATATGCCTGCTGGCAAACGTTTACGGAAATAGAACATCCGGCCTCTACGCATCAGGTAGGGGCCAGCTCGATATTTAGGTTTTCGTCGGTGGTTTCCGCGGGCTGAAACGCGCTGTTGCTGGGCATAGCGCGCAAGGCCATGTGTCACACTCTGTGTCACAGTCTCAAAATGCTGTGACACACACGACGTACCAGACTTGGTTAAGTCTTTGTTATTTCGAGTGTGAGTAAGAAAGTTGGCTGGGATGGTAGGATTCGAACCTACGGTACACTGTACCAAAAACAGTTGCCTTACCACTTGGCTACATCCCAACGTGTGGGCGTAATTAGTCCGGAGTGCGGGGGGGTGCAATACCTTTCTGGAGAAAAAGTGAGGAGAATCTCGGAATTTATTCTTGAGCCGTGTTCGGGGCAGAGCAGGCTGTGTTCTATTGGGGAGGATCAGCGGGGTCGCTCGGCCGCAGGGGGCCTATTGCCGCCGTATGTCTTGCTGCTGATATCCTGCGGCCGAGCGAACACGTGATCGCGCGTAAGGGGGGCGTGGGGGCGCACCGCCGCCGTCCCCCTCGCTTCAAGGGTGCAGTATATGTCGCGTGCTAGGACTGTCAGCCCTCGCAGTTGATCAAGATCGCACCGGCGCGGGCACCGGCTTCGACGGCTTCATGGGCTTTGACCGTGTCTGACAGCGCGAATGTCTGCTCGACCGGGCAGTGCAGCGCCCCTTCGGCCAAGGCTTGATGGGTTTTCTTGATCGCGAGGGCACGTTCGGCCTCGGTCAGCAGGTAGACGAGGATGATGTCGATGGTCACCGCCTTAAAGAGCAGAGGCAGGAAGGGGAGCGTCGGTTCCATCACCTTGGCAGAGCCATAGGCCGCGATGCGCCCGTTGGGTTTGATCACTTCGGCATCCAGCGCGATATTGGCCCCGAATTCGACCTCGATGATCTGGTCGACGGGGGCACCGCCGTTGGCATCAAGCACCTGTTGCGCCAGATCGGAGGCGCTATAGTCCAACACGACCTGTGCGCCTGCGGATTTTGCGCGCTCGGCCCCACTGACTCCGGTGGTGGCGATAACGCGCGCCCCTGCCCAGACGGCGAATTGCACGACGAGATAGCCGACGGTGCCCGCGCCCCCCTGGATCAGCAGCGTTTGCCCCGCGACATCACCGCCGTTGAACACGGCGTGGGCCGCGGTCAGCCCGGGGATGCCAAGGCTGGCGGCAGTGTCAAAGCTCACGTCATCGGGCAGCGGGACGGCCTGCGCTTGCGGCAGGGCGATATGGGTCGCGGCAGTGCCGAAGGGGCGCTGCCATTGCCCGTTCCAGATCCAGACGCGCTGGCCCACGCGGGCTTGGTCCACACCGTCGCCCACGGCTTCGATCACGCCGGCACCATCGCTATGCGGGATCACAGTCTCGAAGGGCGGATGGGTCATGCCGGGGCGCCCGCGTCGGGATTTCACATCGGATGGGTTCACCCCCGACACGGCCAGCCGCACCAGCACCTCGCCCGCAGCGGGGGCAGGGGTTGGCATCTCGGTCAGGGTTAGCACGTCGCGTGCTTCGCCAAGGGTGGAATAGGTGACTGCGCGCATGAGAGCTCCTGATCATGGGGACGGTGTTGTGTCACCTAAGCCCAAGACCGCGGCATGTGCAATTACGCGGTCAGTCGCGTAGCTCTTTCGGGCCCACGCCCCAAAGCCGTGCTTTGGGGGCCCAGCCTTTATAGCCGCCGACCCGCAGGAAACACCATTCAAGGTCGCAGGCCCCGAGCCGCGCGATCACGCCCAGTTCAAGCTCTGCCTCGACGGGGGCCTTGGGGTCGGGGCGGACAAGCAACTGCAGACGGTCCTGTTCCACCAGAACGGTGCGTGTGCCCGACAAAAGCGAATAATGCACCCAGCCGCCCATACCGTCGCGGTCTTCGACACGGCGCCAATGGCCATGCTCTGCCGTGATGCGCAGGGGCAGGTCGCGATGTTTGAACACCCAATCGATCCGGTGCGTCAGCGACGGCCCGCGCCGCACGTTCCCCTCGCTCGCTTTCATGGACACGAAACGGGGCACCGGCAGGTTGGTCACCTGGCCGACCTCTTGCGCGAAAACCGGGGTGGTGCACAGGTGAACGGCTGCAAGGGCGCCCAAAAGGACGGAACGTAACATCGGTTTCATGACTGCCTGTCTGGTCTGTTGCCGTTGATTTAATGCAGTTTTGCCCTGCGAGGTTCTTGTGCCTCGTCTCTGCTTGGGACACCATGCCACCAAGCACAGTGCAAAGCCATATTTGGGAGGCCCACAATGTCAAAGCAACCGCTAAGTGTTGTAGTCACGCGACGGTTGCCGGAAGTCGTCGAAAAGCGATTGACGGAACTGTTTCATGTGACGTTGCGCGCGGATGACACGCCGATGACCCGCTCTGAACTGGGCGAGGCGATGAAAACTGCGGATATTCTGGTGCCCACCGTGACCGATGAAATCGACGCGGCACTGATCGGGCAGGCGGGGGACCGGCTTAAACTGATCGCGAACTACGGGGCGGGGGTCGATCATATTGACGTGATGACAGCGCGGCAGCGCGGGATTCTGGTGTCCAATACCCCCGGCGTGCTGACGGAAGACACCGCCGATATGACCATGGCGCTGATTCTCGCGGTCACACGACGCATGTCCGAAGGCATGGCACAGATGCAAAAAGGCGATTGGCAGGGCTGGGCCCCGACCGCGCTGCTTGGCGGGCGCGTCAGCGGCCGCCGTTTGGGTATTCTGGGGATGGGCCGCATTGGTCAGGCCGTCGCACGGCGCGCGGCTGCCTTTGGCATGCAGGTCCACTACCACAACCGCCGCCGTCTGCGCCCCGAGATCGAAGAGAGCCTTGGCGCGACCTATTGGGAAAGCCTTGACCAGATGGTGGCCCGCATGGACGTGATGAGCATCAATTGCCCGCACACCCCCAGCACCTTCCATCTGATGAACGCCCGCCGCCTGAAGCTGATGAAGCCCGACGCGGTGATCGTAAACACCTCCCGGGGGGAGGTGATCGACGAAAACGCCCTGACGCGGATGCTGCGCGCGGGCGAGCTGCAAGGCGCAGGGCTGGACGTGTATGAACACGGCACCGACATCAACCCGCGCTTGCGCGAGCTGACCAATGTCGTGCTCTTGCCGCATATGGGGTCTGCGACGCTCGAAGGGCGGGTAGAGATGGGCGAGAAGGTCATCATCAACATCAAGACCTTCGAAGACGGGCACCGTCCGCCGGATCAGGTCGTACCCTCGATGCTTTAGGCGCAGCGCCGGTGCGGTTCAATTTGCGCTGGCGCTAAAAACAAGTAGGTTGACCCCGAGCACCGGAACGGGGAGGGGACCATGCTTGCACATCACATCGTAAAGTACATCGGGCGGACCTGCACAGCCATCGCCATAGGTGGTTTTGTAAGTGGGGCCGCTGTCGCGCAACAGGCCGCCGATAGTGTCGCGCCCGAAGGTGCCAGCCAAGGCAGCTTTACCGGCATGTCGCCGCGGATCACCGCCGCCTTCGAGGCTAAGGATGCGGGCAAACCCGTCATCGCCCGGAACTGGATGGTCGCCGCCGCCAACCCTCATGCGGTTCAGGCAGGGGCGGATGTGCTGGCACGGGGGGGCACCGCTGCCGACGCGCTGGTCGCCGTCCAAGCGATGCTGGGGCTGGTGGAGCCGCAAAGCTCTGGCCTCGGCGGTGGGGCGTTTCTGGTCTGGTATGACGCCGCATCGGGCAGGCTGACCACGCTGGACGGGCGCGAAACCGCGCCGCTGGCGGTCACGCCGCAATTGTTTCAGGACGACCAAGGAGTGCCGCTGGGGTTTTTTGACGCCGTCGTTGGCGGGCGGTCGGTCGGCACGCCGGGCACCCCTGCGTTGATGGCCGCAGCGCATGAGAAATGGGGCAACCAGCCGTGGGCCGAGCTGCTGGCCCCCTCTGTCGCCTTGGCCGAGAAGGGCTTTGCCGTGTCCCCACGTCTTGCGGGGCTGGTGGCTGATGACGCCGAACGGCTGGCAACGTCGGAAACGACAGCATCCTATTTCATGCCGAACGGCACGCCGGTTCAGGCAGGCGATACGCTCAAGAATCCCGATTTTGCCCGCACGGTCGCGGCGATGGCTGAACGCGGGGTGGAGGCTTTCTATACCGGCGACATTGCGCGCGACATCGTGGGGGCTGTCCAAGGGGCCACCAACCCCGGTGTGCTGTCAGAGGTCGATCTTTCGATCTATCGGGTCAAGGAACGCGACGCCCTTTGCGCGCCCTATCACGGGCATGAGGTCTGCGGCATGGGGCCGCCGTCCTCTGGTGCGCTGGCCGTTGGGCAAATACTGGGGCTGTTGGAAAACGCGGACCTGAGCGCCGGACCGGCGGACGCGGATGTGCTGCGGCTGATCGGCGATGCCTCGCGGCTCGCCTTTGCAGATCGGGGGCGCTATGTGGCCGATACCGATTATGTGCCGGTGCCGGTGACCGGTATGCTCGACCCATCCTATCTGGCGGAACGCGCCAAGCTGTTGCAGGGCGACGATGCGCTGCCGGAAGTCACCGCGGGCGCGCCCGCTTTCGACCACGCGCTGAACTTTGCCGATGATATCTCTATCGAGTTGCCGTCGACCTCGCATGTGTCGATCGTGGACAGCATGGGCAATGTCGCAAGCATGACCACCACGATCGAAAACGGCTTTGGGAGCCGACTGATGGTGCGCGGGTTTTTGTTGAATAACGAGCTGACGGATTTCTCTTTCCGGTCGCATACCGATGGCGTGCCGATTGCCAATCGGGTCGAGCCGGGAAAACGCCCGCGCTCGTCGATGGCACCGACGATTGTGATGAAAGATGGCGCGCCGGTTCTGGCCGTGGGCAGCCCCGGTGGCAGCCGCATCATCGGCTATGTCGCGGGCGCGATCATTGCGCATCTGGATTGGGGGATGGATGTCCAACAGGCCACCGCACTGCCCCATGCGATCAACCGTTTCGGCCCCTACGACCTTGAGGAAGGCACCGACGCCGCCGCGATGGCCGATGCGCTGACCGGCCTTGGCTATGAGGTGAACACCCGCGCGCTGACCTCGGGGTTGCATATGATTTCGATTGGCGATGACCTGCGCGGCGGGGCTGACCCGCGCCGCGAAGGCATTGCCCTTGGCGAGTGATCGCCCATTCTGAACCAAAGGAAAGACCATATGGCACAGGCCACCGACATGCCCCGCAACGAGACCGGGATCGACACCGCTTTGGGTATCCTCAAGCAGCAATTCGGCGAACGCTTCCAGACGGGGGGCGCGATCCGCGAACAGCACGGGCATACGACGACCTGGATCAGAAATCAGGCTCCCGATGCTGTGGTTTTTGCCCGTTCGACCGATGATGTCGCGGCTGTGGTCAAGGTCTGCGCCGCGCATAAGGTGCCGGTCATCGCCTTCGGCACCGGCACCTCGCTTGAAGGGCATGTGAATGCGCCCGCGGGGGGCGTGTCGATCGACGTCACGCAGATGGACGCGGTGGTCGAGGTCAACGCCGGCGATCTGGATTGCCGCGTGCAACCCGGCGTCACCCGCGACGCACTGAACACCCTTTTGCGGGATCAGGGCCTGTTCTTTCCCATTGATCCCGGGGCCAATGCCTCGCTTGGCGGGATGACGGCGACGCGGGCCTCGGGCACCAACGCGGTGCGCTATGGCACGATGAAGGACAACGTGCTGGCGGTCGAGGCGGTGATGGCCGATGGCACGGTGATCCGCACCGGGGCACGGGCGCGCAAATCATCCGCCGGATACGATCTGACGCGTCTGATGGTGGGCTCTGAAGGGACATTGGGCGTGTTCACCGAGATCACGTTGAAGCTACAAGGCATCCCCGAGGCGATCAGCTCTGCCCGCTGTTCCTTCCCCTCGGTCGAGGCGGCCTGTGAAACCGTGCAAAGCGTGATCCAATACGGGCTGCCCGTCGCACGGATAGAGCTGCTGGACGCGATGGTCGTGCGCGCGGTGAATGGCTATGCCAAACTGTCGCTGCCCGAAACGCCGATGTTGCTGCTGGAGTTTCATGGCTCTGACGCCGGTGTGGTCGAACAGACCGAGACATTCGCAGCGCTTGCCGATGAAAACGGTGGCACCGACTATCAGGCGACCACCACGATGGAGGAACGCAACAAGCTGTGGCAAGCGCGCCATGATGCCTATTGGGCGATGCTGGCCCTGCGCCCCGGCTGCAAGGCTGTGGCAACCGATGTTTGTGTGCCGATCTCAAGGCTGGCCGAAGCGGTCGGGCGCGCGAACGCCAAAGCGGCGGAGCTGGGTCTGATCGCGCCCATCGTCGGCCACGCAGGCGATGGCAATTTCCACGCCTCGCTGCTTCTGGATATGGACGACGCGGATGAAGTCGCCCGCGCCGAAGACTTCATCAGCTGGCTCAACGAGCTCGCGATCTCGATGGAGGGGACATGCACCGGAGAGCATGGCATCGGACAGGGCAAACGCCCCTATCTGGTCAAGGAACTGGGAGCGGCAGTGGGCGTCATGGGCGCGATCAAACAGGCGCTCGACCCCGATAACATTATGAACCCGGGCAAGATTCTTCCCGAATCCCTGGCGTAGTCGGGACGGCGCGCGCGGTATATCGATCCCTGCCACCGGCAGGGATGCGATGCCTCCGGCGGGGATTTTAACCATTTGGAAGCGGCCTGCGCGCGAGTTTTTCGACGTTGGTCGCATTTGTGCTGTCTTTGGTCGGCTGGGTTCTGCGTTTTGCGCGGGGGCTGCTAAATGTCGCTAAGACCTATTCTGGCGGAGCATTGGATTCATGAAAACTCAAGTCAAAGCACTGGTTGTGGGCGGCGGTGCCGTTGGCACGTCGATTGCCTATCATCTGGCCCGCGCCGGATGGGACGATGTGATGTTGCTTGAGCGGGACGAGCTGACCTCGGGGTCTACATGGCACGCGGCAGGGTTGCTGCCCTATTTCAACATGTCCTATGCGACGACCCACATCCACGACTATTCGATCAAGTTCTACAAGACGCTTGAGGAAGAGACCGGCCTGAACGCGGGCTTTGCCGTGGTGGGCAACCTGCGCATGGCGCAGACGGACGAACGCATGGATGAATACATGCTCTATGCCTCGACCGCCGAGACCTGCGGCGTGCCCTATACCTTCATGACGCCGGACGAGATCAAGGCAAAATGGCCGCTGATCAAGACCGACGATCTGAAAGGCGCGCTGTACCACCAGACGGACGGCTACATTAACCCCGCCGATGTCACCATGGCGATGGCCAAGGGCGCGCGGCAGCGGGGCGTGGCGATTGAGCGCAAGTGGCAGGCGGATGCCTTTCACTGGAACGGTGAAGCTTGGGAAGTCACCGTCACCAAGATGGTCGAGAAGGGCGGGAACCTTGTCCCCTCGGACGAGCAGGTCGTGATCACCGCAGAGCATGTCGTCACCGCCAGCGGCAACCACGCGCAGCGCACCGCCAAGATGCTGGGCATCAAGATGCCCGCCATTCCGGTTGAACATACGTTTATCGTGATGGATCAGGACCCCGAGCTGGTCAAATGGCGGGCCGACGGCAACCCGGAGCATCCGGTTGTGCGCGACGCCGACAATGAATCCTACGCCCGCGAAGAGCGGGGCGGCTGGATTTTGGGCATCTACGAGCGCGGCGCGCCTGCGCGGTTCGAATATGGGGTGCCGGACAGCTTCCGGGCCGATCTATTTCCGCTGGATCTGGACCGGATCGCGGATCAGTATATGGCGATGGCCGACCGCGTCCCGTCTTGTGCGGACTCCGGCCTCAAGGACGATTTCAACGGACCGATCTGCTATACGCCCGACGGCAACCCGCTGGTTGGTCCGGCACCCGGCCTGCGCAATATGTGGCTAGCCGAAGGGTTCTCTTTCGGGATCACAGCTGCGGGGGGCACGGGCTACTACCTTGCGCAGATGATGGTCGAGGGCGAGGCCGAGATCGACATGGCGTCGCTGGACCCCAAACGCTATGGCGACTGGATGACCACCGAATATGCCGCGCGCAAGAACGAAGAGGCCTATGAACACGTCTATATCCTGCACCACCCGGATGAGGAGCGCCCCGCGTGTCGGCCCTTGCGTACCTCGCCTGCCTACGACCGTCAGGCCGCCCGTGGCGCACAGTTCGGCCATGTGAACGGGTGGGAACGCCCGAACTACTTTGCGCCGCTGGGGTTCAATGACCACGACAGCCGGTCCTTCCGGCGCGGCGGCTGGTGGCAGCATGCGGTCGATGAGGCCAAGGCGATCCGCGAGGGCGTGGGCCTGATCGATGCGACCGCCTTTACCAAACATCTGGTCAAAGGGCCGGGGGCCACTTCCTTTCTGGATTGGTTCACCTGCAACAAGCTGCCTTCTGTCGGGCGGATCAACCTGACCTATGCGCTGACGATCAACGGCACCACGCGCACTGAATATACCATCGTGCGGCTCGCTCAGGATGAATACTACCTTGTGTCCGCCGGGGCCTGGACGGCCTATGACAGTGATTTCCTGCGCAAGGCCATCGCCGATAAAGCGCCCGAATTCGGTTATATCGAATGCCATGACGTGACCACGCAATGGGGTGTATTTGCCATCGCGGGCCCCAGATCGCGCGATGTCCTGAAAGAGGTCATCAAGGACGCGGACCCCGAGACGGTGCTGAGCAACAAGCGGTTCCCCTGGCTGACCATGCGCAATATCGAGCTGGGGATGGTCCCTGTCCGCGCCATCCGCGTCGCCTATACCGGAGAGCTCGGCTGGGAGCTGCACCACCCGATCGAGATGCAGAACCACCTGTTCGATCTGCTGGAGAAGGCGGGTGAGAAACACGGGATGAAACTGGTCGGCGCGCGGGCACAGAACTGGCTGCGGCAAGAGAAATCCTACCGCGCTTTCGGCAATGAACTGGGCCGCGATGCCACCCCGCTAGAGGCCGACCTGCCGCGCTTTGTCGACCTGTCCAAGGACTTCCACGGCAAGGACGCAATGCAGGCCCATGGTATCCGAAGCAAATGTGTAACCTTGCTGATCGACGGGCCCGACGACGCCGACCCTTGGGGCCGCGAAGTGCTGTATCACGGCGACACCCGCGTTGGTCGCCTGACCTCGGGCGGGTATTCGGTGGCCTTCGGGAAATCCATCGGCATGGGCTACGTTAAACCCGACATCGCGGTGGTTGGCACAAAGCTGAAGGTCAAGATGTTCGACCAGCTATGGGATGCCGAAGTTGTGGAGGACAGCCCCTACGACCCGAAAAACGCAACGATCCGTGTGGATGGGTGAGGCTTGAACCTAGTCGAGCGGCGGCATGCTCTGCCGCTCGGCCATGCGCTGCCGGTGATGCTCCAGATACGCAGGGTCGGGCAGGAACCGTTCTGGTAGTTGCAACCTTTCGGAGGCCCCGACAGCTAGTTTGCGTTTAGATTCGGCGGGCAAATCATCGGCCATGATCATGCGGTAATCATCGTCAAAACTGATCAGATGTCGGTCAAAGGCGCGATCATGAAGGGCGTTCAGGCAAATGCCATTTTCGGGGTAGAACCGTTGAGCATCGTCCTCTTGCCACCCGACGATATGGCTTGCGGTCAGCAGGCGTGTATCGTCGATACCCGTTAGGGCACAGCGAGAGCGATAGTTGTTCAGGATCATCTCGCGAAAGAAGCTTTGTCCGCGCCGCTGCACAACCGTACGTTCGGTGACTTCGGATTGCTTTGCGATCCAGTTTGCCTGTCGCTGCTCGGAAAAACCGGGTGTCTGCTGGGGTGACGGCAAGATCTGCGCTTCATAGGCATTAAATACGATAGAGGGGTCTTGCCGGAACCGCGCCCAGACTTGCCGGTCCATCTCAGAAAGGTTGCCGAGCCCCCTTTGCGGCAGTGTGTCATCCAGCGCGGCAAGATTGGACAGTTTCATTGCCACGGCCGATGGCGTGCGTCCGATCCGTTCTGCCATGCGGATGATCTGCGGTGTGCCGGAATGGAACTTGCCAAAAGGAAGCCGCAGATACAGTGACAAAGCCTCAGTGACCTCGCCTTCGGTCCAATTTCGACGTGTCGTCATATACCTGCCGTTTTCGCTCGAAAAATCCTGCCAGGTTCAATTTATAATTGCAATGTCAAAGGTCTTGCTCTGGTAGATTGTGGCGGCGATCTGCCGCACCTGACGCCGCGAAAGCCAGTTGTCCCAACTGCTGGGGCTGCCGGCATAGACGTTGATGTCGATGTCGCCGGCGGCTCCGGGGACGCGGCCGGTGCTGGTGTATTGCCAGAAGGTCCAGCGCTCGTCGGGGTATTTCTCGGACGGGTGGGCGGCGGTGGAGCGGAGCCAGAATTCAATACCGCGCAGACGCCCCATGTCATTCTGGGCATAGAACTCCGGCGTGGTGTAGACGACGGGCTGCTGCCCGTAATGCGCGCGCAGGATGCTTAGGAAGGTCTGCGCGTTGCGGCGGACGGTATCGGCGGGCGGGCGCAGGGTGCAGGTGGGGGAAAAGGGGTTCCACTCCAGATCCAGCACGGGGGGCAGCATACCTGCGGTCTTGGGCACGTTTTCGATGAACCAGCGGGCCTGTTTCTCGGGCGTCGTGCAGAAATAATAGAAGTGATAGGCCCCGCGGGCGACACCGGCGCGGCCGGCACCGTCCCAGTGGTTCTGGAACATCGGGTCCAGCAGATCGCCGCCTTCGGTGGCTTTGATGAAGGCGAAGTTCACGCCGGAGACGCGGGCCTCGCCCCAGTTCAGGGGCTGCTGGAAGCGCGCCACATCAATGCCGTGCACCGCATAGCGGTCGGGGCTTTGGCCGGGCCAGTCGAACGGTTTGCGGTCGCCGAAATTGGCCGCCGTCACATCCCCCACAGGGACAGAGAGTTGCGGCGCACCACAGGCCGAAAGGGCAAGGGCAGAGAGGAGGGCAAGAACGCGAAGTCGGGGCATAGGGTCACGGCTTTCGTGCGATAAAGGCCAGATTATTGGCGGGCATGTCGATCCTGTCGATCGGGCTTAGTGCAGCATCGCTGAGCCAACGCGTGATGTCGACCGTATCCTTGTACCCGATCGCAGGATCGGCGGTGCGCAGCTCGGCATCGAATTTCGCATCTCCGTCGGAGGTGAGCACACCCTCGCGGCGGAACGGACCATAGAGGATCAACGTGCCACCGGCGGCGAGCGCAAGCGCGGCTTCGGCGATGACCTGCTGCGCGGCCTCTGTCGGGATCAGATGCAGCAGGTTGGCGAGGAAGATCAGGTCTTGCGGTGGCAGTGGCTTGTGCCAACCCGTCGCCGTGGCATCCAGCGGGGCGGCGGGGGCGACGTTGGTCAGCCCAGCCTCGGCGATATAGGCGTCGATGCTGTCGCGGCGGTCGGGGGCAGGCTCGGTCGGCTGCCAGTGCAGATCGGGCAGGGCGCGGGCGAAGGCGGCGATATGCTGCCCCGTCCCGCTGGCAATCTCGAGCGCGCGACCTGTCTGAGGTGCATGGTCACGCAGCAGGTCACACAGGGCGTCCTTGTTCCGGTCGGCGGCGGGGGCGTGCAGCATGGCACCGCGGGTGGGCAGCGCGACGCTGGCGCTTGGGGGAAGCTTGGCTGTCATGCGCGCAGCCTATCGGGGCGCAGTGCCTCGACCACCGGATCGGGCAGCGACGGCGCGTTGCCGAGGGTCAGATCGGCCACCAGTTGCGAGGCGGCGGCGCTGGTCTGGAAACCGTAGCCGCCTTGTCCCGCGCTCCAGATAAAGTCGGGCTGGGCGGGGTCGGGGCCCAGCACCAACGTGCGGTCCACAGCAAAGCTGCGCAGCCCCGCCCATGTCACGATGGGTTTCGTCAGCGGCACGGCGACCATATTCTGATACCGCTCTAATCCCTCGGCCAGCACCATGTCGTCGGCCCATGCGTCCTGCGGTTCGGTCGCGTCCTCATCAGCAGGCGAGATCAACAGCGCACCCGCGTCGGGCTTGGCGTACCATGTTTCGCCCACGCCAAAGAACATCGGCCAGCGCGACAGGTCATGCCCGCCCGGTGCCGCAATGCGGGCCATGGACCGGCGGTAGGGGGTGATGCCGATGGGTGGCACACCGGCCAGAATGGCGATCTGGTCGGCCCAGGCTCCGGCGGCGTTGACCAGTTTTGCGGCGTGATAGATATGCGGGCCTGCGGTAACCTTCCACGTATTGCCCGTGCGGGTGATGGATGTGACGGGATGCCCGGTGTCAATCCGCCCGCCATTGCCGCGTAACTCTTTGGCGAAATCCTGCAGCAGACGGTCGGTATCAATATCATGGGCGTCAGCGTGGTAGCCGGCAAAGGCGATGCGCTCGGCGGCCAGGATCGGCACAAGGCGCAGGGCATCATCGGGGGTGATCTGTTCGACCCCCATATGGGCGAGATCGCTGTGAAACGCCTCTTCCTCGTGGCGGTCGGCGATGATCATCAGGCCGCGCGGTGACAGGTAGCCGCCGTCGCGCAGGTAGCCGACGGTGGCCTTGTTCAGCGCCTGCACGGAGGGGGCACCGTAATTCTCTTCGATCAGCGCGGCCGACCGGCCCGAGGCGTGATAGCCAAGCGCTTTTTCCCCTTCGATCACCGTGACTTTTGCATCACCAGACAGGCGCGCCGCGGCCGAGATGCCCGCGATGCCGCCGCCGATGACAAGGATGTCGGATGTGCTTTCTGTCATAGGTACCCCCCTGTCCCTTGCACTGGTTTTGCGCTCGCCTGTCCCGCCGGCCCCAAGCTCTTTGCTTATGGGTGACATGGGCCGGTGGGACGTGCAACCGCGCGGTTAGGCATCGGTCTTGCCGCGCGCGGTGGCGCGACCATAGGCGGGGCGCGCGTGGATCATCTCGACAAAGCCAGCGAGTGCGGGATAATCCTTGGCGCGGCCCTGCTGCATCGCGATCTCTGCCGGAAAGCTGAGCATGATATCCGCCGCCGACAATGTATCCTGCACAAAATGCCCCGAGGCGCGCACGCGGCTGTTCATGTAGCTATAGTGGTTGTCCAGTTCAGACGCGATGCGCGGATGCAGCGGCGCACCGGCGTCGCCCAAACGGCTGACATAGAGGTTCAGCAGGATCGGCGTCATCGCGGACCCTTCGGCGAAATGCATTAGTTCAAGGTGCTGCAGATAGGCGGCGCTGTCACGATCGGGGATCATCTGCGGCGCGAAACGGGTGCAAAGCACCTCGGTGATGGCCGCGCTCTCGGCGATCAGCGTGCCGTCGATCTCGACCATGGGGGATTTGCCCAAGGGGTGCACGAGCTTTAGCTCGGGCGGGGCGAGGTTGGTCTTGGCATCGCGGGTATAGGGAATGACATCATAAGGCGCGCCGATTTCTTCGAGTAGCCACAAAATGCGATGAGAGCGGGACCGGTTAAGGTGGTGGATTTTGATCATGACGCTGATGATAGCGTGTTGCAGGCGGATGGGTAGTGGGCATGCATCCCCCGCGCCGTATTTGACAAGCGACGCGGGGGCTTGAGGTCATGTCAGACGGTGGCGCAGCGCGGGTAGGCGCGACAGGATCAACACATCGACCGCCAGCACGCTCAGCAGCACGGCCCCGGCCATGGGAAAGGCCATCGACACGAACAGCCCGACCAGCACGGCACCCTGCCACAACGGCAGCTCTGACGGCATGGGCGGGGCGGAGAGGCGGCCAGCGGCGGTAGGGCGACGCTTCCACCAAAGCACCAGCGCACTGACGCAGAGGAACAGCACCGACAGGCAGACCAGCGTATTGGCCAGCACGCTCAGCAGCCCCAAGGTGCCCATGTGCAGCGCAATCCCCACCGCCATGGCTTTGCCCGCAAGCGAATAATCGGCATAGCGCACATCGGCGAGGATATTGCCGCTGTGCTGGTCGATATGCACGGTGCGGTCCGACATCGGGTCGGTGCTGTCGGTGTTCATAGAATCGCGGCTCAGCGTCCAGACGCCGGTATCGTCCTGCGGCAGGTTCATCTGATAGCGCGCGTCAAAGCCGATCTCGCGCGCCAATGCATCGATGCTGTCAATGGTGACGGCCCCTGCAATGCCCGCCTCCCCAGCCGCGCTGCCAGAGGCAGGCATCGGCATTTGTTCCAGCGCCCAAGGCACCTCGCGGCGGTGGTGGTTCATGCTGGCGTGGATGTCGTCCGATAGGGGCACGGCATCCCATTTCTCGGCAGGGAACTGGCTCCAGGCTTGCACCATCTTGCCGCCCCAGATGCCCGCCCAGGACAGGCCCTAGATCAGGAACAGCACCAGAAATGCCGATACCCAGATGCCCACAACACCATGCAGCGATTTCCACATCGCACGGCCCTTGGTGAAACGTGGCACCAGCGTCCCGCGCCAGCCTGCACCACGCGGCCACCACATATAAAGCCCCGTGGCGATCAGCACCAAGGCGATCGAGGCCGCGGCTTCTATCATGCGATCACCGGTCACCCCCAGCATCAGATCACTGTGGATGTCATCCGCGAAATCGTACCAGCCGGACCGGCGCGGAAAGCTCTCGATCACCTTGGCCGTATATGGATCAACCGCAACCATCACCGCATCGCCATCGTGGTCCACGCGGAACAGGGCCGCCAGATCAGGCGCGCGGGGGGCCACATATTGCACCAGCGTGCCGCCGGGCACGGCCTCGACCGCGGCTTGCGACTGTGCCGAGACCGACAGAACAGTTTTCTGCACGGTCACCGGGGTATATTCACCGTCGCGCCCGTCAATCCAGGCGATCCACAGCATCGCCATACCGGTTATGGCGAGAACCGATAGAAAGGGCAGCACGAACAGCCCGGCATAGAAATGCCACCGCCATGCAGCAAAGTAGAGTTTGTTCACGCCGCCGTCGGGCTGCGTGGTTTGGGTAGGGGGCGTCATATGAGGGCTCCAAGCCTAAGGGCCTGCATCATCGGCAGGCGGAAAGAATGAACAATTGGGATAGATGTTCAGACTTGGGGCGGGGCGCGGGTCAGCCGGCTGGGGTCAGGCTTGCGCGTGTGCAGCAGCCGTTTCTCGACAAAGCGCAGGGTTTGCGTTTTCTCAAGCATGGGAACGGGCAGGCCGGTGACCGCTTCGGGCAGCGCCATGGCACCGATCAGACGGCAGGTCTTGCAATCTGCCATAGTGCCTGAGTGCGGGCTATCACCAGTGCCGCAGAGGTCCGCCAGCGCGCCGCCATTGGCAACATAGGCTTGCAGCTCGGGCGACAGGTCTACGGGCGCGAAACGATGCGCAAACCCCGATGTCGCAAGCGACAGCAGCACCAGAACGGTGGCAAGCAGCTGGCAGGGGAAGGCGGGCAGAAAGCGCATGTACCTTCTGTAGGCAGCTTGAATGCCCCGCACCAGATGCGTTTTGTCGCAAGGCGGGGCACCGCGCTGATTTCGCAACAAAAAAGGCCCCGCGGATGCGAGGCCTTTGATCGTGTCAGGTCAGTGTCCGGCTTAGTTCGGAATGTCGCCCTTGATGCCTTCGACATAGAAGTTCATGCCCGCCAGCGTGCCGTCATCGGCTGTTTCGCCTTCCGCCAGGAAATCGGAACCGTCCTGCTTTTTCAGCGGGCCGGTGAACGGGTGGTAGGACCCATCCGCGATCGATGCTTTCAGCGCCAGCGCTTCTTCTTTTACGTCGGCAGGCACGGCGTCCGTAATCTCGCCGATACCAACCATGCCGGCACCGATGCCGTCCCATGTGTCTTTGCTTTCCCATGTGCCATCCATGACCGCCTTGGTGCGGGCGATGTAATAGGGGGCCCAATCGTCAATGATCGACGAGACGCGCGGCTTGGGCGCGTATTGCGCCATGTCGGACGCCTGACCAAAGGTGATCACGTCGCCCGCTTCTTGCGCCGCCGCCTGAGGTGCTGTGGAATCGGTGTGCTGCAGGACAACATCCGCACCCTGTTCGATCAGAACCTTGGCCGCATCTGCTTCTTTGGCGGGGTCAAACCATGTGTAGGCCCAGACGATCTTGAACTCGACATCGGGGTTCACCTTCTTGGCGTGAATATAGGCCGAGTTGATGCCCCGGATCACTTCGGGGATCGGGAAGGACCCGATATAGCCGATGATGTTCGATTTGGTCATCTTGCCCGCGATGTGACCCTGAATGGCGCGACCTTCGTAGAAACGCGCGGAATAGGTCGACACGTTGTCGGCGCGCTTGTAGCCGGTGGCGTGTTCGAATTTCACATCAGGGAATTTGCCCGCGACATTGATGGTCGGGTCCATATAGCCAAAAGACGTGGTAAAGATCAGGTCCGCGCCGTCCAGCGCCATCTGCGTCATCACACGCTCGGAATCGGGGCCCTCGGCCACGTTTTCAACAAAGACGGTTTCGACAGCGTCGCCGAATTCTTTCTCGACAGCCAGACGGCCCTGGTTGTGTTCATAGGTCCAGCCGCCATCGCCGACGGGGCCGACAAAGACAAAGCCGACTTTGGTCTTGTCTTGGGCATATGCGCCGCCCGCAAGCCCAAGCGCCAGTGCCGCGCTGGCCATAAGTGTGGTGAATTTCATAACGTAGTCCCCTGAGTAACGCGCCTTTTATCCGGCGCTTGAAGATAGGCCCCTAGTGAGAGGCGTGGAAAGTGCGGCCCAGCGATGCCGGCGCAGCGCTTTTATCCGCGGAAAGGATCACCAGCACAAGGATGGTGATGAGGTAGGGCGACATTGCCAGATACTCGACCGGAATGGCAACGCCCGCGCCTTGCAGATTCAGCTGAAGCTGCGTGATACCGCCAAAAAGATAGGCACCCAGCAACAGCCGCCAGGGCTTCCAGCTGGCAAAAACCACCAGCGCAAGGGCGATCCAGCCCACACCGGCGGTCATGCCTTCTGTCCATTGGGGCACACGGATCAGGCTGATGTAGGCCCCGCCCAGACCGGCACAGGCCCCGCCGAACATGATCGCCAGCGTGCGGATGCGCACCACCTTGTAGCCAAGGGCGTGGGCCGCCTCGTGGCTTTCGCCGACAGCGCGCAGGATCAGCCCCATGCGGGTGAATTTCAGCACTGCCCAAACGGCGACGACCAGCGCAAAGCCCAAGTACAGAATAATGTCATGGGAAAAGAAGATCGGCCCGATGACGGGGATGTCATGCAGCGGGCCAAAGTTCACATCCGGCAGGCGCGGTGGTTTGATCCCGACATAGCTTTGCCCAAGCAACGCCGAAAACCCCAGCCCGAACAGCGTCAGGGCCAAGCCCGATGCGACCTGATTGGCCAATGTGATCTGCGTCAGGAAGGCGAACAGCAGGCTCAGCAACGCGCCCCCCACGGCCGCGGCGGCAAAGCCCAACAGGGGCGATCCGGTTTCAACGGCAGTGGCAAAGCCGCAGATCGCGCCGATGATCATCATCCCTTCGACCCCCAGGTTCAGCACGCCGGATTTCTCGACCACCAACTCGCCCAAAGCGGCAAAGATCAGCGGCGTCGCCGCTACCAGAAAGCCCGCGACAAAGAGCACGGGATTGATTGCAGACAGATCCATTACGCGACCTCCGTCCGGCCAAGGCGCAGCCGGTAATGGGTGAAAAGATCAAAGGCGAGCAGGAAGAACAGCAACATCCCCTGAAACACCTGAATGGCGGCGGCAGGCAGTCCCAACTGGCTTTGCGCGATGTCGCCCCCGATATAGGTCAGCGCCATCAGACCACCGGCCAGCAGGATACCCACCGGGTGCAACCGCCCCAGAAAGGCGACGATGATCGCGGTGAACCCGTAGCCCACGTTGAAATCGATGGTGATCTGCCCCGCAGGACCCGCGACCTCGAACATCCCTGCCAGACCGGCCAGCAGACCCGACATGCCCATGCAGAACAACACCAGCCGTGTCGGGTTCACGCCGGAAAACCGCGCCGCCCGCGGCGCCTCCCCGGTCACGCGGATGGCAAAGCCCAACCGGTGCCGCGCCAATAAGACATAGGCAAAGATCACCGCGATCAGGGCGGCAACCACCCCCCAATGCATCCCCGATCCCGCGATCAACTCGCCATTATGGGCCGATGCATATTGCTGCAGGTTGCGGCTGCCCGGAAAGCCGAAGCCTTCGGGGTTTTTCAGCAACCCAAGGCTGACAGAGGCGAGGAACTGTTCCGCCACATAGACCAGCATCAATGACACGAGAATCTCGTTCGTCCCGAACTTGACCTTGAGCACGGCAGGGATCATGGCCCAGACCCATCCGCCAAGCGCGCCTGCAAGCACCATCACCGGAAAGATAAAAACACTCTCTGCGGGGTAGAAGGCCAGACCTGCTCCGGCACCGCAAATGGCCCCCATGATGTACTGGCCCTCGGCTCCGATGTTCCATATCCCCGCCTTGAACCCCAGCGACAGGCCAATGGCGATCAAGACCAGGGGTGCGCCTTTCACCAGCAGTTGCGGGCGATAGTAAAAGGCGAAATCGCCGAACAGCGGCTCCCAGAAAATCGTCATGATCGACGCCACCGGGTCTTTGCCAAGTACCGCGAACAGCGCGCCGCCAAAAACCATCGTGGCAATCACCGCCAGAACCGGCGTTGCATAGGAAAACGCCCGGCTGGCCTGCGGCCGTTTCTCAAGCCGCATCATGCCGCGCCCCAGTTCTTGTCATCTACTTCATTTTGCAAGGAAAACTCCACGGGGGTGTGGGGGTGTGAAACCCCCGCAAGCAACGCGTCAAACATGCGCCACCTCCATCCCGTGGGCCCCGCCCATCATCAATCCGATCTCGTCCACCGTCAGCCCTGCCGCGGCACGCGGCTCCGACAGGCGGCCTTCGTTCAGCGCGGCGAAGCGGTCCGAGATTTCCATCAGCTCGTCCAGATCTTGACTGATCACGATCACCGCTGTGCCATTCTCGGCCAGATCCAGCAACGCCTGTCGGATCGCCGCCGCGGCAGAGGCATCGACCCCCCATGTGGGTTGGTTGACCACCAGCACCTGCGGATTTTGCAACACCTCGCGGCCGATGACGAATTTTTGCAGGTTCCCGCCCGACAGCGACCGCGCGGCATTACCGGGGCCGGGGGTGCGCACGTCAAAATCCGCGATGATACGTTCGGCAAACCGTTTGGCGGCGGGCCAGTTCAACATGCCGCGCCGCTCCAGCTTTTCGCGCACGGCACCGGTCAGCATCGCGTTCTCGGTCAGGGACATATCAGGGGCGGCGGCATGGCCAAGCCGTTCCTCGGGCGCGGTCAGGATACCCAGACGGCGGCGCGCGGTGGGGCCAAGCTGGCCCACGTCCTGACCCTCGAACCCGATCATGCCAGCGGCGGTCGGCAGCTCGCCCGACAGGGCCGACAACAATTCATCCTGCCCGTTGCCCGCCACGCCACCGATGCCCAGAATCTCGCCCGCGCGGACTTGCACGGTGATGTCACGCAGCGGCATGCCAAAGGAACTGGGCGAGGGCGCGGACAGCCCCCTCAGGTCCAGCTTGACCGCGCCGGGGGTCTTGCCTGCGCGGGTCGGTGTCTTGAGCGTGCTGCCCACCATCATTTCTGCCATATCCCGTGCCGTCGTCTCTGACGGGGTGCAATGGCCTACCACTTTACCCAAACGCAGGATCGTGGCGCTGTCACACAGGCTGCGGATCTCTTCGAGCTTGTGCGAGATATAGAGGATCGCGGTGCCTTCGGCGCTGAGCTTGCGCAGGGTTTTGAACAGGATTTCAACTTCTTGCGGGGTCAGAACGCTGGTGGGTTCATCCATGATCAACAGTTTGGGGTCTTGCAGCAGGCAGCGGATGATCTCGACCCGCTGGCGTTCACCGGCAGAAAGGTCGCCGACGATGCGGTCGGGGGCCAGCGGCAGGCCGTAGGCCTCGGACACGTCGCGAATCTGCTTGCTGAGGGTGCGCAGCTTGGGCGCGTTCTCCATCCCCAGGGCGATGTTTTCGGCCACGCTGAGCGCGTCAAACAGCGAGAAATGCTGGAACACCATGCCCACACCGGCGGCGCGTGCGGCGCGGGGCTCGTGCGGGGCGAAACTGGCTCCGTGCATCTGCATCGTGCCGCTATCGGGTTTGACCAGCCCATAGATCATCTTGACCAGCGTCGACTTGCCCGCGCCGTTTTCCCCCAGCAGCGCGTGGACTTCGCCCGGCGCGATCCGCAGTGACACGTCATCATTGGCGACAACACCGGGGTAGGCTTTGGTCAGCCCGGAAAGCGCCAGAAGGGGCGTGTCGGTCATGCGCAGCGTTCCTTTTGTGTCAAACGAACCTGTTTATTCGTGCGGGCGGGTTCAAATTGCAAGAGTTGCGTGGCCACCCCAAGCGCAATCGCTTGAGGATGCTTGCCAAATTGCCGCGCGCCGATGGGGCAGGTGATGCGGGCGATCTGTTCGGGGGCATGGCCAAGGGCCGCCAGACGGCTGCGAAACCGCGCCCATTTCGTGTCTGATCCGATCAACCCGCCAAAGGCGAAATCGCGTTGCAGCAAGCGGTGGCACAGGTCCAGATCGTCGTCATGGGCCGGTGTCATGATGAAATGCGCAGCGTCATCTTCGGCGCTGTCCAGCGCGGCACCCCAAGGGCCGTCGACGCCGCTGACGCCCTCTGGCAGATCGTCCAGATACCCGGGGCGCGGGTCGGCGAGTATGACGCGAAACTGCGGCAGCGGGGCCAGAATACGCGCCAGTGCGCTGCCGACATGGCCCGCGCCGTGAATGACCACTTGCCGCGAGGGCTGCCACAGCGGCTCTGCCAACCAGCCGCCGTGCAGGGTAATGGCGAGCGGTGTCGCGCCGCCACTGGCACGGTCGATCTTGGCGCGAAAACTGTCGGCAAGGGGCGGGGCCGCCGGATCAACAGCGCGCAGGTAGATGTCGGGGTAGGTGTCGGGCAGGGCTTCGACTGTGGCGGCGTCGAAACGCTCTGTCACCACCGTCACCGCCCCGCCGCAGCATTGGTTTATAGCGGGGCCGAGGGCGGCGCGGGAGAGCTTGCTGCGGGGGCCGCCCGCCAGCATGGCGGCGGCATCGCGCATCGATTGCAGCTCAAGCTGGCCGCCGCCGATGGTGCCGGATGCACCGCCCGCCCAGACCAGCATCGACGTCCCCGCCGGACGCGGGGCAGAGCCTTTGACCTGCACCAGAACGATGCGCGCCACCGTGCCATGCGCGGCAACGGCCTGCGCCAGGGCTGCGCGGTCAAAGGGCATTGCGGGCCTTCCCGATGGCGGTCAGCACTGCTTCGGCCGTGGCGGGTGTTTGCAGGTCACCAAACCCGTCCCCACAGGCGCTCACCGCATCCGACAGCGCCATGAAGGCCGAGATGCCCAGCATCAGCGGCGGCTCCCCCACCGCTTTTGACCGGTAGATCGTCTGCGCGGGGTTCGGTTCGTCCCAAAGCGCCACGTTGAACACATCGGGCCGGTCCGAGATGGCGGGGATTTTGTAGGTCGACGGCGCATGGGTTTTCAGCGTGCCTTTGGCATCCCAGACGAGTTCCTCGGTCGTGAGCCAGCCCGCGCCCTGCACATAGCCGCCTTCGATCTGGCCGATGTCCAGCGCGGGGTTCAGCGATGCGCCTGCGTCATGCAAGATGTCCGCGCGCAAAATGCGGTTTTCGCCCGTTAGCGTGTCGATCACCACTTCGGTGACGGCCGCGCCGTAAGCAAAGTAGAAGAACGGGCGGCCGCGACCCTTGATGCGGTCCCATTCGATTTCGGGCGTTTTGTAGTAGCCGGTGGAGGACAGCGACACGCGGTTTTCATAGGCGGAGGCGGCGGCTTGGGCAAAGCTGATCACCTCTTCCCCGATATGAACCTGGCCTTGGGCAAAGCGTATCTGGTCTGCGGTGGTCTGATAACGCTCGGCCAGATGGTCGGCGATGCGGTCGCGGATCGTGTCGCAGGCCGCTTGGACCGCCATGCCGTTCAGGTCCGTCCCCGAAGACGCCGCCGTGGCCGAGGTATTGGGCACCTTGCCGGTATCCGTCGCGGTGATCTTGACGACCGAGAGGTCAACGCCAAAGCGGCTGGCGGCAACCTGCGCGACCTTCTGGAACAGGCCTTGTCCCATTTCCGTGCCGCCGTGGTTCAGGTGGATCGACCCGTCCTGATAGACATGCACCAACGCCCCCGCCTGATTAAGGTGGGTGAGGGTAAAAGAGATGCCGAACTTGACCGGCGTCAGCGCGATGCCGCGTTTCAGAACCGGCTGTGTTGCGTTCCAGTCGGCAATGGCGGCGCGGCGGGCGGCGTAGTCTGATGTTTGGGCCAGCCGGTCGGTCAGCGCGTTGATGATACAGTCCTGCACCGGTTGGTGGTAGGGGGTGGTTTGCAGTCCCGTGGGCTGGGGTGGCGTGCTTTCCTGTGGTGCGGGCGGTGCCCCGCGAGAGGCAAGATCAGCCTCGGTATCATGGGGCAGGGCGCGGTGGTCATGGGCCTGTCCGGTTGCGTCAGGCTGCATCACATCGGCGTAGAAATTGGCGCGCCGCACCGCCAGCGGATCAAACCCGAGTGACTGCGCGATATGGTCCATGACCCGTTCGATCCCCACGATCCCCTGTGGCCCGCCAAACCCGCGAAACGCGGTGGCGCTTTGCGTGTTGGTGCGCAAGCGGTGCGAGGTGATGCGGATGTTATCAAGGTGATAGGCATTATCCGCATGCAGCATCGCACGGTCGGCCACGGGCAGGGACAGGTCCATCGCCCAGCCACAGCGGGTGTAATGGGTGAAATCCAGCGCCGAGATGCGGCCAGTGGCGTCAAACCCTACGGTATAGTCGATGCGGAAATCATGGCGTTTGCCTGTGACGATCATATCGTCATCACGGTCATAGCGCATTTTGCAGGGGCGTCCCGTGCGGGCGGCGGCGACGGCACAGGCCACGGCGAGCGCATTGCCCTGGCTTTCCTTGCCACCAAAACCACCGCCCATGCGCCGCGTCTCTACCCGCACGGCGTGCATCGGCGTGCCAAGCGCCTCTGCCACCTTATGCTGGATCTCGGTCGGGTGCTGGGTCGAGGAATGGACGACCATGTCGCCATTATCTTGCGGCAGGGCGAGGGCGGCCTGACCTTCGAGGTAGAAATGCTCTTGCCCGCCGATATTGATCGTCCCGCTCAGAGTTTGGGGGGCGGTGGTCAGCGCGGCTGCGGCATCGCCCTTTTGGTAGATGCGGGGGCCATCCTCGAACCGTGCATCGGCGGCAAGCGCTTCTTCTATGGTCAGGATCGGGGTGGTCGGGGTGATGTCCACCGCCCCAAGCCGCGCGGCGTGGCGGGCGGCAAGGTGGGTCGTCGCGATGACCATGAAGACGGGCTGGCCCGCATAATGTACCGCGTCGGTGGCCAGCAGGGGTTCGTCATGGTTTGACGGCGATACGTCATTGTCAAACGGCAGATCTGCCGCCGTCAGCACCGCCACCACACCGGGGGCAGCAGCGACATCGCGCAGGTCCATGCCGTTGAGCGTGCCCGAGGCCACCGTGCTCAGTCCAAAGGCGATGTGCAGCGTTGTGGCCGGTGTCGGGATGTCGTCCACGTAACGCGCAGCCCCGGTGACATGGAGCTTGGCTGCATCATGGGGGAGGGGTTTGGCAACGCTCATGCTGTCACCTCGTGCAGGTTCGTGGGCAGGCCGTTCACGTCATGCAGATAGCGCAGCAGCAGGTTCTGGGCGGTCAGCAGGCGATACTGCGCCGAGGCGCGCATGTCGGTCATTGGCTGATAATCCAGCGCCAACGCATCCATCGCGCGGCGGATCGTCGCCTCGTCAAAAGGTTGGTTGATTAACAGCGCTTCGGTCTGGCTTGCCCGTTTCGGCGTGCCTGCCATGCCGCCAAAAGCGATACGTGCGTCTGTGATCACGTCGCCCGCGCGGGTGATGTTGATACAGCCGCAAAGCGCCGAGATGTCCTGATCAAAACGTTTGCTGATCTTGTAGCAGCGCAGGCTGTCATCCCTGCCGGTGGGGAGTTTCGGGACGGTGATCGCCTCGACAAATTCTCCGGGGGCGCGGTCCTGTTTGCCGTAGTCGATAAAGAAGTCCTCAAGCGGCAGGCTCCGGCGGGTGTCGCCGTGACGCAGGTGCAATGTTGCCCCCATCGCGATGAGCGCAGGAGGGCCGTCCCCGATGGGCGAGCCATTGGCGATGTTACCCCCGATGGTGGCCGCATTGCGCACCTGCGCGGATCCGTACCGCCGCAGCATCGCGCCCAAGCTGGGGTAGAGCGGGGCAAAATGCGCGGTGAGCGTGGCAAGGGTGGTGGCTGCGCCGATGCGCCAGTGATCCCCGCCATCGGTGATGCCGCGCAGGTCGGGGATCTGGTTGAGAAACACGACCGGCCCCAGATCGCGGAATTGTTTGGTGACCCAGAGGCCGACATCCGTTGCCCCCGCAATCAGGGTCGCATCGGGGTGATCGGCGTACCAGTGGGCCAGTTCATCCGTGGTCGTGGGGCGCGAGGTCGCAGGGGGCTGTCCGCCCCCGTCCGGCTGCGCCGGCCCCCCCGAGGATTTAGGGCCATCTGGAAGTTTGAGGTTGCGCAGGTGGGCGGGCACGGGGGCGGCCTCGGCGGCTTTGGCGGCGCGGATGATTGGGGCGTAACCGGTGCAGCGGCACAGGTTGCCGGCGAGCTGCGTGTCGTGATCCGTGGCCCCGTTCAGATGGTCTGTGGCCATGGTGACAACGAAGCCCGGCGTGCAAAAGCCGCATTGGCTGCCGTGATAGTCGACCATGCTTTGCTGCACGGGATGCAGGCTGCCATCAGGCGCGGCAAGCCCTTCGACGGTGGTGACGGATTTGCCGTTGATCTGGGGCAGGAACAGGATGCAGCCGTTCAGGGCGCGGTGGCCCTGATCGTCGCTGATCATGACGGAACAGGCGCCGCAATCGCCTTCGTTGCAGCCTTCCTTGGTGCCGGTCAGATGTCGGGTTTCGCGTAGCCAATCCAGCAGCGTCATGGTGGGGGAGACGCCGGTCAGTGACACGACTTCCCCGTTGAGGAGAAAAGTGATGTCCATAGGGTTCGTTCCGCCGCGGTACCTCAGCCCGTGATCTGCGCGGCGTTCGATGCGACGTAGAACGCGGCGCGGGCAAATGTTGAACGAGGCTAGGCGGGGGCAAGGGGGCTTGGCAAGAGATTTCGTGGCGTCCTGCGCTCAAGGGCCTGCCGTGTTGCTGGAAAAACGGGCGCGGGGTGCCGGTGGGACTGGTGACTGCGGGTGGGCTTGGGTAAGTTGGCCTCATGGCACAAGCACCCCGATTCATTCACCTGCGCACGCACTCCGAATATTCGTTGTTGGAAGGGGCGTTGCGGCTGAAAAAGCTGCCTGATCTGTGCAAGGGGGCCGATATGCCGGCGCTGGCCCTGACGGATACCAACAACATGTTCGCCGCGTTGGAATTCTCGGTCGCCATGGCGGGGGCCGGTGTGCAGCCGATCATCGGCTGTCAGGTGGATCTGGCCTATGTGAAGGTGCAACCGGGGGAAAAGCCGCGCGATCCGGCCCCTGTGGTTTTGCTGGCCCAATCCGAGGCCGGGTATGAAAACCTGATGAAGCTGAACTCCTGCCTTTATATCGACAAGGGCGGGGCGCTACCGCAGGTCACCTTGGAGGAGCTGGAGGCGCTGAACGGCGGGTTGATCTGTCTGACAGGCGGGGCGGGCGGCCCCGTGGGGCAGCTATTGCAGGGCGGTCAACGCCCCGCGGCAGAGGCATTGATGGCACGGCTGCACGGGGCTTTTGCCGACCGGCTTTACGTCGAGTTGCAGCGCCACCCCGGCGAGGATGGCCAGCCCGTAGCCGAACAGCTGACCGAGCGGGGCTTTGTCGAGATGGCCTATGACATGAGCATCCCCCTGGTCGCGACGAATGACGTCTATTTTCCCAAGGCCGATATGTACGAGGCCCATGACGCGCTGATCTGTATCGCGGACGGGGCCTATGTCGATCAGCAGCAGGACCGTCGCCGATTGACTGCGCAGCACTATTTCAAGTCGCAGGCCGAGATGGTGACGCTGTTTGCGGATTTGCCGGAGGCAATCGAGAATACCGTCGAGATTGCCAAGCGGTGCGCGTTTATGGCGTATCGGCGCGATCCGATCCTGCCGAAATTTGCGGATGACGAGATCGAAGAGCTCAAGCGGCAGGCGCATGAGGGGCTCAAAAACCGGCTCAAGGTGATCCCCCATGCCACCACCGTCGAAGAATATGAAAAGCGGCTGGATTTCGAGCTGGGCATCATCGAGGGCATGGGGTTCCCCGGCTACTTTCTGATCGTTGCCGATTTTATCAAATGGGCCAAGGACAATAATATTCCCGTCGGGCCGGGACGGGGCTCGGGCGCGGGGAGCCTCGTGGCCTATGCGCTGACGATTACCGATCTGGACCCGCTGCGCTATCAACTGCTGTTTGAACGGTTCCTGAACCCCGAGCGGGTCTCGATGCCCGACTTTGACATCGACTTTTGCATGGATCGCCGGGAAGAGGTGATCCAGTATGTGCAGCGCAAATACGGGCGCGACAAGGTGGGGCAGATCATCACCTTCGGGGCGCTTTTGTCGAAGGCGGCGGTGCGTGACATCGGGCGGGTCTTGCAGATGCCTTACGGGCAGGTGGATCGTCTATCCAAGATGATCCCCGTCGAGGGCGTGAAACCTGTCAGCATCGAAAAGGCACTGGCAGATGAACCGCGCCTGCGGGAGGAGGCCAAGAACGAGGAAGTCGTCGCGCGGCTGTTGAACTATGGCCAGCAGGTCGAGGGGCTGTTGCGCAACGCATCGACCCACGCGGCGGGGGTTGTGATCGGGGACCGGCCGCTGGACGCGCTGGTGCCGCTTTATCAAGACCCGCGGTCCGATATGCCCGCGACGCAGTTCAACATGAAATGGGTCGAACAGGCCGGTCTGGTCAAGTTCGACTTTCTGGGCCTCAAGACCCTGACCGTCATCCAGAACGCGGTAGATCAGATCAAATCCTCGGGCCGTCACCTGCATGTGGCCGCCGACGGGACAGAGCTGTTCGAGCCGCCCGAGGGGCTGATCGACGATATCGCCACCATCCCGCTGGACGACGAGGCCTCATACAAGCTTTATGCCAGCGCCAAGACGGTGGCGGTGTTCCAGGTGGAATCCAGCGGCATGATGGATGCGCTCAAGCGGATGAAGCCGACCTGTATCGAGGATATTGTGGCCCTTGTGGCGCTATACCGGCCCGGCCCGATGGAGAATATTCCGGTCTATTGCGAGGTCAAGAACGGCCAGCGCGAACGGGAATCCGTGCATCCCTCGATTGACCACATCCTCGAGGAAACGCAGGGCATCATCGTCTACCAGGAACAGGTTATGCAGATCGCGCAGGTCATGGCGGGCTATAGCCTTGGCGGCGCTGACCTGCTGCGCCGTGCGATGGGTAAAAAGATCGCCGAGGAAATGGCCAAGGAACGCCCCAAGTTCGAAAAAGGCGCGATGGCCAACGGGGTCGACAAGAAAAAGGCGTCTGAGGTTTTCGACCTTCTGGAAAAATTCGCCAACTATGGTTTCAACAAATCCCACGCCGCCGCCTATGCGGTGGTCAGCTATCAGACCGCATGGCTCAAGGCGAACCATCCGGTCGAATTCATGGCCGGCGTGATGAACTGTGATATCCATCTGACCGATAAGCTGGCGGTCTATTTCGAAGAGGTCCGCAAACGGCTGGAACTGCCCTGGGTGCCGCCTTGTGTGAACCGCAGTGATGCGACGTTCAAGGTGGTCGAGGGCGCGTTGGTCTATGCTTTGGGCGCGCTGAAAAACGTCGGGGTGGAAGCGATGAAGCTGATCACCGAAGGCCGCAAGGTGGACGGTGTGGACAAGCCCTTTGCCACGCTTTTTGATCTGGCGCGGCGGGTTGATCTGAAACGGGTGGGGAAACGTCCGCTGGAAATGCTGGCCCGGTCCGGTGCGTTCGACCAGCTGGACAACAACCGCCGCCGCGTCTGGCAGTCGCTGGACGGGTTGGTCAGCTATTCCGCCGCAATCCACGAACAGAAAGCCTCTAATCAGGTGTCGCTGTTTGGCGAGGCGGGGGATGACTTGCCAGAGCCACGTATCGTGCCTTGCGACGATTGGGAGGCCGCCGAGCGCCTGACCGAAGAGTTCAAGGCCGTAGGCTTCTATCTGTCGGGCCACCCGCTGGACGATTACATGGGGCCGATGAAACGCAAATCCGCAACAGGCGGTGTGCCGTTCCTGACGCTGGACGAGCTGACCGAGAAAGTCTCGGTCAAAGGGGCTATGAACGCCCGTCTGGCAGGGATCGTCGCCGGACGGCAGGAACGTAAATCAGCGCGCGGCAACCGCTTTGCCTTTGCGCAACTGTCGGACCCGACGGGCGCTTACGAGGTGACGCTGTTCTCGGACACGCTGGAACTGGCGCGCGACCACCTTGAAACAGGATCTAAGGTCGTGGTCATGGTCGAGGCGACGATGGAAAGCGACCAGTTGAAACTGCTGGGCCGGTCCGTGGTGCCGATCGATACGGTGGTCGAGGATGCGGGCAACATGGGGCTGCGGATCTTTGTGGATGATGCGGGGGCTATTCAGGCGGTCGCCGATGTGCTGGCCGGTGCCCGATCCGCTGCACGCAGCACGGGCAAGGGGCCGGTGCAACTGTGCCTGATGGACCCGACCCTGCCCGGCGAGGTGGAGGTCGATCTTTGCGCCGAATACCCTGTCACCCCCAAGATCAAGGGTGCCATCCGGTCCCTGACCGGCGTGATGGAGGTAGAGGAAATCTGACGCGGCCCATCGGGGCGACGGCAGCCTCCTGGATGAGGCATCCGATCAATAGTGCGGCGGGCGTTCGTTGCCGATGACAACCCCTTCGGAGCCCGCTGCCTCGCGTTCGCCCTCGCGCTGCATCAGCATATGAACCCGCCGTGTCAGGGTCGCGATCTCTGTCTCCTGACGGGCGACGACATCGGACAGGTCATCCACCGTACGGATCAGATGGGCCATTTGTTCTTCGAGCTTATCCATGTGGGCACCTTGCAGCTTGCGCGTTTGCCGTCCTCCTAACAGGTTGTATGGCGTTCGATAAGGGGGGATGCGTGCCGCGGCGGGGCCGCGTCGCTTGCCCTTGGCGGGGGGTTGGGCTAGACGCGAAGCGCGATATTCAGCCCACAGGATGTGATCCAATGGCCAAGCCAAAAAAGACCCCCCGCCCCAAGGCCGAAACGCCAAAGGGGTTTCGTGACTATTTCGGTGCAGAAGTAACACAGCGTGCCGAGATGCTGCATAAGATTGCGCAGGTCTATCATCGCTATGGCTTTGACGCGCTGGAAAGCTCCGGGGTCGAGACGGTGCAGGCTTTGGGCAAGTTCCTTCCCGATGTGGATCGCCCCAATGAGGGCGTATTCGCTTGGCAAGAGGATGCAGAGGCGGACAAGCCCGGCGACTGGCTGGCCCTGCGCTATGACCTGACGGCACCGCTGGCACGCGTCTATGCTCAACACCGCAACGATCTGCCCACGCCCTATCGGCGCTATGCGATGGGGCCGGTCTGGCGCAACGAAAAGCCGGGGCCGGGCCGCTTCCGCCAGTTCTATCAATGCGATGCCGATACGGTCGGCGCACCGTCGGTCGCGGCGGATGCAGAGATCTGCGCGATGCTGGCCGATTGTCTGGAAGAAGTCGGGATCGACCGCGGGGACTACATCGTGCGGGTGAACAACCGCAAGGTGCTCAACGGTGTGATGGAGGTCGCAGGCGTACTCGACCCCGCCAACCCCGACAATTTCGCCCACGAGCGCGGCATCGTGCTGCGTGCGATTGACAAGCTCGACCGGCTGGGTCTGGACGGCGTACGCGCATTGCTGGGCGCGGGCCGCAAGGATGACAGCGGCGACTTTACCGATGGGGCGGGGCTGAGCGATGCTCAGGCCGATGTGGTCATGGGCTTTATGCAAGCCAAACGCGACAGCGGTGCGGAAACCGTCGCGCGGCTGCGTGAACTGGTCGCAGGTTCCGAGACAGGCGCGCAGGGCGTGGACGAGCTGGAAACCATCGCCGATCTGATGGCGGCCGGTGGCTACGGCGCTGACCGCGTGGAGATCGACCCCTCGGTCGTGCGCGGCCTTGGCTATTACACCGGTCCGGTGTTCGAGGCGGAACTGACCTTCGAGATCCAGGACGAAAAAGGCCGGCCCCGCAACTTTGGCTCTGTCGCAGGGGGCGGGCGGTATGACGATCTGGTCAAGCGCTTCACCGGTCAGGAAGTCCCTGCAACGGGCGTCTCTATCGGCGTCGACCGGCTGCTTGCAGCACTGCAGGCCAAGGGCCGGATGTCGGCGCAGGCCGAAGGGCCCGTGGTGGTGACCGTGATGGATAAGGCGCGCATGTCCGACTATCAGGCGATGGTCGCTGAACTGCGTCAGGCAGGCATCCGGGCCGAGGTTTATCTGGGCAACCCAAAGAACTTTGGCAACCAGCTGAAATATGCAGACCGCCGCGCCAGCCCGGTGGCGGTGATCGCGGGCGGGGATGAATTCGACAAGGGTATGGTCCAGATCAAGGACCTGATCCTTGGCGCCAAAATCGCTGAAAGCGCCACGCTGGAGGAATGGAAAGACCGCCCCAGTCAATATGAAGTGGCGCGTGGGGATCTTGTCTCCAAAGTGCGCGAGATACTGGAGCTGAACCGCTGATGGCTACACGATCCGAAATCCTCGCCAAGGCCGCAAGCCTGCGCGCCTTGTTCGAGGCGCAGGGGGCCGCGGTGGTGGAACCGCCGATCCTGCAACCCGCCGAGACCCTGCTTGACCTGTATGGCGAAGACATCCGCGCGCGCGCTTATGTCACCTCGGATGCGATGCGGGGCGAACAGATGCTGCGCCCCGATTATACCTTGCCCGTGGTGCAGATGCATATGGCCCATGGGGCGGACCCGGCACGCTACACCTACGCGGGCGAAGTGTTCCGCCGTCAGGAACGTGATCCCAACCGCGCCAATGAATATATTCAGACGGGCTACGAAGTCTTTGACCGTGGCGATCCCGCGGCAGCCGATGCCGAAGTCTTTGCCCTAATCCAGGGCGCGTTGGAGGGGCTTCCGGTCACTGCCGTGACGGGGGATATCGGTATCTTGATGGCTGCGGTTGCGGGGCTGGATACATCGGCGTCGCGCAAGGCGGCACTGATGCGGCACATCTGGCGGCCCCGCCGGTTCCGTGCGTTGCTCGACCGCTATGCTGGCAAAACGCCGATGCCCGCGACCCGCGCGGCGCTCTTGGCCAGTGACGGTGCTATCACCGCACCACTGATCGGCCTGCGCAGTCTGGACGAGATTGAAACACGCATCGCCGCCCTGCGCGCCGACGCCACCGAGCCGGCCCTGTCGCGCACGCAGGTGTCCTTGCTGCTGGCACTGCTGGATGTGCGTGAAACCATGCCCAATGCGATCAGCCAGTTGCATGACCTTGCCGTCGATATGCCCGCGATCTCTGATGCGGTGGACCGTGTCGCGGCGCGGGAAAAGGCGCTTGCCGCCCGCGGTGTCGATACCGGTAACCTGATGTTCGAAGCCAGCTTTGGCCGCGTGTCGATGGAATATTATGACGGGTTCGTCTTTGGCTTCCGCGCGGCGACACGGCCCGACCTGCCCACCATCGCCACAGGCGGACGCTATGACGCGCTGACACGGCGGCTGGGGCACGGCGGCGAAATTCCCGCGGTGGGGGGCGTCATGCGCCCCGGGCTGATGCTGGAACTGGAGGCAGGCCAATGACGATCAAACTCGGTGTGCCCTCCAAAGGGCGTCTGATGGAGAAAACCTTTGAATGGTTTGCCGCGCGAGGGATCACCTTGCAGCGCACGGGCTCCGAACGTGAATACGCGGGGGCCGTCGAAGGCATTGAGGGCGTGTCGTTGATCTTGCTCTCTGCGGGCGAAATCCCCCGCGAACTCGCCGCTGGCCGTATCCATCTGGGCGTCACCGGCACCGATCTGGTGCAAGAGAAACTGGCGCTGTGGGATCAGCTTGTCGCCCCGGTAGAAGAGCTCGCCTTCGGGCATGCCGATCTGATCATCGCGGTGCCTCAGGCCTGGATCGATGTGGATACGCTCGATGATCTGGATGCCGCCGCCTCGGCCTTCCGCGACAAGCACGGGTTCCGCCTGCGCATTGCGACGAAATACCACCGGCTGGTGCGGGAATTCCTGCGCAGCACCGGTGTCGCGGATTATGCGCTGGTCGACAGCCAGGGCGCGACCGAAGGCACGATCAAGAATGAAACCGCAGAGGCCATCGCCGACATCACCTCGAGCGGGGAGACATTGCGCGCCAACCACCTCAAGATCCTGTCCGACGGGCTGATCCTGCGGTCACAGGCGACGCTGTGGCGCAGCCGGATGGCAGAGATGGATGATGTGGACCGCGCGACGATGACGGCCCTGCTGGCGCGGCTGTCCTGACGCGCATGCGCGCGGCATCCTGCGGATGCGCCTCCGGCGGGAGTTTAAGGGCAAAATGAAGAGGCACGCGCGGCCCTGCTTCATTTTGCCAAATAAACTCAAGTTCCGCGGGGGATGCGTGCGCAGGGGCTGCTGCTAGAGCACGCCGATCTCGGCCAGCGCGCGGTTCAATTCTATGGGCAGGGGCTCTTCGTGGTCGCGGCCTTCGGGCAGATCGGCAGGGGCATCCTGCGGCGCAAGGTAGCGCCACCCCTGAAACGGGCGTTTGAGGCTGCCTTGCACGCGGATGATCTTGGGGTCCAGCACGATCGCGCAGCGGCGCACGCCGTCCGCGCCCGACGTCTCGTCCAGACGTAGGATTTTCTGACGACACTGGATCACACCTTTGATAACCCAGAAGATCGACCCGCCGTTCAGAATCTCGGGTTCGCGTTTGGGCCACATGCGGGTCACGTGGCGGGGAAAACCGTCCTCGGTTTGCACGCGTTTTTTTTCCTGCCATGCGGCCAGGTCATCGACGGTTTCCGTGCCGACGGACAACTTGATGAGATGTATATGATTTTTCACAGAATCCTCCTGCGTCCGCCTGCGTCGGACACGACATAATGTAGACGTAAGTGCCGCAGCTTCAACCTGTTGTGCTTGCGCTTTGATTTGGGGTATGGTGAACACCTTCCCAAACAGCCCTCAAGGAATCGAATATGTCACGATTTGCCGCCCCCATTGCCGAACAGATTTGGGACATGAAGTACCGTTTTAAAGATGCCGACGGCACGCCGCGCGATGTGACGGTAGAAGACAGCTGGCGGCGAATCGCCCGTGATCTGGCACAGGTCGAAAAAGCACCGGAAAAATGGGAAGAGGCATTTTACGAAGCGCTGGAGGATTTCAAATTCCTCCCCGCGGGCCGCATCACTGCCGGGGCAGGTACTGCGCGCCGTGTGACATTGTTCAACTGTTTCGTCATGGGCACCGTGCCTGACAGCATGGCCGGCATTTTCGACATGCTCAAAGAAGCCGCTGTGACCATGCAGCAGGGGGGCGGGATCGGCTATGATTTTTCCACCATCCGTCCCCGTGGCGCGGATGTGCTGGGGGTCTCTGCTGACGCCTCCGGCCCGTTGAGCTTTATGGATGTCTGGGATGCCATGTGTCGGACGATCATGTCCGCCGGGTCGCGCCGTGGCGCGATGATGGCCACAATGCGCTGTGACCACCCTGACGTCGAAGACTTCATCGCCGCGAAATCCGACCCCGCGCGGCTGCGGATGTTCAACATGTCCGTGTTGATCACAGACCCTTTCATGGATGCGGTCAAGGCCGATGCCAGCTGGGATCTGCAGTTCAACGGCAAGGTCTACCGCACCGTTCAGGCCCGTGACCTGTGGAACCGGATCATGAAAGCCACGTATGAGTTCGCCGAGCCCGGTGTGATCTTTATCGATCGCATCAACGAGGCCAACAACCTGAGCTATTGCGAAACCATCGCCGCCACAAACCCCTGTGGGGAACAGCCGCTGCCGCCCTATGGTGCCTGTTTGCTGGGGTCGATCAATATGGCGCGGATGGTATCCGACCCGTTTGGCGACAACCCTCAGCTGGATGTCGAGGCGCTGAACAAGCTGGTCGCGACCGCTGTACGGATGATGGACAACGTCGTTGACGTGTCGAAATTCCCGCTTGACGAACAGCAGGCAGAGGCGAAAGCCAAGCGCCGCATCGGTCTGGGTGTCACCGGTCTGGCGGATGCCTTGTTGATGGTCGGGCTGCGCTATGGCTCGGACGCGGCGGCAGAGCAGACCGAGGCATGGCTCAAGGCGATTGCACGGGCGGCCTATCTGGCCTCCGTCGATCTGGCGAAGGAAAAGGGTGCCTTCCCGCTGTTCGAAGCGGACGCCTATCTGGCTTCCGGCACCATGCAGCAGATGGATGAGGATGTGCGCGACGCCATTGCCGAAAACGGCATCCGCAACGCGCTTTTGACCTCGATTGCGCCCACAGGCACCATCAGCCTTTATGCAGGCAACGTCAGCTCGGGGATCGAGCCGGTCTTTGCCTATGCCTACACCCGCAAGGTTCTGCAAAAGGATGGCAGCCGGACGGAGGAAGAAGTCGTCGATTACGCCGTACAGATGTGGCGCGATCTGAAGGGCGACGCGCCCTTGCCGGACTATTTCGTTAATGCACAGACGCTGGCCCCTCTGGATCACGTCAAGATGCAGGCCGCGGCACAGAAATGGGTCGACAGCAGCATCTCGAAAACCATCAACTGTCCCGAAGACATCAGCTTTGACGCGTTCAAGGATGTTTATATGGCCGCTTGGGATCAAGGCTGCAAAGGCTGCACGACCTATCGTCCCAATGACGTGACCGGATCGGTTCTGTCGGTATCGGAAAGCGCCGATACAGCCCCGGGCGAGGTTGCGGCCCAAGCCACCGCAGAGGAAGGCGGCGAGGTCGTTTATATGTCCGATCCGCTGGACCGTCCGGAAGAGCTTGAGGGCTCCACCTACAAGATCAAATGGCCCGACAGCGAGCATGCGCTGTATATCACCATCAACGATGTGGTGATCGGCGGGCATCGGCGTCCGTTCGAGGTCTTTATCAACTCCAAGAACATGGAGCATTTTGCCTGGACGGTCGCGCTTACCCGCATGATCTCTGCCGTGTTCCGTCGCGGGGGCGATGTGTCCTTTGTCGTCGAGGAGCTGAAGGCCGTCTTTGACCCGCGCGGCGGCGCCTGGATGCGCGGCAAATACATCCCGTCGATGCTGGCCGCCATCGGGGGCGTGATCGAACAACACCTGATCGCCACCGGTTTTATCGCGGGCGAAGGGCAGGGGCTGAAATCCGACCCGCAAGCCAAGGTCGTCGGCCTGGAGGCCCCCCGCGGCAAAGCCTGCAGCAGCTGCGGCCAATACGACCTGCGCATGGTCGAAGGCTGCATGACCTGCGGCAGCTGCGGCCATAGTAAGTGTGGCTGATTGGAGTTGTGGGGTGAGGTTTGTCAGGACGGACGTAGTTATGCCAAAACCCCTGTTTTGGTTTGCCACTAAGCGGTCTAAGTTTTGCCGCATAGGTGTAACGCACTAAATTAAAAAGATTTTGGCCGAATGAAAATTTCGGCCAAAATTTACGGAATGACCTTGGATGCCGGTGCTATGGTTATGTCATTTTGAAGAAATCGCTGTGCCTGTCGAAACTGATTAACGGGACGCGGGATAGTAGGTCGCCGCAACATCAAAAGTAGTCAAATTGTAGTTCCCGTATCTGACGGGTTTTCGGTTTTTGCGCGGTCCTCTTTGTTAGGCTGCGCTGACACGAATAAACAATCGATCTGAGGTCTCGATGGCGTGGATTTCAGTTATGCTATGCACAGGCCTCCTACGGATGAAATGACACCTTCATGAGATAGGCCATGCTGTTATAACAAAACCTAACATCGAGAAATTCGCAACACTGGACTTTGAAGCGTCGAGTCTTTTGATGGAAAGTTGGCCGTTAAAAGTTGGTCTGTCGTGGCTGGAAGCGATAAAGTGCGTACGTGGAGTACGTTGATCCGACCTGTACCGGACTGGGAGTTTTCCGATTGGGCACCTTAGAGTGCTGCCGTGCACGGCAACGCGCTTGAGGAACTCGAAGATGCGCCAGTTGCCTACAGAGTCGTAGGCGATGTCTTGGAGAGCTTAGAAAACAGGGTGCTGGTGTCTGATGCTCCGGAGTTTGAAACGCGTTGGCTGACCCAATTGATGAAAGCCGATGCGCAGGCCACGGTACCCAATGTCGATAATTATCACCGTGTGTCCGTCCTTTGCCAGCTTTTCGGGCTTGGCGCTCGACATGCTGTATGAAGCCCTTGAGCGAAGTTCGGCCCCACATCGGGCAGGGCCAGATAGTGCGCGGCTCGCTCATGCATGGCGCAAAGCGTTGCAATATTAACCTCCTTCAAATTGAATTTGGAAATGGTCGGCAGCAGTGCGAGTTGAGGTGCGCTCCAGGTGCGATGGATTTATGGAAGGGTCATTTGGTGCCGATTGCGACCCTTGGTAAGTTATTCGCCGGTCAGGGGGCAGCAGCAGCCCATATCTATGCGTGGTGAAAGGCAGCGAACTGACACCAGTCAGAAAAACTAATGAGGAAATCAAAGCGTTCTTGAACAAATATGTGTCTTTTTGCGCGAGGGACAAAATATTTATCGACAGTTGCGGCATTTGCCTGGGTGAGATGAGGGGCTTTATTGGCGAATATACCGTTAAAACGACGCCCAAGCGGAGATACCTTTCACGAATACATCCAGGGCAATAGGGCCAAAGGTCACGGTGTCGTGTCGTCGTTATGGGCTGCTCTATAGTCAATACTTTCAATGGACTGTTCGATTTTTTGGCACTACGAATTATGGTATGAACTCTTCTGATCAAAATCAGCTACCCAGAGGGCCAAAAGATAGGCGGTCCTGAGTGGCAGTACGCAAAAAAATTGGGCGAATCCGCAGACTTTGGCGAGAAGTCAAACTTCTTCGAGCCATTAACCGAAATATCGACAGGCCCAGCCTCGCAGATATTGTAGACGGTACAGTAAGTCAGCATTTGCGAAGCAATCCGGAGTATCGTGCCAATCGTTATCCGCCGCTTGTGAGGCTCATGGGATGGACAGTTGCAAATCCATGGTACTCGATCGTAATTGTCGCAAATTTATATTTGACTGTCTTAGTGCTATCGGGCCTTGGATGGATACCAAATACGAACTTGTCGAGTGATAAGCAGGCCGATTTCCGAGATTTCTGGACTGTGAATATTGGCCTCCTGGCAGTTCAAGCATCCCTAATCGGAGTGGTGTTTCCTCTCGTTATCGCATTTGTTGGCTTTCTAAACCAGGGCCGAGCTTCGTTTGCCTCAAGACTTACGATCTATATAACTTCTTCACGCGCACTTTTTGTGGGTTTGAGCTCAATCGTTCTCTGTGTCGTTCTCCTTGCTCAATTATTGTTCGCTGAGCAGATTGATCATGCGAGTGGCACAGTGACAGCGTTGAATTTCGGTTGGTTTTCTATCAACGCGTTTGCGCTTGCTTACTTCGTTCTTCAGACAATCGCATTTCTCCACCCGGCCCAGCGGGCACCAATCATGCGAGCATATGTTGCTAACGTAGTTTGGCCGCGTGAAATCGTTTCGGCGATCACAGCTATTCACTGGGCAAAGGTGGTATCTGATGGTCACTTACCTGGTGGGGACGAGATCAATCCCTTAGAACCGGAATCAGCGGTCTATGTCCGATATTCTGGAATGTGGAATGCAGGCGATCCGCGTGTATCTCGCCATCTCTCGCGAAAGATGGTTCTGGTTGATGTAAAGTTCGGAATCCTTGCTCCAGTCATAGAAGCGTGGTTGAGGGAAGCGAAGCAACTAAACGAAGAGCGAGTTCACGACTTTGTAGTACCTCTTCATCCAGGACTGACGTCCGAAGGGCAGCAGGTGCTCGTTGGAGCTACGCTGCCATTGAGTTTAATCGGACGAGTAGCTGTAAAATTGGCGTTTGAATTCCGCCGACAGCCTTCCGAAAACGGCTCGATTAGAGAGAGCAGTCGAGTGTTGAGTGAAATGATCGCCGACTTGCTTGTGCTCATTGACTCGCGACAAGCCAGCGAATTTGCCGAGCAGATTCGAGATGTCATCGATTTTCACTCATTTTTATACCTTCTCGCGCAAAGCACTGATGATCAGCTCAACTATGCGCAATTCGCTTCCGGACAAAAAATGTTCAGCCAGCCACTAAGTGATGAGTGGATGGGTGCTTACCTCGATTTGATCCGCCGCGTCGTCGAAGGCCTCTCGGATCAGCCTGAATTCATCCGACCAATGGCCTATTTACCGTCAATAGTTTATGCGAAAGTGTCGAGTGAAGTGACGCCGGAAGTGCTAAGACCGTTAATACGCTTGGGAGAATTCCTCGCTTTTGAAACTTTGGAATGGGCGGTGTCGGAATTTCGTCTGGAAACTACGCCTAATACGGGCGACCAACACACTTTCACGCTTTTACGTCACGGTGAGGCCCATGAGCGCGCTTGGCGCGAACAGGTTGCTGGTTGGGAGCGCCTGCTCGACGTGATCGCCGAGCAGCACTCTCGGCGGGATAGCAGGCATAGGAGTTGGAAAGAAATAACCAGGATTTCTGACAATATTGATGCGCACTTGCGGTCGACGACGCAGATGGCGGCCCGTGCGATTAGGGGCGGTGATGCTCTTTCAACAAGCTGGACCATTGATCTGTTGCTACACTGGAATGGACAGTTAAAGAGTGCACTGTCAATGCGCAGGTCCCACGGCAGGCTGCAAGCTGAGCTTCTTACACTTGAGACTTTTAAGCAAGAATGGGAAGAAATAGAGAAATTGCAGCTTTCGCCCGGTCGTGAATTCCCATCTGCCGAAGTGGTCTTCAGCGCTGTTATTGAAAACTTATGGCGTGACAACGTCTTTGTTTTGGTCAGCCTTTGCCTCCATTGGTCAATCCGAGACCGGGTAGGAGCGACGACGACGCAGGCTGCGAGAATGTTGCTTAAAGGTGAGTACCATGACCAAGGGGCAGCGCGTGCCGGTGAAACGCGCGACCTCAGCGGTGAAGAGCTTTTAATCTCTGGCCTAAGAATAGTTGGATCAGGCGAAAGGTTTAGTAGCAACAGCTACGCAGCCCACATTAACCGCATGATTGAGGTACTAAGCGATGTAAGAGGCGCTCCACGAGTTGCGCAACGCATTTACAGCTCAATCGGTGGCGCGTCGTTTTCTGATCTCTCACAAGCACAAGCGATCGCAATTATGGCAACGACTTCGTTCGCACGCAATCCCGACGCACGTCTCCGTCGACTTCTTACCCAAGCCGAGGATAATGCACTTAGGAGAATGGAAGAGTATACCACTTCTCTGCTTTCCGCTTTGGACGAACTGAATGCAGATCAACATCAACCTTTGCTTTCTGCACTGATCGATGAGGGTGATGAGGTTTCCTTTGATGATCGGCGCGATTATGCGCGGCAGTTGGTAGAGCAGTCACGGAGCATTTTGACGGGTCATCGAGCAGCGGCAATTCAGAACGCGGCAATTGACTTTGCTCGTGTTGAGCTTGCTGCTAAAGCAGCAGCTTCAAAAGCATTTGCCGGAGATGATTTCCCCCGTCATTTGTTTAATAAAATCGCACCAACGACTGAACCCCTAAATGAATTTACTTTGAGCTTGGGTGCCGTCAACAAAGGGGAATTTACAAATCCTCCGATGACACAGGCCGCATTCAATGAAGAGGAGTGGTGGCAGGAGACTATGTCAAATCAAGTCGCGACTGTTTTATGGTCAGACATCCTTAGAGGCACTCAATTTCATGAAATTGACGGTCAGACGCCAGAAGAATTCTGGCACGCGATCCGTGAAGGCAGTGCGAAAATACGTGAGAAAGGTCATGATCCATTCCTCGTAATCGACAGTGGAAATTGTCCAGAATGGTTATCCGACTGGCAATTGCCAGATGAGCAAGGCGGAATTGTAATACCTAAAGATTTAATCATTTCGCGTGATGAGGATCAGGTACCTTCATACGATTACTCAATGAACGATACGCCGGTTTATAGCGCACCAACAGATGTTGGTGTGGTTTACCTACTCTCCACTCAACTACTCAGCAGTCTTCGCTTCCATACTTTCGATAATGAACTGTCCATATACCTGCGCTTCGAACCCGACAGTGATAATCCTTGGTTGGGAACAATGCACGCGAGCTTCCAACGCGAGGTGGAACTGGCTGATCTCAAGGGGTATCGCATCCGATGGTCCTCAGGCTCTATCGGTTGGTAATAGATAGACACTATAATCTTTCAGCTGATCCGACTGCTTGAATGGACCTGTCGCGCTTTCGTGCCGCCCCAGGTGCTCGTTTAGGCCACCTTGCGTTCGAAAGCGACAGGGCTTTTCCAACCCAATGCTGAGTGTCGGCGTCGCGGATTGTAGAAGCCGTTGATGTACTCAAAGATCGCTATCTCAGCTTGCCTGCGCGTTTCCCATGACTGCCGCCATATGGTAATCCCCCCATTTTTAATGGGGTCCAGCCGTAGAATTCAGGCGGCTGTTTTCAGTTTCATGGCGGGTGTCATGCCGCCGATACCCATGTTGGGTCGCTCGTTGTTGCAAGTCCAGAGCCATTCAGTGGCTTGGTCTTGTGCCTCCTCGATGGTTTCGAAGATGTATTGCCCAAGCCATTCGCCGCGAACGGTGCGGTTGTAGCGTTCAATGTAGGCATTTTGTTGTGGCTTGCCTGGCTGGATGTATTCCAGTCGAACATTGCGTTTTTCGTCCCATTCCATCAGCTTACCACTAATATATTCTGGGCCATTATCGACGCGAATTGTCTGCGGTTGACCGCGCCATTCGATGATCTGGTTTAAGCTTCTGACCACTCTCTCTGCGGGCAGCGAGAAGTCCACTTCGATGCATAGGCCCTCACGATTGAAGTCATCCAGCACGTTCAATGTCCTGATCGAGCGCCCATCTGCCAGCTGATCCGCCATGAAATCCATCGACCATGTCTCATTGGGCTTATCAGGCACAGACAGGGGTTCCGGCTTGTCCCGCTTCAAGCGTTTCTTGGGCTTGATACGCAGGTTTAGCACCAGCTCGCAGTAGATCCGATAGACCCGCTTGTGGTTCCAGCCGTAACCCTGGACGTTGCGCAGATACAGAAAGCACAGGCCGAAGCCCCAGTTGCGCTTGTTTGCTGTCAGACGTTCCAGCCAATCGGCGATCTCTTCATTCTCGTCGCTCATTACAGGGCTGTATCTGTAGCAGGTCTCGCTGATCTCGAACGCCCGGCACGCCGACGCGATGCTTACGCCGTGTCGTGCGACCGCATTCATGGCCATCTCTCGTCGCAGAGACGGCCTAAACGCTTTTTTCCAAGGGCTTCCTTCAGCAGATCAATGTGCATGCTCATCTCGGCATACATGCGCTTCAGACGACGGTTCTCTTCCGCCATATCCTTCATCTCGGACATCAAGGACGCGTCCATGCCGCCAAACTTAGCGCGCCACTTATAGAAACTGGCGCTGCTCATGCCATGCTCACGGCACAGCTCAGAGACCGGCACACCGCCCTCCGCCTGCTTCAACACTGCCATGATTTGCGCGTCGCTGTATCGTCCGTTCTTCATCGTAAATCTCCTCAGATATTTTGCCGAGAAAATTCTACTTTTGAACACCGCTAATTTTGGGGGGGATTACCTTAGGTCTCTCCTTGTTGGAGAAAGTACGCCCACGATGTCAGCATGCCTGGTTTACGTGCTTTTCGCATGAGCAGAGGCATAAAACCTTCGCAACCATCTGAAATAACATGCTGCAAGCCGCAATTGTAGCACTCACTCATGGCTGTAAATCAATCATCAAGTCTTTCAAGTCATGGGCAGCCAATTGTTTTTCTTCCGACAGAAAATCCATCAGCTCGTTTTGTCGGGGTTGCCCAAATGCAAGCCTGTAACTTGCCAGTGCCTTTGCCAGTTTTTCATACCGTCTCATTTCTCGACTGAATGGCAGCGACAAAATACATCGCTGAATCTTACGGGCCTGTTCGTGACGCCCTGAATAGATCCAGTAAGGGACAAGATCACGCCCTTGTTCGGCTTGCTCTGTGTCATCTGCATGCCGAAAGAGGGTCGACCAATTGCGATGGTCTCCAGAATTTTCTGTTGAGTGATCAAGGGCGATATTTTGGCGAACCGCGTGGTTCTTGTAGCGGTGCACGCGCCCTTCGCGTTGTTCAATATCCACGGGGTTGCGCGGCAAATTCCAGTGCACAACACGGGCGCAATAGCTGTGGAAATCCAGTCCTTCTTGCCCCACCGATGTGGTCGCCAAAATAAATGGCCTGAAGGGCGATTTGAACGATTCTTGCATCAGTACAGTGCGTTTTGAACCGTCTTCACTGTCCGCCTTTTCAGTGAAGCGCACTGCGTAACGTGCGTTGAAGTTACTGTAGCTTTTGGCGCTATGGCGTACTTGAATTATGGATGGCCTGAGTGTCAGAACGCCCGCCACATAGGCACCTACTGCTTGCGGGGTCTTGTCCTTCTCGCCTACGGCGTATCTGGCCAAATGCACATATTCTTCGATGACAGCATTTAGGTCATGGGTGACACAGTAGTTCAAAACGCGTTCCCAGCGATTGCCTTTAGGACTATTTTTTTCGATCAACAGCCGGTTCTCGCTTTGGTTGAAGTAGCCGCGAAATCCCGTTGCAATTGCGGTCGCGGCATTTTCGATGTCAGCCATTGAAGCGTTCGGAAATTCGATCCAAAGGGCACGCATGGCGCAGATCGTTGGGGAACCAAGCGCAAGACGAGCCAAGAGATCAATCTGGCCTTTCGTGATCCCCTTTGTCGCCAATGCGCCGCCTCGGCTCGCTATCAGTTCGTCAAGATGGGCAAGGAGGTCACTGTTTGATTTCAATCGGGCAACGCGTCGAAAGCGGCCGCCTGCTGCCCTGATGGTCTCTTTAATGTGTTCGCGAAGTGCGGCGCTGTACTGATCAAGGGTGGCGTAATGCCCAATCGCAAGCATCTTTGTCAGGGTGCAAGATGGCGTCAGCAGTATCTGGAAACGTTTGTCTGTCATCTTGGACTTATCGGCCTTTTCGATTGCAACCTGGTTGGCCCCAATGTGGACGTTTGCATCATGCGATAGAAGGCAGGACAGGGCATCCGGAACGACCTGCCAATCCGAAAAAATAAGAGATTTCGTACCACCAAGTGGCGCTCCAAAAGTGGGCTTGCTGGGCGGGATCCACAGCCAATCCCGCAGATCGGGCCCCTCTTTGGTGTAAAGCACCTGCTCTTTGAGCGCGCGGAGTCTTCCGTTTTGGTCGTCAATTGGTGCTGCGAGCTGAAGTGCCTTTTTGGATATGTGATTTGCTGCAGCACTGCGCCAAGATTTCAGGTCAGTTTTCGTTCTTTTATCCAGCTTTTTGTTCAATGAGTAGTTATGCATAAAGCTGAGGAGGTAGGGCGCGGATTTCCACAAGTCGATCACGTTTGGTGCGTCGAGTTCAGCGGCCAATCTTTGCAAGCTCCTGTAGGCCAGAATTTCATGATGCTGAATGTCAGTTTTAGGCATAAGTGTTTCGATCATCGCATTGGCGTCATCCGTCGATCGAATGCGCTCTGTCCTTGCGATGACGTTGCGCAGCGTGGTCTCGACCCGGATCTTATTTTCAATGTGTTTCTGTCTGGCCTGTTGTTGCAGCGCATCGTCGATTGATAACTGAGGCAAAGCGAGGAGGCTGGAACGAAATTCAGCAAGGTTACTGGTCAGCGTTGGAAGCGCCTCCTTTTCGGCGGTCCCCATTAAAAACCCAATGGTTTTCAAAAAGTCTTTATAGTGGTTTGAGTGTTCGGTACTGTCCGTACTGAGGCTAAGAGGACGATAGGGCGTTGCCGACAACAAAAGCAGCTTTGCGTTCGGCTGATCAAACATAGCCTGCGCAAGGTCAATTGCTGCGCGTTTCGCGTCTGTGGTCTCGTCACTTGGGTCGTGTAAAAGGTCTGCGAACCTTTGAAATTCATCCAGAACGATTAGATCAGCCTGCATGCTTGCGACGCTTTTGCGTGCAAGAAGACGGCGCAGGTCGGAGATCAGGACGCCAGGTTTAACTGGATCATTAGGATCATATGCGCGCAAGCGTGCACAGAGGTCTTCATCTTGGGTCACGGCTGTAATGAACGACTGGGCGATGATTTGATCGATAGTCTTATCTGCGACCTTCTTGCGCATGGTTTTGCATTCTTCGATCCATCGCTCGCCGACGCCATTGCGAAAGAGTTTAGAGAGAGTTTTGCGTTGTAGGGGGAAGCTGTCTTCGATCAAGGAAAACAAAAGGGCACGTTCACGAACCTTACCGGTGTGGGATTTCAGATCGAACGCCGTGTCCGGTGTCATCGTCAGGAAGTTCACCTTGCCGGACCCTGCTTCGTTGAGATCTTTGAGGTGCTCAGACACAAGGGTAAGGCGAGTTTCAATCGGCGCACGGTCGCTGTCGCCAACATTCAGATGGCGGATGTTTTGGCGCGCGATTGCTGCATTGGAACACACATAGACAATGTTGATCTTGTCTTTGGTCTTATAAAGCCGCGCAATGGTTTTAGCGATTACCCCTTTCGCCACCATGGTTTTGCCCAAGCCTACCTCATCGGCGACCAAGAAACGACCTGACCCGTCCGCCCGATGAAGGTGATGAAACGCGAGATCTACGGTTCTACGTTGAAAAGGTTTCAGGGCTGTAAGGTGTTGTAGGGCGTCATAGGTCATTTGCTGCGCCCCTGCTGGCTAAGAAACGGGCGGAAGCTGGCCCAAAGCTCTTCAAAATCTTCAGGGACAACGCTGTCACCTGTTTTTGGATTGGTGAGTTTCGCCAGCAAAGCATCAATATCGTTCAGGATATCGGGGTCCTTGGCCAGAGCATGGAGAAGAGGCTCCAAAATGCTGTCGTCCGCGTTGGGCATCATCAAACGCCAAGCCCCGCCGATAACGTTGGGTTCGCCTTCGCCCTCGTTGGGGTCAAACACCATCCCAAGCATCAATTGTAGGTAGGCAAGGAAGTCTTGAGGTGAGCTGAAGATAGATTGCCAGACAGCATCGAGGCGACCTTTGGGGCAATTGCAAAGGGTCGTGCCAAGGCAGAATCGGGTTTTTTCCGCATCCTTGGAGGGGGGGCTTGTCAATGTCACCACGACCCATTTTGACAGTGTCGCAATGCGCACTTCACCCAGAGATAGTTCTTGAGTTTCCCCGCGCAAAATCGGAGCAAGATCAAACCCGTCTTGGTTTTCAGAACCAAGGGCCGCGACCCGAAACCCAACATTTTCCAGCACTTTGGGATCGAACGTGTCAGCATTCGACAAGATCAAGGTGTTCTTGACCATGCCGTCAACTGGATTAGAAAACGTCTGGCTAAATTGCAGGCCACAGATTTCTTCATGTGCTTTGCGCAGGGGGTCTTTCTTTAGCTTCTCCAAAGGTTCATCTTTGCGGACTTCATAGGTTTCAAGCAGGGCCTTAAAGCTGTCGGGCAATGCGAATGGACCTGAACCTGTAAGGGCCGCTAATATCTCCACGTTCTCCTTCTTACCACCTTTGTCGACAAGTGCGGCCGCCGTTGCATTCGCAGAGCCGAGGACCAGCGTTCCCTCCCGTTCACTTTCATAAATGAAGGCCTTTGCATGAAGGCCCGACATATCCTGCGAGTCCGTGATTTCGGCTTCGTTTTCGACGTTATCGGAAAGGACCTGTACGTGGGACATCTTGACCAGAACGTCGTTCGATAGGGTATCCAGCTCCTCAGCACGCGAAAGAAGTGAAGCTTTGTTGGAAGCGTGGCCGTCTAATAAATGCTCCAAACCTCGTTTTGTGACGAAGGGTGAGACAATTGTTAGGCGGTCCCATTCCGTTGGCGGTTGCCAGCGGGTTTCATTGATCCCATTGCATGAAATTTGTAAATCCGTGACGCCATAGGGCAGAGTAAAATGACATTTAAGGATGTCTCTGCGCAGGGTTTCGACAAAGTCTGGGACTTTGTCATCTTTTGCGTGAACCATATCTGACAGTTGTCCAATAAAGTCCGCAACGATGGGATTGGCGGAGTCTAAGGCAGACTTGCGTTGTTTTTTGACGTCCCCTTCAAGACACAGATTTAGGTCCCATGACCGATCCATCGTTATGTTGCGCGATAGTATGGCCAAACGCATCTTGGCAGGGCCTATTTGATTGAGAGGGTTGAAACGCAAACACCAGATTTTTGGGTGAAATGCGCCACCACGCGGTGCGCGGACTTCGTGGATCGCCCGCTCTAACATGGACAGAAAACGAGCCTCATGCGGACGCGGGCCCTTAATTCGCCCACGGTCGCAAAAAATTGCGATCCGTTTTGCGGTCTTTTCAAGTCCTTGAAGAAGGAACAGAGGGTTATTGCGGATCTCAGCAGCATTCTCGGCATTGTNGAAGGTTAGGATGGCGGGAATAACAAGGGCCGTCGCAAGGTCGAGTGTGTAAGTTGTGGCAAGGGCGCAGTCAAAAACGTACCCCTCAGGCGCGCGCAGAATGCTGGTGTAAAGGCTGCGGTTTTCCGGGTCAAAGACGTCATCGCTGCTCATTGTGTCAGCTCATTTATGTAGGCATGGGCGTTACCCCACCGGAACATCATCGGGTTCATCCCTGCAAGGCCGCTCCACCTGCGCAGCGCATCTTGATTGGAAAGACGAGCTTTCTTTTGACGCCCTTTTAGGGCGTTTTCTCGTTGAGTGATAAATTCCTGGGCTGTGATGCATGTCGCAAGGTCGTCTGTTTTAAGAACAAGTTCTTGCCACCGAATGATGAACTGCAAAGTACCCGTTTTGACTTTTCTGCTCTGCAAGGCGTAGAGGTCATAAACATCCCATTTCTGCAATTCTCGCCGTGATACTGATTGCCAGTCTGCGAGCATTTCTTCGAGTTCGCGTGTTTCCTTGTCTGCCACGGAAAACATATGCGCATTCTGGTCCTGCGCTGCCTTGCGAATAAGCAAAAGGTTATACAGCAGAGCCGCGCCATGCATTAGATCGGAAAAAATTCTCGCCTGTTTAACAAGTTGGGCGTTTTGGTGGCTAACGCCGACAAAGTCCCAAGGCGCTATGTCTTTAGCGGTTTCATTGGCTTTCTGAAGTTGGGAAACCAGTTTGTGACTGCTAACAATTTCGTTGAACAGACTGCCCCTTGCCCGTTCCTGCAATCGTCCAAGGAAAAAGGCTTTTTCTTCTGATTCTAAGTCAAAAGATACACTCGTCATTAAATTTTTAGGGGCTGGGGGAAGATCCGCATGCCACAGATTTTTCCGGAGATCACCCGCGTTGTCCGACAGCAGGGCCCCAATTGTTCCGCGTAAATTTCGAATGCCAAGGTTTTCCAGCGCGGCCCAATAAACGCTGGATGGGAGCCGCTTGAGAGTGTCGCCAGTGGTACCGCCGATGATGCCGTTGCCTGCGTGGCCCTTTTTTAGCGCTTTGATAAGGTCGTATTCCAAAGTTCTGAAGTTCTTGCGAACGCCCTTAGATTCTTGGTCCGCAATTTGTGCCAACCATGGGATGAAGAACATATATCGCAGTTTGGTATGGATTGTGCTGGTCGCAGGAAACAGCGCGTCTGATATGCCATCGCGCAACGTAGCCAGCCCCAATTCATCGCGGGCATTGGGGGACTTGGACAGCGCCAAAAGCTCTTGTGCTTGCTGGCGCGCTTCGGGATCAAAGTCGACCCAGGAAATGTAAGAATTCATATTGCGTAGTTCACTTTGGTGAAAGAAACGGGAATTGCCAACAGGCACTTCTCGAGCTGGGGACCGCCCACCGGTTCAGGCTGCAGACCTTACAGAGATAGGCTACGAAGGTGTCTGGGATAGTTTCAACAGGGGTCAAACCTGAATGCAACTATTTATCGAAAGCTTGGTTCGAGTGGGCTGATTGAATACAGGAAATTGGGCAATCACTAAGTTCCGCGTTGTGAAGACGGCAATTCATCACCGCTCGTCACAACGAATGCCCAGTTTGGGGCCAAATTGAGAAAAAGGGAAAATCAGCTATTATCGTACGATCTTTAGCGACAATGATGCCGAGCTTTCCCAAGACAAAAGCAGAGACGTCGCGGGTCTTATGCGGCGATGTGGCAGGAGGTCTGCTAACATCACGCCTTAGATCGTCATTTTCGGTCGAAGCCAATCATAGCGTTGTCAAAGAAATTTTTTGCTGTTTGAATACGATTTACATATCAATAAATGTAACAGCGGACTTAAACCGGTCATCTGATCGACGCTTACGGACTAAGGAGAATTAGATGCTCTTGGTCAATATGAGATCCATATTGTTCGCTCTATTATGCTTTGGTTGCGTAAACAGCGAAATTGGATCCGCTTCACTTCATACTGTCGAACCATTGGATAAACCTGCCGGGTTGTCCGTCGTCTTTTTAGGGACGACTTCATTCTTGGTCGAAACCTCCACAGAGCAACTGCTGTTGGATGGGTATATCAGCCGCTCCCCCCATATGCTCGTCTTCCCCATCCAACCATCCTCTAAGCAGCTGGACAATATGTTGCATGATTTGCTGATCTGTAAATCGACAGGGGCCAGTAACCTCCGAGGTCAAAACGCGACATGCCGAACGCCTGATCATCCACGTTTGGCATTGGTATTGGCGATGCATGGCCATTACGACCACATGATGGACCTCCCTTACATTGCAGGTTGGGCCGGTGCGCCGATGCTTTCGGATCTTTCAGTCGCACCCCTTTGGAGCGAAACGCGGGAACTAACGAGCGAACGGTCAGAGGCTTTCAATTGGACACTGGCCGAGAGCGCAAGACTGCCGATAGAAGACTATCTGGGGCCGCGTGCGAAATCGCTTCCCATGAAAAGTTTGAATATCCGTCTGTTTGAGACGGAGCATAACGACAATCTGATTTCGGGATTGATAAAGCCCGAGACCCCACGGCAGTTCCAGTTTCCGAGCTTGATTTGGAATATGGGGCTTGGCCGCAACCTCTCTGTTCTCGTACGCCATAAAAACCGGAAAATGTTGTTTATTGGTAGTGCGGGAAAGATTGGAACAGTTTTTTCTGACGCTGATGTCGAGGCCGATGTAGTTTTCCTTAGTATCGGCGGATTATCGGTCAGGCCGCATGAAGATTGGGACGAATACTGGTTGAATGTTGTTCTCGCTACCGGGGCAAAACGTGTGTACCTGACACATTGGGATGACCATCAAAAGCCGCTCAAGGCCCCGGATTATCGCTTGAAGCCCACGATTTTTGAAAATCACGACGCAGTCTACGCGCACTTCAAAATGCTGGCGGCCAGAGACGATGTAACGCTTCTATTCGCGCCGGTAGCCCAAAGATTTGATCCGTTTTAGGCTCAGAACATCTCGGCATTGCGTTGGCCTGGCGTACAAGATTCACTTTACATAGCGAATGTCGATAGTTGGACAGGCTCCGATCACTTCAGAAGAATCTATTGCATCTATTTGTGCTTGTAATTCATTGCGGTGCAGCCCTCTGATTTTATCACCGTCATATGCTGGCCGCTGCTCGGCTGAGATGACTTTGACCGCGTCTTGCCTTTGCTTGACACTATCGTGAATTTTTATGGAGCAGGGTTGGCCTGAACCCTTACGCAAAAGGCGGTCATTGTTCGGCTGTATATACAGCTCTAAGCTCCGCATTTGCCGTTGAAAAAGTTTGAACAGCGGACTTTGCCCTTGGCCATCTTTTACGAAGTCCAAAGGTTGCTCGTATACACTGGCACCTTCAGGAAATAAGGGTTGGCCACCGACTCCAATATTGGAAGCGCTGTCCAACATCCAATTTAGCGACACACCTGCAAGATGCCCGCGATCTTCTGTACCTCCAACTTGGCCATGGTCACCGGCAAACCAGACTTCTTCAACTCGTTTGAAATACGCGTCTCTGACGCGAAGTTCTTGGGAACCGTCACAATCACGCACAAGTCGGTTCCTGGTCATCAGAATTGGCGTATAGGCCGTAGCTCGGTTGTCATGGAGAGAGACGGCATGAAAAACCTTGTCCATATTGCAAATTTGATCGGAGTAACGGTGGTTGTATTCATCGGGTTCTTGGCGGCCATCTGGCAGGCCCAAAGTTTCGACGGTGTCCCATAGCCCAACCATCGAAAAGCGCACTTGGTCAAAGCTGAACTTAAGGTTGTTCGCATCGCGTTTTATATCGACACCATACGACTCAAGAACCTCTCCGGTGGCGCATCGGCGAAGGTCGATTGCCTCCTGTGGTTCATTAACACGGACCATACATTTTGGTGATTTCGCGGTCTTGCCCGGAAATTTGTAAGCAGTGAACAAATCGGCAAGGAACTTTTGTCGGCGCACAGGCCGTTTAAATACACTAAGATCTACCAATCCCACTGTATGGACCAGTCCAGCCAATGCACGCGCCGAAAAAGCGCCTCGTGAGTATCCGTAAAGATGAAGCACATCATCGCGCCGTTGATAGTGATCCGACAGGAACCCATAAGCGACTTCGACATCCTTTCGGAATCCAAGCCCCGTAGCAAGGCCAAGGGGGCCAGTGCGATCAGCTCCCACGCCAGAGGTATAAAAGACGGCATTGTCACTGCGGTTTTGGTTGAGGACTAATTGGTGAAGGCGGCCTACATTGGTTGTTGAATTTAGACTGTTCCCAGTACCATCGAAGAATATCGCAACATTAATAGCTTTGTCTCGAGAAGCGGCTTCTGCGGTCGTATGGTTACCTTTGGCTTGGGATAAGAGTGTTGCGTCAGCGGCTGGGTTATGGATCTTTGTCACACCACCACATCCAATGAGAAGCACTGACAAGGCCAGCAGAAGAGATTTGGTATTCATCTTTCGTCCCTCACTCTCAACATCAAGGTGAGGATTGCAGACTTTGCCCACTTGGCATAGTATTTTGTCATTGAAATTGGCGTATCCTCAAAGGCAAGTAGTCAAGAACCTTTGAAATAGTGGCCTAATTTAAAATTTATTTCACATTGGTACAATTGGGATCACCATCTGATTAGATGATAGAGCGCTGGGTTTTCACTTGCAGCGGCTATTCCTTAGTTAGTTCGGCGCATCCGGGTTGGGTCTGGGCAGGCAAGTCGCTCTCTCGTGCTTTGGTCTTAACCGCACCCGCTGGCATTCTGCATGGGCCCTGATACTCGAGCCAACATGCCGACCACACGTAAGCGTGCCGCAAGTAAATTAGAAGTTTTTTTATTTACTAACGTTGTCATTGCTCGAACTAATTGCTTAAGAAATTCAAGAGACAAAAATTTTGCAGTATTCGCTGAAAAGTAGTGTTCAAGATAACCCGAATGCCTATGCATGAGCCAAGGGAAGATCAGGTTTGATCAGGTCCAGACCATAAGTCGACATCTGAAGATTGGAAGCTTGCGTTTGCGTAGGTTCGAAAATTTAACCCGCCCAATTGCCAGATTGTAACGTTAAATGAGTTTAAGAAAAATACTCAGACGCAACGAGATAAATAAGTTAATTTTGGAGAAAATGTAATATTGATGGCGGCGGGACATTATGTTCGTGATCGAATGGTATGGGGAATTGTAATTCACTAGTTATTATATATTTCGGTTTCTGTCGGTGGGGATGGTTTCATTCTAAAAGCGGTCGAAATGGTATTGTCCAAAACATCAGCTGGCGCATGATGTTTTGGACAATACTACAATACTTTCAACGTAATCGGCGAAATTAAGGTTTTAATTCACGAACGCCTGTTTCCTCGGAACTGCCGCAACTTTTAGGATGACCCAATTGGGATACTGATCACCCAGTAGCTGCATAAACTTTCCGTTGATACGTTTCGTCTGCTGTAATCTTCGGTACTCGTTGCGGCGGCGTTCAAATGTGTCTAATCTTGAGCTATGGGAAAATCGCGACACTTCCACGGCCTCTCTACAGGGGTTAAACTTGAAAAACAGGCCCGCTCCATACTCAAGCAGTCTCAAGCGATTGCAGACGACAACGCGTGGGGGCTTGGTCTGGCGCACGAAGACCATATTGGTGTCGAACCAATGCTTTTGGCGCTATCGATGGAATTTGCTCTGAAGGCTTGGTTCATTTGGGATCACAACACGCTAAAGACCGAAAGAAGTCATAACCTCTTAGATCTGTTCGAGCTGCTTGATGAAGCCAGTAAGGAACGCCTTGATCGCGAATTCAGAGAAAATGTAGCTCCGCACCACACAAATTTCTTCGGATCGGACTATGGTATCAGGGACGTCTTGTACAAGCATGCCAAAGCATTTGTTCAATGGCGGTACCTCCATGAAAAACGGGAACAAGGGATTTCGTTTGACCTCACCACCTTCGTTGCAACTTTGGAATTAGTTTTAAATGAGTTCTCTACGTTGTATCGGTCGGAGCAGGTTGGCCCCCGACCTCAAGTCCTCCCCTGACGGTATCATGCATACGCAAACTCTGAAGCGCATTTGGGTGTCAAATCCTTGTTGTTTAACGTGTTATGGCTGAGCGTCAGAGCTGAAGGGTTTGAAAATGGAGCTGTCGCTAACCTGCGGGAGTGACCTTAGGGAGGGTGGTTTGTAGCTGAAGTTTTTTATTTGAGACCTATTCGCAACTAATCGAGCTCGGTCACAAGCACGATTAACAGCAGACCGGATCGGGGGGCAATCAAATCAAACGTTCAATTGGGTTGGTGTCAGAAATTCCGCGAGCAGCCCAAATTTCAAAACCTTTCCTGCTTAGAGAAGCCCGCTATAGTAATCGTTTTGCGATCGTCACGGCATAGTGGGGGCGAAGCCTGCTCCTCCACGTCAGGCCGGGGGCCGAAGCAAGAATCGGATCCGCGTTCAGCGGAAATTTGATGAGGGTGATCGAGCCGTTATATCGAAAATTGTTTCGACGTATTTGGCCCTCGTCACTCAGGGTGTACCCGGAGATTAGCCGGAAATTGGTTATTTTTGAAATACTTCAAAGCCACTCGACTAAATCACCTATTTGCCAGCCAGACTCCCATGATCGACCTATAATAGGTGATTAAAAATGATCGACTGTGTTAGGGGTAATCGAACGAACTAACCGTACCGCTGACAGTAGGATCAGAGAGGGCGAGATAAAGTAGTTCTAAAACAGATACTTAGCATGTAACTCTTCATGGCCTGGCCGCTCGTATTTGCAAATATTGCTAATAATTAATCAAAATAGCAATAATAATTCAATTAGTATAATATTTCGATTTTCAATTTCGCTAAACCCTTGAGATACAATGAAATAGTATTAGTGTGCAGCCAAGGGTTTGAATCGAATGGGGGATTTCACTACCGTTTTTATTTTTGGTTTGACTCAAATCTATGGATTGAATTGCCGAAGAGATTCTGAAATCTGCTATGCACAAGATCTACATCATGAAAGGCAGATACTAAAAAAAAGAAACGCGCGAACTGCTCTAACAGTCCACGCGCTTCAAGAGCCGTCGAAGACGACCCCTCTGTACTGGCAATGTGACATTTCTCGCTCACAGGCTCAAGCGTTCTTCGGCACAAATACCAACTGGATAGTTTAATTGGCGCCAAAAATACGTTGGCAGCTGTTGAACCGTCATGTCGAAAGCAAACTCAAATGTTCACTTCGGTTTTACTAACATCACCCTCTGCGCTCATCGAGCGCTGCATCCGGCGAATCTCGGAGTTTTTGATGGTAGAGTCGCCTGATTACAACGGCTGTGGCCGTGTTTCTCTTTGAAAGAGATTTAGGGTAATTCATTTTCCCCATCCCAGATCGTGCAGCTTATGGGCGTGCACTGGGCTTTGAAATAAGGCACCCTCGACGCCCCTTTAGGCTTCGAGGTTAGCACCGTGTCTTCTTATAATAGTAAGGAATAGAAAATGCCGATTTATTCGGAAGGGCGATTGTTGCCCGCGGCTTCTCGGGCCGACCGTAATGTTGCAAATGCTTCAAAGGGACACTGCACAGCATTCACCATCCTCGGAGAGCACTCAGGGACACGTACGCAGGCGGAGTCCCATTTAGAACTTTGCCATCTAAAGTTACAGAATGCTCGCCCGGACGTTGTCGATATCCGAGAGCAGGTTCGCTTCGTATATGGGCGAAATAATGATCGCAGCCATATTTTCGATATGGTCGTTGTGAAGGAATGCGGTAACCGCGTTGCGTATACCGTGAAGCCGTTAGGGCGACTGACATCAGGGCGGTTCATAGATGAGATGCAGGTCATTTCCTGGTGGGTTGAGCATAAAGGCTTCGCAAGCACTGTGCGACTTTTGACCGATGCCGACATTGATATGTCCGAGTTGCACAACGCGAACTGCAATATTGTGCTTCGCGATCAAGACCCGATCGCTGAACGTGCGGCTCGACATGCGGCGAGTAAAGTATGCGGTACGATAAGTCTAAGGGACTTGACCCAAGAAGTTGGCTTAGGAGCTCGGGGGTATCGTGCATTAAGGCGACTTATTGCGAAACAAGAGATCCGTCCAACTGCTTCCGGACCGATTACCCATGTGACGCAAGTTGAGCGGATCGGAGGCCTGCTATGACCCAAGATGTTGGTAGCTTTATCCCTGCAGCCACCCAAACTCCCAGCTCAGGTTTCCGGATAGATATCCATGATCGACTTATCATTAAGGGGCAGGCGTATCGTTTGGTTTCGGCATCGGTCGAGTACATTGTACTTCGACCTGCGTCAGGCGACGGTTTAGCCGAGCAGTTTGCGATGGCAACTCTGGCCCGATTAAGTGCTATGGGAAACCTTCGGCATGAGGTGGGATATTACCTCCCAGCCGATCAAAAGCTTACTACAGGTAGTTCGAACGACGACTTTAGGCTGCACCATTTAACCTCAAAACAGCAGGCAAGGTTTATGGGCCGCTACGCTCAGGTCATGGCTATCGTTGAATTGATGTCCTGTCAACGGCGGAGTAAAATTCGGCCATTGTGGCGGAGCAAAAGTCGGCCAGTTTGGGGCGAGCGCCTTGGAGCGTGCGGCCCTCATATAGCAAGCC
>FUFK010040683.1_pt1 | contig 63173 bp, 58 predicted proteins | sample 1021851 | NCBI WGS metagenome assembly FUFK01 (sample SAMEA51879418, study PRJEB19060) | metagenome
TTTGGCTGANCCCGCCGATCAGCATGGGCGGCGGGCTGGATCGCCCCTTGCGCCGTTGGGATGCGCTGGGCGGGGGGCAGCGAGCGTTGGACATTGCCGTGATTTCGGTTGCCGCATTGTTTTTGCTGCTGCCGCTGGGGGCTGTAGTGCTGCGCGGATTGGTAGGTTTGGGGCAACTGCCGCCTTCGGTGTGGCAAGCTACATTGAATAGCATTCTGGTGGCGGGCTTCAGCGTGATGGTACTTGCCGCACTGGCCTTGCCGATGGCGGGTTGGATCGCCACCCGGCGGCGCGGCGGGGTGGAGGCGATTGGCCTGATGGGGCTTGCGGCCTCTCCGCTGATGATCGGCACGGGCTGGTTCATTCTGATCAACCCGGTGCTCGACCCGGCGCGGTTGAGCCTGCCGGTCACGGCCTTGGTGAACGCGCTCATGGCGCTGCCCTTCGTGCTGCGCATTCTGGTGCCGCGCCTGCGTGAGACGTTGCAGGATTATGGCCCGCTGACGCAGACCCTCGGCATGAGAGGTTGGACGCTATGGCGTCTGCTGGTCTTGCCGCGCTTGCGCCCGCAACTGGGCTTTGCCGCCGGGCTGACCGGGGCGTTGTCGGTGGGAGACCTCGGCGTCATCGCGCTGTTCGCTGATCAGGACCGTGCGACGCTGCCCTTGCAAATGTACCGCCTGATGGGGGCTTACAGGATGGAGGCCGCCGCGGGCGCGGCGCTGCTGCTGCTGATCTTGGCGCTGGCGGTGTTTTTCATCTGCGACAAATGGGGGCGCTGGCATGCTGACGCTTGAAGGAATGCGCATCACGCGGGGCGATTTCAACCTCTCTGCCGATATGACGCTCGCGCAGGGGCGCACCTATGCTGTCATCGGCCCCTCGGGGTCCGGCAAGTCGACTCTGCTCGCGGCGATCTGTGGTTTCGTTCCGGTGGCGGCGGGGCGGTTGCTGCGCGAGGGGGCAGAGATCACCGACCAGCATCCGGGCCAGCGCGGGATGACGATGCTGTTTCAGGATAATAACCTGTTTCCCCATCTCACCGTGCGTCAGAACGTCGGCCTTGGGCTGCGCCCTGACTTGCGGCTGAAGGCGGCGGATCAAGGGCGGATCGATGCCGCCCTCGCGCGGGTGGGGCTGAGCGATCACGCCGCCAAACGCCCCGGTGCGCTGTCGGGTGGGCAGCAAAGCCGCGTGGCGCTGGCGCGGGTGCTGGTGCAGGCGCGGCCTTGGGTGCTGTTGGATGAACCCTTTGCGGCGCTCGGCCCGGCGCTGCGGATTGAGATGCTTGATCTGGTCCAAGACCTCGCCCGAGAGACCGGGGCGGGGTTGATCATGGTAACCCATGCGCCCGATGACGTGCGGCGCATCGCGGATGAGGTGATCTTCGTCGAAGGCGGGCGCGCCCATGCGCCGGGGCCAGCGGCGGAGCTTTTGGACAACCCGCCTCCGGCCCTGCGCGCCTATCTCGGCTAGGCGGCGGAAATTTTCGAAATTTCCGCGCCGTTTTCTTTTGAAGAAAACGTCTCCAGCGCTTGGGTCATGCGAAGGGCGGCCTGCGCGGCCTCGCGGCCCTTGGTGACGAAGTGGTCGCGGTAGATCGCGTTGTGATGATCCGTTTCCTGATAGTGATGCGGGGTGAGCGAGACCGACAGCACCGGCAGGTCGCAGTCCAGCCCAACGCGCATCAGCCCATCGACCACGGTCTGCGCCACGAAGTCATGACGGTAGATACCGCCATCGACAACGAAGGCCGCACAGACCACGGCGTCATAGCGCCCCGTTTTGGCCAAGCGCTGTGCCATCAGCGGCAATTCAAAGGCACCGGGAACGGCGAAGCTGTCGACCTGAGCCGCGTCGATAACTTCGGTAAATCCGTCATAGGCGCAGTCAACGATATCCGCATGCCAACTTGCGCGCACAAAGGCGAAACGGGCGGAACGATCTTGTGTCATGGTGATCTCCTTTAGGTTCAGACACGTCCACCCAAGGCGATCACGCGCAAAGACCGAGGCTTCGCCCCCGTCTTTGTTCGCATTCTCTTCCATCCGGACTGTGACCGTCGGCTCTGGAATCGCACCAGATCTGCTGACACCTTCGAAAAGGCCGCTCGCGGGCTTGCGGGAACCGCTTACCGCCGGTGGGGAATTTCGCCCCGCCCTGAGAATGATGCTAGGTTGCCAAGTTGGGGAAGGCTCTGCAATACCAAAAGAAACGCCCGAGGAGCCGCCATGCATCCCAATCCGATCTACCGCAAAGAGGGCCGAGACAGGAACCTCGCTTTTGCCCGCGACACGGGCTTTGGCGTGCTGGCGTTGAACGCCGACGACGGGCCATTAATGGCGCATGTGCCCTTCATCCTGAGCGCTGCCGGGGATCTTGCCGAGCTACATCTGGTGCGCTCAAACCCCATCGCGCGGGCGCTGAAGGCCCCGCAGCCGGTGCGATTGGCGGTGACCGGGGCCGACAGCTATGTCTCGCCCGATTGGTACGGCATCGAAGACCAAGTGCCGACATGGAACTACGTCGCCGTGCATCTGACCGGGATGCTAGAGGCGCGCCCGGCAGAGGAACTGCCCGATCTGCTGGCGCGGCAATCGGCGGTCTATGAGGCGCGGCTGGCGCCCAAGACCCCATGGACAATGGACAAGATGGCACCCGAGGCACGCGACAAGATGCTGCGGATGATCGTGCCCTGCCAGATCCGCGTGACCGGAATCGACGGCACATGGAAGCTGGGCCAGAACAAGGATGATGCCGTGCGTCTGGCGGCGGCGGATCAGATGGCGGCGCATGGGTTCGGGACAGAGCCTGCGGTGATGGCGGCNNTGATGCGCGGNGTNTGANCGCCGTTGCGTCNGGCGCGGCNCCGTTGAATAGTGCGGGCAACCAAGGGGGGACTTCACGTGAAACTATTNTATTCTCAAACCTCGCCCTATGTCCGCAAGGTCATGGTGCTGCTGCACGAAACTGGCCAGCTTGATGATGTCGCGCTGGAGCCGACNTCGGGCACNCCNNTGGCCCCGGCCGAGGGCTTTGCCGNGCGCAANCCGCTGACCAAAGTNCCCGCNCTGGAGCGNCCNGACGGNTGCACGCTNTATGACAGCCGGGTGATCTGCGCCTATCTGGATGACCGCGCGGGGGCGGGGCTTTACCCCCAAGGCACCAGCAGGTGGGACACTTTGACGCTGGAGGCCACGGCGGACGGGATGCTCGATGCAGCGCTCGCCATGGTCTACGAAGGCAAGCTGCGCCCCGAAGACAAACGCATGGCGGAATGGGTCGAGGGCCAGTGGGGCAAGGTTGAACGCGCCTGCAAGACGCTGAACAATCAATGGGCGGCGCATTTGGCGGGGCCATTGGATATGGGGCAAATCGCGATTGGCTGTGCGTTGGGCTATGTGGATTTCCGCCATGGCGCACGCGATTGGCGTGCCGGAAACCCTGATCTGGCGGCCTGGTTCGATGCCTTTGATTCGCGTCCCGCGATGATGCATACGGCGCCGCCGCAGTAATCGGGCCGTAATGATATTGCCACAATCGCGGTATTTTTGCCGCGTTGTGGCGCGGTTGATCCCAGATGCGCGGCTTTGACATCTGGACGGGCGCGGTCCATCCCGGTAGATAGCGGCGAGAAGTCAGGTGGCAAGGTGACGCCACCCCTATGTCTGACGGCCAGATTTGGCCAAGAATTGGAGTAAACCCGTGTCCCAAGCAGAAGAACACGCAGGCACCCGGAGGGATTTCCTGTATTACGCGACAGCCGGTACAGGTGCCGTCGCCGTTGGTGCCGCCGTCTGGCCGCTGGTCAACCAGATGAACCCCTCTGCCGACGTAAAGGCGCTGTCGTCCATTCGTGTGGATGTGTCCGGCGTTGAAGTCGGGACGCAGCTGACCGTGAAATGGCTGGGCAAGCCGGTGTTCATTCGCCGCCGCACCGAAGCCGAGATCGAAGAGGCGAAAGCCGTCGATGTATCGACGCTGCCCGATCCGATCGCGCAGAACGAGAATCTTGGTGGCGACGTGCCTGCCACGGATGAGAACCGCGCNCTGGATGAAACTGGCGAATGGCTGGTTCAGATGGGCGTTTGTACGCACCTTGGCTGTGTGCCTTTGGGCGATGCGGGTGACTTTGGCGGCTGGTTCTGCCCCTGCCACGGGTCGCACTATGATACCGCAGGCCGCATCCGTAAGGGGCCGGCCCCACGCAACTTGTCGGTGCCTGTCGCCGAATTCGTGGACGAGTCCACGATTAAACTGGGTTAAGGGAGCGGAAGAAAGATGTCTGGAATTCCTCACGACCATTACGAGCCGAATTCGAACGGCGAAAAGTGGCTGCACCGCCGCCTTCCCATCGTTGGCCTTTTGTACGACACATTGATGATCCCCACGCCCAAGAACCTGAACTGGATGTGGATCTGGGGCATCGTGCTGACTTTCTGTCTGGCACTGCAGATCATCACCGGCATCGTTCTGGTGATGCACTACACGCCGCATGTCGATCTGGCCTTCTCGTCGGTTGAGCACATCATGCGCAACGTGAACGGCGGCTATATGATCCGCTATCTGCATATGAACGGCGCGTCGCTGTTCTTTATCGCGGTCTATGCGCATATTTTCCGTGGTCTCTACTATGGCTCCTATAAAGCCCCGCGTGAGATCACATGGATCATCGGCATGTTGATCTATCTGCTGATGATGGCCACCGGCTTTATGGGCTACGTTCTGCCTTGGGGTCAGATGTCCTTCTGGGGCGCGACCGTGATTACCGGCCTCTTTGGCGCGGTGCCCTTCGTCGGTGAAACACTGCAGACATTCCTGCTGGGTGGACCTGCCGTTGATAACGCGACGCTGAACCGCTTCTTCTCGTTGCACTATCTGCTGCCCTTCGTAATTGCGGGCCTTGTGGTTCTCCACATCTGGGCCTTCCACACGACCGGCAATAACAACCCCACCGGGGTCGAAGTGCGCCGCACCTCGAAGGAAGACGCCAAGAAAGACACGCTGCCGTTCTGGCCCTACTTCGTGATCAAGGACTTGTTCGCGCTGGCCGTGATCCTGACGCTGTTCTTCGCGGTTGTTGGCTTCATGCCGAACTATCTGGGCCACCCGGACAACTACATCGAAGCCAACGCTCTGGCGACGCCTGCACACATCGTGCCGGAATGGTACTTCCTGCCTTTCTACGCGATCCTGCGGGCCTTCACCTCTGAGGTTTGGGTTGTGCAGATCGCGTCCTTCGTGACCGGTGGCATCATCGACGCCAAGTTCTTCGGCGTGCTGGCGATGTTCGGTGCGATTGCCGTGATGGCGCTGGTGCCATGGCTGGACACATCCTCTGTACGTTCGGGCCGGTATCGTCCGATGTTCAAATGGTGGTTCGCTCTGCTGGTGATCGACTTCTTCGCCCTGATGTGGCTGGGTGCGATGCCCGCAGAAGAGCCCTATGCGAGCTTCTCACTGATCGCTTCGGCCTATTGGTTCGCCTACTTCCTCGTGATCCTGCCCCTCTTGGGCGTGATCGAGAAGCCGCTGGCGCAGCCTGAAACCATCGAAGCCGACTTTGACGCGCATTACGCGCCGAAGGCAGGCGGCACCAAGACGCTTGTGAACCCGGCGGAATAAGGATCATGACCATGATGAAGACCAACCTCCTTTCTGCCGTGGTAACTCTGGGCCTTGCCCTGCCGGGGACGGCGGTGCTGGCGCAGGACACAGCGACAGAAGAAGAACTGCTAACAACTCCGGCGGAAACGCCGGAGGCCGAAGCCGAAACCGCGCCTGCTGAAGCGCCAGCGGCGGAAGAGGCACCTGCTGAAACTGACGCGCCCGCAGCCGAACCCGAGGTCGACGCGGCCCCGGCTGACGAACCCGCGGTTGAGGCAGCCCCTGCTGAGGACACCGCAACCGAAGAGGCACCTGCTGCCGAGGCTCCGGTTGATGACGCACCAACTGAAGAGGCGACAACCGAAGAAGCTCCGGCTGAAACGGCGCCTGCCGAGGAAGCACCAGTAGCGGAAGAGGCCCCGGCCGAAGAAACCGCCACTGAGGATGCTGCCACCGAGGAAGCGCCCGAAGAGGTTTCTGCCGAAGACGCCGAAGAAGCGCCTGCCGAGGAAGTCGAAGCCACGGACGAAGCGCAATCGACAGCCGAGGAAAACGCTGAAAACGAAGTGATCGCCGAAGACGATGTTGCCGGTCAGGCGCATAGTGATGACCCCAACGTGGGTGTCATGGAAGCGGAAGACCACGGCGAGGAAACTGCCGCTGAAGATCACGCCGGTGACGACGATCAGGGTGACGATTCCCACGCCACACCGCATATCGACAACATCGATTTCTCTTTCGATGGTCCGTTCGGCGGTTACGACGTAAACCAGCTCCAGCGCGGTCTGCAGATCTACACCGAGGTTTGCGCGGCCTGCCACGGTCTGGAGTATGTCGCGATGCGGACATTGTCGGACGAAACCGGTCCGAACATGCCCGAAGAGCAGGTGATCGAATACGCCAAAGGCTATGACGTCTATGACGCCGAGCTGGACGACACCCGCCCCGGCACCCCGGTTGACCACTTCCCCGGNTCCAACCTGCCGAACGCACCTGACCTCTCGCTGATGGCCAAGAAACGCGCCGCGTTCCACGGCCCCTACGGTTTGGGCATCAACCAGTTCCTCAAAGGGATCGGCGGGCCGGAGTATATCACCGCACTTCTGGCCGGCTACACNGGCGAAGAGAAAGAGCAAGCGGGCACGGTTCTTTATGAGAACACTGTCTTCCCGGGCGGCTGGATCGCCATGGCGCCCCCGTTGTCGGATGAGCTGGTCGAGTTCGCGGATGANCATGCCAACGACGTGCAGCACATGGCCGAAGATGTCTCTGCCTTCCTGATGTGGACCGCCGAGCCCAAGCTGGGCGCGCGCAAGCAGGCTGGCTTTGCCGGGGTCGTGCTGTTGGGTCTGTTGTCGGTGCTGCTGTACCTGACCAACAAAAAGCTCTGGGCACCGGTCAAGAACCGTCGCAAGGACGGCTGATCGGGCCACGGCTTTTGGAAATGAGAAGGGCGTCGGGAAACCGGCGCCCTTTTGCTTTTTTGGCCATGCGTAATGGTGGCGGCCATTTGGCCTAAAACCTCTCAACAGGGTCCGCCCGGTGGCACACCGGGCATCGCCCTCCTTCCCCCCGGAGGGCGATTTGGCGAGGTTTCATGATGCGGCGTTGTTTCGAGTACGGCAGCCGTTCCGACCACAGCCTCGTTCCATCGCCCCCAGGGAGGGCGATGCCCTGCGCGCTAGGCGGTCAGCTGCGTGCCTGAAGTCCCGGTAATTTCGGTCCGCACGATCTCGCCCTCGACCTGTGACGCGGCAAAACTCACCTCGGTGAACTGCGCCGTGCGCCCCATGTGAGGGTTCTCCATCAGCACATCGTGCGTGCGTCCGACTTGCGCCTCCAAATGCCGTTGCACTTGCCGTTCTCCTGCCGCGCGCAGCCGTGCCGCGCGGGTTTTAATCGCAGCACCGTTCACCGCGGGCATCCGCGCCGCGGGGGTGCCGGGGCGGGCGGAATAGGGGAAGACATGCAGCCATGTCAGGTCACATTCCTCGACCAGTTTCATCGAGTTTTCGAACATCGCTTCGGTCTCGGTCGGGAAACCGGCGATGATGTCGGCACCAAAGGTCATGTCGGGACGCAGGGCGCGGGCCTCTTGGGCGAAACGGATCGCGTCGTCGCGTAGATGGCGGCGCTTCATGCGCTTGAGGATCATGTCGTCGCCATGCTGCAACGACAGGTGCAGATGCGGCATCAGGCGTGGCTCGGTGGCGATGGCCTGCATCAGGTTTTCATCCACCTCAATCGAATCGATCGAGGAAATCCGCAAGCGCGGCAGATCGGGCACCAGACGCAAGATTCGCATCACCAGATCGCCGAGTTTCGGTGTGGCGGGTAGGTCAGCGCCCCAGGAGGTCAGATCGACCCCGGTCAGCACCACCTCGTTAAAACCCTTGTCCACCAACCGCTTGATTTGGTCCACCACGACCCCTGCGGGGACCGAGCGGGAATTGCCGCGACCGTAAGGAATGATGCAGAAGGTGCAGCGGTGGTCGCAGCCGTTTTGCACCTGCACATAGGCCCGGCTGCGGGTGCCGAACCCGTCGATCAAATGGCCCGCCGTTTCGGTCACGGACATGATGTCGTCGACCTGCACAGTCTCGGTCTCGCCGATGAAATCGGCGGCCATGCCCTGCCATGTCGCGCCTTGCATCTTTTCGGTGTTGCCGATCACGGCGTCGACCTCGGGCATGGCGTTAAAGGTCTCAGGCTCGGTCTGTGCGGCGCAGCCGGTGACGATCAGCCGCGCATCGGGGTGCGCCTTGCGCAGCTTGCGGATGTCTTGGCGGGCTTTGCGCACGGCCTCGGCGGTGACGGCGCAGGTGTTCACCACCACGGCGTTCTGCAGCCCCGCCTGTTCGGCGAGTTCCTTCATCGCCTCGGTCTCATAGGCATTGAGACGACAGCCCATGGTGCTGAAGATCGGGGCGCTCATGTCAGGCTCTCCAGAAAGTCGGGGGTGAAGGTGCCGGAAAAGACATGGGCGGTCGGCCCTGTCATCCAGACGCCATCCTCACGCCAATCGATGTGCAGTGTGCCGCCGTCGAGGTCAATACGCACGGCGCGGCCCGTCAGACCCCGGCGCGCGGCGGCCACAGCGGTGGCGCAGGAGGACGAGCCCGAGGCCAGCGTCACGCCCACGCCGCGCTCCCAGACGCGCATGCGGATGTGATCCGGCCCGACGATCTGCGCGACCTGCACATTGGTGCGCTCAGGGTAAAGCGGGTCATGCTCGGCACGGGGGCCGAGATCGGAGAGGTCCACCGCCTCGGCATCATCGACGAAGAAGGTGCAATGCGGGTTGCCCATGCCGGTGGCGACGGGGTCGCCGTCAATCGGCAGGTGCAGCGTGTCCATTTCGCGCGCCAGTGGCACCTCGTCCCAATTCAACTGCGGGTGGCCCATGTTGACGGAGGTCAGGCCGCCCCCGGCGTCTTTCGCTGCCAGATCGCCCCGCGCGGTGGTCAAATGCAGCGAATCGCGTCCAGACTCGTCCATCAGGTAGCGCGCGATGCAGCGGGTGGCGTTGCCGCAGGCGGCGGAGAGGGAGCCGTCGGAATTGTAAAAGGTCAGATGCGCGTCGCCCGCTCCTTGTGTAATCACCGCAAGCTGATCGAATCCCACACCAAATTGCCGGTGACCAATGGCCTGCGCCATCGCCGGAGTCACGTCGATTGCCTCCGCACGTGCATCAAACACGACGAAGTCATTGCCTAGCCCATGCATTTTCATGAAGGGCAATCCGGGGGTCTGATCGCTGTACATTCGGGGCATATAACCCCGGCATGAAAACTAATCCAGCATCTCGCATTATTTTCGTAATAAAGGGCTTGACCCTGCCGCCCGTAATTTCTAGTTACCCGCCTAGTGGGCCGTTAGCTCAGTTGGTAGAGCAACTGACTTTTAATCAGTAGGTCGATGGTTCGAACCCATCACGGCTCACCACTCACCCCCCCCCGAATATGGTTGTGGATCAGGTGTTTGGTGCCGTGAAAGCGGTTCGCCTATTCCTGCCCGCGCAGCCGCGCCGAGCGTCGGCGCAGGGCTTCCAGCACGAAAAGCATCGTCGCCGAGAGCACCACCAGCAGCGTTGCCACCGCCAGAATCGTCGGGTTGATCTGCTCGCGCAGACCCGAGAACATCTGCCGCGGAATCGTGCGCTGTTCGGGGCCTGCCAGGAAGAGCACCAGCACCACCTCGTCAAAGGATGTGACAAAGGCAAAAAGCCCGCCCGAGATCACGCCGGGGCGAATGAGCGGTATCACCACGTCCCAGAACACCTTGATCGGAGAGGCCCCAAGGCTCAGCCCCGCCACGAAGAGCGAGCGGTCAAAACCGCTGAGCGTGGCGGTGACGGTGATGATGACAAAGGGCACGCCAAGCGCCGCATGGGCGATGATCAGCCCGGTGAAGGTGCCGACCAGATTGAACTGAGTGTAGAAAAAGAACATGCCCGCCGCGATGATGATCAACGGCACGATCATCGGCGACAGCAACAGTGCGGTAATGATCCGTTTGAACGGCATCCAAGGCGAGGCGAGGCCGACGGCGGCCAGTGTCCCCAGCACCGTAGCGATACTGGCAGCTGCGATGCCGACAAGGAAGCTGTTGCGGATCGCGATGCGCCATTTTTGGTCATCGACAATCTCTTGGTACCAGCGCGTTGAATAGGCGTCGGGGTCGAGCGACAGCATGCCTTGGGTGAAGGTAAAGAACGGCTCGGCATTGAACGACAGCGGCATGATCACGAGGATCGGCAGCATCAGAAAGATGAGCACCAAGGCCGCCATGATGCGCAGGCCATAGTGCCCCGCCTTGTGCCAGATCGTGTAATAGTCGGGCAATGGGCTCATGACGTCATCCCAGCTTGAGGTTGTCGGTGCCGACGAAACGGTCGAACAGCCAGTAGAGAACGAGGATCAGGATCAGCAGGAGCGAGCCCAAGGCCGCCGCCAGTTCCCAGTTGTTGGACACCTGCATGTGGAAGGCGATGATGTTGGAGATCATCTGACCGTCGGTGCCGCCCACCAGCGCGGGCGTGATGTAGTAGCCGACCGAGATGATGAAGACCAACAGCGCCCCAGCCGAGAGGCCCGGCAGGCTCATCGGCAGGTAGATTTTGTACCACGCGCCGATGGGGTTGCTGCCCATCGAGATTGCGGCGCGCATGAAGCTCGCGTCGATCCCGCGCATCACCGCATAGAGTGGCAGTACCATGAAGGGCAGCAGGATGTGGGTCATGGCGAGGATGGTGGAGAACTCGTTGTACAAAAGCTCAATCGGCTCATTGATCAGCCCAGCCCAGATCAGGGTGGAGTTCACCACGCCGCCTGCTTGCAGCAAGGCGATCCATGCGGTGGTACGCACCAGCAGGGAGGTCCAGAATGGCAGGAGGACAAAAACCATGAGGAAGTTCGCCATCGCTGGCGAGGCTTGCGACATATAGAAGGCCAGAGGATAGCCCAGCAGCATGGTCAGCCCGGTGATGATCAGCGCCATCTTCAGCGTCTTGCCATAGAGCTGTTTGTAGATCTGCGTGTCACGCATGATGATCTCACCCTCGGAGTCGTACTCCAGATCGACGGCGGTGAGGTAATAGCTTGAGGTATAGGCCTGCCCGGCGCTGCGGATCGCGCGCCATGTGGCGGGTTTGGCCCAGCGGTCATTCTCGGCCAGCAGCATCTCGGCCCCNTTGGCGGCGAGTTCCGCATCATCGGCGCGGCGCAGACCGCGGGCGGTGGATTTGATCACGCTCGACATGCCCGGCAGGGCGCGGTTGATCTCATCGGCGAATTTACCGGAGGTGCGGTTGCCCGCCATGCGCTTCATGTCGATGGCCATTTGCGTCACCACAGCCGGATCGGGCAGGGTCTCACCCTCCCAGTCTTCGAGCATGGTCAGCGTCTCAGGCACCAGTTCGGCGACGGTCGGATTATAGACACTGCGAAACAGCATCGTGGTGATCGGGGCCACAAAGGCAAAAAGGATAAAGACCAGCAGCGGCACCACAAACAAAAACGCCTGCGTGCGGCGGCGGCGCAATTGGCGACGGGCGTTGGCGGCGTCTTCGGAACTGAGGCTGGGCACGCGATTACTCATCTTTAAGGTCTGGGGTCCCCGCGCCCGGAAAGGCGCGGGGCAGGGTGCTTATTGCAGCAGCCATTCGTTGAACTTCTCGCCAAGGCTTTCGCCATAGTCGGCCCAGAAGATACCATCGGCCTTCACGCCCTCATCAAGATGCGCCGTGGGCAGGTCTTTCTTGACCTCTTCGGGCAGCAGCGCCTGAGCAGAGGCGCGGGTCGGGCCGTAGGCCACGTCTTGCATCCCCGAGAGCGGCACGGTGCCTGTGGCGAACTTGATGAACTCCATCGCCTCTTCTTTCTTCTCGGTGCCTTTCATGATCGCCCAGACGTCAAGGTCATAGATGTGGCTGTCCCAGACGATCTCGAAGGGGGCGCCATCGTCCTTGATCGCGGCAAAGATACGACCGTTGGCGGATTGCACCATGGTGGCACCGCCGTCGTTCAGCAGGACGGGGGCCTGAGACCAGCTGTCGTACCAAGTGATCTCGTCCTTGATGGTGTCGAGCTTGGCGAAGGCTTGGGCTTGGCCCTCTTCGGTGGCGAGCACTTCATAGACTTCTTCGGGGGCAACGCCATCGGCCAGCAGCGCCCATTCCATGTTCACTTGGGGGCGTTTGCGCAGACCACGTTTGCCGGGGAAGGCTTCGGTGTCAAAGAAGTCTTCGATGGTTTTCGGGCCTTCGCCGTTTTCGGTGTTCACGGCAAAGACGACGGACCAAACGATGTTACCCACGCCACATTCATTGGCCAGCGCGTCTTCGATGAAGTCATCGGCCGCTGCGGTGCCATCGTCGCCATCGGGCAGGACGGATTGGTCGATCACTTCCAGATAACCTTCGGCGCAAGCGCGTTCGAGGTCGATCACTTCGATGTCGACGACATCCCACAGGATGTTGCCCGCTTCGACCTGCGCCTTCATCTCAGCAACGCCGCCGCCGTAGTCCTCGAACAGGACGTTGGTGCCGGATTCCTTCATGTAGGGTTCAATCATGTGCTCCATCTGTGCCGCGCCATAGGCGCCGCCAAAAGATGTCACTGTCAGATCCTGGGCCAGAGCAGGGCTGGCAAGCAGCGCCGTCGTGGCCAGATACGTCAGATGTTTCTTCATCGGGTCTCTCCTTGTTGTGTCCAGGTCTTTTGCGGGGCCCCGGTTTGCCCCCGGTCGCCCTTAATTGGCAAAGGCGATGCAATCTTTCGTCAGGGACAACAGCTGCGCCGTCGCGCCGTCTTCGAACTCGGGCGCAGACAGGTCGTTGAGCACTTTGACGATAATGTCGGTGCCGTCGGGGAGGCGGAAATAATAGCGGATGAAATCGCCCACATAGATGCGCGTAACAAAGGTCGCCGTCAGCGCGTTGTCATGGGCGTGGGTCGTGGGGTGGATGAACAGTTTCTCGGGCCGGATGGAGACGCGGCATTGCGCGCCTTCGGTCAGCCCTTCGGAAGTTTGCGTCGTGATGGTGCCGGTGTCAGTCTCGACCTTGGCGATCTCACCTTCGATCTTGCTGACCTTGCCCTGCACAAAGTTATTCTCACCAATGAACTCNGCNACGAAGGCATTGACCGGGCGCTCATACAGNTCNGCCGGNGGNGCGCATTGCTGCACNACGCCNTCGTTGAAGACNGCGATNCGGTCNGACATCGANAGTGCCTCGGTCTGGTCGTGGGTNACNTAGATCACGGTAAAGCCGATCTGCTTGTGCAGGCGGGTGATCTCGAACTGCATCTGTTCGCGGAGGTTCTTGTCGAGCGCNCCCAAGGGTTCGTCCATCAGGATCAGCGTCGGCTGAAAGATCATCGCGCGGGCCAGCGCCACACGCTGCCGTTGGCCGCCGGAAAGCTGACCGGGGCGGCGGTCGCCAAAGGCCGAAAGTTCGACCAATGCGAGATACTCGGCCACGCGCTCTTTGATATCCGCCTTGGACATTTTGCGAACGCTGAGCGGATAGGCGAGGTTTTCGGCCACCGTCATATGCGGGAACAGCGCGTAGTTTTGGAACACCATGCCGATATTGCGCTTGTTCGGCGCGGTCTTGTTGATCGACCGGCCATTGATCGCGATATCGCCCGAGGTGACGCTTTCAAACCCCGCCAACATCATCAGAACGGTGGTTTTGCCCGAGCCGGAGGGGCCAAGAAGGGTGATGAACTCCCCCTCCTGCACATCCATGTCGAAGCCTTTGACGACGAGGTTTTCCTGATCGTAGCTCTTCTTGACGTTGTCAAAACGCAGAAAAGTCTCTGCTTTGGTGTCTTTCATTGTGCCGCGGCTCTCCCTGTCGCTGGGGGGAGTTAAACAGGTGCGATGATTCTAAACAATATGTTGTATCGTTTAAGAGAATCGGCCCCCCTTAAGGCGCTTATCGGGTGAGCATGTGACCACTTTGGCGGCACAGTCGGCAGGTTTTGGCATCCCGGGCGGGAAATTTATGACCCCGCGCCTATGTGGATAGCCAACCGCATGGGCAAGATTGTCCGGCAGACTGGGATGACCACATGGAGACAGCACCGATGGGCAAACGTATCGCAATCGTAGGGGGCGGGTATCTGGGGGCAGAGCTGGCCAAGGCGATGGACGACATTGCCGATGTCACATTGATCGAACCGCGCAGCCATTTTGTGCATGCCTCTGCGATGATCCGCGCCGTGGTGCAGCCCAGTTTGGTCGAAGACTCGCTGATCCCCTATGACCGCTTGCTGAAACGCGGCCGTGTCGTTGCGGCGCGGGCGACGGGTGTGGACGGGGAGGGTGTGACCCTTGATAGCGGCGCGCGGGTCGACGCAGATTACATCGTTGTCGCGACCGGCTCAAACTATGCCGCGCCCTTCAAGCCCAAAGGCGCAGACATCGACGGGTTGCGGGCCGCGAGCCAAGCCGCGCATGAAAAGCTACAGGCGGCCAAGACCGTCGGCATCATCGGCGCCGGGGCTGTGGGGGTTGAGCTTGCGGGCGAGATTGCCGAGGCCATGCCCGACAAAAAGATCACCGTGATCACCATGGACGACAAGCTCTTTGCGGCCAAGCCGGACAGCCTTGGNGCTTCGCTGAGCAAGAAGTTAAAGGCCAGCGGGGTGGAGCTTATCCTTGGCAAAAAGGTCGAAGGGCTCGCCTCTATGACAGAGCCGCATGCGGGCAGTGTGACCCTCGAGGAGGGACCTGAACGCGCATTCGATCTGATCTTTCCCGTGTTGGGGGCGCGCGCTTGTTCTGACCTGCTGAAGAAACTGCCCGGCGCAGAGGTTACCGCCGCAGAGCGGATCAAGACCGACGGCCATCTGCGCCCCTCGTCCCTGCCCAACGTCTTCGCCGCCGGGGACGTGGCGGACCCCGGTGACAACATGACCATCGTCGCGGTCAGCCGGCAATTGCCTTGGTTGAAAAAGACCCTCACCGGGCTGATCACGGGCCGCAAACTGGCGGATATGAAAACCTATCGCCCGTGGGGTACGGAGGCGCCGATCGTGCTGCCCTTGGGGCCGGAGCGCGGCAATAGCTTTTTGATGCTGTTCACCGCAGGCGATTGGATAACGAAAAAGGTGAAAGGCGCGGATCTGTTCGTGCCAAAGTACCAAATGCTGCTGAACCGTCGCTGACGGGGCGCTTTTCGTGGTCTGAAAGTGACGTGGCATATACCTAAGAATAGGGCCGTTATCCTGACGCCAGCAGGCATTGAGCGGCGACATGTGTGAAGGTTGATTAACGTCAACTCAGGAGCACAAGCCATGTCCATTCAGTTCAGCCACAGTTTCGATGCCGCCCAAAACGTCACAGAGATCACCCCGATCACCGCCTGCGTCAGCATGGGCAAATACGCGACCGCGCAGGGGGAGCTTGTCTGGCAAAAGGGTGAGNTCGCCTGCATCCGCTCCGACACGGCGCTGTTTGTCGGCAAACGCATTTAAGCATTCACACGATATTAAGTGCCACACCGCTACGGTGGCCCCCGGGGCGTTGTTTAGAAGGTTAGGTGCGGTGAAATGAACTGGAATGCTATCGTTATNGACGATTCAGAGATTGCGCGGCAGTTCATTCAGGCGTCCCTCGCCGAAGTCGGATTTTCATGCGTGGCGGATTATGGATGCCCCGCCCAAGCCTTGGCCGCGCTGGCGAAGGAGCGGATCGCGACAGATGTGATCATCACGGATTTCATGATGCCCGCGATGGACGGGCTAGAGTTCTGTGGCCATGTCAGAGGTCTGCCATTCTACCACGGCGTTCCGGTCGTCATGATCTCAACCCGAAAAGACGCAGATCTGCTGCGCCGCGCTTTGGCCGCAGGGGCAAGCGACTGTTTGAAAAAGCCTTTTAGCCTGCCAGAGCTTGGAAGACGGCTGCAGTTATGTCTGAAAAACGCAGGCGTTGCCGTGCAATAAGGGTGCGTCTGTACGCAGACTGGGCGGCATAGCGCCCCGTGCGGGGTGTGTAGCGTCGGGGTCGGTTGAGACCTGATCTACGGTCAATCATCTGTCGGGGAATATTGGTGCCCAGGAGAGGACTCGAACCTCCACACCGTTGCCAGTACTAGCACCTGAAGCTAGCGCGTCTACCATTCCGCCACCTGGGCACGTATCGTGTGGGGTGCTCTAAGGCTCAGCCGGGTGACTGTCAATCGCAATTTGAGCGAAATCTAGAAAATCCTGCGCGAGGATCGCTACAACCGGGGGTTTGGCCTTGTGACAGCGGCGGCGCACGGGTACATCCTGTCAGAGAATTTATCTACAGGAGCGGCAGAATGTCTAAGCTGGTCACGATTTATGGCGGTTCGGGGTTTGTCGGACGCTATATCGCGTATCGCATGGCCAGAGCTGGTTGGCGGGTACGGGTGGCGGTGCGCCACCCCAACGAAGCGCTCTTTGTGCGGACCTATGGTGTGGTTGGCCAAGTCGAACCTGTTTTGTGCAACATTCGCAACGATGGCTCCGTGCGCGACGCCCTGCGTGGGGCGGACGCGGTCGTGAACTGCGTCGGCATTCTGGTCGAGACCGGCAAGAACAGCTTTGACGCGGTGCAGTCCGAAGGGGCGGAGCGTATCGCCCATATGGCCGCAACCGAAGGAGTTGGTCGTTTCGTGCATGTCTCTGCCATCGGCGCGGATATGGAGGCCGAGAGCGACTATGCCCGCACCAAGGGCGAGGGCGAGGCCGCCATTCTCAAACATATGCCTGAGGCCGTGATTCTGCGCCCCTCGATCATGTTTGGCCCCGAGGATGAGTTCTTTAACCGCTTTGCGGGCATGACCCGCACCGGCCCGATCCTGCCGGTTGCCGGTGCCTCTACCCGGTTCCAGCCGGTCTTTGTCGATGACGTTGCCAAAGCGGCCGAAAAGGCTCTGGAGGGGCAGGCCTCCGCGGGTGTCTATGAGCTTGGTGGCCCTGATGTGGATACTTTCCGCGGCCTGATGCAGCGTATGCTTGAGGTGATTCACCGTCGGCGTTTGGTGCTCAACATGCCGTGGTTCTTAGCCAAGATCGTCGCCTTTGGGTTCGACATGGTGCAGGCCGCAACCTTTGGTCTTTTCAGCAACAAAATGCTGACCCGCGATCAGGTCAAAAACCTGCGCAATGACAACGTTGTGGCAGAAGGGGCGCGCGGCTTTACCGAGCTTGGCATCACCCCCACCGCGATGGACGCGGTGCTGCCCGACTACCTTTGGCGGTTCCGACCCTCGGGGCAGTATGACGCCATCAAAGCATCGGCACGTAACCTGCGGCAGGGATAGTGGAACAGTCAACCACTCTGATCGCCGCCTTTCTGGGTTTGCTGGAGGGGCTGACAGAGTTCATCCCCGTATCTTCGACCGGGCATCTTCTGTTGGCCGGTCACTTCTTGGGCTTTGAGAGCGCCGGGCGGACCTTTGAGGTCGTGATCCAATTGGGCGCGGTGCTGGCGATCCTGACAGTTTATTCCGCACGGCTTTGGGCGGTATTCTCCGCCGCGCCGCATGATCCGCAGGCACGGCGGTTCATCTGGTCGGTGTTTCTGGCCTTTCTGCCTGCGGTGTTCATCGGCGTCTTGGCCCATGATTTCATCAAGACGGTCCTGTTCGAAACACCTCTGCTGATCGCCATCATGTTGGTGCTGGGTGGGGTGGTGCTGTTGATCGTGGATCGCATCGCACCTGCGCCGACCTATACCGACGCGACCAAATTCCCGCTTTCCATGGCGTTCAAGATCGGCGTCATCCAATGCCTTGCCATGGTGCCGGGCACCTCGCGGTCGGGCGCGACGATCGTTGGCGCCCTGTTGCTGGGGGCCAGCAAACGCGCCGCGGCGGAATTCTCGTTCTTTTTGTCGATGCCGACGATGGCGGGCGCCTTTGCCTATGACATCTACAAGAACCGCGATGTGCTGGATGCCTCTGCCATGGGCGAGATTGCTGTGGGCTTTGTCATGGCCTTTATCTCTGCCGTCTTCGTGGTGCGTTGGGTGCTCGATTACATCAGCCGCTATGGCTATGCGCTTTTTGGGTGGTGGCGAATCCTTGTAGGTGGTGTCGTGATCATTGCGCTTTGGGCAGGGTTTTGACGCTTAGGTCCGTATCGGACCTTAAATGATGCATAAAAATGACCTGGGGGCGATCCATTTGCCCGGAAAGAGGTAAATAGGTCAGCATTACTGTCTTTTATTTACTTGGGCGCTCTCGTATACGAGCCTTCTGACGGAATTTGTCGAAGGAGCGGGGTATATGGCGAAGCAGGTCATGCTGAAATTTACAGACGTTGCGCGGGATATGCCCGAAAAGCGCCCGCCCGATTTGCGCCGGACGGATTTCGACGAGATTTATGCCGAATATGCAGATGCCAAAGCGGCTGAACAGTCCAGCCGGTGCAGCCAATGCGGCGTGCCCTACTGCCAGACCCATTGCCCTTTGCACAACAACATCCCCGACTGGCTTCGCCTGACTGCGGAAGGGCGTCTGCAAGAGGCCTATGAGATCAGTCAGGCGACCAATACCTTCCCCGAGATCTGTGGCCGCATCTGCCCGCAGGACCGCCTGTGCGAAGGCAACTGCGTGATCGAGCAGTCGGGCCATGGCACCGTCACCATCGGCTCGATCGAGAAATACATAACCGACACCGCATGGGAGCAGGGCTGGGTCAAACCCGCCGCCCCACGCGAAGAGCGCGCTGAAAGCGTTGGCATCATCGGTGCCGGCCCCGGCGGTCTGGCAGCGGCGGACATGCTGCGCCGCGCGGGGGTGCAGGTCACCATCTATGACCGCTACGACCGTGCGGGCGGCTTGCTGACCTATGGCATCCCCGGCTTCAAGCTTGAGAAAGACGTGGTCGAGCGCCGCAATGCGCAGCTCGCCGAAGGTGGCGTGACCTTTGAATTGAACTGCGATGTGGGCGTCGACCTTAGCTTTGGCGCGATCCGGGGCAAACATGACGCGGTGATCATTGCCACCGGCGTTTACAAAACGCGCGAGATCGAAGCCCCCGGCGTGGGCGGGTTCGGTGTGGAGCGGGCGATTGACTTCCTCACCGCCTCCAACCGCAAAAGCTTTGGCGACTCGGTCGATGAATTCGAAAATGGCCGTCTGAATGCTGCGGGTAAGAAAGTCGTCGTGATCGGCGGTGGCGACACCGCGATGGACTGCGTGCGCACCTCGATCCGCCAAGGCGCGGAGAGCGTGAAATGCCTCTACCGTCGGGACCGGGCCAATATGCCGGGCAGCCAACGCGAAGTACAAAACGCCGAGGAAGAAGGCGTGATCTTTGAATGGCTCAGCGCACCCAAGGGCTTTGTCGGCGATCCGGTGACCGGCGTCATGGTTCAGAAAATGCGCCTTGGCGCGCCGGATGTCACTGGCCGTCAGGCCCCCGAGGTGATCGAAGGCGCGGACTACGTCGAAGACGCCGACCTCGTCATCATGGCGCTTGGGTTCGAGCCCGAAGACCTGCCGACCCTGTGGAACGAGCCGGAGTTGCCGGTGAACCGCTGGGGCACGATCAAAGCCGATTACGTCACCGGGGCAACGGCGCTTGATGGCGTCTATGCCGTGGGCGACATCGTGCGCGGGGCGAGCCTTGTGGTCTGGGCCATCAAGGATGGCCGCGACTGCGCGCAGGCGATCCTTGATGATTTCAACGGGGCGCAGCGCATCGCTGCGGAATGAAATGAGTGCTGGTGCAGCCATCAAAGCGGACAACGCCATGGGGGGTGAAGCTCACCACGGCCACTGTCTGTGTGGCGCGGTCACGGTGGATGTGACCGGGCCGTTGGCTGCGATTTCGGCCTGTCATTGTGACCTCTGCACCCGGTGGAGCGGCTCTGTCCAAATGGGGATCGAAGTGCCACGCGCGCGGGTTTCCCACAAGGGACCGATCCGGACCTATGCCTCATCCTCCTTTGCCGAGCGGGCGTGGTGCGAGACCTGCGGCACGGCGGTTTGGTTTGCCGATACCGAAGGAGAGAACGCGGAGCTGCTGGAACTGGCTCCGGGTCTCTTCGACGGGTTTGGCGGCGCAAAGCTGGCGCGCGTGGTCTATGCCGACCGCGCCCCAAGCAACTTTGCCTTGGCCGGGGAACTGGAGCGGGTGACCAAAGCCGATTACGAGGCCCGCGCCCTGCATGTGGAGGACAAGCAATGAGCCTTTTGAGAGGTCATTGCCTCTGCGGGGCGGTTACGGTCAGCTTTGAGCCGTTGAAAGACGCGCTTGGTGCCTGCCACTGCGAGATGTGCCGCCGTTGGACCGGCAGCGCTTTCCTTGAGATCGACGCAAAACCGGGCAGCCTGACCTATGACGGCCCGGTGAAATCCTATGCCTCTTCGGACTGGGCTGAGCGGGCATGGTGCGACAGTTGCGGCAGCACGCTTTGGTATCACCTCACGCTGCCGGGGCATGATTATTACTCACTCTCTGCCGGGTTGGTGGAGAATGCGGGCGGCCTGCCGCTCAAGACCGAGATTTACATAGATGTGAAGCCCGACGGCTATGCCTTTGCCGGGAACCACGAGATCAAAACCAAGGCCGAAGTCGAAGCAGGATTTGCGGCGTTTGTGGAAGGAACCAAGCCATGACCAAATATGATGACGCCTGGGTGGCCCGCGAAGAAGCCAAACGCGCGATGATGGCCGATAAGGGCATGTATAGTTTCGAGGAAGAGCATTCTTCCTGCGGCGTGGGCCTTGTGGTCAACATCAACGGTGAGAAGACCCGCGAGGTCGTGCTGAACGGGATCAACGCGCTCAAGGCGATCTGGCACCGCGGCGCGGTTGACGCAGATGGGATGACCGGCGATGGCGCGGGCATCCACGTGCAGATCCCTGTGCCCTTCTTTTATGAGCAGGTCCGCCGCACCGGCCACACCCCGCGCGAGAACGAGCTGATCGCCGTGGGCCAAGTCTTCCTGCCGCGCACCAACTTTGCCGCGCAAGAAACCTGCCGGACCATCGTGGAAACCGAAGTCCTGCGCATGGGCTATTACATCTACGGCTGGCGGCATGTGCCGGTGGACATCTCCGTGTTGGGCGAAAAGGCCAATGCGACCCGGCCCGAGATTGAGCAGATCCTGATTTCCAACGCCAAAGGTGTCGACGAAGAGACCTTTGAGCGTGAGCTTTATGTCATCCGCCGCCGCATCGAAAAAGCTGCCATCGCCGCGCAGGTGCCGCAGATGTACATCGCCTCGATGTCCTGCCGCAGCATCATCTACAAGGGCATGATGCTGGCCGAACAGGTTGCCGAATTCTATCCCGACCTGAAAGACGATAAGTTCATCAGTGCCTTCGCGATCTATCACCAGCGCTACTCCACCAACACTTTCCCGCAGTGGTGGCTGGCACAGCCCTTCCGCATGTTGGCCCATAACGGTGAGATCAACACCCTCAAGGGCAACATGAACTGGATGAAGAGCCATGAGATCCGCATGGCCTCTGCTACCTTTGGCGACATGGCCGAGGACATCAAACCGATCGTGGCCTCGGGGTCCAGCGACTCTGCCGCACTGGATTCCGTGTTCGAGGTGCTGGTCCGCGCGGGCCGCTCCGCGCCGATGGCCAAGACGATGCTGGTGCCGGAATCGTGGTCGAAACAGGCGGTGGAACTGCCCCAAGCATGGCGCGACATGTATTCCTACTGCAACTCCGTGATGGAGCCATGGGACGGCCCCGCCGCATTGGCGATGACCGATGGCCGCTGGGTTTGCGCCGGGCTTGACCGGAACGGCCTGCGCCCGATGCGCTATGTGGAAACCTCCGACGGCATGTTGATCGCCGGGTCCGAGGCCGGGATGGTGCCACTGGACGAGGCGCGGGTCGTGCGCAAAGGCGCGCTTGGCCCGGGGCAGATCATCGCGGTCGATATGGAAGAGGGCAAACTCTTCAACGATACCGAGATCAAGAACAAGCTCGCGTCGAACCAGCCCTTCGGCGAATGGGTCGGCAAGATCACCGAGATGGATGATGTCCTTGGCCGCGTCACCGAAAAGCCGCTGTTTGACGGGGCCGAACTGCGCCGCCGTCAGGTGGCTGCGGGCTATACCATCGAAGAGCTGGAACAGATCCTCGCGCCTATGGCCGAGGATGGGAAAGAGACGCTGGCCTCGATGGGCGATGACACGCCCTCGGCGGTCCTGAGCGGCCAGTATCGCCCGCTGAGCCACTTCTTTCGTCAAAACTTTAGCCAAGTCACCAACCCGCCGATCGATTCCTTGCGCGAATTCCGGGTGATGAGCCTCAAGACGCGCTTCGGTAACCTCAAGAACGTGCTCGACGAAGACAGCTCCCAAACCGAGATCCTCGTGCTCGACAGTCCCTTCGTCGGCAATGCGCAGTTCGAAGAACTGATGGCGCAGTTCAAGGTGCATACCGTGTCCATCGACTGCACCTTTGAGGCGGGCAACGGCAATCTCAGCGCCGGGCTGGCGCGGATTCGGGCCGAGGCGGAAGACGCCGTGCGCTCTGGCGCGGGCCATCTGGTGCTGACCGATCAGCACAGCGGGGCCGACCGGGTCGCGATGCCGATGATCCTTGCGACCAGCGCGGTGCACAGTCACCTTGTGCGCAAGGGTCTGCGGACCTTTACCTCGCTCAACGTGCGTGCGGCGGAATGTGTCGACCCGCATTACTTCGCGGTGCTTGTGGGCTGCGGCGCGACCGTGGTGAACGCCTATCTGGCCGAAGATTCCTTGGCCGACCGGATCGAGCGCGGGCTCTTGGACATGACCCTGACGCAGGCGGTGCAGAAATACCGTGAGGCGATTGACCAAGGTCTGCTCAAGATCATGGCGAAGATGGGGATTTCCGTGATCTCGTCTTATCGCGGCGGTCTGAACTTTGAGGCCGTGGGCCTTTCGCGCGCCATGTGTGCCGAGTACTTCCCCGGCATGACCAGCCGTATCTCCGGCATCGGTGTCGTCGGCATTCAGCGCAAGGCCGAAGAAGTCCACGCCAAAGGCTGGCAGGGCGACGGGGTCGTGATGCCGATTGGCGGTTTCTACAAGCAGCGCAAGACGGGCGAAAAACACGCTTGGGAGGCGAGCAGCATGCATATGCTGCAAATGGCCTGCAACAAGGCGTCCTATCAGATGTGGCAGCAGTATTCGAAAAAGATGCAGAGCAACCCGCCGATCCATCTGCGTGACCTGCTCGACATCAAGCCCAAGGGCACGCCGGTGCCATTGGAGGAGGTGGAAAGCATCACCTCGATCCGCAAGCGTTTCGTGACGCCGGGCATGTCGCTGGGGGCGTTGTCGCCCGAAGCGCATAAAACGCTGAACGTGGCGATGAACCGTATCGGTGCGAAGTCCGACAGCGGCGAGGGCGGCGAAGATCCGGCGCATTTCGTGCCTGAGGCCAATGGTGACAATCCGTCGGCCAAGATCAAACAGGTGGCCTCGGGCCGCTTTGGCGTGACGGCGGAATATCTCAACCAGTGCGAAGAGTTGGAGATCAAGGTCGCACAGGGTGCCAAGCCCGGTGAGGGTGGGCAGCTTCCCGGTATGAAGGTCACCGACCTGATCGCGCGGCTGCGGCATTCGACCAAGGGCGTGACGCTGATCTCGCCGCCGCCGCACCACGACATCTACTCGATCGAAGACCTTGCGCAGCTGATCTATGACCTCAAGCAGATCAACCCGCGCTGCAAGGTGACGGTCAAGCTGGTGGCGTCGAGCGGTGTCGGCACGATTGCTGCGGGCGTGGCCAAGGCCAAGGCCGACATCATCCTGATTTCGGGCCACAACGGCGGCACCGGGGCCTCGCCCGCGACCTCGATCAAATACGCAGGTCTGCCGTGGGAGATGGGCCTGACCGAGGCGCATCAGGTTCTGTCGATGAACAACCTGCGCGACCGGGTGACACTGCGCACCGATGGTGGCCTGCGCACCGGGCGCGACATCGTCATGGCGGCGATGATGGGGGCCGAGGAATACGGCATCGGCACCGCTGCGCTGATCGCCATGGGCTGCATCATGGTGCGTCAGTGCCAGTCGAATACTTGCCCCGTGGGCGTCTGTACCCAAGACGAAGCGCTGCGTGGCAAGTTCACCGGCAATGCGGACAAAGTGGTGAACCTCATCACCTTCTACGCCACCGAAGTGCGGGAAATTCTCGCCAGCATCGGGGCACGCAGTCTTGATGAAGTGATCGGGCGCGCGGACCTGTTGACGCAGGTCAGCCGAGGTTCGGCGCATTTGGATGATCTGGACCTCAACCCGCTGTTGATCACCGTCGATGGCGCACATGAGAACGTCTATGACCGCGACAAACCGCGTCAGGTGGTGCTTGATACGCTTGATGCGCAGATCGTCCGGGATGCCGCGCGTTTCCTTGAGGATGGTGAGAAGATGCAGCTGTCCTACGCCGTGCAGAACACGCACCGGACGGTCGGCACGCGGGTCTCGAGCCATATCGTGAAACGCTTCGGTATGCGCAATTCACTGCAGCCGGACCACCTGACGGTGAAGCTGACCGGCTCGGCTGGGCAGTCGCTGGGTGCCTTTGCCGCACCGGGGCTCAAGCTCGAAGTCTCGGGCGATGCCAACGACTATGTCGGCAAGGGTCTGTCGGGCGGTACGATTGTGGTGCGGCCTTCGATGGCGAGCCCGGTCGTGGCGTCGGAGAACACGATCATCGGCAACACGGTGCTTTATGGTGCGACGGCGGGCTACCTCTTTGCCGCGGGCCGGGCGGGCGAGCGTTTCGCGGTGCGCAACTCGGGCGCGCATGTGGTGATCGAAGGCTGCGGCAGCAACGGTTGTGAATATATGACTGGCGGTGTGGCGGTGATCTTGGGCGAGATCGGCGCGAACTTTGCCGCCGGGATGACCGGGGGGATGGCCTATCTCTATGACCCCGACGGGCTGGCGCCGAAGCTGATGAATGCCGAAACAATCGTGACCTGCCCGGTCAGCGTCGAACATTGGTTGGACCAGCTGCACGGGCTGCTGGAGCGTCATGTCGCCGAGACCAACAGCCGCAAGGCCGCCGATATTCTTCAGCATTGGGAGACTGAGAAGCACAACTTCCTGCAGGTCTGCCCGAAGGAGATGCTGGTGCATCTGCCCGCGCCGCTGTCGGTGGAAGAGACGGCAGTTCCAGCGGAGTAAGTTATCCCCCGCGCGGCTTCGGTCGCGCGGGAGGGACATCGCCTGTCCGTGGGGTGGCGATTGAAACGCCGCTTCGAGCCACTTTATGGCGCAGCGATGATGTGTGTTCGCGAAGGTTCGCCCAGCCTCACCAAATCGCCAGCCCGCCGGGACGGGCAGGCGATGGCCCGGCGCCTGCGGCTTGTTTCCGGGCTGGGGTGGTATTCAAAAGTGTCTGCGCTACCTCTGCCTCTCCACGGGAGGCAGATCATGCGAGAAATTCTAGCGGTATTGCTGATAGTCACAGGCCTCAGCGCCTGCACCGACACCGCACCGCGTGGCGGGGGCGATATCCTCGTGCTGGGCGATTCCATCATGGCGTGGAATGGAGGCCGCTCCATCCCCGATGTCATTGCCAACCAAACGGGCCGCAGCGTCACCAGCCGTGCCGTGCCCGGCGCGCAGTTCGACAATGGCTCGACCATCGCCTCTGCCGTTGGCTTTGACATTCAGCAGCAGTTCCCCGGCGGGCGCTGGAACTGGGTGGTGGTGAATGGCGGTGCCAACGATCTGAGCGCCGATTGCGGCTGCGGGGCCTGCGGGGCCTCGGTGAATGCGCTGATCGCACCGGACGGTCAAAGCGGCAGCATCCCCGCCTTCTTGCAACGCCTCCGTGCCCAGACCGGGGCGCAGGTCATGTGGATGGGCTATTACGCAGGCTCCGGCTCAGGCTCCTTTGCCGGATGCCGCGATGATCTGGTCGAAATCGAATCCCGTATCGCCACTTTCGCCGCAGGCCGCCCCGGGATCCATTTCGTCGATTCCGAAGACGTGATCGACCGGGGGGACCGCGGGCTTTTTGCCGGGGACAACGTGCATCCCTCCGCCCGTGGCTCCGCCCGGATCGGTGCCTACCTCGCTCAAGAAATCACCGCGCGCGAGAACCGTTCACAAAAACCTGCAGACGGCCTATAGCTGATCCATGGCGACACGGAAAAAGACCGCCCCCAAGGGCAAGAATTCGAGCAAGGCAAGCCCCCCGTTGAAGAAACGCGCGGGCCGCTGGGTGGTACGCGCCTTGGCGCTGGCCTTTGTCTTGGCCGTGCTGCTGGTGCTGCTGTTCCGCTTCGTAAACCCGCCCACCGGGGTCTACATGCTTTCGGAATCGCGCCGTCTGGGTGGGGTGCAGCGCGACTGGGTGCCGCTTGAGCAGATCGCCCCCGTGATGGCCCGCGCGGCTGTCGCGGCAGAGGATGCGAATTTCTGCAACCACTGGGGCTTTGACATGCAGGCGATCCGCACCGCGATTGAAAATGGCTCTGCCCGCGGGGCGTCCACGATCAGCCAGCAGACGGTCAAGAACGTCTATCTTTGGCATGGCCGCTCGTGGCTGCGCAAAGCACTTGAGGCCGGGATGACCCCGCTGGTCGAAACCCTTTGGCCCAAGCGCCGGATCATTGAGGTCTATTTGAATGTGGCCGAGTTCGACGAAGGTGTCTTTGGCGTCGGCGCTGCGGCCCCGCATTACTTTGGCGTCGCGGCAGCAGACCTGAGCCCGACGCAGGCCGCGCGCCTTGCCGCGATCCTGCCCGACCCGAAAGAGCGTTCCGCCTCCCGGCCCGGTGACTTTACCCGCAAGCGCACGGCCCAGATCATGGACGGGGCGGCGACCATCCGCGCGGACGGTCGTGCCGCTTGTTTCGAGAGTTGAAAATCCTCCCGCCAGCAGGCATGGAAGAGTGCAATCCCTTTAACCACACGGACTTTATATGACGGCTCGCTTGTTTCACGTTCCCTTGTCCCCCTTCTGTCGCAAGGTGCGGCTTAGCCTTGGGGAGAAGAAGATCGAGGTGGAACTGGTCGAGGAGCGCTATTGGGAGCAAGACCCCGATTTCCTGCGCCGCAATCCGGCGGGCAAGGTGCCTGTGCTGCGGCTTGACGGGATCATGATGGCGGAAAGCGCCGCGATCTGTGAGTATATCGAAGAGACCCGCCCAGAGGCGTCATTGCTGCCCAGCGACCCGGTGCAGCGCTTGGAAGTGCGCCGTCTGGTCAGCTGGTTCGACGACAAATTCCACGACGAGGTGACCTCGAAACTGCTGTACGAGCGGGTCAACAAGAAGGTCACCAAACAGGGCTACCCGGACAGCAAGAACGTAAAGGCCGGGGCCAAGGCGATCAAATATCACCTCGACTATATGGCGTGGCTGCTGGACCACCGCCGCTGGCTGGCGGGCGATGTAATGACGCTGGCCGATTTCGCCGCCGCCGCGCATCTGTCGTCGCTCGACTATATCTCGGACGTGGATTGGAACCGCTCTGACGTGGTCAAGGACTGGTACGCCAAGATCAAATCGCGTCCCGCCTTTCGGTCGATCCTCGCCGACCAGTTGCCGGGCTTCCCGCCGCCGGTGCATTACAACAACCTCGACTTCTGATGCCCGCCGCCCCCCGCGCCGACCCCGGGCCGGAGGCCCTCAAGGCGCGGGTGGTGGCTCGGGCACTTGAGGAAGGCTTTGTCGCCTGCCGTATTTGCCGCCCCGAAGACGTGCCCGAAATGCCCGAAAGGCTCGCCCGCTTTGTCGAGGCGGGGTTTCACGGGCAGATGGGCTGGATGGAAGAGCGGATGCATTGGCGCGGCAATCCCGCAGCACTCTGGCCCGAGGCGCGGTCGGTCATCATGCTGGCCGAAAGCTACACCCCCGACCATGACCCTCGCGCGGTGTTGGAGCATCCCGACAAGGGGGCGATCTCGGTCTATGCGCAGGGGCGTGACTACCACGATATCGTCAAGAAACGGCTGAAGCGGCTGGCGCGTTGGCTGATGGAGGAGGCCCGTGCGGCTGACCCCGAGGTGAAGGTTTTCGTCGATACCGCCCCAGTGCCGGAAAAGGCGTTGGCGCAGGCGGCGGGGCTCGGCTGGCAGGGCAAACATACCAATCTTCTTAGCCGGAAATTCGGCAATTGGGCCTTTTTAGGGTCTGTTTTCACCACGCTTGATCTCGCCCCCGATGCGCGGGAGGTCGACCACTGCGGGTCATGCCGCGCCTGCCTTGAGGCTTGCCCGACAGATGCCTTCCCTGCGCCCTATCAACTCGACGCGCGGCGCTGCATTTCCTATCTGACGATCGAACACAAAGGGCCGGTCGATCTGGACCTGCGCGAGAAGATGGGCAACCGGATCTATGGCTGCGACGATTGCCTTGCCGCTTGCCCGTGGAACAAATTTGCTGTGGCGGCCAGTGATATGCGCTATCACGGCCCCGCAGTGCAGCCGGCGGACTTGGCAGAGTTGGCGACGCTGGATGATACGGCGTTCCGCGCGCGCTATTCCGGCTCTCCGATCAAACGGATCGGGCGAGACCGCTTTGTGCGCAATGTGCTCTATGCGATTGGCAATTCCGGGCTGGCGCGGCTGCGCCCGGTGGCGCAATCTCTAACCGAAGATGCTGACCCCACCGTGGCCGATGCCGCGCGTTGGGCGGCAGAGCTGTTGGCATAGGAGGCACGCCCATGGCGGTGTTATTGGGTGTGGACACGGGCGGCACCTATACCGACGCGGTGCTGATCCGCGATGAGTCAGAGGTGATCGCTTCGGCCAAAGCGCTGACGACCCGCGCCGATCTGGCTGTTGGCGTGGGCAATGCGGTCAGCGCGGTGCTGGCGCAGTCCGGCGTGGCGGCGGATCAGATCGCCATGGCTTCGCTCTCCACCACGCTGGCGACCAACGCGCTGGTCGAAGGGCAGGGCGGGCGCGTGGCGCTGATCTATGTCGGATTCCGCGCTCCTGATCTTGAAGCGCATGGGCTGTCAGAGGCGCTGCGGGGTGACCCTTGCCTGCTGCTGGCTGGTGGGCACGACCATGCGGGGGCCGAGGTTGCGCCGCTGGACGAGACAGCCCTAATCGCCTTTTTAGAGACGCATAGGGCCGATGTAAGCGGCTTTGCCGTGGCCAGCCAATTCGCCACGCGCAATCCGGCCCATGAGCAGCGGGTCGCGGAACTGGTGGCAGAGGTCACGGGGCGTCCGGTGTCGGCGTCTCATAGTCTTTCAGCCAAGCTGAACGGGCCGAAGCGGGCGCTGACGGCTTTGCTGAACGCGCGGCTGATNGGCATGATCGATCGGCTGATTGGCCGGGCCGAGGATCAGTTGCGCAGCTTGGGCATCANCGNCCCGATGATGGTGGTGCGCGGCGACGGTGCCTTGATGTCGAGCGCNCAGGCCCGCGAGCGCCCGATCGAGACGATTCTCAGCGGCCCNGCNGCGTCGCTCGTNGGCGCGCGNTGGTTGACCGGGGCAGAGACGGCGCTGGTGTCGGATATCGGCGGGACGACGACCGATGTAGCGCTGTTGCGCGACGGTCGTCCGGCGATTGATCCGGCGGGTGCGCAGGTTGGCCCCTATCGAACCATGGTCGAAGCGGTGGCGATGCGGACCCATGGCTTGGGTGGTGACAGCGAGGTGCACTTCACGTCCCAAGGTCTGATCGCGGGCGTGACCCTAGGGCCGAAGCGGCTGCTGCCGGTCTCTCTCCTCGCGGTGGAGGCGGGCGAGGTGGTGCATAGAGCCTTGGACACCCAACTGCGGCGGAGTGTCGTGGGGGAGCATGATGGCCGCTTTGTGCGGGCCGTGCCGGGGCAGGAGGTCGAAGGTCTGGCCTCGCGCGACTTGGCACTGCTGGAGCGGATCGGGACCGATGTCTGGCCCTTGGGCGACGTGCTGCGGAACCGGGTCGAACAGGGTGCTTTGGCCCGGCTGGTGGCGCGCGGGCTGGTGCAGGTGGCGGGGGTTACGCCCAGTGATGCGAGCCATGTCGCCGGGCATCTTGTCGCATGGGACAGCGCGGCTGCGCATAAGGCGTTGGCGTTGTTCGGACGCAAGCGCGGCGGCTCGGGCCTGCGGTTCTGCCCCGAGCCCGAGAGCCTTGCCAAAATCATCATCGACCAGCTGACCGATCAGACCACTTTGGCTCTTTTAGAGACTGCTTTTGCCGAAGAATCCCCCGCCTTTGACCTGCCGCCCGAGATCTTGGCACGGCATGTTTTGATGCAGCGTGGCCTGTCGGGGCATCGCGGCGTGCTGCGGATTGATGCGGGTCTGAACTTGCCTGTCGTGGGCTTGGGCGCTTCGGCGGCGACCTACTACCCGGCGGTCGGAAAGAGACTGGGAAGCGAGATGATCCTGCCTAGCCACGCCCATGTCGCCAATGCCATCGGTGCGGTGGTGGGGCGGGTGATCATGCGTGAAAGCGGCACTGTCACCGTCCCGCACGAAGGGGTGTTTCGCGTTCATCTGGCCAATGGCCCACAGGATTTCCCGAATGCCGAACGCGCTTTGGCCGAAGCAGAGACCGCTTTGATCGAAACCGCCCGCGCGCGGGCCCAATCAGCCGGGGCCGCACAGATCGAGTGCCACGTGACACGCGATATTCGTATGGCGGAGATTGAGGGGCGGGAGGTTTTTGTCGAGGCCGCGCTTACCGTCGAAGCCTCGGGGCGGCCGCGCGTGGCGGCAAGCTAACCCCCGGCGCGGGGCCGGGGGCAGCATTGTTACTCAGCCGCTGCGCGTTTGGGCAGTACCCAATCGGCGCGCGGGAAATGGCAGGTGTAGCCATTGGGCAGACGTTCCAGATAGTCTTGATGCTCTGGCTCTGCTTCCCAGAAATGGCCAACGGGTTCGATCTCGGTCACGACTTTGCCCGGCCACAGGCCAGAAGCTTCGACATCGGCGATGGTATCTTCGGCGACCGCTTTTTGTTCATCGTCGACATAGTAGATCGCGGAACGGTAGCTCATCCCACGGTCATTGCCCTGACGGTTCATCGTGGTGGGGTCGTGGATCTGAAAGAAAAACTCCAGCAACTCGCGGTAGGAGGTCTTTTCGGGATCGAAGTTGATCTCGATCCCTTCGGCATGGGTGCCGTGGTTGCGGTAGGTCGCATTGGGCACGTCGCCGCCGGTATAGCCGACGCGGGTCGAGACCACACCGGGGCGGCGGCGGATCAGATCTTGCATCCCCCAGAAACAGCCACCGGCCAATACTGCGCGTTCGGTTGTCATGTCACATTCTCCACTTGGTTGAGATACTCGCCATAGCCTTCGGCCTCCATGTCGTCACGGTGCACGAAGCGCAAAGAGGCGGAGTTGATGCAATAGCGCAGCCCGCCGCGATCCGGTGGGCCGTCGGGAAAGACGTGGCCAAGGTGGCTGTCGCCGTGTTTGCTGCGCACCTCGGTGCGGACCATGCCGAGCGAGGCGTCTTCCAACTCTTCGACATAGGCAGGCACAATCGGTTTGGTAAAGCTGGGCCAGCCACAGCCGCTTTCGTATTTGTCACCGCTGGCGAACAAAGGCTCGCCCGAGACGATGTCAACGTAGATGCCCGGCTCTTTGTTGTTCAGGTATTTGCCGGTGCCGGGGCGTTCGGTGCCGCTGCGCTGCGTGACGTGGAATTCTTCGGGGCTCAGCGCATCAATCGCGGCGTTGGTTTTTTCGTATTGGGGCATGGCGTCCTCCATTCATGGGCTTGGCCTATTAGATGGGGTGTGGCGGTGAAATTCAAAGGGTTTGCGGCTCACACTGGCGTTACGCCTTGCGTTGCCGCGAGATCTGCACGGCAAGGATGCCGCCTGCGATAATGGCGACGCCAAGGATGTCGCGCGGACCCAGCGTTTCGCCCAGCAGCAGGGCCGCGATGGCCACGCCGAAGAACGGGTTGAGGAAGTGGAAGGTCGCCGCCCGCGTGGCGCCGATACGGTTGACCAGCCAGAACCAGACCACGGTGGCGGCAAGGCCGGGGACAAGGCAGGTATAGGCGAAGGCGAGCGTCAGGCGCAGGCTGGGGTCGATGCGGGGTGTCTCAAACAGCAGGGTGGCGATGGAGAGGGCCACGCAGCCGACAAGCATTTGCAAGCCCACCACCATGAGGAAGTTGCCACCCGATGTCGCGCCGCGCACCAATAGGGTGGCGGCGGTGAGAGCCACCACGCCGATGGCGCAGAGGATGAGGCCATAGAGGTCGACTTGCCCGCCGAGGCGCGCGCCCATGATGATGGCGACGCCAATGACACCGGCAAACAGTCCCGCGAGGCCTAGAGGGCGCAGTTTCTCGCCCAAGAACGCCCAAGCGGCGAAGCCCACAAGAAGCGGCATGGTAGAGGCGATGATCGCGGCGAGGGACGCCTCGATGGTCTGCATGGCGATGAAGTTAAGCCCAAGGTAAACCGCGTTTTGTAGCACGCCAAAGATGATCGTCGCCCGCCACTGCGCGGGGGTAAGCCGCCAGCTTTGCCCCAGGGCCAGCGCGATGCCCACGCCGATGAGGCCGGAAATCAGGTAGCGCAGAGAGAGAGCCAGTAGGGGCGAGGCATCCATCACGATGATACGGGCAGAGGTGAAGGCCGAGGACCACATCACGGCAAAGGCCAGTCCCATGAGAATTGCGCGGATGTCCATGAAATGCCCCCCTGTGCTGAACTTGCTAAGCAATGGCGGGTTTGAAGGGGGAGGGCAAGGTGCGGAAACGGGGGAGTTCGCCACCCCGCTCGGAATCAAGCCGCAGGCACCGGGCCATCGCCTGCCCGCGGCCACGCCAGAGGCGTGCCGCGGTAGTTTGGGCGCACCGCTGGTGTGACCGGGTAGGCGATTTGTTGAGGTTAGGCGCGACATTGAGAGCGCACTTCACGGCTGAGCCACAAAGTGGCAACGTCAGAAGGTTGGATCGCCGACCCACGGGCAGGTGATGGCCCTCAAGGCCAACAAAAAAGGGCCGCCCGAAGACGACCCTTTCGCAAACATTCAGCCCAAGGCTTACTCGTTCACGCTGTCCTTCAGTGCCTTCGCGATGGTCATCTTGACCACTTTGTCGGCGTCTTTCTTGAACTGTTCGCCGGTGGCGGGGTTGCGGACCATCCGCTCGGGGCGCTCACGGCAATAGATTTTGCCAACGCCTGGCAGGGTCACGGCACCGCCGGCGGACACTTCACGGGTGATCAGGTTGCAAACGGCGTCGAGCGCTGCGCCTGCGGATTTCTTGTCGGTGTCCATCTCTTCTGCCAGAGCAGCGACGAGCTGGGTCTTGGTCATCGGTTTTGCCATTTTATTCTCCTTAGACTGCCCGCTTTTTAGGGCCTCATGGCCGGAATGTAACGGTATGTTGTGGGATAACACAACGAATTGTGGCGCTATAAACGCGAAAACATGCGAATTTCCGCTGTTTTCCGCCCTATAGGAACGCCGTTTCGTCGAAGGATCGAAGTTTCCGGCTGTGGATCCGCTCCAATGGCATGCGGCGCAGCAGTTCCATGGCGCGAATGCCGATCATCAGATGGCGGGCGACTTGGGTCTTGTAGAAGTCCGAGGCCATGCCGGGCAGTTTCAATTCACCATGCAGCGGTTTGTCCGACACACACAGCAGCGTGCCATAGGGCACCCGGAAGCGGTAGCCGTTGGCGGCGATGGTGGCACTTTCCATATCCAGCGCCACGGCGCGGGATTGGCTCAGCCGCTGCACCGGGCCAGATTGGTCGCGCAATTCCCAGTTGCGGTTGTCGATGGTAGCGACGGTGCCGGTGCGCATGATGCGTTTAAGCTCATAGCCCTCCAATTGCGTGACCTGCGCCACCGACTGCTCCAACGCGATCTGGATCTCGGCCAACGCCGGGATCGGCACCCAGACGGGCAGATCGTCATCCAGAACGTGATCCTCGCGCAGATAGCCATGCGCCAGTACGAAGTCGCCCAGAGCCTGCGTATTGCGCAGCCCCGCGCAGTGGCCGACCATCAGCCACGCATGAGGGCGCAGCACGGCAATATGGTCCGTAGCCGTTTTCGCGTTGGACGGGCCGACGCCGATATTGACCAGCGTGATGCCCGAACCGTCGGCGCGTTTCAGGTGATAGGTCGGCATCTGCGGGGTCTTCAACGTCTCCGCCAAGGGCGCATCGGGATCGGTGATCTCGGCATTGCCGGTCGAGACAAAGGCGGTGTAGCCGCTCTCGGGGTCGCGCAGCATCTCGCGGGCGTATTGCTCGAACTCGGTCACATAGAACTGGTAGTTCGTAAACAGCACATGGGTCTGGAAATGCTCAGGGTCCGTGGCCGTGTAATGCGCCAGCCGGGCGAGGGAGTAATCGACGCGCTGCGCGGTAAAGGGCGCGAGCGGGCGCACGTCGTCCTCGGGCACATAGGTGCCGTTGACTATATCGTCATTGGTGGTCGACAGGTCCGGCACGTCAAAGACATCGCGCAGGGTGAAATCGGCGGCCCCTTCTTGCGGTACATTCAGCGCGTTGTCGCCGGACATGGCAAAATGCACCGGGATCGGCGTGGTCGAGGGGCCGACGATCACCGGCTGATCGTGGTTCTCGATCAGCAGGCCGATTTGCTGGATCAGGTAGTTCCGAAACAGATCGGGCCGGGTGATCGTCGCGGCGAAGGTGCCGGGAGAGGAGACATGGCCAAAGGATAGGCGCGTATCGACGTGGGCGTAAGACGAGGTGCGAAACCGCAGTTCGGGATAAAAGGCACGCACGCGGGCATCGGGGGCCGAAGTCTCCATCGCCTTGGCAAAGGCATCATGCAGGAAGGTCGTGGCCTGCTGATAAAGTTCGGTCAGGCGGTCCACGGCAGCGGTCGCATCGCGGAAGCTTTCCGGGTTCGGGGTGTCCGGGGTCAGGATCGTTGTCATGTTTGCGGCTCTAACAATGGGATGATTTCAAATTTCTGCACATCGACCAGCCCAAGGTCCGAGACCCGCAACTCCGGGATCACCACGAGGGCCAAGAGCGAATGCTGCATATAGGCGTTGTTCAGCTTACAGCCACAGTCGATCATCGCCTGCACAAGGGCTTCGGCATCGGCGGCGACTTCAGCGGCGGGGCGGTCAGACATCAACCCGGCGATGGGCAGGGCGACAAGCGCCAGTTCCTCGCCCTCGCGGAAGATCGTGATGCCCCCGCCGACTTCGCGCAGCCGGTTGGCGGCCAGCGCCATCTGCTCGGCATCGGTGCCCACGACGATCATGTGGTGGCTGTCATGCGCCACGGTCGAGGCCATGGCCATGCGCCCCTCATAGCCGAATCCCGAGACGAAAGCGTTGGTCACCGTCCCGGTGGCGCGGTGGCGTTCGACCAGTGCGATCTGGCAGACCTCGCCAGTGCCCTGCACGCGGCCTTCGGTCACGGGCAGTTCAAACTTCAGCGCGCGTGTGGGCGCTTGGTTTTCGACCACGCCGATGACATTGGCGGTGACGGCGTTCGCGCCTTCGGGTGCGGCGATGTCGAAGTCATCGGCGCTCAGGTTTCGCGCCATGTTTACGGTCTGGCGAGCATTGTTAGGCCAGTCGAAATGCGGGCAATCGACAAGGCATTTGCCATCTTCCGCGACCACCTCGCCACGCGCGATCACCGCCTCTACCGGGAAGCTCGCAAGGTCCGATGTCAGGATCACATCAGCTCGGCGGCCGGGTGTGAGTGAGCCGATCTCACGCTCCAACCCGAAATGCGTCGCGGTGTTGATCGTCGCCATTTGCAAGGCAATTAACGGATCGCAGCCGCAGTCGATGGCATGACGCACCACCCGGTTCATATGCCCTTCGTTGGTGATGGTACCCGAGTGGCTGTCATCGGTGCACAGGATCATGTTGCGCGGATCGAGCCCTTTTTCGGTGATCGCGGTGATCTGCGTCTTCACGTCATACCACGCCGAACCGAGCCGGATCATCGACCGCATGCCCTGCCGCATCCGCGCCACGGCGTCGGCTTCGCAGGTGCCCTCATGGTCATCCGCCGGACCGCCCGCCACATAGGCGGCAAAGGCGGGGCCGAGGTCGGGAGAAGCGTAATGCCCGCCCACGGTTTTGCCCGCCCGCTGGGTCGCTGTAATCTCGGCCAGCATCTGCGGGTCGGCGTTGCTGACACCGGGGAAGTTCATCATCTCGCCCAATCCCACGATGCCGGGCCATGCCATTGCTTCGGTCACGTCTTCGGCGGTGATCTCAAAACCCGTGGTCTCCAGCCCCGGGGCCGAAGGCGCGCAGGAGGGCATTTGCGTGAAGATGTTCATCGGCTGCATCAGCGCTTCGTCATGCATCATGCGCACGCCGTTCAGCCCCAGCACATTGGCGATCTCATGCGGGTCGGTGAAGGCCGAAGTCGTGCCATGTGGGATCACCGCGCGGGCGAACTCCGCCGGGGTGAGCATGGTCGATTCAATATGCATATGCCCGTCGCAAAGACCGGGGACCATATAGCGGCCATTGGCCTCGATAATGCGGGTATCATCGCCGCGGCAGTGGCTGGCATCCGGCCCGACAAAGGCGATGCGCCCGGCGGCAATGGCGATGTCGTGATCGGGCAGGCATTCGCGGGTGTGCACATTCACCCAGATGCCACCGGTGATGATCGTATCGGCTGCGCGCCGCCCGGCTGCGACCTCGACCAATTGTGCGGCCACATCGGGCCAAGTGGGGAACGTTTTATCTGTCATGTCCAAAGGTGCCATAGGGCCGGGGGAGGTTCAAGCGGGCCCGCGATATGAAAGGGCGCGGGATGTTGCCAGAACCCGCCGCTTGCGGCTAACTGGGGCCCAAGGCATTTACGGAACCATCTGATGAAATTTCTCTTTGTGCACCAGAACATGCCCGGCCAATACCGGGAGTTGGTGCAATGGCTGGCGCAGGCGGGCGGGCATCGGATTTATTTTCTGACCCAGCGTCAGAACGCCCCAAATCTGCCCGGCGTCGAAACCCGGGTCTACCGCCCCCATCATCGGCCCGACGACAAAGCCTATGGGCTCTCGCGCGTTTGGGAAGAAGCCTCGGGCAATGGTTTCGGGGCCGTCAGCGCGGCCCGGCAGATCGAAACGCAAGAGGGCTTTCGCCCCGACATCATCATCGGCCACGTCGGTTGGGGGGAGTTAAGCTTTTTCAAAGAGCTTTGGCCCGATGTGCCGATCATCGGCTATTTCGAGTATTACTATAACATGACCGGTGGGATGGTGGGCTTTGATCCAGCCGAGAAAATCTCGGCCCATGCGCCCTATCTTAACCATGCGCGCAATATCGTGCCGCTGGCCAATATCGAAACCGTCGATCTGGGCCACTGTCCGACCCATTGGCAACGCGACCGTTTCCCCGAAAGCTTTCACCGCAAGCTTTATGTCTGCCATGATGGCATCCGCACCGATCAGCTATTGCCCGACCCGGATGTCAGCCTGCGGTTGGGGCGTCTGGCCGAGCCCGTGACGCGCAAGGATGAGATCATTACCTATGTCGCGCGCAATCTGGAAAAGACGCGGGGCTTTCACACGATGATGCGCGCTCTGCCGCGTATCTTGGCCGAGCGGCCCTCTGCGCGGGTGGTGATCGTCGGCGGCAATGAGGTCAGCTACGGCAAGCAGAGCGATCATCCCGGGGGTCTGCGCGGAGAGATGGCGGCGGAGTTGCAGGATAGGGTCGATTGGGGCCGCGTGCATTTCGTGGGCAAAGTGCCATACCCCGACTTCAAGAAGCTGGTGCAGGTTAGCCGCTGTCACATCTATCTAACGATGCCCTTCGTGCTGTCCTGGTCCCTGCTCGAAGCCATGTCGATGCAGGCGACGATCGTGGCCTCTGATGTGGCCCCGGTGCGCGAGGCGGTGAGCCATGGCAAGACCGGCCTGCTGGTGGATTTCTTCGACCCCGATGCGCTGGCGGCGCAGGTGGTGGAGGTGCTTGCCAATCCGCAGGGCCACGCACATCTCGGCCCGGCGGCGCGGGCGCATGTGATTGAGAATTACGATTTCCTTACCCGCTGCCTGCCCGAACACCTCGCGCGGATCAACGCATTGGTGCCCGACAGCAAACGGATCAGCTAGCGGGGATCAGTTGCCAAGGTTTCCAGCGGTGTTCACCAGCCCAAAGACCGATCCGACAAGGCCCAGAATGGTGCGCGTGTCCGACAGTGGGCTTTCGGTCGCAAGCACCAGATCGCCAGATTGAATGTGGAAATTCCGCGCCGAAAAGAGCCCGTCAGATGTGGTCAAATCCAGTGTGAACACCACCCGCGTGCGACGCGGGCCGCGCACCCCGGTGCTGACCGCGCTGGCGGGGTATTCGCGCAGGATCAAAATGCCCTCGGGGTCGGCGCGGGATTCGTTTACCCCCCCGATGATCGCCAGCGCATCCAGCGCAGAGACCTCATCGCGGTTGAAGGGGAACTGTGCCTCTCTTCCGGCGGCACCCAGCGACAGGAAGTAACGGCGGTCATCCTCAATGATCAGTTTGTCGCCTCCGATCAGCCGGGTATCAAGGCTGGGGTTTTCGTAAAGCCGGTCGATCGACGTGGTATAGATGTTTGGGCCGCGCAGCAGTTTGACCTGCGGGTTTTCGATGCCGCTTTGCACCCCGCCACCAGCCGAAATCGCCGCCAGCACGGTAAAGTTATTGTCGGGCATCAGGATGTTGCCGGGGCTGCTCACGCCGCTCACCAGATCGACGGAGTTGCTGCGCCCTTCGGTCATGGCCAGTTGCACCTGTGCCGAAGGCACGATCGTCTCAAGCCGACGCTGAAGCAATTGCCGCGCTGAATCCGGGGTCCGGCCCGAGACCTGAACCTTGCCGATATAGGGCATGAAAATCGTCCCGCTCTCCGAAACGCGAATGCCGGACAGGGTGGCAACCTGTTGGCTTGGTGACGTCAGAAGCGAGTTGTCGCTGCTGTCCCAAACCAGAATGTCCAACCGATCACCGGGGCGGATCACTTGGGCGTTCGACCCTCGGCTGGCACCGATCCAACCATGGCGTCTTTCGCCGGTGCGGGGCCACTGAGCAACACTGGGCAGAAAGGCACGGGTGACGGGATAAACGGCGATATCGGCATCCGGCGCGGCCGCTTCCTCAGTGACCTCTTTTTGGATGGCTGCACCACGTGGAAGGTTGCTGCACGCCGCCAGCGAGAAGGTCATCAAGGCCAGGAGGAACAGTTTGCTCAGGTGCTTCATGAGATGCGCAGTCGCTTTCTGGTGTTTCACCGGTAAACCGGGGTACTTGTGCCTGTATGCAGTGTTAATTGGCGGCTTGCAAAGGATGTTGTAAACCCGGCCCCCATCCGAAATTCTAGTCCCTCAGGATAGAGGCTGAACCTATGGCGTCAATGACTACAAAAGACAGCGCGGTTTCAAGCGGCCCGGCGGATTTTGACGGGGTTCTCTTGCTGGGCGCGACGGGGCGTTTGGGCAGCATGCTGCGCCGTCATTGGCCTGAACCGCAGGCTCTGCGCAGCCAGTCGCGGCAGCCTCGACCCGGATTTTACAATTTCGATCTGCCAGCAGCGGGAGAGGGGCCAAGCGATGCGGCGATTTCCGCCGCCCGTGGGGCGCGGGCGGTGATCTCTTTGGCCGGGGTGACCCCGGCCCGGGCGGGGGCCTGCGGCGCACCATTGGAGGATAACGTCACCCTCGCCCTCGCCGCGCTGAAACTGGCAGAGGCGGCGGCGGTCCCTCGGTTTTTTGTCGCCTCTTCGGCAGCGGTCTATGGCGCGCAAGACGGTCCCCTGCGAGAGGATATGCCCTGCGCTCCGCTTTCGGAGTACGGCAGGCAGAAGCTGGCGATGGAGCAGGCGGTGCGAGAAGCGCAAGGCAAGACCGCCATCACCGCGCTGCGGATCGGCAATGTGGCCGGCGCGGACGCGATCCTTGGCGGCTGGCAACCGAAAATGCAGATTGATCGCTTCCCCGATGGCGCCACGCCAAGCCGCAGCTATATCGGGCCGGTGACCTTGGCGCGGGTGCTCTGCACGCTCTGCCATGTGGACGACCTGCCGCCCGTTTTGAATATCGCGGCCCCCGGCGCGGTGCAAATGGGGGCGCTGCTCGATGCGGCGGGGCTGGCGTGGCAGCCCAAACCGGCCCCGGCCACCGCCATTCCTGAGGTGCGGCTGGATACGAATGCGCTTGAATGCCACGTCGATTTCACGCCAGAAACTCAAACGCCCGCCGGTTTGGTACGTGAATGGCAGCAGGATATGAACAAACGATGAAGACCCTTCAATGACGTGGCGCAAGCGCATCTTCGATCTGTTCTTCGCCAGCCTGCTTGTCATCATCTTGGGGCCGATCTTGCTGGGGTTGCTGGTCTGGTTGCTGCTGAAAGAGGGGCGGCCGCTTTTTCATGTGGCCGAGCGGATGAAAACGCCTGAGCAGAGTTTCAACCTTTGGAAACTGCGTACGATGACCGTGGCAGAGAAGGATCAGGGCGTATCTGGCGGCAACAAAGCCGCGCGGATCACCCCCACCGGCGCATGGCTCAGGGCGCGGCGCTTGGATGAGTTTCCCCAGCTTTGGAATATCCTGCGCGGCGATCTAAGCTTTGTCGGCCCCCGCCCGCCGCTGCGCGAATATGTGGAGCGTTTTCCCGAGGTCTATGCCGAGGTTCTGAAATCACGGCCCGGCGTGACCGGGTTGGCCACGATCCGGTTCCACAAACATGAAGAACGGCTGCTGTCGCGCTGCGAGACCCCGGAAGAGACCGACCGTGTCTATTGTCGTATCTGCGTCCCGCGCAAAGCCCAACTAGATCTGATTTATCAGCACCATCAAAGCACATGTTACGACTTCGATTTGGTGTTTCAAACTATTAGCAACCTTTTTAGACGCAGATGAAGGTGGCGGTGGCCCGCGGCGTGACCGGGGGCAAATAGTTAAGAATTGGTGTTTTTGACAAAATCGTGGCAATGTTTGCTGAAAATTTAAGCGAATCCAGATTCGATTGATGACACATTGAGCGCTATTTACTGTTTTTACGCTTGCTGGTGCTCAGAAAGAGCTCCATGGACGAAAGAGAGCTACTAATACGTTTCGGGCGCATCGCGGTCGCTAATATACACGTAGACAGGAGACGGCGCATGCTGAGCATCATCAAGTCGCTGACCAAACGGCAAAAGCGCGTGATCATGTTGGCGCTCGACTCCCTTTTAATCGTTGTCTCCACGATTGCCGCCTTGGCTGTGCGCGGGCTGCCTGAGCATCTTCTCGAAACACTCGCCAACTATGCCCCGGTATTACCTCTTACCCTGATTGTTGGTGTGCTCGTATCGATCCGCTTGGGTGTCTGTAGCACACAGTTAAACGCCTATGAGACCGCAGCGGTCGGTAGCACCGCTATTTTGGGGACCACCCTTGCGGGCGTATCCCTGCTGGGCGCGTCCCTTCTCGGGCTGGATTTCCCGCTGGGCGTGCATATCATGTTCGGGGCGATTTTTTTCTCTCTGGTGGTGCTGTCGCGGGTAATCTTGTTGCATATCGTGCTGCAAATCTACCGTACCGGCGACGCGCGCTGCCGTGTCCTGATTTATGGCGCGGGCACCACGGGGACACAGCTGGTCTCGGCGCTGCGCGGTCATGAAACGATTGAGCCTATTGCCTTTGTCGATGACAACATTGCGCTGCAAGGGCTCAACGTCTCAAAACTGCCGGTCTATTCCTCACGCGGCATCGCTGAACTTGTCGTCGAGAAACAGATCGACCGCGTGTTGCTGGCCGTGCCCTCGCTGAGCACCCCCAAGCAGGCGCAGATCGCCCGACGGTTGGAGAAGCTGGGTCTGGAGGTGCAGACCCTTCCGTCCTTCGCGCAACTGATCGGGGAAGAGGCTTTGGTCGACAAGCTTTCCCCCGTTTCTCCGCGTCGGTTCCTGAACCGCGATGAAATCACCCCTTTGATCAACGAAGGCGGAGAGAGCTATGCCGGTAAGGTGGTTTTCGTCTCAGGTGCGGGCGGCTCCATCGGGTCGGAGCTTTGCCGTCAGGTTCTGCTTTGTCGGCCCACCAAACTGGTGCTTTTCGAACTGAGCGAACTGGCCCTCTACAACGCCGACATGGAGATCCGGCAGTTGGCCGAGGGCAGCGACATCGAAATCGTCTCGGTCCTGGGTACGGTCACGGATACCCGGCAGCTGCGCAAAGTGCTGTCGCAGCACGGGGTCAATGTGATCCTTCATGCCGCCGCCTATAAACATGTCCCGCTGGTCGAGGCGAACCCGCTTTCGGGGCTGGTGAACAATGTTCTGGGCACACAGGCGCTGGCCGAGCAGGCCGCCCGCGCAGGCGTGGAGCGTTTCATTCTGGTATCGACCGACAAGGCCGTGCGCCCGACCAATATCATGGGCGGGTCCAAGCGGCTTGCCGAACTCGTCATTCAAGATATGGCGCGCAAATATGGCGGCGAGGGCGGTGTCATCTTTTCCATGGTCCGCTTTGGCAATGTGTTGGGGTCGTCCGGGTCTGTCGTGCCGCTGTTTCAAGAGCAGGTTAGCCGCGGCGGCCCGTTGACGGTGACGGATCGGGGCGTGGCGCGCTACTTTATGACGGTGGAAGAGGCCGTGCGTCTGGTCTTGCAGGCTGGATCGCTGGCCCAAGGGGGCGAGGTCTTTGTTCTGGACATGGGCAAGCCTGTGCCCATCTTGAAACTTGCACGCCAAGTAATTGAAACGGCTGGTTATACTGTCCGGGACGAAGACAACCCCGATGGCGATATCGAGATCGAGATCACCGGCCTGCGGCCCGGCGAGAAGATGACCGAGGAGTTGACGCTGAGCGGTTTGCTCATCAACACGGCGCATCCCAAGATCTATTCCGCGCGGGAAAACGGATTGAACGAACTGGAAATCGCCTCGGTCCTGCGGGACTTGCGCGAAGCACTTGTTGCCAATGACGAAGATTTGGCCCGTCAGGTTGTCTACCGCTGGGTCGAAGGCTTCGCCCCACCCGAGGCGCTGAGAAAATCCTCCTGACCGGACCGTCACATGTCGCGATATTGCCGCGGTCGCGGCGCGCGGCAAAACGGTGGCGGGACAGAGATTGATTTGCAGGGGCCGTCCGTGCCAAATCTAGCCAACAATATCGCAGGTAAGGGGCGCTTTGTGGATCGGCAGACGAAATTAGGAATGCGTAGGCTGAACCGTGGGCCGCTGGTGTCGATGCTCTTGGCGGGGGTGGCGCTGCCCGGTGTTGCACTGGCTGATCCGACTTCCGACATCTTTGATACCCCCGAGCGCCCTTCGCTCAACTTTTACGGCTCGCCGGGGCTGGTCGATATGCCAACCGCCCATGCACTGCCGGATGGGCAGCTTGCCATCGGGGTTTCTAACTTTGCAGGCATGACGCGCACCACCTTGACCTTTCAGGCGACACCGCGCCTGTCGGCCAGCTTTCGCTACGTTGGAATTCGGGATTGGACCGATGTCGTTCCCGGCAATTTCGATACCTATCGCGACCGAAGCTTTGACCTGCGCTATATGCTGAAAAAGGAAGACGCTTTCTGGCCTGCGATCACCGTAGGTTTGCAGGATTTCGCAGGCACTGGGATCTACGCGGGCGAATATGTCGTCGCGACCAAGACTTTCGACAACACGCTGCTGCCCGGCCGCGTCAAGGTGACCGGCGGTCTGGGCTGGGGGCGTCTGGGCAGCCACGGCAGCATCGGTGCGCCCTTTGGTGGCAACCGTGGCTCCTTTGTCGGGGGCAGCACGGGGGGCAAACCTTCGTTTGATCAATGGTTTCGCGGGTCGGCTGCGCCCTTCGCCGGGGTAGAGTGGGCGGTGAATGACCGTTGGACCCTCAAGGCGGAATACAGTTCCGACGCCTATGAGACCGAAGACGGCTCGCGCGAGATCTTTACCCGTAAATCGCAGTTCAACTTCGGTACTGAATACCAATATTCCGATGGGCTGCGGTTGGGGGCCTATTATCTCTATGGGTCCGAGATCGGGGTGAACCTGCAATACCAGTTGAACCCCCGCAAGCCGCTGACGCCGGTCAAGATTACCCCGGTCGCGCCGCTCAAGGTGCGCCCCAGCCGCGCGACCTCTCCGGCGGCTTGGGATACGCAATGGGCCGCCAGCACCAACCAGCAGCGCAGCCTGCGCGATCAGGTGAAAGAGGTGCTGGATGCCAGCGGTCTTTCCCTCGTGGCGCTGACGCTTGATTCCGCCAAGGCCGAGTTGCGGTTGCGCAATGACCGGTATCAGGCCCCGGCGGTTGCTGTGGGGCGTGGTGCGCGCGCGCTGGCTTGGGTGCTGCCCGCCTCGGTTGAGACCTTCCGCGTCGTCTTGGTCGAAGAGGGTTTGGCGCAATCCGCCGTGACCCTGCGCCGCTCTGACCTTGAGGCTTTGGAGTTTGACCCGCAGGCCGCCGACGCGCTGCTGGCGGTGGCGGGCATCGGTGAGGCCACCCCCCGGCCGCCCGGCGCGATGGAAAATGACGACCTCTACCCGGATTTCGCCTGGTCCATCGGCCCCTATCTGTCGCCCAGCTATTTCGACCCGGAAGAGCCGGTTCGCCTGGATGGCGGCGTGGAGGTCACGGCCAGCTATCGCCCCGCGCCGGGCTGGACCGTCGCAGGCGGTCTGAAGCACCGTCTTTTTGGCTCTGTGGGCGATAAGACGACGCCGAGCAATTCAAGGCTTCCCACCGTCCGCACCGAGGGGCCGCGCTATGCCCGCGAAGGCGAGACGATCATCGACAATGCCTATGTGAGCAAGCAATGGAAGGCCGGCAATGACCTCTATGCGCGGGTCACGGCAGGCTATCTTGAGCGGATGTTCGGGGGTGTTTCGGCCGAATTGCTGTGGAAACCCGTCAACAGCAATCTCGCACTCGGGGTTGAGGCGAATTACGTGAAGCAGCGCGATTATGATGGTGCTTTGGGCTTTCTCGATTACAGCGTGGCGACGGGCCATGTCTCGGCCTATTACGCCTTTGGCGGCGGCTATCATGGTCAATTGGACGTGGGCCGCTATTTGGCCGGTGATGTCGGTGCGACCGTGACCCTGACGCGCGAATTTACCAACGGCTGGAAGGTCGGCGGCTTTTTCACCATCACGGATGTCTCGGCCGAAGAGTTTGGCGAGGGGTCTTTTGACAAGGGCATCAACCTGACGATCCCCATCGGTTGGTTCTTGGGCGAGCCGGACAAACGCAGCGTGTCTACCACGATCCGACCGATCCAGCGGGATGGCGGGGCGCGGCTTCAGGTGCCGGGCCGGCTTTATGAACAGGTGCGCAGTGGCCATCGCAATTCACTGGAAGATCAATGGTCGAGGGTCTGGGAATGAAGCATTTTGCAACCGGTCTTTTGTTGATCGCCAGCCTTACCTTGAGCGCCTGTGCGGGCGGAGGGCGCGAAGAGGAGCGCAGCCCACTGCTCAGCGCGGGCAGCACGTTGTTTAGCATTCTCAAAGACCGCACCGGACCCGAGGCGCCAGCCAAGGGGCGGGTAACAGTGACGCGCACGCTGCTGGATCAGACGCCCGGCGCGGTCATGCAGGTCGTTCCGGAAAACACCGGGCTGCAGGACTTTCTGAAACGTGTCGCTCGGCGGTCTGATGGCACGCCGGGGATGGTAGAGGTCTGGCAATCCACGGATCAGGTTCAGATCGTCCTGCGCGAAGGCGTGCTGGTCGGCACCAAGGGGCTTGGTGGCGATATGCGCTCGGCCCAAGCGCAAACAGTGATCGCGGCGCTGGACGGGCAGGGCGGCGGCGGCGAAAGGTTAATCACGCTGGCGCGGCTGGATGGCACGGCACAGACGGTGCCCTTTGCCTGCGACGTGACCCATCTGGGTCCAGAAACGATCCAGATCGTGGACCGTCGCCTGTCCGTGCGTCATTTCCGTGAGGATTGTATTTATGGCGCAACGACCTTCAGCAATGACTATTGGGCCGAGGTCGGTACCGGCAAACTCCGCCGTTCGCGGCAATGGGCCGGGCCGCAATTCGGCTATATGGCGATCGACCTTCTGAAAGATTAAAATCCCTGCTTGGCGCTTGTGATCGCAGCCCGCGCGGGCCAATTTGGCGAGATGGATAAAACGCTTCTTTCCCTTGGGCATGGCTATAGCGCGCGCGCATTGGCCGCCCGGTTGATCCCGCAGGGCTGGCGCATCATCGGCACCACGCGCAGCCCCGAAAAGCTTAAAGAGATTGCCGCGACGGGGGTGGACCCGATGCTCTGGCCCGGCGACGATCTGAGCGCGCTTTTGCAAGAGGTGCCGAACTTGCTGGTCTCTGCCGGGCCGGGGCCGGAGGGCGATCCGGTTCTGCTGGAGTTGCAGGATCAGATCACCGCCGCCGCCCCGCATCTGCGGTGGGTGGGCTATCTGTCGACCACTGGCGTCTACGGCGACCACGGTGGCGATTGGGTGGACGAGACCACGCCGCTTGCCCCCTCCACCCGACGCGGCGCGGCGCGGGTGCAGGCCGAGGCGGCATGGGGCGCGATCCCCGACCTGCCGCTGCATATCTTTCGGCTGGCGGGCATCTACGGCCCCGGACGCGGGCCATTTGCCAAGGTGCGCAAGGGCACGGCGCGGCGCATCATCAAGCAGGGCCAAGTCTTTTCGCGGATCCATGTGGAGGATATCGCCCAAGCGCTGGAATTGTCTTTGGCAAAACCGCAGCCGGGGGCGATCTACAACCTGTGCGACGACGACCCCGCTCCGCCCCAAGATGTAATCGGCCATGCCGCCGCCCTTTTGGGTCTGCCCTTACCCCCGGCGGTGAACTTCGACGAGGCCGAGATGACCCCCATGGCCCGCAGCTTTTATGCGGAGAGCAAGAAGGTCCGGAACGATCACGCCAAGGCGGCGTTGGGCTGGCAACCGATCTACCCTGATTATCGCTCGGGTCTGGCCGCGCTGCTGGGGGCGGATGACTGAACCCGTGGCATCGCCCGAGGCACCGAATGCGTCAAGACGAACACACGTTGGCCTATCTGCTCGACAGTATGGAGCGCGCGGCAGAGAAGGAGACGGTGTCGATCAACGATGTGCTGCATGAGATCGGCGACCGTTCCATCACACCGCTGATCCTGATTGTCGCCTTGCTGCTGGTCTCGCCCCTGTCGGGAATCCCCGGCGTCTCGACCCTAGCGGCGGTGACGATCATCCTTTTGGCGGTGCAAGCCGTTACCGGGCGGCGCAGGCTTTGGATGCCGCAGTTTCTGTTGCGGCGCGAAGTGGCGGGCCATCGGTTAAGCGGCTGCGTGCGCTTTTTGCGCCGTCCCTGCGCCTTTGTCGACGGGCGCTGCAAGCCGCGTCTTCAGTTCCTCACCACCGGTCCGATGCGTTTCATCACGCTTGTCGTGGTCACGATCATCCCGCTCGGCTGGCCCTTTATGGAGGTCTTGCCGATGATGTCGTCGCTCGGCGCTGGCACTGTGGCGCTGCTGGTTTTCGGCCTTTTCACCCGCGACGGGCTCTACGTGCTTTTGGGCTATCTCTGCGTGGCGATCACGCTGGTCGCGGGCGGTCTGCTGGTGCTGACCGCTACCAGTTAGGCGCGCTGCGCGCCTAAATCAGCGACGCCGAGCACGTCGAGCACCTTGGCAGTGATCTGTTCAGCGTTCATCCCCGCCACGGCGTACATATCCGCCGGGCTGGCCTGATCGATGAAGGTATCGGGCAGCACCATGGAGCGGAACTTAAGCCCCTTATCAAAGACCGCCTCATCGGCAAGCAGTTGCGCCACATGGCTGCCAAAGCCGCCTACGGCACCCTCTTCGATGGTGATGAGCGCTTCGTGCTCGGCGGCCAGTTTCAGGATCATATCGCGGTCCAGCGGCTTGGCAAAACGCGCATCGGCGATGGTGGGGGTGATGCCCTTGGCGCTAAGCTGCTCTGCGGCTTTCTCGACTTCTTCGAGCCGCGTGCCAAAGGACAAGAGCGCGACCTTGCTGCCTTCCCGGATCATCCGGCCCTTGCCGATTTCCAGTGGCGTGCCGCGCTCTGGCATCTCGACCCCGCGCCCCTCGCCGCGCGGATAGCGGAAGGCGATAGGGCCTTCGTCATGGGCGGCGGCGGTGGCGACCATATGGCGCAACTCGGCCTCGTCTGCGGCGGCCATCACCACGAAACCCGGCAGGTTGGCAAGGAAGGCCACATCAAATGCGCCTGCGTGGGTCGGCCCATCGGCCCCCACCAATCCGGCGCGGTCGATCGCGAAACGCACGGGCAGGCGCTGGATTGCGACATCATGCACGACTTGGTCGTAACCGCGTTGCAGGAAGGTGGAATACATCGCGCAGAAGGGTTTCATCCCCGCCGCCGCCAGCCCCGCGCAAAAGGTCACGCCGTGCTGTTCGGCGATGCCCACGTCGAAACAGCGGCTGGGGTAGCGTTCGGCAAAAAGATCCAGCCCTGTGCCATCGGGCATCGCTGCGGTCACGGCGCAGATCTTGTCGTCCTCGGCGGCCTCGGCCAGCAGGCTGTCGGCGAAAACGCGGGTATAGCTGGGTGCATTGGAGGGGGCTTTCTTTTGCTCGCCCGTAACCACGTTGAACTTGGCCGTGGCATGGCCGCGATCCCGCGCGGCTTCGGCAGGGCCATAGCCCTTGCCCTTTTGCGTCTGGATATGGATCAGGATCGGCCCCGTCGCGCGTTGATGAACGGTGCGCAGCACGGGCAGCAACTGGTCCATGTCGTGCCCGTTGATCGGGCCGAGGTAGGAAAAGCCGAGGTTCTCGAACAGGGTGCCGCCGACGGCCATGCCCTTGAGCATATCCTTGGCGCGTTTGGCGCCTTCGCGGAACGGTTCGGGCAGCAGGCTCACCGCGCCTTTGGCGGCGGCTTTGAAGTCCTGAAACGGCGCTTCGGCATAGAGGCGGCTGAGGTAGCTCGACATCGCGCCGACGGGCGGGGCGATAGACATCTCGTTGTCGTTGAGGATGACGATCAACCGTTTTTTCAGGTCGCCCGCGTTGTTGAGCGCCTCATAGGCCATGCCCGCGCTCATCGCGCCATCGCCGATCACGGCAATCGCGTCGCCCAATCCTTCGGGGATCACGCCACCCAGATCGCGGCCCACGGCAAAGCCGAGCGCGGCCGAGATGGAGGTCGAGCTATGCGCCGCGCCAAAGGGGTCGTAGGGGGATTCGCTGCGTTTGGTGAAGCCCGACAGCCCGTCCTTCATCCGCAGGCTGCGAATACGGTCGCGGCGTTCAGTGAGGATTTTATGCGGGTAGCACTGGTGGCTGACATCCCAGATGATCTTGTCGCGCGGGGTGTCAAAGACCGCATGCAGCGCCACGGTCAGCTCTACCACGCCAAGCCCGGCGCCCAAGTGTCCGCCGGTTTCCGACACGGCCGAGATCGTCTCGGCCCGCAGTTCACGCGCGACTTGGGTCAGTTCGGCATCGGACAGGCGTTTCAGGTCCGCAGGGCGGGTGACCTGATCAAGCAGGGGGGTGGCGGGTTTGTCACTCATCGGGGCCTCTCTGGTGCCGCATTGGCGCATGTGCCGCCCGGCTAGCTGTCGCGGGCAATAACGAAGGCGGCAGCGGCTCGCAAGCTCTGCGCCTCTGGTCCATATTCAGATAGGGCGTCGCAGGCCATGTCCACCAATTCGGCGGCGCGGGTCTTGGCCCCGGCCAGCCCAAGGTGGGATACGAAAGTGGCCTTTCCCGCCGCGTCATCCTTGCCGACGGCCTTGCCAACCGTTTCGGCGTCGCCTTCGACATCGAGAATGTCATCCGCGATCTGAAAGGCGAGGCCGAGGTGTTTGGCATAAGTTCCAAGGGCGGTGGCATCGGCACCGGCCATGCGCGGCCCGGCCATGGCGGACCATTCGATCAAGGCGCCGGTCTTGCCTGCCTGAAGGGCCGTGATCTCGGCCAGCGACAGCGGCGCGGGGGCGGTTTCGGCGGCGATGTCCAGCGCTTGCCCGCCGACCATGCCGCCGACGCCTGCCGCTTGGGCGAGGCTCGTCATCAGAATCAGACGCGCCTCCGCCGGGCAGGCGAGTTGCCCGAGCAGTTCAAAGGCCAGCGTTTGCAGCGCGTCACCGGCCAGAACGGCGGTCGCCTCATCCCATTTGCGGTGCACCGTGGGTTGGCCCCGGCGCAGATCGTCGTCATCCATACAGGGCAGATCGTCATGCACCAGCGAATAGGCATGCAGCGCCTCAATGGCCGCAGCGGCTGGGGCGGCCATGCCGGGGGCGATGCCATGCAGCCGAGCGGATTCGATCACCAGAAAGCCACGCAGCCCTTTGCCGCCCGCGCAGGCATAGCGCATTGCATCGGCCACCGGGCCCTGGCGCTCGGCCAAGGCCGCTTCGATCTGCGCCTGTGCCAGATCGCGGGCATGGGCGAGCGCCTCTGCCAAGGGAAGGGGGGTGGGCTGGAAGGTCATGCAGGCGGTCAAAGCCCTTCGACGGGTTTCAGCCCATTGGGGTTGCCATCGCCATCAAGGGTGATCGCGGCGACCTTTTCTTCGGCCTCTTTCAGCTTGGTCTCGCAGCGCGCCTTAAGCTTCGCCCCGCGTTCGTAAAGCGCGATGCTTTCGTCCAGCGCGACATTGCCGTTTTCAAGCTGGCCCAACACTTTTTCAAGCTCGGCCATGGCGGTCTCAAAGTTCATCTCTTCTACGGGTGTGTCAGACATTGCGCGCCTCGTTGGTCGGAATTTCGCGCGACAATAGTGCTTCGCGTCGGGCATTGCCAGCGGGCTGGCCTTATGAATTTTACCTATGTGTTTCGCCGCAGGGCCGGGTCAGTCCGGGGCCAGCATATAGCCCGCGCCGCGCACGGTTTGCAGGTATTGCGGCTGTTTCGGATCGCTTTCAATCTTGCGGCGCAGGCGGGTGATTTGAACGTCCACCGCGCGTTCCTGCGCTTGACCCCGGTCGCGGCCCAATTCTTCGACCAGTTTAGACCGGCTGAGCGCGACACCGGGCTGCGCGGCGAAAATCTTCATCAGTTGCACTTCGGTCGCGGTGAGACGTACCAGATCGTCGCCCTGCCACATCTCACCCCGCTCCATGTCATAGCGGATCACGCCGAGTGACAGCACTTTTGGCGCGGCATCGGCGGCAGAGGTATCGGGCATACGGCGCAGGATCGCATTGATGCGCAGCAGCAGTTCTTTCGGCTCAAAGGGTTTGGGCAGGTAATCATCCGCCCCGGCCTCCAACCCTTCGATGCGGTTGTCGGTCTCGCCCTTGGCGGTCAGCAGCAAGATCGGCGTTTGCAGGGTTTCGCGCAGGGATCGGGTCAGCGCCATGCCGTCTTCGCCGGGCATCATCACGTCGAGCACGATCAGATCAAACTCTAGCCCCGCCAGCACCCGGCGCGCATGGGCCGCATCGCGGGCCGTGCTGACCAGAAAGCCGTTCCGCATCAGGAATTTCTTTAGCAGGCTGCGGATGCGCTCATCGTCGTCGACAACCAGCAGGTGCGCGTCAAGCTCGTTCATGGAGCGCTTTCGCGGAGCCGGTCAAAGCTCTGGCGCATTTCGGGATCCATCATGGCCTCCAATACCGTTCTGAAACCGGCCACGGCGTCGGGCCCGGCGGTGCGAAAGGCCAGCCGCATGCGCGCGCGCTGAGCATCCGATAGCTCTTGTTCCAGCTTGCGACCATCGTCGGTCAAGAACAGATGCCGCTCGCGCTTGTCATTGCGGCCAACCTTGCTTTGCACCAGACCATCGGCGATCAACGTGCGCAAGACACGGTTGAGCGATTGTTTCGTGACCCCGAGGATGTTGAGCAAGTTGTTCACGGTCGTGCCGGGGGCGCGGTTGATAAAGTGGATGGCGCGGTGATGTGCGCGGCCATAGGCCATATCGGCCAGAATCCTGTCGGGATCGGCAGTGAAGCCGCGATAGGCAAAGAACATCGCCTCAATCCCCTGCCGCAGTTGTTCGTCGGTCAAAAACAGCAGGCTGTCGCCGCTGCTTGGGGCCATCATGCGCCCGTCAGCCATAGTATCTCTCATTCTCTCTCGGGCCTATTGGGGGTCAGTTTACGTCAGCGTTGTTGACATTCCAATAGTGAAAGGCTATCGAATCTCGTGTTTTGCGCAATTAAATGTCTGCTTCTGCCGATTTTTGCGCAATTTTTGAAAAGATAGCGCGTCATTTGGGAGGTAAACACCATGGCAGGCGGATATGACAACCGAGATGGGTACATCTGGATGGATGGCAAAATGGTGGACTGGCGCGAGGCCAATGTCCACATCCTGACCCATGCGATGCACTATGCGTCTTCGGTGTTCGAGGGCGAGCGCGCCTATAATGGCAAGATCTTCAAAAGCCGTGAACATTCTGAGCGGTTGAAGCGTTCGGCTGAAATGATCGACTTTAAAATCCCCTACACCATTGATGAGATCGAAGCCGCCAAGGCCGAAGTCCTCGCCGCCTCTGGCCTGCAAGACGCCTATGTGCGCGCGGTCGCATGGCGCGGTGTGGGCGAAGACATGGGTGTCGCCTCGGCCCGCAACCCGGTGCGCTTGGCCATCGCGGCATGGGAATGGGGTGCCTATTACGGTGACGCCAAGATGAAGGGCGCCAAGCTCGACATCTCCAAATGGAAGCGCCCCTCGCCTGAGACGATCCCGAGCCACGCCAAGGCGGCAGGTCTCTATATGATCTGCACCATGTCCAAACACGCCGCCGAAGCGAAGGGCTGTTCGGACGCGATGATGTACGACTACCGCGGCTATGTGGCCGAGGCGACGGGCGCGAATATCTTCTTCGTCAAGGATGGCGAAGTGCACACGCCGACGCCTGATTGCTTCCTCAATGGGATCACCCGTCAGACGGTCATTGGCATGCTGAAGGACAAGGGGATTACCGTCCACGAGCGCCACATCATGCCCGAGGAGCTGGAAGGGTTCGAGCAGTGCTGGCTGACCGGCACCGCCGCCGAAGTGACCCCGGTGGGGCAAATCGGCGACTGGAAGTTTGAGGTCGGCGCGCTGACCCGTGAGATTGCCTTGGACTATGAAAAGCTGGTGCGCGGCTAAACGCTGCCGCCGAACTTTGCCAAAGTTACCCCGCCGTCCTGCAAACCCTTGCGGACGGCGGTTGCGATTTGAACGGCCTCTGCCGTGTCGCCATGCAGGCAGATCGTGTCGATCCGCGTGGGGATGTGTTTGCCGCTTTCGGTGATGATTGCGCCCGCTTTGACCATGTCGACCATCCGCGCCGCGGCGGTGTTGGCGTCATGGATCACGGCACCCGGCTTACTGCGGTCGACCAGCGTGGCGTCATCGTTGTAGGCGCGGTCGGCAAAGATTTCTCCGGCCCAGTTGCAGCCTAGTGATTTCACCGCCCGTTCCTGCGCTGTGGCGGCGAGGACCATGACGATGAGATCGGGCGCCACGCTCAGCGCCGCCTCATAGAGATCGCGGGCCAGTTCCTCATCCTCAGACGCCATATTCGCCAGCGCGCCGTGGAGCTTCAGATGCCGCACCTCCGCGCCGACGCTGCGGGCCATGCCGACACTTGCCGCGACCTGATAGCGGATTTGGTTTTGCAGCGTGCCGCGCGGCACCGCCATGCGGTTGCGCCCGAAGCCCGCCAGATCCATGAACCCCGGATGCGCGCCGATGCCGACGCCGTTTTCATGTGCCATGCGCATCGTCGCCGCCATCACATCCGCGTCACCCGCATGACCGCCGCAGGCGATGTTGGCCGAGGTCACGACCTTCAACAGTGCCGCGTCGTCGCCCATCGTCCATGGGCCAAAGCTTTCGCCCATATCGGCGTTCAGATCGACGGTGGTCATGTCTTGTCCTTCTCGAATGGGTCGGCGGTGGCCGAGACCACGCCGGAGATCAGTTGATAGCCCAAGAGGTCACGGATCCGCGCGGGATCGCGCAAGAGCGGTTGGCGGCGCTTGGGTAGGGTAGCGAGGTCGGCGCGGTGGCGCGTCTCGGCGGCCAGCGCTTCGTCGAGGTCGACGAACTCGAATTGCAGCGCAGCACCCGGCTGGGCCTGCGCGACGATCGGCAGGTCGCAGGGGATCACCGTGCCGATGCGGGGGTAGCCGCCGGTGGTCTGACATTCACACATCAGCACGAAGGGCGCACCGTCGCCGGTGATCTGGATGTCGCCGGGGGTGATGACTTCGGACACGATCGTCAACTGCCCGCCGGTCGCGAAACCTTCGCCGTCATGATCCATCCGCGCGCCCATGCGGTTGGCGCGGGCATCGCGGCGGAAGGTGGTTTCGGTGAACCGCTGGCGGGTTGCTTCGTCGAAGGCGTCGGTCTGCATGGAGGCGACGATGCGTACACGCTCCGCGCCAAAGCGGTTGTCGCGGGGCAGGGTGAGGTTCGTCTCACCGCCCTTGTCCGCCCCCAGCGGCAGGGTCTCACCACTTTGCAGCAGCGCGCCAATGCCAGCGGCCAAATGGCTGGAGCGGGACTCCATCACCGGCTCAACATCAAAGCCGCCGCCCACATGAAGGTAGCCATAAGCCCCATCCCGCGCGCCGCCGATGGTCAGTTTGGCCCCGGCAGGCAGCAGGTGGCTGGCGTTCCACGCAATCGGCTCGCCGTCGATGCTGACCTGCATCTGCGCGCCGGTGAGGGCGATGCGGATGTCTTGCTCGGCTTCAAAGCTGCCGCCGCTGCCCGCCATTTCCAACGCGGCACAGTTTGGGTCTTGCCCCAACAGGGCGGCCCCTTCGTGCAGGGCGGTCGGATCCGCCGCGCCGCCATGGGTCAGGCCAAGGGCGCGGTAGCCGGGGCGGCCAAGGTCTTGAACCGTCATCGCCGGGCCAGCTTGGAGGATGGTCAGCGTGCCGCTCATGTCAGCGCCTCCCGCACGGCACCGCCCGTGGGGTCATCGGCGATGCGGTCGAACTCTTGCCGGGTGATGGATGGGAAGATCAACTCATCGCCCGGCGACAGCGGAAAGGGCATATCGCTGCCCGGGCGGAAGGTGCGAAAAGCCGTCTGGCCGATATGCCGCCAACCGGTGGGGGAGGCATTGGTGAAGATGATCAACTGCCGAATTGCCACGACCAGCGCGCCGGGGGGTACGGATTTCGTCAGCCCCTGCTGGCGCGGGATGTCCCAATGGGGCGCCAATTCACCCATGTAGGGCTGACCAGGCGCGAAGCCGATGGTCAGCACCCGCACCCGCGCCTGCGACAGTTCCGCAATGGCCGCGTCGGGGTCGAGGCCCGCGGCCTCGGCGGCTTCCTCCAACTGCGGGGCGAGGTCGGTGCCATAGACGGTCGGCACATGCCACAGGCTGCGCCCGGCGGGGAGGGCTTCGGCGAACCAGTCGCGGGTTTCGAGCAGTCCCTGCAGGCGGTCGGTCATCGTGGTGATTGCTGCTTGGGAGACCTCGAATTGCACGAAGGTCGACACCAGCGAGGTGCTCCTCTCGCGCACCTCGGGCCAGTCCTGTTCCTCTACCGCCGCGCGAAAGGCGAGGGCGGCGCGGTTGGCGGGTTCGGACATCTTCTCGGCAAAGGTGACCAATAGGCCAGAGAGGCCGACACTGCGGATGCGGGGCCGGTCAGTCATTGGAGAGCATCCTTTCGTAAAGGCGCGGCAGCAGCACCGGGGTCAGATACATCGGCAGTTGCCAACAGCCGATAACGATCATCAAGGGCGCCAGAACCTCGGGCGGGAGTGCGACGAGGAAGAGCGCGATATTGCGGTTGCCCGCGCCGATCGCCAGCGGGCCGGCCACAGCATGCAGCGGGCCGCGCCGGGTCAGCAGCAATGTGCCCGCCTGCAACAGATAGCTTAGGGNGAAGGCCAGCACCGTCCAGCCCGCCACCGCCCANGGATCGCTCCGCAGCGCGGGGTTGAGTGCCGCCATAAGCCCGACGACAATGACCGAGAAGGCCAGCACCGACGCGCCGTCGAGCGCTTCGATCTGACGCGCTGAGGGGCGCGGCAGGAAGACATGGCGCAGGGCAAAGCCCAAGCCCGTCGCCCCAAGGATCACCGCCAACAGACGCATCGCGGCTTGGGCCACGTCCGAGGCAGGTCCAAGTTGCGGCAGCAAAGCCAAGACCGGCAGTACCGTCAGCGGAAAGGCGGCGGTGCCCAGCACCATCAGTTGCATCATCCGCCCGGCATCGAGCCGCAGCAACAGGGCAAGGTTGACGCTGCCCGTCAGCGCCGGGGCCGCGGCGGCCAGCGTCACCGCCAGCGCGGCGGGGGTCTGCGCCAGCCCGGCCAGCGTGAAGCCCCCCAGCAGTGCCAGCGGCAGCACCGTCTGCAAGGCCACTACCGAGGCCAATCCCCAAAGCAAATCCCGTACAGCCCCAAGGGCCGCGCGATGCCCGATCCTGAGCGCGGTGATNGTCAGCAGCGCNGCCACCATCTGCGGCAACCANNCGGCCAGCGCCGCCGCAAGGCTGGGCANNNCCAACCCNGCCAGCAGNCCNACGATCAGGCAGNCCCGCGCATGGCGCGAGGCCAGTNTGAGGATATGCAGCATGNTGGATCACCCGCTGGCCGGGCCGCTGCGCAGGTTTTCNGGCANCCANGTNGCCACTTCGGGGAACCAGATCAGCACGAAAACCATGAAAACCATGATCGCAAACATCGGCAGCGCGGCCTTGGTGATATAGCCCATCTCGTGATTGGTCATGCCTTGCAGCACGAAGAGGTTAAAGCCAATCGGCGGGGTGATCTGGGCCATTTCGACGACCACGACCACGAAGATGCCGAACCAGATCAGGTCGATGCCTGCGCCGCGCACCATCGGCTCCACCACGGCCATGGTCAGCACGACCGAGGAAATCCCGTCGAGGAACATGCCCAGCACGATATAGAAGACCAAAAGCGCCATCAGCAACTCGAAGCGAGACAGCTCCATCGCCGCAATCCCGTCGGCCAAGGCACGGGGCAGGCCGGTGAACCCCATCGACAGTTTCAGGAACGCCGCGCCCGCAAGGATCAGCGCGATCATGGCGGAGGTGCGCATCGCGCCCATCAGGCTTTCGCGGAAGCTGTGCCAGTTCAGCGAGCCTTGGAACAGTGCCAGCGTCAGGGAGCCGATCACGCCGATCGCGGCGGCTTCGGTCGCCGTGGCAAAACCCAGATACATGGAGCCGATCACGACCGAGATCAGCGCGAAGACCGGCAGCAGGAAGCGCGAGTTCCGCAGCTTGTCGGCAAAGCTCATGTCGGTCTCGACATCGGGGTTCCAGTCTTTTGACAGCTTACTGGTGATCGCGACATAGCCCATGAACATCAGCGCTAGCAGCAGGCCGGGCATGACGCCGGCAAAGAAGAGCTTGGTGATGCTTTCATTCACCGTCACGCCATAAACGATCAGCGCCAGCGAAGGCGGGATCATCAAGCCCAACGTGGCGGCCCCGGCCAGCGTGCCGATGATCATCTTCTCGGGATAGTTGCGCGCCCGAAGCTCCGGGATCGACATCTTGCCCACGGTGGTCAGCGTTGCGGCGGAAGAGCCGGAAACGGCGGCAAACACAGTACAGCCGACGATATTGGTATGCACCAGTCCGCCCGGCAGTTTCGCGAGCCAAGGCGACAGCCCGCGGAACATGTCTTGCGACAATCGCGTGCGGTAGAGGATTTCGCCCATCCAGACAAAAAGCGGCAGCGCGGTCAGCGTCCAACTAGAGGAACTGGCCCAGATCGTGGTGATCATCGCGTCGCCGACGGGGCGGGTGGTGAAAAGCTCCATCCCGACCCAGGCCACGCCCATCAGGGCGAGCCCGACCCAGACACCGGTGCCGAGGAGGAAGAACAGGACGATCAGGAACAGGGCAATGGCATAAATCTCGGTCATGGCGTCATTCCCCGAAGCTTTGATCGACTAGGTCACGGGTGACGCGGTGGTCGCCCTTGAAGATGAGGTGCAAAAGGTTGTCCGTCAGCGCGATGGCGAGGATGCCGCCGCCGATGACCATGACAGATTGCGGTATCCACAGCGCGGTGGCGTCTTGGTCTTGGCTAACCTCGTTGAACTTCCACGACCAATAGACGAACCAATAGGCGTAATAGGTGAAGTACCACGCGACCGCCGCCGCCACGGCGAAACACCAGATATCAAGCAGTCGCTTCCCGCCCGTGCTCAGCGCGTTAAGCAGGATCGACACGCGGATATGCGAGCCGCGGTTCAGCGCATTTGCAAAGGCGAGGAAACTTGCCCCGGCCATGGCATAGCCCGCATAGCTGGCCGCGCCCGGAAAGACATTGCCGGTCCAGCGGGCGACCATCTGGGCCACGATCAAGGTGAGGATGGCCACCAGACAGAGAGCCGCCAGCGCCCCCGCCCCGATGTAAAGCCCGTCCAATAGTCTGCGCAGCGCCTTCATCTGGCTCTCCCTCAGTCAAGTCATGCCCCGGCATGAGAACGGCGGCCCCGAAACAGGGCCGCCGCAAGTTGTGCGATTATTGCATCGCCTTATAGTCATCGACGATTGCTGCGCCGTCTTCGCCCGCGGCTTCGAGCCATTCTTGCGTCATGGTGTCACCCACTTCACGCAGGCCGGACATCAGCTCTTCGCTGGCAGGCTCCACGTTCATGCCGCCTTCGCGCAGCCCGTCATAGGTGAACTGGGTGTAGTCCTTCGACGCTTGCAGGCCACGCTCTTCGGCCTCGGTCGCGCAGGTGGTGATCGCCTCTTTGTTGGCGTCCGTGACTTCGGCCCAGACATCGGCGTTCACCATCACGTAGTTGCGCGGCAGCCAAGCGTCGACCTCGTAGAAATGCGTCAGGCTTTCCCAGACCTTCTGGTCATAGCCGGTGGCNCCCGANGANATCATNGATTCCGCNACNCCNGTGGCGAAGGCTTGGCTGACTTCGGCNGCNTCNATNGTGACGGGCGACATGCCGGTCAGTTCGGCCAANCGCGCGGTGGTGTTGTTGTAGGAGCGGAATTTCACGCCCTTCATGTCCTCGACCGAGCCGACTTCCTTCTTGAAGTAGAGCCCTTGGGGTGGCCATGGCACGTTATAAAGCAGGACGAGGTTTTGCTCTTCCAGCACGGCTTCGACTTTGGGCTTGGCGGCTTCCCAGAGCTTCGCGCTCGCCTCGAAAGAAGGCGCGAGGAAGGGGATGGAGTCAAAGCCGAAGACCGCGTTCTCGTTCTGGTGGCCAGAGAGCAGACGCTCGCCGATCTGAACCTGACCGGTCTGGATCGCGCGTTTGATGTCGGCCCCAGCGAAAAGTGCGCCGCCCGGATGCACAGTGATCTCGATCTCGCCGCCGGTGGCTTCGGTCACGCATTCGGCGAATTGCACGCCGTTCTCGGAATGGAAGTTCGAGGCCGAATAGGCCATCGGCATATCCCATTTCTCGGCCGCGAAGGCGGGCATGGCGGTGCCCAGTGTCAGGGCGGTCATCGCCGCGCCGGCCATCAGTCTTGCTGTCAGTGTCATTTGGTTTCTCCCTTGTTTATTTGCGTGCGCGCTTGGCGTTATCTGTCAAAGCGCTGGGGGTGATACGGGGTCAGATCCGTGTTTGGCGGCTGCCCCGTGATCAATCCGGCGATCAGTCGGCCCGTTTTCGGCCCGCCCGTCAACCCGATGTGGTGATGCCCGAAGGCAGTATAGACCCGGCTCGTCCCGATCTGCCCGATCAGGGGCAGCGAGTCGCTGGGGGCGGGTCGGTGCCCCAGCCATTCGATCTCTTCCTCGGCGGTGAGGTTGGGAAAGGCGGCCTTGGCCTGACGGCGCAGCAGCGCCAGTGGCGCTTTGGAGGCGCCCGCCTCTAGCCCGCCGAACTCGACGATCCCGGCGCAGCGCAGCCCTTCGGTCATGGGCGTGGCGACGAATTTGCCCGCCGCCATCATGGTGGGGCGGGAGGGGCCGCCTTGGGCGTCTTTGAAGACGATGTGGTAGCCGCGTTCGGACTCCAGCGGCACATTGATCCCCAGCTTGCGCATCAGCGGTTTCGACCAGACGCCCGTGGCCAGCAGCACGTCGTCGCAGGGCAGGGGGCCTTGATCGGTCAGGACCGAAGTGACCTCTTCATCAAGGACCGTGATGTCCTCAACCTCGGCCCGTCTAATAGTGCCGCCCATCCCCTCAAACGCCTTGGCCAGCGCCCGGACATAGCCGCCGGGGTCGGCGATGAAACCGTGGTCGGCCAACCGGGCGATGCAGGTGATCTGCGGGCCATAGGCCGGGTCGAATTCCTGAACCGCGCCGCCTTCGATGATCTCTGGCACGAAGCCCGCCTCGCGGCGGAGCGCCCATGTATAGGCTTCGGCCTCAAAGGCCGCGCGGCTGGTATAGGCAAAGCAATAGTCGCCGTCGCGCACCCAATCGGCCAGCCCCAGATCGGCGCAGAGGGCTTTGTGTTGCGCCACGCTGTCGCTCACGATGGGCACCAGCCCGGCAGAGATGCGTCGGGTGTCGGCATCGTTGGCGTGGCTCATGTAGCGGCGTAGCCATGGCAGCAGACGTGGGAGATAGGGCCAACGCAGGAACAGCGGAAACTCGGGGTCGCGCAGCATCCCCGGCGATTTCCGCATCAGGCCCGGCCCGGTCACCGGCGCAACGCCCGCCGCCGCCAGCACGCCACCATTGCCATGCGAGGTGCCCCGCCCCGGCTCAGACCGGTCCAGCAGCGTCACTTCCGCCCCGGCGCGGCGCAGCCAGATCGCGGCAGAGACGCCGACAATTCCGGCGCCGATAACGACGACATGCTGGCTCATGGGTGGCGGCTTTCGTTTTCGCGTTGGGTCATGGCTGGGTTCCTTTGGGGCATCTTTACACAAAAAATCACCACGTCAACAAAATGCTGATAAAATGTCATCGTCATGGTTTTGCTTGTCTCCCGCTGCCCGCAAAGGCACCCTGCGCCCAATGTTCTAACTACCAATTAATGGCCACCGGCCGGGTTAGAATGGCCATTGTGCAAGCATAAAAAGTCAATCGAGCGGAGCCGCGAAATTTCCTCATATTTAAGGTGCTGAGCGGTATAAGCGCGCGATCGTCCCTGTGTTGGATCGCGAGGGGCGACTTTGCGGCGACCGGGATTGAGTTTAAGAGTTCTGCGGCCTTTGAGATTGCTGCGTTGTCACGACTAAGTGGGCATCATTGCTCCACTTACCTTTAAGATGCCACAGCCAGACAATCCAACTTGGTTCTCCACAGAGGGCACAACAGAAAAAGGGCGGCTCACGCCGCCCTCGAAGAACAATCTTCATCCATTCTTTGGTGACCGCGACGCACCTATCGCACTTCCATAGCGCGTATAGGCGTTCAACGCCTCATGCTTCGAATGATACCCAAATCATGGCGAGTATCGAGCGTTGCTCCTGAGTCTTGTATCTAATGCTCTCATTGCTTCCAATGCGATGGGAACCGACAGAATGAGACCCCGCGGCATCGTCGGTGGTGGCAAAGTCCGCGATTTCGCGGCCGCTATGCGTGGTATGCCGATCTACCAGCACGTACGCCTGCGGTAAGGGGATCTTCTGCCTCAGCCCGCGCGTAAATTCGCAGATATCCTGGTCGGGACCGAACGCGCTGGATGCTATCTGAGACGCCTCTTGCGGAGAAACTGTAGCACGCAGCGTTTGCCAGCGGGCATGGCGGAAGCTCCCGCATAGCTCGCTGATCCGGGCGCCATGCCATCGGGCAGTATCGGACGTCGCGAAGTTTCGTTCGACGCCAATACGGTCGAGCGATGACGGCGATTGTTCGGCAAGAAAGCGGCAGATGTCATGCAAGGCGTCTTTGATGGCATCCGGATCCGGAAACGGTTCACTGAATGCGCTATGCAAGCGGCACAGAGCTTCGAAACCTGCCGGATCGTCGAGCGCGTCGAGCAAATCGCAGAGCGCGGCTCCATGTCGACGCAGGTGTCGCTCGGTGGCTGCGATTGCATCATAGCGAGCTTGGCTAACATTCGCGGAGTTGGTGTTGAGCATGTTTTTCTCCCTTGCATGCTTGGAACGGTGCTGGTGGAGCCTATTCTTCGGCGTCATGTTCGCTGTGGTCGGGAGGTGTATGTTCTGCTGAGTCCTTTAGGAGGTTGGTCATAGTCTCGCTGGTAAAGAGAACATTGGTCTTTTAGTCGGATGAGGAAGAAAAAATTTATGGGGATACTAATTTCCCCTGATTTGCGGTTGATGCGATAGAATATCCCTAAGTTTGCGCACAGTTGTCCTTTTCAGTCCGAAGGTGGTCGGCAACCAAGCGCAACGCCTGGCCGCCGATGCATGTCAGGCCGCGCGCAGCTTTTGACGCCTGATTGCTTGCATATGCTCTTCGGCGTCCAATTCGCCTATATTGACCAGAAGGTCATAAAGACGGTCTGTTAGCAGACAAAGCTCGGCCACTTCGTCGCTGGCTGGATCGAGATGCATCCATGATGTTAGGTCTGGTTCGAACTCCTCTATTATTGGGTCGAGAGAAAGAAGACGGTGTAGATTGACCAGCCTGCAGCGGATCGTTCGGTCGAGCCGCGATGCTTCGCGCAGCGCCGACATGAGGCGCAGAACGCGAGCTCCGCCGGCCATGCCGTCGATCAGCTCTGCGGCATGGCACAGGGCAGGCCCATGCTCATTGAAATGGGCACGGACGAGCGCAAGCTGCGGATCTGCGGACAAAATCGTCGTAGGGAAGTTAAGCAACATGAAGGTCCTCCTAATCGTTGCATCTGCCGTTCGTGGCAGCTCAAGCTTGTCCGCATGTCGATGACGCCGTTTTCGTTTGCGGTCTGAACGGTGATTGTTCTTTTCGCCGCTCAATATGAAGATTGGCCGCCTTCCGAAAATACGAAGGAAAAATTCAGAAATTTTTCGATTTGCAAAAGATCGATCCCATTCCGGCTTCGTCAAAAGACCCAATAATGGCGAGTGATAGGAGCCCTTTGAAATTCTTGTGAGCGATCCGGAAACCGTTATCACCCTCGACATCGCAACTTCATCGGTTCGCGAGTAGAGAGGCCAAAGACCGACGGCCCTTTGCTGTCATTCACAAGGAAGAGCATTGCTGCAGTGCAGTTCCCTCAAGCCGCCCATCCGCCGTATCGTGTTGCATAGCTTCTCAGCTCAAAGTCAGCTGTGCAGGCCAAAGCCTCCGCGCTTCGTGCTGACGTCAAAAACTGCTCTGGAGCATGCGCCAACCCATCGCTGTTGCGAGTGTGACCTGCCACGGGATTTTTCCTCCACCGTCGATTAGAGTCCGGCCCAACTTGAGGACGGACAATGAAGCGAACGAGATTCACGGACGAACAGATCAT
>FUFK010044622.1_pt1 | contig 63101 bp, 36 predicted proteins | sample 1021851 | NCBI WGS metagenome assembly FUFK01 (sample SAMEA51879418, study PRJEB19060) | metagenome
CGCCGTTTGTGGGTTTCGAACCCACGACCTTGGGATTAACAGTCCCACGCTCCACCAGCTAAGCTAAAACGGCACCCCTGCCGACATGCCTTCCCTATATGACGGCTTCCATCAAAATCGTCTAAATTAGGCTCCAATAATTTGTAAAATCCTGCTAGAAATTTTGGTTTCAGAATCTGAAAGAGCTAGTGCACCTTGGACTTGGTCAATCATTTCACTGGACATTCCGGACTCGGTATCGAATCTGATCCAAGCAGTTCCTTCTTCGATAAACGAGCCACGTTGAACGAGAAGCTGAGCTCCTACTCCGTGGTTGATGTCAGGGTTTTCACCTGTTCGCCCAGCTCCTAGCTTGCACAGGATTTCGCCGATTGTTAGGGCGTGAATGTCAGTAATCCAGCCAGAGTTTTTGGAAACAATATCAACAGAATTTGATGAGCGTTCTAACTTGGTCCAAGGATTCGCAATAATCTCATCGATATCTTCCTCACTAACGCCTTGACGCATGCACATGTTGCGGAATTCAGCAAGCGCAGAACCATCGGCGATGTTTTGCCGAATATCATAACCTAAGGAATCTGCCTGTGCGTATACTAGTTGCATCGTATCTTCTGGACCATCTCCTTTCAAGCACTGAATACATTCAACGATTTCATGGCTATTTCCGAACATTAATCCAATTGGATTGTCCATTTCTGTTACCTGTGCTGTAACTTCCATTCCTAGACTATTTCCGGTTGTAACCATAGATTTTGCAAGCGCCACTGCATCTTCCTTGGTTTGCATGAATGCAGCATTTCCGCACTTTACATCGAGCACTAATTTCTCTAGCCCTTCTGCGGCTTTCTTTGAGATTATTGAGGCAGTGATTAGCCCAATCTGTGGGACTGTGGCAGTTATGTCACGAATAGAATAGAGGATTCTATCAGCAGGAGCGATATCTTCTGTTTGGCGAGAAATAAAACAAGGGTTGTCTTTCATTTCATCCATTGAAAGTCCAGTGTTGAAGCCAGGAATTGCTTCGAGTTTGTCGATGGTTCCTCCAGTATGTGCAAGTCCTCTTCCCGCTAGCATTGGAACAGTTGCTCCGGCAGCTCGAAGTGCTGGTGCAAGGATAATGCTCATCTTATCTCCAACACCGCCGGTAGAATGTTTGTCAACGCGACCTTGCAATGCCTCCATTCTATCTCCTGCATTCAACATTGCACGGGTTAAGTCGCTGGTTTCTTGTGTGTTCAAACCATTGATTTGGCATGCCATCAAAAATGCGCCGAGTTGTTCTCTTGGGATTTGCATTATGTTATTGCAAATGTATTGAAAATCAGTAGTTGTAAGTTCTTCACCATCGCGTTTTGCAACCAAAATGTCGGGCATCAATCGCATGAGTACACCTCATGATGCTAAGCCGATTTCAACAAGCCTTTGGTGGAGGTATTCTCCTGCAGTAATGGAATCATACAGTGATTCACCGCCGGTCATTTCTACAAACTCAGGAAGTGGTGTCAAGTCGACATCATCCCTTGGGTGGACGAACATCGGCATCGAATATCTATCAGATGTTGCATCTGGTGGATTAATTACTCTGTGTGTAGTTGATTTGAATAGACCGTTGGTCAAGTTCTGTAGCATGTCCCCACTGTCAACAATGATGTGGTCATGGTTTCCTTCAACTTCAATCCATGTACCATCGTGGTCCATGACTTGTAATCCGTCAGCTGTTGCTCCAACTAGCAAAGTGATCAGATTGATATCTTCGTGCTGTGCACTTCGAACCGCTCCTTCAGGAGAGTTTTCTCCAAGTGCAGGATAGTGAATCACACGCAGAATCGTATTGCCGTTGTGAGACATGTCTGGCAGCCAAGATTCTGGCTTGCCAAGATATAGTGAAGCAGCAGCCAATAGTTCAGAACTCATTGATTCCATGGCGATGTATAATCCATCGATTGCACCTTCGAAATCCGCTGGTTGTTCAGGCCAGATGTTCTTGTGAAAATTAGGGTCGTCAATGGTTCTACCAGTTTGCCAGAACTCCTTCAAATCAGGTGCAGGGTTATCTTTTGCGTGTTCAACTCCATATGGTGTGTAACCACGTTGGCGGAATAGTTCTGCTTGCTCATATCGGTTCTTTTCTTCTTGAGGAAGATGGAAGAAATCTTCTGCAACCGAGTAGGATTTCTTGATTGCTTCAAAATCAATCCCGTGCCCGGTCAACGCAAAGAAGCCAATGTCCTGAAGCGCTGCACCCATCTCTTGGACGAATGCTTCTCTTCTTTCGCCACCTGCACGCCAGTCGGCAAGGTTGCAAACAGCAAGTGTTCTAGCCATCTTAATCACGTAGTTTTGCGACTAGCTTCAGCATCTCGATGTACAGCCAAACGAGAGTTAGAACTAATCCAAATGCTCCATACCATTCCATGTTCTTTGGTGCACCAAACTTGACGCCATTCTCAATCATGCCGAAGTCAACAATCAGCATTAAAGCTGCAACAGTGATGAAAACAATGCTAATTCCAATTCCAATTGGACCACTACTGTGTAGGAATGGGATGCCGGTTCCGAAGAAACTCATAATGAAATTGAAAACGTAGATGATCATTATTGCACCTACTAGCGAGGTTACCACTAATACGAATTTTTCAGTTGGTCTGATGATTCCGAATTTGTAGACGGCTAGCATGGTTAGGAATACTGCTACAGTTCCAACCAGTGCTTGTAGGACAATTCCTTCAGTTCCCCCGAGGTAATAGTTCTCTATCATGTAAGAGAATCCACCAATGAACAATCCTTCCAGCAGAGCGTACATACTCATCAGAATTTGTGGATTATTTGGACGAATGAATAAAATCGCTAGTGCTAGAATAAATCCGCCAATCGCTCCACCGATAGTTATCATGAAACCCAATCCAGGGTTTTGTGATACAATCGAATAAGATAACATTGCAGTGATTGAGACAAGGCCAAGCAAAGTGATTGTCTTGTTAATTGTACCATCCAAGGTCATTCTTTGACTCGCAACTCCACCTTGGAAGTATTGAGGATTCAGCGCGGGGTTACTACTACGATACACCATGTGACTCGTGTATCGATTATAGCACTCCCTTGTCAATCTTACGCGTCATTAGTGTCAACTTGTTGCTGATACCACTCTGCAAGTTGGTCTTCCGTCCATCCTGAATCGAGGTATTTTTGCACTTGTTCAGCACCCCAACCTGGGAATCTGCTTAGGTCAGGGCCCTCTGAATCTTCAGGTGAAGTACCATCTAGAACCGGCATATCCCAAGATTTGGTTTCAGCTAATTCGGGGATCTGAGATGTTTCGTCCTCGAAATCTTCCTCTTTCTTTTGCTTGAGAAGGAGAGTCCCTGCTCCGAATAGAACGAATATTCCGACGATAATTAGAGTCCACATGAATGTCATTCCACTGGATAGCCCATCTTCTTCAGTGTCCTTGTAGACCTGATTCTTGTTTTGCTCATTTGAACATCCTTGAGTATCTGTTGCAGCACCTTCTTCAGTTCCTGGACATTCATCGACATCGTCGAGAACTCCATCATTGTCTGCATCGAGGTCATCTACAACAGTGTTGTTTTCGCCACTGTTGTTCTGAGAATTATTCTCTTCAGGTTCTTGTTCTTCAAGGTCAGGAACACAGCCGATAACGGTGTGGTCATCTACGCCGTCTCCATCAGCATCTGCTAGTGTCAATGCACTACCTGCGCTGACATTTGCCATAGTTGCAGCCCAAAGGATCTCATCACCATCTGCGATACAATCTCCNTCNGTGTCGTTTGAATTAGGGTCTGAATTGTATGAGTATTCTCCGAGATTGGAGATACCATCTCCGTCAGGGTCGAGCGATGAATCTTGGTTTGTTCTGGATAAATTGTTTGCAACTTCCCAGAAATCAGGTATTCCATCGATATCGGTATCAGTGGTAGGGTCAAGGCGATTCCAATCTTCCCAGAATGAATCCATGTAAGGTTGAGTGACCTGCTGTGAATGGATAATCAATCCCATCTCTCTGTTGCGAAGAATCGAGTTGTCTCCCCAATTAATACTGGAGATTAGAACACTCTCTCCGTCGATAATTACACCCTTGTTGTGTAGTTTAGTCACAGTTTCATTTTCGCTCATTAGAATGGCTTCAACATCTCCTTCCCAGTCATTCAATTCGTTCACAGCTTCTCTGATTCCAGGGTTGTCGTTCACGTAATGCTGATTGATCACTAGACGGATTGCAACACCTCTAGCCGCTGCATCTTCGAGTGAGTCAAGCAAAGGATTCTCGCCCCATCCCCAATACCAATCCATTTCGAAGTATTGTAGTGATAGAAGAATTTCTGAATCAGCGGAGTCAATGAAATCGGCTAATCCCTGCATACAATCATCAGGGCATGTCAATAATTCACCGCTAATTGGTCCGGAAATAGCAGCGGTAGTTTGCAACACCGCAGGGTATGAAATCGGAGGTGAATAGGAACCAGAATCAGGTTGTGTATATGTCGAATCTTCAACATGTAGTTCACTTGGGTCTTCATCGAAAGCCATTCTTTCAAGAACAATCGAAGCAAGGTCTTCACTGTCTACAATGACTCCCCAGTCACGATTTCCGATTCCATCACTTGGCAGAGATGATGATTTCCAGTTTCCTGAACTAATCCAAACTTGAGATGAATCGACTACTGCAACCTTTGAGTGCACGTACTGGTAAGGAGATGAAGAGGAAGATGAGAATTGCATTACTTCAATTCCTACATTTTCCAACTCCCAAGCGATTCCTAGGCTCTGTCCAACATTGTAATCGCCCCACCAGCTCTCTGGCTCGTGGATAACTACGGTAATATCTACACCTCTTGCAGCAGCCTCAATCAGTGACATTGCAAGGTAAGTATCGTGTAATTGGTAGACGTGCAAATGAATTGAATCGTTTGCGTTGTTCATCATAGAAATTACATCATCAAGACCTGCTGAAGGGCCGATAAGCGGAGTTACGCTAGTATCGTCGGTGAATGTGTTAATCCCACAGAAATGGCTTGCACCAGCAACCGACCAACGCATTTCCCAATCTGCAGATGAATCGGTATCTGGCATACTTCCACATCCGTCACCTCTCAAGTACAGGATGCGGTCGACTGTCGTGACAGGTTCGCCAATTGATGGGCCGGACCATCCATCCTCGGAAGTAGGTCCATTTCCATAAACGAATGTATCAGCAATGGTTCCATCTGGAGCGACCAATTGGAATGTAGCTCCGCTATTCGGCATCCACACTGGGAAATCCATTACGTCATCGGCATCGAGTATCATTGTGCCACCCATCGCTTTGACTGAGTTTGCATCAGGGCTGATAATTACGGATGAGCCTGCATTGATTTCACCGGCAGTAAATGTGCCATTGAACGTGGTTCCACCAGTGGTTATCTTCCTAATCGACCAACCGTTCAGAACGGCCATTAGGTCGCCTGTGTTGCTGATTTCAAAGAACTCATCATTGGTTGTCTGGCTCTTTTCTTCAAACATGAAACGGCTGAAAATCAAGTCTTCAGATCCAGCGAAATCCGAGGTATCGGGCTCTTCTTCACCCGGTGTAGGCCACGCTAGAATCTCTCCATCGCCATTCATTGTTTTGCAATCGGTAGTAATGCTCCAACCTGCGAAATCAACCTCATTACCATCAGGGTCCTGAAGGGAAATTGAATCCCCTAATCCGCTGATAAACCAGTTTGGTGTTGTGAACACAAATCTCTCGCCTGGAGCGATAATCATGCTCGAAGAGTTCCATACTCTGTCAGGGCGCAGGTGCATCAANTCNCCNTCGCTNGANACCATTCTCCANGCAGACAAATCGATCATCTGTGTGCCATTNTTCAANAATTCGACCCAGTCATCTGCAGGTGTAATACTTCCAGATGAACAGTGAGCAAGAATCTCGGTGATTTCAATGGAATCATCACCAGTGTATGGGGAAGTTTGAGGGTTTGCTGCACCTGGTGTAGGCCATGGTGCTTGAGACCAATCTCCATTCCAGAACCAGTTCGATTCGCCTTCTGTGCTGGAGTTGTAGGTGATTGTAGAGATTATTTGGTTTGTAGAATCTCTCAACTCGATTGTGTCAGGGTTTGTGTTCCTCAGATAGAATCCTTGACTTCCGTTAATTGCAACCAAAACGACCTCACCAGGGTTAACCATAGTGTCGCTCTTTAGAGGCAATTGATGTGCATTGATGTTGAAGTTTCTAGATCCAGATGAGAAGTGCCAATTTGCAATATCTATGGTCTGATTTCCGATATTCATCAGTTCAATCCATTCGCCGTTCGGCCAAGAAGAGGTATCATTTCCTACAGCATCTGGCAGGATTTCGTTGAATGCGATTTCTCCAACCATGGAGACTGTGCTTGGCTCGGGTTGGCCAGGTGTAGGCCAACTTGCTGGAACCCATGCGCCCATTGGGTCTGGAGATTCAATTAGTGAAACGTTTAGTCCAGGGTCGCTAGTCCACCAGGATTTGTGAACGATTGCACCAGCTTGGTCAATCAACATCACTTGATTGTAATTGTCCCACAATTCAGTGCCCATGAAGAACTGAACTAATCTTCTTCCATCTGCTGCAATCATTGTCCCGGGCTGAGTCATGTTATTCTCTAAGGTGAGTGCGTCAATGTGCGTAACATTGCCCATTCCATCCATCAATTTCCAACCGTTTAGGTCGTAATCGGTATTGGCAGTATTATGCAACTCAAGCCATTCTCCATCAGGTAGAGGTGCTCCGTCTGTTGTTGAATTGACCAAGACTTCCGTGATCTTAATCATCGAAGTTCCATTCACAATTACTTCCCAGTAGTCAGGGTTAGGTGCACCCGGAGTTGGATATGCTGAATGCGACCAAGAGAGGTCGATTTGTTCCATCAATGAGTATCCGGACTCAGTATCAGTCCAAGATATGGATTCAGATAGTGTTCCGTTTGGCCATAGTAGGCGAAGGGTTTCCCCTCCGTTGTTGAATACTCCCCACGATGTTGAGGAATTAACCGCTACAACGCGATATTCATCTGGTCCAATAATTGTAGATGAACCGATTAGGTGACTTTCATTGAAAGGAATGATGTTGCCTGCATTATCAACTACTGACCAACCGGTTAGGTCAATGTCACTTTGACCTGAGTTCCAAATCTCAAGCCATTCTCCACCTGGCCAAGAAGCATTGTCGGCAGATGGCCAAGGGTTAGCCATGACTTCGCTTATTCTCAAGTCTGAAGGAACAGGTCCTGTAGATGCACTGTTCACTGAGCCGGGTGTTGGACTGTTAGTCGAAATCCAATCATTCATTGCATTGGTTGGGTCTTCCTCTAGGCTGACTCCGGATGCTGTCGAGTTCCAAGATGCTTGGTCAACAGTATTTCCTGAAGCATCATTCATAGTGATCCAATCAGCGGTATTTGTGAGGTAGAAATTTTGGTTTGCATTTCTTGCAATAACCATGTAATCGCCTGGCTGTATTGTCCAAGTGGTAGAATTTCCAGCCTCATAACCAACAATAGAAGAGGAGTCAAAAGTTAGGACTTTGTTAGCTTTGTTGACTAATTCCCAGTTCAATACATCAACTGCAGTGGTTCCTGAGTTGTATATTTCCATCCATTCTCCACCAGGCCATGCAGCGTCGTCATAGCCATTGGGATTCGGTAGTGCTTCATTCAAGCAAACATTCCCTGCACATGCCATTGCTCTGCCGGAAGTCGCTTCAACCACATCAATAGTTGACAGATAAGGTGCCATTGCCATAAGGAAAACTAACAGAAAAGCTCGGCCCTTCATACTTCCACCATGTACGGGGTGTACTCTATTGTCCTTGATGGTTTCTTATCTCAGAATGAAATAAAAAAGGCCCACAGGGGAGAGGACTTCCCCTGTGGGCCAAATTTACCGGCTATTCCGGTTTAGTTGGTTTCAACCTAGTCTTGCCGTCATTTCATCGATCATTGCATCAGGTAATGCAACGTATCCGACGTCCATGACGTGTTCCATTCCAGCATCGGAGTATCCGTACTCAAAGAACCCACGAACTAAATCCCAGTCGTTGTTGTTGACGTTCATGTAGATGTATCGGGACAGAGGCGCATAACTTCCGTCAGCAACAGTACTTGCTTCTGGAGTTACTGCTCCGCCTGCATCTTGAACACCGTGGGTATCGTTGTTTGCGATTGCCGCAACACTCAGAGTATTTGCATTCTCTTCGTAATATGCGTAACCGAAGTACCCAATTGCATTCTCGTCACCATTGATGCCATTTACGATTTGGTTGTCATCAGCAGAATTCTGGTATCCACGATCTGTGTCGAATCCTTCAGGTTCATATCCTTCCTTTCCTGCGAAGCAGTTCTTACAGAATACTTGCTCTCCGAAGTATTCGTATGTTCCAGAGTCGGAGTCAGCACCCCATAGCTTGATTTCAGAATCATCACAAGATGCGTCAAGGTCTCCCCATTCTCTTATGCCGTCATCGTCATTGTTTGGAGTTGTTGAATTCATGTCCAATCCATCAGCAGCCAATTCATCTTCTGTCCAATCCGAGAAAACCCATCGCAATTGTGCCATCGATATTCCTCCCATTTCAGTAAGACATTGGTCAGCAGCTCCTCCTTTCTTTACAACCACAGATAATCCGTCAATTGCTACGACAAGTTGTGTAACAGTTATGTCGGAATTAAGACAGTTGTATGTGTAACCATCAGATGCCACTGTTGCTTCGGAATCTTTCCATCCCCTGCTCATGTCTCCAATGTGCACGGAATCCGAATCTGTGCTGCATACTTTCGATGCGCCCGCTCCAGATCCTCCGCCTGCTACAGTAACAGTGTAGCCATCATTGGCTTGGCTGTAGGCCTGGCCCCATGCGCTGGCTACAGGGAATACTGTGCTACTTCCTGCTATGTTAATCGTTTTCTCTTCAACTTCAGCATCGTCTCCACCTAAACATCCTGCTAAGCCTGCAGCCAATAAGGTCAGTACGAGCGTAAAAGCCATTCCATTCTTCTTCATACTCATTCAGGTTCTCTCCTGTTGTCCGGTGGGTAAGGTATCAAGTCCATATGGTTGACCATTAGATTATACATTACAATATGTATTAATATATATTTCACTGTAGTCTATATTGAGGGCGTATGTATCATGGAATGTACTGGCAACAAACCGGGGGAGATTTATGGTAGGCCAAGATAGCGAGTTCCGTAAACTCCAGGTCACCGGTGGTTCTACAATAATCGTATCACTGCCAAAAGAATGGGTCAAATCTAACGACCTAAAAAAAGGAGATGTTGTAAGCCTTGAGGAACTTGCTTCAGGGGACCTCAGGCTTTCCCCATTGCAAGGCCCAGCTATGAAACAGATTGTTTCCATCGATTGTTGCACTTATGAAACCGGACTGATCGACTTGATGATTGGTGCATACCTTTCTGGTGCTGATGTAATCAAAGTATCATGTGAAGGTGAAATTTCCAGAAAAACTAGAGCTAATGTTAGGGATTTTCTTCGAGACACACGCGGTATGGAAATAGAGCATGATGATGAAAAAGAGATTCGTATTGTATCGATACTCAATCCTTCAGAATTGAAATTGCAGGTTTCAATTAATCGGATGTACATTCTAATTTCGAGTTTAGTTCGAGATGCTTTGGCAGTCATAGAGGGTGAGGATGTTGATCTTCTGAGTGATATCGTGGAGAGAGAGAGACAAATCGATGCACGGCGTTTGTTACTTGAAAGGCAAGTGGCGGCTAGTTTGCAAATTCCCTCGGTTGAGAAGCGTCTCGCTGTAGACAGATTTACGGCAATGGAACATGCAAACATTGCAAGAGTCCTGGAGAGAATGGGTGACCACGCGACTAGACTTGCTAGTCTTGTTAAAGAGCACAGCAAAGTGATTAAGATTGGTGCAGAAGAAATGCCTTTGAAAGCAATACCAAAGTGGTCGAAGGAACTCAAAACAATTGTTCACAACATGTACACTCGCGACGTTGGTTTAATCCACTCTGCAAAGCTAAAATTGGCCGAATTAAGAGACGATGTTGAATCTTCAGAAAGTGATATTTGGACAGGAAGGGGTTCGGCGGAAAGACTACTATGTGAGTTCAGGATTTCAGAATCAGTCCGAAGGTTGTGTGCTTACAGTGTCAACTTCGCCGAGGCGTTATTGAATATGCTAATGCACGATAGGCTAGAAAAATTTGAGAGCTGAAATCCATGTCGTTAATCTCGAAAATCAAAGGTGACAAAGCAGGTACTGTTTTGTTTTTGATGAGTTTCTCGGTTATTCTAATTACTTTAGGAATTATTCAGACCTTGTTATTCGAGAGCATCACATTCTTCGAGGATATTGCGGAGAACCGAGGTTGGTTCACATTAGATTGGAATTTTGAAGGAATAATGTCTGCTTCAGGACTAGCGGCTTTACTATTTTCTTTAGCATTATTTGGTGATGTGGTTAGTCGGAATGAGGAAACAGTTCTCTCTAAATTTCCTATTCAAGTTTGGTTTCCTAATGATATGTTAGCGAAGGGAATTATGGCTGTAGCGATAATCCAATTTCTGATATTAGATAGCTTTCTTCTGAGCCTTTCGATACTATTTCTCGTGATAATTTGGAGGAAAATTTGCAACTTAGAATTGAAGCGAAAGATGGGAGGCAATATTGAATTCAATAACACATGGAGGAACGCCTTCGGCTTATTCACTTTCATTGCACTATTCGATGCTGTAACAATGAATTATGGTGGCGCATTTGGAGAATTTTTCTTACAGAATCAGTGGACTCCTACTGGAGCATGTGCAGATAGGCGAGGTCTTTGTGATACAATGTCATTTGGCGTAAACAGTCTTCTATTGACTACATTACAAGTAGCATTTGGAGCCTTATTGATTGCAGTTCCACTAGGCGTTGGCACTGCAATTTATCTTTCAGAGTATGCTCATCCAAGGCTAGTTGCCATCGTCAAGCCTACATTAGAGATTCTAGCGGGAATTCCGTCAGTAGTCTACGGTTTCTTCGCGTTCATTTACATCGGGCCACTAGTAGTAGAATTTGGAGAGTACGCTTTCGCCCAAGGTTGGATTGACGAATCACCAAATGTATTGAATCCGATTAATGGAGCAATCGTAGTTGGTGTAATGATTTTGCCACTTATCGCTTCCATGTCGGAAGACGCATTAAGGGCAGTTCCAAATGAATTGCGAGAGGGCTCGTTAGCATTGGGAGCGACAAAGATCGAGACTACTTTCCGTGTTATGATTCAAGCATCATTGTCCGGAATAATTGCTAGTATTATTCTGGCTTTGTCACGAGCAGTTGGTGAAACAATGGCTGTAACTTTGGCAGTTGGAACTATCGCTGTTTATACTTCGAACATGTTCCTTCCTGCACAAACAATGACTGCATATATTGCACAAAGAGTAGGTGGAGATTTACCATTTGGTGAAATTGGATATTTGACAATCTTCGCAGTAGGTTTGTATCTTTTCGTGATTACATTGTGCCTGAACCTGCTTGGTAACAAGGTCCTATCTGCATACAGGGAGGCTTACTGATGAAGGACATTGACAAACTTCAGAAGAGAAGTCGTAAGTTACGAGACCTCGCCGAAAGAGCAGGTTCAACAGGACTTGCAATCTCAGGATTGATCGGATTGCTTTTCCTTGGAGTCCTGGTTTGGCAAATAGCAGAACCAACTTTCATCGGAGGAGAGGAGGGTGAAATAACAGCGGCAACAGCGGCAATTCCTGTAACCGATTATCATCTGAAATGGGATTTCCCTAATGTTGATTCTGAAACTGGAGAATTAACGACCGACCCAATTGTACTAAGAATTTCGTGGGAAGGCGTTAATGGCAAACAATCGCACGATTTACAAATTGATGTTGTCGAAGAGAGAGGTCTGTCTGTAGATGTGAATATCTCAGCAAATGGAATTGACCAATCTCAAATAGAGGTAGGTCGCAAAACCAAGTTCCACATCTATTCTACACTGGACGTGACTGCTACAGTTGAGCAAATATCTGGGCCAGTTCCTAGTGCAGATTCATCAGGTTATCCAGTAGTCGACTCATTTGTTATCACTGGTGATGTTCACATTCTATCTGATGAAAATGGCGAGTTAGTGTTTGAACCATTTGAGTTAGCAGCTTGGATTACACTATTTGCTCTGATTGTTTTGATGACTTGGCCACAAGAACGTATTCTAATGGCTTTAGAAAACGTGCAGAGTTTCAGGATTCATATTCGTCTTTCCTTTTTTGCACTAGCAGGAATTACTTACTTTGCGAGCGGCGGATTGTTTGTTGCTGCCGCACTAGGAGCAATGTGTTGGATTGTCAGTGGAACAATCTCGTTCCGGCTGTTAGAGGGGATGGAACGGTTGAAAGGCCTAGGCCGTAATTTGAGCGAAACCTCCAGACTCAAGCACTCGATATCGAATCGTGATAGTTTGATGATGTGGTCTAGAATGCTACTGTTCACATCCACACTTTTCATTCCCATTCTCATCGACATACCTTTCCTAACTGAGAGATACCAGGATATTTTCGTACCTTATGCATCTGGAATAAGAGCTGCATTTTATGGAACAATTTGGGTTATGCTAATTGCAATGCTAGTTTCAATCCCTATATCGGTTGGTGCAGCGATTTATTTGGAAGAATATGCAAAGCCAAACCAAATGACAAAGTTGATTCAGGCTTTGGTAACAAATCTTGCTGGCGTCCCTTCAATTGTTTTCGGTATGTTTGGTCTCGCAATATTCGTCAAGCAAGGAGGAATTGGTTGGGGGCTAGGTCCTTCGGTTTTAGCAGCAGGTTTGACAATGGGTGTAATGGCTATGCCAATCATTGTATTAGCAGGCCAAGAAGCACTGAGAAGTGTTCCAAGGTCTCTAAGGGAATCTGCATACGGTGTCGGCTGTACAAGATGGCAAGTTACCAAGGACCACGTATTGCCTTCAGCGATGCCTGGCATTATGACAGGAAGTATTCTTGCGATGAGCAGAATTATGGGTGAGGCAGCACCACTGGTTGTAGTCGGTGCAACTGCAATGATATTGTTTGACCCTGAACCTCTTGCAGCACTAAGTGGCGGAAATGTGAATTTCACTGTAATTCCAATTCAGATTTATTTCTGGACTGCAGAACCTGACCCTGCATGGCATTCCATGGCAGCAGCAGCAAGTATTGCGCTGATCTGTCTTTTAGTTGCAATGAATAGTATTGCAATTGTATTGAGGCAACATTTCAGAAGGAGGCTAAACTCGTGAGCGAAAAAATTGGTGGAGAAGAAGTACCGGATTCAACTAGAGATTTGGAGGTAGATGGTGAAGTCGACCTCATGGTTGAAGACCTCGATTTGTGGTATGGAGATAAGCAGGCTTTGTATGGTGTTTCATTGCCAATTGCCAAAAATTCCGTCACTGCCCTAATTGGACCATCTGGTTGTGGAAAGAGTACCTTACTTCGTATGATGAACCGAATGAACGACCTTATTCCGATTTGCCACTATGATGGTAAAATTTCAATGGGTGAAGTCGAGATTACTGCTAAAGATGCCGACCTTGTCGAAATTAGGAAGAATATTGGTATGGTTTTCCAGAGACCTAACCCATTCCCTAAATCAATTTATGACAATGTTGGATATGGTGTTAGACTACACAATAAACCTACCAGAAAAGAATTAGATGATATTATCGAAAAGAGCCTAAGGCGTGCTGCGATATGGGATGAGGTGTCAGACCGTATGCATGACCTAGGAACCTCTCTTTCAGGTGGGCAACAACAGAGATTATGCATCGCGAGAACGATCGCAATAGAGCCAGACATCATTCTCATGGATGAACCTTGTAGCGCTCTTGACCCGATTGCAACTGCGGCAATTGAAGAGTTGATTCTTGAATTGAAGAAGGATTTCACAGTAGTTATCGTTACACACTCCATGTCTCAAGCAGCACGTGTCAGTGATTACACCGGGTTTATGTATCTTGGAAGGCTAGTTGAGTTTGGAGAAACTGACAAGATATTTTCAGACCCAGATTTGGAATTAACCAAGAGATACATTACTGGAAGATTCGGTTGAGGTGAAAAAATGCCAATTAGAACAGGATTAGATGATAGATTAAAAGTTGTACGTGATGAGTTGAAACTTTATTTCGCTGAAGCTAGGGAAGCCTATTCTGATGCGATTGAAGCATTCACTAAACTAGATTCACAGGTTTATTCAGAAGTCAAAAAAATACGCCAACACGCCAGGGAAGTGAATTGGGATTTGACAAATGACCTCCTTTTGATTCTCGCACTAAATCAACCATTGATGGGTGATTTGCGTGTAGTAGCAGCATACCTACGTGCTGTCGACACTGTAGAGAGATTAATTCGACATGCAAGAGATATTGCAAGGTCTGATCGCTCAATTGACGAGAATGCAGATGAATTGCCTCAAGTTATTGTGGATGCGGTATTGGGAATGCACACCAATATGGATGATATGGTGAAAATTATTGCAAATTGCTTGACAGAGATGGAAGAGATTCCAGCTGATGATGTGAGGTCAATTTGGACCTCAATCAAAGAATCTCACAAGAAAGCAGTAGATGCATTGAGCAGCCTAGATTCAGAAACAATGGGTGGAAAGGCTTCACGTCTCGAAGTTGTAAATATCGTGAGCAGAGTTGAGCGCTCTGCATACAACGTAGTTAGACTTGCAAGTCTGTGGCACCACGCTCTGAATAATGAGAATATTATTCTCGATGCCTAATCACAAGAATCCGAATGCGTCGTACTTCTGTGCGAATGTGTAAATCATAATTGGTACGATGATAATCCCCATTGCGTGAGAACGTCTGATTCCTATTCTCGGTGGCATCAAACCAAGGATAGTTCCAATGATTAGAACACCAATTCCAACCCAACCACAAGACAGCCATACCAAGGCTGTAATGAATATGATTACACCCATAACCATTGATTGCAAAGGTACTGCCTCGTGAAGTTGAAGGATTCCTTTTCCTACATGGCGCATCAAAGGTACAGCGATTAATCCTGCAGCAATTGTAAGTGCCAAAAGTCGGATGAAGTCTGTAGTTGGGTGTAGGCCACTCCATGTGTCAACAGGGTACATCTGCTTTAGAGCGAGGGTTGCACCAGAACGAGATCTTCCAATAATGTACAAGAATCCTAGAACCATTACAGTAACAGCCGTGTTGGTTGCAGATAGTAATGCGATAACTTCCAAGTCTTGCTTTTGGTGAGGGCTTTCTCCTTCACCAGCGGCTTCTGCACGAGCCAAAGCCAACAATTCTTCATCACTCAATTGAGTTAACTGACGGGTTTCCCAATCTAGTCCAATGCCTTCTTTGCCCTGCATTTTTGCAGCAACATTTCGACCACCCATTACCAGAACTGTAGCCTGTGCTGCGGTCATTCCTGGCAGAACTCCCATCGCAGCTCCAGCGCATGAAGAAAGGAAGCACGGAACAATTAGAGGGCCACTAGGAGGCAATTCCCAATCCTCCTTTTGTGGCGGTAATTCAGAAGTTGTAGCATAGATGTCTAGTAGGTTTGCAATTCCGAAAAGCCCACCTAGGGCCGGCAGAAGTAGACCAGCACCAGGCATACCGACAGGTGATGTGACTGGCAAGTTGAATACTCCCCAGCCGTACAATCCAGCAAGTAAGAAGAAACTGGTCGCAGCAATGTATCCTGCGAACCTTGAATCATCTCCTAACTTTCCTCCACTGATTTTTTGAATCCATTGTGGGAAATCAAGTCTAGTTGTTTCAGTTGCAATTAGTAGGGCGGAAATAGTCAGTAGCACCCATGGTAGTGCTCCTCTTAGGGAATCATACCATCCCAACTCTGGGCCGAATGCGATTCTTGCTGCAACAATCAGAGGTAGAGATAGGAACAACCCCAATTGACTACCACGTGCAGAATATGCAACACCCTTAGGCGCATTTCCTGAGAGTAACATTCTGTGACCCGGTAACAGTGCTAGAGCTGTATCGGCACCAGGCGCACCTATCAGTGCCGAGGGAATATATCCAAGGAAAGTGTGTACTACTCCAGTTGCTACAATAATTCCAGCAGCGGCGGAAAGAGGTATTCCAATTGCTAGTAATGCTGGTGATACTCCCAGCAGAATTAGTGCAACNTTGTTGACGTGGAAACCTGGAATCAAACCAGTAAGTGAACCAATGCATACGCCGATGAATAACGCGGCGAGCATCCAGCCCATTTCTAGAAAGAATCCTTCCATCAAATCACCTAAACGTCTTCAGCATCATCGGCAATTCCATTGCCATTTTCGTCAGTAACATCCGCCTCGTCCAAGACATAGTAGTGAGCCAATGTGATATCGTCCGCCATCTCGATTAGACGTCCAGTCCACTTCAGTGTCTTACCTTGGTTTTCGGAATTACTCTCATAGATCGAATTAGAAACCACATTGATTCTGATTTTCTGCTCTCCACCTTCTTTTTGTAGGTAGGTCTCATTGTCAATAGTTACTAGATTTCCAGTAATACTTGTCATTTTGTTAAGGTCATAAAATTCAGGAGGGCCATCGGTGAGGTCGTATGTGTTTGGACTTGGTTGTTCTCCAATGAAGTTTAGATTGACAACATTGAGTTGAAGTTCAGGTGGATTTTCATTCCANTGNAGTGTTACAGTTGCTGCAATCTCTTGACCGTCCTCGAGCCATCCAGAGTACATTCCTAGTGGGATATATGCATCGAACTTGGACAACGTGTTTGGATAAGGTGCGTTGGCAATGATTACCTTGGTATCTCCATCATTCTTCATCAAAGTAGAGCCTGAAATAACCCCTGTAATGTTGAACTGAGTTCCATTTGCTATATGTTCAAGTGAATCCGCTGGGTTACTTGCTAGCTGATTCAGCATATCTTCTGCACCCATTACATCCCCCAATCCCGAGTCAGTATTACTTCCAACATCGATACACCACATTCCTTTGGAATCAGACCAAGAAAGCCTACCAGTGATCGATTTGGTTTGACCATCCAATCCTGAGGTATCTCCAGCATTTAGTAGGCAGACTGCCAGAGTACCATCCTCTGACATTACATTGCCTTGACTGATTTCACCTACTAGTTTCACTAGATTGTTTGAAGAGAAAGACCATGATTCATAATTCGACCAACCGATTGTTGTAGGAACTGGTTCGTGCGTTCTTACAACTCTGATCTCTGGGCCTTGAGTGTGTATAGACCAGCGAAGTTCCCTTTGCTCATACTGTACAACTGCAGTAACCTCGACCTTTTGTCCAGACTCAAGCCATTGACCAGGTGCCGAATGAATCACCATTCGCATTTGATGCTCGCTGTTTCCATATTCAGGGTGGTCTCCAAGATACAATGCTGTAAAGGTAGATTCTGGGTTCACCGATTTGGATAAGTATCCTGTCAAAGTGAAGGTTTGGCCGAGGAATGCTTCGGGATTAGCTGCAATAGTTGAAATGCCAATTTCTGCGGCTTCAGGTGTATCTGCATCATTCCAAGAAAGAGCACCTCCTCCTAGAGCCTGTAGCCAGATTCTGCCTTCGTATTCGATTACATCACCGGTTGCAGTAACTTTGGTACCTAGCATCGGAATGTCTCCATAGCGATACCAGCGTAATTCAGCGACTCCGGTTTCATCTTCGATGATGATATCAACTCGATTATCTCCCGAGGAATAAGGGTCTTCGACCCAGGAAATTACAACTCCTTCAACGGATACTACCTCGTTATTGTGTTGAACAAGATCCTCGATTAACACCAATTCAGGTTCACGTACCATCGCATAGGCATTCATTGCTGCTACAAGTAAAACCGATAGTGCGAACATAACCCATAATCGCTGTCCACGAAGTTCAGGGCTGTCGTCGAGTAACCTGTCGATTACTGCNGAAANNCCTCCNCCTTCGACCTCGGCTTTGTGNTTCTCAACATACTCNCTNTGCTCAATTNNNCCATCAGNATTAGCATCNTATGTTTCGAAGACNGCATCCACATCCATTTCCATGTTTGCTTCATCGACTANTTCNTCGATTTCGTCAGTTTNTGAGTCACCGTCTTCTAACTGTGNACTCTCGNTCATACTNCGTCCANTNCATCTAATGCCATATCCCTTACGCAGGGAAAGGACTTGATATTAGATGCGAAAGCGNCCAACATGAGGGACCGNGTGATTCGTGATGAGATTCATCGCGACATCTTTGTTCCNGCNCANATCGCTAGGCTNATTGACACTAGGGAATTCCAGCGACTGCGTAATGTTCAGCAACTTGCAACTTGCCACTATGTTTTCCCTGCAGCTACTCACAATCGCTTCTCTCACAGTCTTGGAGCATACCATTTAGCGAGAGTTTTGTGCGAACATCTTTCCGAAGTTCAACCAGGAATAATTTCCGAAGAAGATGCAGAACTTGTATCAATTGCAGCGCTACTTCATGACATCGGCCATCCGCCGTTCTCCCATCTTTTGGAAACCGACAAGGTGTTTGCAACATTTCATAGCCACGAACATTGGGGCAAATTGATGCTTGAATCAAAGGAAACCGAAATCGGGATCGCCATTCGTGAAGTACTAGGTGCGAAGCGAACTGCGAGACTATTTGCTCTTTACTCTGGTGAGTCAGAACACGATGGAGAGCCGATTGCACCGTTCCTGAAGGAAATTGTCAGCAGCCAATTAGATGTAGACCGAATGGACTACATGATTAGAGACCAGGCGAACTCTGGTGCCCAAATTGGAGGATTTGATTCGGCTAGAGTTATTCGTGCCTTGAGAGTTGGAGATAACGGTCATTTGTATGCTAAGCAATGGGGATTGCCAGCAATTGAAGCATACTTGGTAACTCGATACCATCTGTATAATCAGGTGTATTTCCACAAAGTCAACCAGTTAACGCAGGAGTATTTGGTAAGGGTTCTATCTCGTGCAAGAGAACTGGCGCAAGGCGGTAAGTTGTCGCTAAGTGAGTCCCTAGAAAACATGCTATGCAATGAGGAATTATCCGTAAAGCAGTATGTCAGACTTACAGATGCTGATATCAACGGAGTGTTGATGGATTGGGCTGATCATGATGATGTAGTTCTTTCTGGCTATGCTCGCAGATTAGTTTCCAGGCGTGATTACCACAAGTCAATCCGCATTGGTGAATTGACCGCAGAAATGAGTTCTGTGGTAATTCCAAAATTACTGCCGATTGTTGAAGAGGCAGGTTTCACAGATGCAGATATTATCACTGCATCAATTCGCAAGAAAGGATACATGCCTTACAGTCAAGGCATTGTACTCGAAGACGGCAGAGATGTTGTCGAATCATCCCCTCTAATTCAAAGCCTGACTCTGTCATCAGAACAGGCTTTGATATTCATCCCCGAGGAAGTTAGAGACAAATGTGAGAGAGTTGCACGTGAAGTGATTAAACCATCACAATCAAGACTACCTACCTCTTGAGATGATTGCTACGGACCTGTAGCTTAGTTGGTTGGAGCTCCCGGCTCATAACCGGGCGGTCGTGGGTTCAAGTCCCTCCGGGTCCACTTTCCAAATTCATTGAGTAGATTTGTCAATGCTATCATAAGACAGACCTTGTGCGAGTGTCATGGACCAACAACTTCAGAGCATGTTGATGCAGCAAGCAATTGTAGTTAACCAAGAAGTCGAATTATCCGGAGTATTGGTGGGATTCGACTCAGCTAACAAGTATTCTTTACACGCTCCGAATGGTCAAAAGCTTGCACAATCCGCAGAAACAGGTGGTGTAGGTGGCTTCTTTTTGCGACAAATATTCAGAAATTCTAGGGCTGCAAATGTCAAGGTTTTCGGCATGAATGGCACAGAAATTGCAGAAATGCGTAAGCCGTTTAATTTTATTTTTTCAGAAATCGCTGCAACTATTGGCGGTCAAGAAATTGGTAGAGCAAAACGAATTTCATGGATTGGACGTAATTACGGAATTAGTGTGATGGGGATTCCTACATTTACAATTTCGAGCAGCCTCTTCCAATGGAAAAATTTCAGATTTAATGTGATGAAAGGCGGAGCTCATGTCGCTACAATCATGAAGAGGTATGAAGGAGCACTAAAGATGATGTTCACTCAAGCTGATACATTCACAATTGAATTCCATGACAGCAGTTTGACTCTAGAGGAGAGATTCACGCTACTGGCTACAACTTACTTGATAGATTTCGACTGCTTTGAACAGAGATGATTACTCTTTCTTGAANGCAAAAATCGCTTTTTCGGATACAGGCCCGAAGTTATGGGAATCTTCACTTGCGAGGGGGTCAGGGTTGTCACCTTCGACAAAATATCCTTTTTCAGACAAAGATTTGACACGCTTTACACATGTCACTTCATTCTTGAACGGGTGTGTAAAAACAACTAGGTCGCCTACTGAAACGGATTGCCCGTCATAGTGTTCACAAGCGATTACATCGCCATCATTGAAAGTAGGCCACATTGAGTCGCCTTTGATTTTGACTTTCAAGATGCGCGAATCCATGGAACTTCACGGCCCTTGACCGACCAGAACATGTTGTGGATTGACTCGATTGCATCCATCAATTCTTGTGCGTGGTCAGCGGAAACTTCTACTTTGCATGCTGAGCAAAGCTTTGCTGCGTTCCAGAATGTATCGTGAAGGTCAGGGTTTGCATCAAGATGTTGTGGCTTGAAGAAATCAGTCCAAAGAACTAGCAATTCATCCTTGCACTTCTGTGCTTCTTCTTCCTTAATTGCTGCATATCGGCTCATGGTGTTTAGGTAAGTTGCAGAACCGCAATCGTTGCCGTGGTTCTCGGCTAATGCGATCATTTTCTTGGTCATGGACTGTACTGCTTCGCCAGCGACTCTAGCGCTAGCAGGGTCGTAAACACCACATGGTCCGTCACAATGTGCTTCTGCTTCAATCATAAATTCGTCACTCATCAAATCCCTCTGATATTATACTCGAATTGTCTAAAGCATATCAACCTGTGCCCAACTCCAAAAGCGACCCAGTTATCCCTTTTGATTAAGGCAAGTCCCCAAAATGGTTATGAGGGTCGAGAAGTTGGGTCGGGGTACAGGTGATTTAATGAAGGCACTACGACGTTCTTTGTTCCTACTTGCAGTTTACCTAGCAAGCACCCTAGTAATAGCAACACCGGCAGCGGCTCAGGTCTCTGTTCCTGCCGTGGATTTGCAGTGTCTATCTCCAAATCCTAGCGGTGCTGTTGACGTACCAGTTTATCCTGGTGCTACGCTTACTGGATTCGCAAACTGTAAGGTATCAAACCCTAACTCCTATGTTGAGAGAATTCAAATCCAAGTTTCAGCCGATGGTTTGGTAGTTGCTGCTCCTGGTACAATTACCCTGGCACCTAACGGCGAGTCTGAGTTCCAGACCACCGTTAGAGCAGACCAAAGAATGACAATGTCTGGTCGCAACCTAATCGTAACTGCAACAGTTGTCGAAGCAAACGGTGCACCTCCACCAAACATTGCTGAATCTCAGGTTCAGATGATTATCAACATCCTACAGTTCAGCCGTCTACAGGTTGAAGCTACCGAGCCTTTCCTACAATTGTCTCCTAAGACAGATCACAACTTTGAGTTCAAAGTGTACAATCAAGGAAATTGGGCTGATAAGTTCAAGGTCGGTGTAACTGATGACTCTAGAGATAAATTGGAAGAAAAAGGATTCCAGATCTCTATCCCACTAGTTTCTGTTGAAATTGAAGGTATGGCGGCTCCTATGAAGGTCCGTGTCATGGTCCGTACTCCTAAGAATCAAGGATGGACTGATGAATATCACACTCTAGAGTTCGAAGCTATCTCTGAGTTCTCATGTAGATACGAAACAAGCGGTTGTAACTCAATGGCGCAGATGATTACCATCTATGTCCGTGGTGTNTATCTTCCAGGTTTCGAATTGATTCCTTCCCTTGCAATGCTTGGTATGGCAGCAGCAGTGATTGCTAGAAGAAGCATGGAAGACGACGAAGATGACGAAGAAGCAGACTGGCGCGAAGCAGCTCCCGGTCTGTGAAATCGGCATACAAATTGTTACTGTAATTGACCCATATAGGGGTTGTATTCATAACGAAGTACATTCCGTGGACTTCATTGTAGGCACACATTGGTGATTGAAATGAGTGGACTTCTAGACAAAGCAAACAAGACTGCAAACGAATCAGATGCTCCAAAAGAGGCAGTGATAGATACTACCATGGATACAGAAGGATCTCTACAACTCGATTCAAAGATAACCATCGGTCTACAAGTCGCAGGAGTAGTAGCGCTTCTTATCAGTATGTTCTTGTTAATACAAAATGGCTGGCTATATGCTACATTAACAGACTACATTCTTGCTATATTCTTGATGTTGATTGGTTGGACTTTATTCAACAGTTCAGATTACCTCCAACAAGAACTTTCGAAGGCCAAAATTGCTCTTACTGCAATTGGTTTCGCAGGTTTATTCATTGCGACAATTGTTGGAACAGTATTCATGAATGCAGGTGGTGCTGTTACTATTGCATCCATTGAGTTAGATGGTGATAAGGATGAAATTGATTTGTCATTCTTTGGTCCAAGCGGCATGACTTACACTGTCGAAGTTTTAGTTGACGGCAATGTCCAGTATTCTCATGATGGTGAAATAAACATTGACCGAGGAAGCCATTCTATTGCTTTGGATGAATTCTGGGCTGGCAATTCGATGAATATGAATGATATGAGTCAAGTCGATTACGAGATTAAGCTGACATCTGAGGGTGGAGAAGATAGCGTGAAATTTAACGACATTATGAACAGGGAAGTCGACACAGGTTTCGTTAGAATCACTGAAGTTTTTGATACAAATTCTAACGGAGATAAAACCTACACTGGAATCACTGTGGAAATGATAATTGGAATGGGCGATCCAAGTGCAGAATATGGTTTCTCAAACAACTTTTTCACAGGAACCACTCCAAAGACAATAGCATCCGATTGGAGTGCAACCTTGGTTGTAAAGAAGGGCAGTAATGTCGAATATCAATATACGACAATTAATGCTAATGAGGGCGTTGTTAACGGAGTTGGTGAATTCTTTGGAGGATGGGTAGTAATGCCTGGAACCAATGCAGGCGATCTAGATCGGGATGATTTCTACAACGGAGATGATTGTTATACCTTTGAAGTACAAATTGTCAATGCATTAGGAGATACTTATTCAGACACAAGTTCACAGATTGATTTCTCGTGGGATGCTAACGAAGCTGATAGCGATACACAAAATGATCAGCCAGCAGAAGCTTGCTGAAGTGTCATAGTTACATCTGTTTGACTGAAACAACGGTTTATACCTAGACCGATGGACTATATCGCATGGTCAATTGGTCATTAGATGAGCCACAAGAGGTCAACGTTCCTGCACCGCCTAGGAGAAGGTCTTCCTTGAAAGCGAAGAGAAGAGGAAGTCGTAAGACTCTTTCAAACAGGACTGCTGATGGCCGTGTACGCAAGGTAATCAACGGCGAAGTTGTGTATGTACGCATTCGTAAAGTAAAGGCGTAATCACTCAATTACTCCAGAATCTTCGTCTTCCTCATCAGATTCCTCGGTGACGTGAGAGTATTCTTTTGCTGCTTCAATACCCATTTGTCTTCTGAGAACTAAGACGAAAATCCCTACAGCAGCGATCAAACCAATTGCGATTGGTAACACCAAGTTCGTAGATTCATCATCCTCAATGGACCAAGTAACCGGATTGGTTGATGCGCTACCAGTAGACACTACTTCGAATCCATTGAAGTGATATGGCACGAAAATCTCACAATCAAGAGTTAGTTCTCCTTCAACAGCCGAATCCCAATTCATCGGAATCTCAATCGTTTCACCAGGTTCTGCAGAATAAGGGACATTTACTCCGACATTTGCATCGACTCCGTCAGACGTACAATCGATGAGGAAATTTGCGGCAGCATCACCGTTATTGGTTACCGTTGCCATTACTCCTAGCCTTGAATCGACATTGTTCTCGTCATCGCTTTCTACAAGCGAATCAAATGATAGTGAAGGAAGGTCAAGTGATACGTCAAAGTGGTTAACCTTTGGTAAGTCTGTGATTTGGTGTTCATAGTCTCCCCACGGAGTTGAAAGGACAACTAAACCGCTAGCACTTTCTTCGTGGATGACTCCATTTCCATCTTGCCATCGGACCATTCTGTCCCTTTCATCAAGTGCGATTTCAATTACATTATCGCCCATGTTTTCTGAGTCAAATGTGTTGTTGTCACCTAGTGGTGATGTACTAACCGAATCATATCCCATGTTGTATCCATAGAATACTACGTATCCATTTTGAACGCCAACAGTACGTGTGGTAAGGATGTTGACCCAGTTGTCGGTAACTCCTCCTGTGCCTGTGGAATTGGTCCATGTTACGCTTGCATCATCCCAGATGATGATGTCCTCGTCGCTGATGCCTCCAGAGAGTGAAGAATCTGTGACGCTGATGGAACCTGTTACTTCAATAGGTCCGGTACTGGTCATTTGTGCACCATTTAGTGTGCATGTACCTGAGCAAGAAATACCTGCGCCGAATATCGAACCGGTTACGATTAACGTGCCTTGTACATCAATACTCCATGCGTTGTTTCTATCTGGAATAACTAGTGATGTACCATCTCCAGATAACTCATCAGCTTCCAACATTACAGGTGTTGTACCCTGTGCTGATAGTGTGATTGTGCTAATTGAGGAAATTTGGAAAGGATGTGTTGTAATGTTAACAGTGATATTTTCAACATCTAAATCACCATTCCAATCGAATTGGCCTCCAGTCCAATTAGTAGTTGATTCATTGTTAATCTCAATATCAATTCCATAGAGTATTTCATCAGCGAAATCAATTCGCAGGACTCCAGTCTCACCAACGAATCCGACTGGGACATGAACATTAGCAGTTCCCGCAAGATTGAGCTTTGGAGGCGCTACTGCATCCATGGATCCTGATACCACCATGGTTGCTCCCTCTTCGATGACAACAGCAGTATTTTCTGCGATTTCATAATCTCCAGAAACAGTCCATGTTGCTCCATTTGATACAGTGTAAGTACCTGAAAGAGTTCCGCTGGAATCTTCTTCAGCATCGGCAGTGATATCAGTTGCCGATACAAATGGTTGGCTTAGTAAAATAATTAGAGACAGTAGCAATGCTCTTCGCATGTTAGTCGCTCTAACGAACTAGCAAATGAAACATGCCCTCACATTATTCATCAATATGGCACATCTTTCCATCCAATCTTGTAACCGATTAGGTTGAAAGAGCGGTGTAGAATTGGCGTGATTACTACAAGTAATATCATTGGAACAATCAAATCTCTATCTCCGTGTTCCGAACCTGTTAGGAATAATTGTCCGAATACGAATACAGATATTGCAAATGGAAGAGTATCGAGAAGAGGAGCTTTGCTTGAAACATCTCCTTCTCTCTTCATGCCTTTACGTCGCTTGAAATAAGAACCAGTAGAATCACCAACCAAACTTGTGAATCCCAAGAAAGTACCGAGCACGAATGCACTCGCAGCCCATCCAGTAGCTGCTTCTGTTGGAGAGATGAATACCCAATTTTCTGGAACCATTGTCATCAGGTAGCACAGTAATCCACTGGTTAGTGAACCGCCGATCAAACCATTCCATGTCTTTCCATCACCGAGTAGTCGATTGCCATCTTTGTGCATCCTTCCTCCATCGATTGGCCACGGCCCATAACCAGTCTTTGGTAGCCACTTGCCCCACATCATTGCGAAGGTATTGACTAAGAATCCTGGAAGATAAATCCAAAGTGTGAACAACATCATTTCAAAGACATTGAAATCTGCCATAATTCGGTGGTGTATCATCAGGCCTTTGAACTCAATGGCGATTTTTCATTTCACGATGGCCTTATGAGCCTATAATCGATGGAGCGAACATGGCAGGAATGTCGGTTTTGGTTGTAGGTGGCGGTGGCCGTGAACATGCACTTTGCTTGGGCTTAGCAAGAAGTCCTTCAGTTGGTGAAATCCACTGTGCTCCTGGCAATGCAGGTACTGCTGAAATAGCAACCAATCATGCATTCAGTGAAGTCTCTGACTTGGTTCATCTCGCTTTCCAATTGCAAGTCGACTTTGTTGTGGCAGGGCCTGAAGCACCATTGTGCGAAGGGCTGGCAGACAAACTAGGGAAAATGGATATTCCTTGTTTTGGCCCAGTGGCTGCTCTAGCCAGATTAGAAGGTAGCAAATTACACGCAAAGCAGGTCATGAAGCAGAATGGAGTTCCAACTGCAGATTTTCATGTTTTAGGTAAAGACAGTGATATCGATGCTGCTCTGGATGATTTTTCAGGAAATCCTTGGGTTGTAAAGAGAGATGTTTTGGCTGGAGGAAAAGGCGTCGTAGTCACCGAAGACCGCTCAGAGGCTAAGCAATTCATACATGAATCAATAGAAAGTGACGGTCAAGTTTTGCTCGAAGCATTCCTCCCCGGAGAGGAAGCAAGTATGCTAGTTGTCATGGATGGGAGCGGCTATGTCTGCCTTCCAGCGAGTCAAGACCATAAAAGAGAATTCGAAGGAGACAAGGGCAGAAACACTGGAGGGATGGGCGCTTATGCTCCAGCTCCAGTCTACACGAATGAGGTCAAATCAAAGACGATTGAAAGAATCGTTGAGCCCATGCATAAAGACCTATCAAGCCGCAGAGTGCCTTACAGAGGGGTTCTTTATGTTGGCTTGATGATTGATGAGCATGGTGATCCATATGTTGTAGAATTCAACGTAAGATTTGGCGATCCTGAATGCCAAATCACAATGCCTTTGATTGCATCAGACCTTGGAGAAATGTTGAGTGCAGCATCCAAAGATGAACTCGCGTCACATGACGTTCAGTTCCACGATAAACATGCTATGACAGTTGTTCTTGCCGCAGAGAATTATCCGGGTTCAGTGGAGAAGGGCAGGACTATTTCCAATGTACCTGAATCCTCCTCGGATTCATGGGTCAATCATGCTGGAACTAAGGTCGAAAATGGTCAACTTTTGTCCAATGGTGGAAGAGTATTATCTTGCACGGGTTTGGGAGACAGTCTACAAGATGCTGCTGACAAGGCTTACGCCTTGATAGAACAGATTGATTTGTCCGGCTCCCATTACAGGCGAGATATCGGTCACAGGGCACTATGAGATATGTTCGCAAAATAGGCTTGCAGTATGGCGTTTTTTGAACCATTCAAATTAATGGTTCTAGAATGCCAATAGGCAACGCATAAAAAGGGGTCTCAAGTGGCCGCAATGCTACAGCCTTTAGGCTGCACCTAGAAAACTAGAGGGAAACACAATGTCGACAGAAAACGACGGAAAGATTGGAGCGCAAAGCGCATTGCTAGGGTGGCTAATTGCACCCCTTGCGATTTTGGTTGCACTCCTTGCTGACTATGGTCTAGACTTCGGTCTAGGCCTAGAGATGAATGACCTAGAACCATACGCTGTAATTGCGATTGCAGCCGTACTTGGAATGGCACCACGTGTCATGAAAGAATTCGAAATCATCCATCAAGGAGCAGCTATTTCCCTCGCTACCCTTGTTGTATCACTCGTTCTTGCTGAAGGAGTTTCGATGTACATGGATTCAAACTTCCTAGGTTTGATCTTCTTCATCGTAATGTTTGGCGGATATCTATTGGATTCCAATGGACGTCATGAATGGAACACAGTACTGATATTCGGATTCACTGGATTGTGGACCGCTATTGTTGCTGCAGCACACTTTGCTGATACACAAACCAAACTCTACACACTTGAAGGACAGGAGTACATCAGGACATCTGCATGGCAAGAAGCAACTGGATTTGTCTTCTTCAACACTCTTGGAATCTTCGTGATTCTCGGTCTTTTGGCTGCAGTCCTACTGCGTGGAGTTTTAACTCCTGCAACAGACAAGGGCTGGTTTGGATACATCAAGCCAATCGATGGTGCTTGGAACAAAGCAACACTTCCTCTGCAAATTGCGTTGGCTGTATGGGCAGCAACTCACATTGCAATCATGGCTTACTTCAACACTCTTGGAGACATGGACATTCTTGCAATTTGGTCTGAAGATGGATATCATGGATATATCGGGTTCTGGCCTGCAGCATTAACAGGAATAGTTGCCTTGACATGTGCTTGGATGTGTGCAGAGAGATGGTTTACACGTGCACTATTCATAGGTTCAATGTGGATTCTTTACATCGTATCTTCACTGTATGAATCCAACCACTGGGCTAACGAGAGCTTCGAAGGAAGTTGGGCTGTTTGGATTTGGTTCGGAATCACCTTCTTCATTGGAGTTCTAATCTATTGGTTCGCAACTCACGAAGATTACGGTGGATGGATGAACAGAGAATTGCACGAGCCAAGCCAGGCTCGTGTGTTCTGGTCTAACCACTGGGCAGGAATCATGACATTCACTGCTTTCCTGGTTGCTCTAGCAATCAGAGTTCAGTGGTACTTCGTGCCTTCAATGAACTCAGCAGGATTGGAATCTTGGGACCTTACTGGAGGTTCTGACCCTTGGTACATGAAGCGTGTTGTCGACTATGTCATCGCAGAAAATGCACACTTGATTTGGGATGCTGACAGAAACTATCCAGTTGGAGGTATCAACCCTCGTCCGCCATTGTTCTCTTGGTCAATGGCACTGGTTGCAATGCTTCTGACAAACCTCGGAATTTCATCAGATGCATCTGTTTGGTATGCAATGCTTGCTCTACCTGCAGTATTCGGTGCACTAATCGTGTTCCCGATGGCTGCTATTGCGAAGGATAACTTCGGAAAGGGAGCTGGTGTAATCGCTGCTTGGTTAATCGCATTCATGCCAACCCACGTCCAGAAATCGACATGGGCTATGGCTGACCACGATTCGTACGTACTACTCTTCCTGACTGCTGCATTCATGTTCTATCTGCGTGCAGTTAAGGCGGGTGGAGACGAGCGCCTATCTCGATATACAAACGCATCTCCTTCAGGAATTATCAAGGCGATGTCAGAAGTGCTCAAGCAGCGCAGAAAGGCATCTGCAAATGCGATCGCAGCAGGTGTCTGTTTCGGTATCGTCGCTCTTGGATGGAAAGGTTTCGTCTATGGTCCTGCAATTATCTTCCTTGCATACTTCGTACAAGTTGCAATGAATATGTTTAGAAGAAAGGATAGCACAATCCTATCCACTTTGAACATCATGATGTTGGGAACAATTTTCATCATGGTAATGCCATTCTATGCGCACCCACAATTGAATCTAGTTTTGAATTCCACAGGATTGACTCCTCTGATATTCATTACACTGTTCACTGTCGCAATAGCATGGATTACAACAGGATTCCGTGACAAGCCTTGGCTACTCGTCCTAGGTTCTCTATTCACTGGTGGAATTGTATTCGGTGTAGTTCTCTACATCTTGCAAATTACAGACCAATCCAATGCTTGGGAAATCCTAACCACTGGTTCAGGCTACTTCACCAAGAACAAGATTTTCGGAACAATTGCTGAAGCAAGTGCTCCAAGCCGTGGACAGTTGTTCGCATCCTTCGGACCGATTGTATTCGTTCTAGCAATCGTGATGGGTATCATCGCATTGTGGGACGGTATTGTCAAGAAGAGTCAGACCAAACTGATTCTTGGAATGTGGGTCATCGTAGCATCTTACATGGCTTGGTCCGCAGGAAGATTCCTGTTCAACGCTGCTCCTGCTATGGCAGTAATGGGCGCTTGGGGTATTGTCACTCTATGGGGTGCAAGCGGTGCAAGCAACATGGCTCGCTCATGGAGAAGAATGGGAATCAGGACTCCTGGCGAGAGAATTTCTAATGCCCGTAAAGCAGTTTGGAGAACTCCACAATTCAGCGCTATTGGCCTTGTATTGTTGATGTTAATCAGCCAGCACGCAAGTTACGGTATCGATGCAGCAATGCCATCCTCTTCACGACATGAAGCAGAAATGGATGAAACAATCTACAACATTGCTCCAGATATTCTAAGATGGAATGACTTCGGTTTCTCTCTTCTTGATGATGCAGAGTACGATGAGAATTCTCGATTCTATCTAGGTTCATTTGGTTCCGGATACAATGACAGAGGTTGGAACATGGCTTATGATTGGTTGAAGCATCAAGACGCAGACGAGCCATACTCCGACCGTCCAGCATTTGTATCATGGTGGGATTATGGTTTCCAAGCATTAGAAACCGGTGACCACCCCTCAGTTTCAGACAACTTCCAGTCTGGTATTCCTGCAACTGGTAACATGCTTCTAGCAAGAAGCCAAGACGACTTGGCAGCTATGTTCATCTGGAGATTATCCGAGGCGGACCTATCATACAATGAGGCAAGAACCGGTGAAAGAGTACACACAAACTCATTCCTGAACACATTGAGCAACCACTTGACAAGCGATCAAAAGTCTGAATTCGTTAAGATTCAAACCAACATGGATGCTGATGGAGTTATCGAGCGCTCGTTCGAGGTTACTCAAGTCAATGGCGATGTCGTTATGGCACAAGGTCGCTTGATTGAAGACGGTGTATTTGGAGCAGACCCACAGACCTACTACAAGGTCTATGAGAATGGAGAAGCAATCGCTTGTCCTTCAGGTGCTGAATGTGTAGGTGACTACGCTTTCGTTCATTTGGATGAGGCTCAGCCAGTATTCAACAACAATATTCGTGCTGCTTCAGATACTGAAAACAATAACACTCACTACATCTTTGGAGATTATTGGTACACCTCTGACTTGATTGAAGAGTACGACTCGGTAAGCACAGGTATTCACAGAGCGAATGCAGGAATTGCATTAATCACTCAGATGCTAACATCTTCACTCGACAGCGAGGAATTGCACTCTCTGTACGTAGACCTCTCAAACAATGAGGTATACAGCGTACAAGATTACGAAGGTGCACCTGGAGAAATGATTACTAGAGACCACGAAATTAGATATTTCGCAATCGACCACAGATTGTATCCTCGTGCAGGTATGTACAGTTCTGAATACAGCGGTGGAAGCCCAACAGGTATTTTCGCAGCACCAACCATTCTTTCTGGACAAGACTTTGGCACATTCATGGATGAAGTCTACATGACTTCTCGTGGACAATTCAATGATGAAATGACTCGTGAAGAATTCGATGAGGAAATGCGCAAGGACGTATTGAATCAACAATCTGGTGCAACCTTTGACCCATTGAGTCTGGTTGACATTAGAGTCGACCACACACCAGCGTTCTTTGAGACAATGCTTGCTAGAACTTACGTCGGTTATGGCGCATCTTCACTAGGATTTGCAACAACCGAACAACCTGGTCAACACTTCGGTCAATCAGGAACTCCGAACTCAATAATGACAAATGCAGTGCCATTGCCTGGTGCAATGATGAACCACTTTGTAATCGCAAACTGGTACAATGCAGAGAACGAGTTCGACACACTAGGACAAGCTAACACAATGGTCAAGATTTTGAAGTACTATCCAGGTGTTGAAGTCGGTGGAACCGTCACAATGTCTGATGATGGACAAGCTCTACCAAATGTTAGAATCTTAATCGAGAGAGATGCATTCTCTGGCGAGGGTGATACAGACTTGGATGATGACACATATTGGATTCCAATCGGTTACACAGACGCTGATGAAAACGGCGAGTGGTCTTACACAGTTCCTGCAGGAAAGATTCGTGTGTCCGCATACGCAGGTGTCTTCGATGATGTAGATGCAAAGGATGTAATCAAGACTGGAGAATATGCATCTGGTCTAGGTGACTTAACTGTTGAAACCAACGATGACCGTGAGACAAACTTGATCACAGCCCTACTAGGTAAGGTTGCAAACATGTCCTGGATGGGTGAGGTTACACAGAACATCACAGCAAAACAGGCTGACAGAGAAGAAGGCGATTCAATCGACACTGACTTCGATATTGAAGTTGAATCCAGTGGTGTATCCGGAACAGTCACTTGGACTGGTCACGAATCATTTGAAGGCGATGCACTTGATGGAATGGACTTCATACTCAGAAATATCTGGGACATGACATCTAACTACACAGTCACAACAACTAGCGGTTCGTTTACCACAAACACCGGTGAGTCCAGAGTTATTCAGGGAACAGGAGAGGTCACTTTCACATCTGAAGGAACCTTCGATACCCAAGGTAACACTGGCATTGTCCACGGGTTCACTGGAAACTACACACGAACTGTATTGGACGACCGCTCATACACGGCTAACGCATCATTTACTGGTGCTGGAACAATTGTTGCTAACTGGATTGATTACGATGCTCCTGCATGTGATGAAGAGACAGAAGAAAACGAAACCGTATTCGTTCTTCCAACATTTAACGAAACTGTAGATAACGAGACAGTAACTTCCACGCACGTTGCTTGTTCAACTGGAGAAGCGGACACATATCTGTTCGCAGGTACAGTGAATGCGAACGGAAGAATGACTGCAGACGGGCCAGTTTCAGTCGTTAAATACCTTGATGGTGAAACATTCGAAGGTACAGGATTCTACGAAGGAGTGGGAACTGTAAACGGTACTGGATTATTCATTGGTGAAGGAACCTTCTCTGGACCAATGGTTGCTCCGGGCTCATTCTACAAGACTGGACTTATGCCGGGAACTTACAACATGATTGCTGTAATGGAGAATGGAAGAGAAGTCTTGCTTCCTGACCCCGTAGAGATTACAATCGCTCCTGTTACCGATTTGCAAATGAAGATGCCAGGTTCGATATTCGAAGATACTCTGTATGCAGACTACTTCACTAATGGGGACCCTACTCCATTGCCTAACGCAACCATTGAATTGGTTGATTTCGATTTGGCAGAAGATGTGGCACCAGTCACAATTGTTACCGATGAAAACGGTAACTTCAGTTATGGACCAATGGCTACTGGATTCTATCAGTGGAGAGTCGACATCGACAATGACGGCTGGTATGAGGTTGAAGAGAACTTCACAGTTGGACTAGACTCAGAGAATGTAACACTTGCAATCTCTGTGCCAACTAAGAGAGACGTAGTAATCAACTTGGATGATGGAGGCTCAGGAATTGATCTTGCAAACAGAACCATTACCTTCACCAACGCTGAGAGTACTGACTTAAACCAATTTGTTGTAACTGCGGTATCTGATGAGAATGGATTAGTTCATGCCGAAATCGACATGGGACAATGGATCATCTCTGATGAAACAGACGAGACCCATGTTCTATGGCATGAGGTCGAAGTAACGACAGATGACCTTGAATTAGACTTGTCATACGCTGTCAGCGTTTGGGTTAACGGCACAATTTGGGCAATACAAGGATTGAATGACTTACTATTAGATCCTCAATTCAATGAACCTTCAGATATTCCTGAAGAAATGAGAGAGCCTGCTACCGATGTCAAGGTTGAGGCACGCTCTGGAATGATTATTCTCGAGTCCATTTCTGATGATAACGGAACGTTTGCTTTCAGAATGCCTGAGAATCTTGTGTTCCACGTTACTGCATCAAGCTACGCTGGTCTAACCAGCAACACATTGACAGCAGGTATGCTAGTCAGTAACGCATCTGAAGTGACAGATACAGACTTGTTCTTGGTCGATTCAAACGCCGTCCAAGGTGCTGTATGGCTGAGAGAATCTCCGGTTAACGGTTCAGGAGTTGCTTGGGGAGATGGAATCTCTGGTGCAGCGGGTGCTGAAGTAATCGCAACAGATTCTAACGGATTAGAGTGGAGAGATGAACTCGATGAAGCAGGAACATTCCTAATGCATCTGAATGATGATGACTGGACTCTGACAGTTTCCAATTCTGACATGAATGTGGCTCCTGTCGCAATCAATGCTTCAAACCAAACAGAACAAGTCATTCTAGTAGCAAACCCAGCAAACATATCACTGACACTAAGGGTGTTCATTGACTCTAATGACGATGCAGTTTGGGAGAATGGAACTGCAATTACTCCAACTTTCAATATCACTGCTGTCAATGAATTTGGAATGGATGTCCAAGTAACCGAAGACATGTATGATGGCACAACTGGTGAACTAACCGTCGAGTTGTCTGTTGGAAATTACATCATCGAGCTATTCGAAGATGACCCACGTGATGAGAATGCAAGCGACTACCGTCTGTACTCTACTGGACTTCCAAGCATTGACATCGGTCTTGCTGCTTCAGGAGACCCTCTCGAAGTAGTGATTGTACCAGAATACCTTGTTACTGGAACAGTGCTCATGGAAAGCGGATTCCCTATGGAAAACTCCACAGTGTGGTTGAGAAACGATGCAGGAGATGACTTCTATCCTCTAGTAACTGATGAAAACGGAACTTTCGCAGAATACGTTCCTCATGGTGAATGGTATGTCGAGGTGGCTGAGTACACCGCTGATAGCAATGAAACAGAAATCTTCAGAGATGTCTTGGTCGTTGATGGAGCAAAGACTGACTTGAACTGGAAGACAGAGACTGCAATGACAGTTAACATTCAGTTGCAGGAATCATTGACCAACTCTAACATTACTGCAACTAGAATTACTGCAGTCAGTTTGGACGGCCTAGGAAATGTAAGCCTAGGTCCATCCGATAATTCTGGAATGATTAGTGAAGTTCTAATGCCTGGAGACTGGACACTGGTTCTAAACAGGACAGAGACTCTAGAGAGTTGGACTCTTGAAGAAGGAATCTACAACTCTGCTGACAGCATGGTAAACAACTCATGGGAAGCAGGAATCGTAAGCATCGACAAGTCCGTCTTGATTGGTGGTAAGATATTCTGGGACCTAAACGAGGATGACCTACCTTCATCCGGTGAAGGAATCGCTGATGTGAATGTAACCATCACCTCTGAGAATGGCTTCGATCAAACTGTTGCCACCGATTCAGAAGGTGTCTGGAAGTTGTTCGCACCGATTCGTGAAAATTACACAGTAGTTGCAGAAAAGACAGGTTTCGATACAGTGAACTACGCTGATGGTGACAACGCCTTCTATACCGTTAATGACACTCACGATAGTCGTGACTTTGAGATGAGTGCAGGATTGGTATCAGTATCAGGTAATGTCACAGATATCCTAGGAACTAGCACAAGGTTGGATGGAGCAACTGTTACTCTTTACCCAGTAAGTGGAATTGTGCGTGACCCAGTCACAATCACATCTACATCCTACGCTGATGACACATTGTCTTGGGATGCAAGTATCCAACCAGGTGATTGGATTGTAGTCGTCCAAGGAACAGATTCTGATGAGAACGGTGGCGGTATAGCTGTCGGACTATTGGAAGCATCCGTTCAGGAAGGAGCATCAATTGACATGGTAATGGAGAAGGGTGGACTACTTGCTCTATCTTCCTCATGGTTATCCATTGAAAGCGAGGAATTCCATGCTGGAGATATTGCTGATGGAGTCGAAGTTGAACTCGACTTAGGTGACGGAATAGAATGGAACATGGCGTTCGATACAAACGGTGAACTAGAGATAATTCTCCCTGCAGGTAATGTAGTACTGGACAGCGAGTTTGATACAGTTCAGCACGAAATGGACCTGACTATGGAATACACTGCAGGATTGTCAGTCGATGTCATTCAAGACACTGCTGAAGATAGACTCATGGAATACACACGACGTGTTAACTCTGACTTGGTCGTAGAAGTAATCTCAATCGGTGAAGGAACCGCTGTTTTCGACAGTGAAGACCTCAGCGAGATGACTGCTATCGAAGACAACGACAATGGTTACGAGATAATCACTTTGAAGTTGAGCCTGACCTATGAAGGAACTGAAATTTCAGATCAATTCACTGCTTCTGGTGGACTTGGCGTTACTCAAGATGCTGAGTTCTGGTCAATTGAATTCCTGAACTCTAGTGGTGACTGGACTGATGTTATGGATGTAACAATGGGTATTGGAGCCAACAATTCTGACCCATCTCAATTGTTGAGCACCGAAGTGGATGCAAGAATTATTCTGCCACTGCAGAACCAAACTCAGACCTATGATGATGGTCACGCAGTCAACATGCGCTTTACCGCAGATGGCGGACCAAACGAAGTAAGTGTTCGTGTTAACGTTCCACAGCAGTACAACATGTCATTTGTTGATGCTCCAGCAGCAATCGGTGTTGGTGTTAGTGATGAAACATTGGTTACTTTGCGAATCATTAACGATGGAAATGGTGACGACACAGTGTCATTACAATCCAGCCTAGCCTGTGAAGGATGGCAAGTTACTCCTGGAATGTCTAACATTACAGTAGCAGCTGGAAATGAGCGCAGCCAATCATTCACAATATTTGCACCAGCAGATGCTTCTTCTGAAGAAACATGTATGGTTGATTTCACTGCAGACAGTGAAGGTGACTTTGAAACACAGACTCAGTCGACAGAAGCAATAATTTCGGTCGCTAATCTAGTGATTGTTGAAAGCGCAGTTGAACCGGATGCTGCAGATGCAAAGGCTAACGCAGATGGTCAGTTCATCATCCCGATTAGAAATGATGGTTTCCTAACTGCACAAGACGTAATTGTCTATCTGGTTGCGGATGAACTTGGAGACACTGATTACCCACAACAGCAGGTTACAATCACAGTTCCGGCAAATGGAGTTGCTTACGCATCCTTTGACTATTCTGACTTGCCTCCTGGTGATGCAAGATTGGAGGTAACACTTGACGTAGTTGGAACACCAACGCATGAAGACAGTCAGACCACAGAAATCATCACCATCAAGTTCTCCAACATGGCAGACGAAGATGGTGAATCTGATTGGCTAGTAATTGTAATCGTCCTACTTACTGGATTAGTATTGTACGGTGGATTCAAGACTGCTAAGAAGGGATCCTCGGGTCGCTTCTGATACTCACAACCAAATCTTGCCCTCCAACGGGGCTTAGATTGGGTGGGAGTCAGACATATATTCAAGCATTAAGAGCGTCAGCGTTGTCATATGTGGGAGGAGAAAGAGTTCAACAATGTTGAATTTATTCCTGAACCCACAGACAATCGAATTGTCTCCGCAGCAGATTCAGCAACTGTTGGTCATCAAGAAGGATGGCGTGGCGAAGTGATGGGTTGGGCTCCTGTTCCTGTACCGGTTGTATCTAGGCCGAGAAGAACGACTCAAAGAATTGCAAATGTTGGAATATTCTTGATTCTAATCCTTGTCTTTTGGGCTATATGGCGTAGCCAGTTGTTGTTCATCGAAATCCCACCTCCCACTTCCGAATGGGCATTCGAAGACTCGGGAGCAAGAGATTTGCAATCTTCAGGGTACACTGGAGATGGAATAAGGGTCTGTATGGTCGATACGGGAATCGATATTAGTCATCCCGATTTAGAGGATACAGATTTAGTGTTCAAGGACTTCTTCACGGGTTCAACTGAACCGGTTGATAATGGAAATCTAGCGCATGGCACAATGATGGCAGGAATATTGGTTGCAGATGGGCACATGAAAGGTGTAGCTCCTGGAGTAACTCTTGGAATGGCGGCAGCATTAGGTGATGATGGCGAAGGAGGCAATAGTGGCGACCAAAATGTGGTTGCCAGTGCTATTGATTGGTGCTGGAAGACATTTGATGCAGACATTATTTCACTATCCTTGGGTGGCGAAAGTGACCCCGATGCTACTAGAGATGGTCCGACAACAAATGCTGTTAGACAGGCCATTGCAAATGGAGTGTATGTGGTGGCAGCTGCCGGTAACGATGGTGGTAGTGAAGATGATGGAAGGGTTGCTACGCCTTCCAATGTCAAAGAAGCAATATCGGTTGCTGCGATAGATGAAGCAGGAGACATTTGGGATGGCTCCTCTATAGGTGAATCGGAAGATAGTGACGGCGAGGTAAGACAAAATCCACATCAAAAGCCAGAGATCTCAGCGCCTGGTGTGTCAGTAATATCTACTGCATTTGATAGCGAGTACTATTCCTCTACAGGTACCAGTGATGCAACTGTCTTTGTTTCCGGTATCTTGGCATTAATTCTAGAGGCAGAGCCAGATTTGAGAAATCCTGACTCCCAATGTGTACTCGATGTAAAGACAGCACTCATGAATTCTGCCGTTCCATTGGTTGACGGAGTCGAGCATCATTCTAGATGGGGATATGGTGCAATCGATGGTGAATCATGGTTGCAAGAAATACGAACTTCAGGGTCTTGTTAGGGGTAAAAGGCAACACTGCGTGGCACCGTGTGTCATTTCAAGTATTTGATATTATAATGTCTAAATGATATTATGTTATTTTTTTTAATTAAAATATGTGATATTTTAAGCCTAAAATGATATTTTTCAATTGAAAACAAGCCCAATGTGTTAAGTTGGTCTTTGTTTTGGAAGAGTTAGAGAGGGTGTTGATATGTCAGCAAACGTCCAAAAAAGTAAGAGCATCGGTCTAGTAAGTTTATTCTTGGTTTCGCTATTCGTAACCATGGTTTCAACTGCACCAACAGTCATGGCTGTTAATGAGACTACATCAGGAACAATAACAGGAACAGAAACATGGACAGGAGTAATGAATCTAGACGGGGATTTGCTAGTTGCAGGTGGTGCTAAGTTGATTATCAACGCAGGTACTACAATCAATGTACCAGCCGACAAGAACATCCAGATTCAGGGTTCAATTTGTGCTGGAGATTCTTCCTGTGGGGCATCACAGGCTAGTACAGGCTCTCCAATTCGTTTCATTTGGGGTTCAGCAGCAGCACCTGCTCCAAATCAAACTGGACGATGTTACGTCACTGGAGTCTTCAACCCTGACATGTCATGTGGTTCTGGAATCTACTTGGCCTCAACAATCGATCAATCGCTCACAAGAATGAACCATGTCACTCTTGATGGAGCATACGGAATCCCTGTCGACATTGACGGCCAGGGTACAATCAAGTACGGTGCAATGATTTTCGATGGTGCAAGTCTTAGCGTAACAAATCCTACTTTCATTGATATTAACACCACAAATGTACTAGCTTTCGATGGTGCTTCACCTACGCTAGATGGTGGAACATTCGTAGTTGGTACTGATGGGCAGGGCTACCAAGGAGCAGCAATACAGGCCTATGGTGCCGGTGCTGGATTGGTTGTCATGCAGATTCTGAATTCTGCATTCACTGGAGAGGAGACCGATTGTGGACAACAAGGAGGAGGTCGCTCAGCTATTTATCTGGAGAACTCTTTCGTAAGGATGGACACGGTTTCAATTACAGAGAACTCGTACGGTGCTTTCCTGCGTTCAAGCAGTGGATATCTTACCAATTCAACCATCACAACAAAGTGTAACGCAATCGATACAAACTCCCATTTGGTTACTAATGGACAGCAATACACTTTCGTAATTTCTGATAATACAATCACACCTACAGAGGGTGCAGGAATCACAGCATACGATGGAGCAATTGTGGTTGCAGAACGCAACACAATCTCTGGTTCCTCTGAAGGTTCAGGTTTCGGTATCAGGTCATCATTTGTTACAATCAACAACAATGTCATCGGACCAATCGGTGGATGGAACGGATTGTGGGTATATGGTGAATCGGATGTTTCAGCAGAAAACAACACCATCCTGAACACTGCAAAAGAACCCGTTCTAATCGGTGAATACCATCACAAGGACCAAGGATGGAACGTTCCAGCACCTACTAAGGCAAGACTTTACTTCGCTAATAACGTAATTTCCAACAACACTGGAACATGTAACTCTGATTACATGTATGGAGGAGATTTCCCATGTCCTGCATTCCACGTCTACATGTCCTCGGCGACATTCATGGATAACACAGTAACAAACAATCTTGGTGATGGATTCAGAATTAAGGGAGGAATTGTGAACGCTCAAGGTAACGATATCGAAGTTGGAGGATTCGCAGCGAATGTTTCACTTTATGATGACAACTACGGTAACAAGTATGGCTCGATTGCATACTTCTCAGAGAACACTTACTCGAATGCTTCACAGATTTACAATGTTACAGAATCGAGAGTAGCAGTTCAGAGCGAGTTTATGCCAGACCCAGGTGGTAACGAAATGTATCCAGTTTCCCTGTCTTGGGGTGGTGCAGAATGTCCTTGGGATACTTCAGAATGTATCAAGGCACCACTAACTGCGGATTGGCCTCCTCGCTTCATGCCACTTTCAATGGAGGTCAACCAAAATGCAACTACGTTTACCTACTCTGACGTTCAGAACTTCGACCGTTCTAAGATTCACATCCAGAACCAGAATACTGCATGGGGAGTGCAAGTCGAACAGGGTGAACTAGTTCGCTACCAAGTCAAGGCTGACAACTCACAAGTTGCTGATGCGCTAGTTACAATCAAGGATGCAAACGGTAAACCACTGTACAATATGACCACAGATGCTTACGGATTCACTCCATGGGTAACTTTGCCGTCCAACTTCCACATTGATACCAACTGGGACCACGTTGCCACAGGACAAGGTGAAGACTCATGTGGGGATGGAGCAGATAATGATGGTGACACTCTGGTTGATGGACAAGATCCAGATTGTCAGAATGGTGGCAGAGAAATGCCAACCTACTCTGTTGAGGCAAAGAAGTTCAGTAAAGGGAAATCAACTCATGATTTCACTCTTACTGGCATGGTCGATGAAGTGATCAATCTAGCCAACATTGAACCATCTGTCAGTGTTGACCAGAATGATGGGGCATCCTTTGCAAGAACAATCTCGCTAACAGGCTCTGCGCATGATGGAATTTCCGGACCTTACTTCAACGATTATGATTCGTGGCTCAAGCAATTCGGAGACATCAAGCGAGTCGAAATCCAACCTCATGGTAGTTCGGACTGGTATCTAGCAACTGATACATCTGGAGCTAATGGCGAAGTTACAATGACCAATTGGCCATTCAAGTCATGGAGCTTCGATTGGGACATGGCAAATCACTTCGAAGAAGATGTGACTTTCAGAATCCGTTCGTACGATGGTTTGGATGAATCCACTGTAACAACACGTATTTTCAAGTTGAACATCAATCCTCCGACAATTAACCTAGATGCGCCATTGGATGGCTCAACACATGATGGTCAAGAAGTATTGTTCAGTGGAACTGCTGCGGATGACTACCAAGGTGTACAAGGTAGCGACATTCGCGACATTTGGTTCAGTGTAGTTGGCCCTAACAACTACTCTGCAAACTATCCAGCAAACAATGGAGGCGGAACTGTTTGGTCAGATACCTGGAACTTCTCATCTCTACCTACTGGTGCATACACATTCACAGTGTGGGCAAGCGATGCAAATTACTGTCACGAAACTGTTGATGTTTGTAATCCTGAAGTTGTTACAATCAATATTGACAATGACAACAGAATTCCAATTGTCCAAGTGAGCGAACCTCTGCCATTGGAGAGCGTGCGTGCATCTGAAGAGACAATCATCAGTGGTGTAGCAAGAGACAATGACGGCCAAGTCACTAGAGTTGAAATTTCGGTAATCGATTTAGCTAGTGGAATTGAATTGAACAGTGGTCCAGACCCAATCACCACATTCCAGCCTAACGGCGCATGGATGACCTATTGGGATACTAGCGATTTGATTCACGATCAACAATATGAGGTACAGGTCAAGGCCTATGACGGTGTGGATTATTCGATGATTGAAACTGTACGTATAATCATCGACAATCCTGCTGATGCTGACAACATCGCACCAACTTTCAATCCAGACGGTTGGATTGAAACGATCACAATATTCTGTGATGAAAGGTCTAGTGCATTCGATAAGTGTGGCGAAGGTGTAGAAATCAATTTACTGAATTTCTTCAACGATTCAGATGGAGTCGGGCCACAATCCAGCCACATGGTATTCGATATCCGAGATGACCCTTCAACCGCAATCGATGATGATTATGCATATCACATCAGAATCACGCCTGAAGGTAAGGCCATCTACAATCCGATGGATTCAATGTATCAAACATCGAGCGAAATCTCAGAGTGGTCGATGCAAGGAGTAATGTTCGAAGCAAGAGACATCTATGACTCAGTTGCATACTCATACCAGGTTAACTTCATCGTCAAGGGTGTTGAGTTCACAGCACAAAGGTCAGATACAGGAACAGTAACCTTTGGTGATTCTGCGGAATTCCAAGGGACTGGATTACCTGACTCGCAGGTTAAGGCACGACTCTTGAAAGGAGATACATTGTTGAATACGACAGTCGTATCTGCTGATGGAACATGGTCGATGGAGATTTCATCATCACAATTAGGTGATGATGGTGACTACCAAATTTACTTCGCACAGGATGGCCAGTTCATCGGTAAAGACGACAGCAATGAGATAACTCTTCAGAGTGGAGAGGGTCCTTCCGAAGGATTCGCTACATGGGTTTGGGTTGTCATTGCAGTTGTAGCATTTGCAATCCTATTGGGTGTTGGTGCATTCTTCTTCCTAGAGTTTGAAGAAGAGTTTGAAGATGACCCTGAAGCTGCCATGGAGCAACAGAAGCAAGAAGACCCATATGCTTGGGCTAAGGCAAGGGCTGCAGAGCAAGCAGCAGGTGAACTAACACCTGCGCCAGCTCCGGTTCCTGCTGCACAACCGCAACATCCTGGTTGGATTTGGGATGCTCAATCTAACCAATGGGTTGCAGATCCAAACTATCGGCCTCCACAGCAGTGATTCCTTGGACGGGAATACACAACACTCTAAGAGGACTGGGGGGATGAAGGGTTATGGCTGCGCGACCAAAGCCAGGTGTTCAGGAGAGAATCCTACTACATTTGTCTGATTTTGCGGACTTCATGAATTCGGTTGAAGTTCCGTTCGCACTATCGNAAATGGGGATAGCAAATGCTGTAGCGATTGCTCGCTCAAACGTTCCAAGAGCTATTGCCGGATTGAAAGACCAAGGTCTACTCATTGAAAGACAAGCACACGTACAGGGAGTTAGCCGTAAGCGCAAAGCGTATTTCTTAACAGATTCGGGAATGAATCTTGCTGAAGATACTTGGAAGCGTCTAAGGGAATTCCAACTAAGAGCAATTCTACCTGGAGGGAATACGATTGCATCTACTCTTGGAGAAATCCAAGATAAGTTGCCATTCACTATGCGTCCGGTTGACGTCATTAGATATCTCGACGATAACGGGGTGCTAGATGTACGGTCTCTGTCTGCTGATTTAGTAGAGCGAGATTTGTCGAAGCATGTTGAGAAACAACTGGTCACTAGTCTAGGGGACCTTCCTAGACTACGCCACTTCTATGGCCGTTCAACAGAATTAGCGAATATGGTAAATCTTCTCGAAGCACGCTCAACGACTTTGATGATTCCCGGTATCGCAGGAATTGGAAAAACATCGATGGCTGCTAAAGTGATTGAATCTTTCATGCACCGCAGGAACCTGATGTACCATCGTTGTCAAGATTGGGACGGAAGTAGGGCATTCTTCGAAAGTTTAGCTGATTGGCTCTCTAACATTGGAGACTCAATGCTTGCTGACTACATATCAGCAACTCCTGTGCCCAAGGCTGCAGATGCTGCACGAATTATCTTAGATGCACTATCTAATTCTCCTGCATTGATTGTAATTGATGATTATCACAAGGTCAGCGATAAGACACTTCACCAAACTATCCAGGCTCTCTCTCGGGGTTTGGTGGAATGCGAGGGTGATGTTGGATTAGTAATCTTCTCCCGCTCATTCAAGGAAGTTGTACCTCTGAAGGATGCAGATGGTAGAATCGTGTCTCTTGTTCTACCTTTGGAAGGCCTAGACCAGAACTCTACTCGTTCACTTCTCTCAGCATTCGATGATTTGGACCAAGAGAAATTACTCTACATTCACTCGTTAAGTCGTGGCCATCCGCTTGTATTGGAATTGATCAATCGTGGTGCATCAGCAGGAGCATTTCACGAATCTTTGGAGAATTATGTTAACATCGAAATTTTCTCTAAACTGTCTGGTGAGCAAAAGAGGTTGCTAGGTGCTCTGTCCGTATTCCGTGAACCAATCGAACTCGAAGCATTAACTGAACAGGGTTTGAATGTTGATGAATTAGACTCTCTTGTGGAGTCTGGTCTAGCAAGGCATGCAGATTCAGAGACATATGATGTCCACGATTTGATCAGAGAATTCCTTCTACAAAGCCTTGACAAGCAATCGAAAGAAGAGCTGCACAATAAGGCGGTATCATGGTATGAGAAGCAATCAAGTTCTAGCCAAATAGCTTTGGAATTGATTTATCATCTTATTTCATCATCTAGGCACGAAGATGCAACTAACATAATCGTGGAAGAAGGCCGTGACCTAATCAAGGAAGGACACATAGAACTGCTTGGACTACTCGAGTCGGTTGACACCAAGTCTGTGGGTGCAGAAAGCGCATGCCGCATCGATAGATTGCGTGGAGAAGTTCTAGCACTTCTAGGAAGATTTGACGAAGCAGAAGAAGCGTTCAGCCAGGCCAAGCCTCCAGCAGAAGCTGCTGGGCTTGACGATGTAATCGCTGATATTTTGTCAAACCTAGCAGACATTTCTTTGAAGCGAGGAGATTCTGATTCGAGTCTGAACATGCACAGGAAGGCTCTAGAATTGTTCATATCAATTGGAGATGCCATTGGTGCAGCACGTTCATACAACAATATGGGTTACATCCTGAGGCGTAGCGGTGACAAGAGCAAGGCATTAGAGGCGTATTCTGAAGTTGAAAAAATCCTTGCCAGTGATGATTCACTAGAATTGATTCCTGCGCAAATTGTTCTCGCAAGGTCACTATTAGACCTCGGTGAAAGCGATAGAGCTAGAGACCATGCACTCTCTTCATACGAGCGTTCAGAGTCTGGAGATGATGCAATTTTACACGCTCGTGCAAGAGCAGTCCTCGGTCGCTACTATGCCAAGACCGGGGATGCAGATTTAGCACTCCACCATTATACAGATGCTCTGTCAACTATGGGAGAAGCGGGAGACCCTCTTGCTCTAGTCGAAGTATCAATTTTGTTGGGTGAAGTTCTACAAGATAGTGGGCGAATCGAAGAAGCGCTTGAGCGCTACCGTGAGGCTCTTGTTATCTCAGAAGCAAATGATTTGCGAATGCAAATTGGAGAATTGCTTGCTAGATTAGGTGGTGTTGCTCCTGACAGACAACGTAGGATGGAATATTTGCAAAGAGCTCTTTCCGTATTCCGTGAACTTGGTGCTCAAACCCGAATGCGAGAAGTTCAGATGATGGTTCACACAGCGGTTATGGGTCGCTGATTAGAAATCAGGCCTCGTGTTGGTTAGGTAGGTCACTCCTTCATCATAGACTACCCAAATCTCAGTAGTCCCAGATAGGGTAATTCTGCCCTCATATGTACCAGAACCTGTTGCAGAGATCGATACATCTCTGTCAAGTACATTCTCTGGATGGTCGAGATGTAGTCCTTCATCATCTAGAGTTAGAACGAATTCGGATTCATCCGCTTCGGTCAATCGCCAACTGACAACTTCTGCATAACGTACACTGCTATCCTCTCTGCTAGCAAGATCTGCTCTCTCTACAGCCGCAGCAATATCTGCCATGTTGACATCTACAGCAGTTGTGTTCCAGTTTTCCCGTGTCGAGGTCTCTAGACCAAATGCCCAAACGCTAAACATCGAAAGGAACAGGACGCCTAGCAAAAATGTGAAAATATATCCTAATTCAGTGCTTGCGCCGGATTGGTCACGAACTAGTTTACCCCTCATGATGCAGCCTCCGTGATGTGAACATCGATGCTACTAATCTGTAAGTTGAATTGAATCGGTTGGCCAGCAGTATGCCAAACCGCCTCACTCGGTCCGTGTGTTGGGACTGGTACCCATCCAACATAATCTGTCAGTAGGTCAATGCGTCCTGGATTCACTATCCAATCTTCTGAAGATTCTAATCCGTTGCTAGACCATGATGCCACTGCATCACCATATGGCCCAACCCACCCTCTGCGCACATCGTATGCAGTTGTTGAGGCAAGACTTTCTCTCATGCTCAACTCAATATCCAGATTCATTGTCCCACTACCTGTGACAGAGTTGGCAGTTGGATGGAGTGATGGTACAGTTGCACTAAATCTTGGACCTGGGCCTTGCCTGTCAGTTGGTCCGACTAGAATCGTCGGTTCAAGCTCGGGGTGATTGGTAACAATCGCTCCTGCGCTCCATGCAACTTCTAATCCAGTAATGGATGTATCAAATTCATAGGTAAGTCGTGAAATATGGAAAGCCCATGCTGTTGCAAGGTTAGCGTGTGTTGAATCCCCTTCAACTCCAATCAGGGTGATTTCGATACTTGCTGGGTGGTCGCCATCTCTCCATGCCGAAATGATTTGACCTTCAGGTATGCCATTCATAGATTTCCAAGGTAGTGTGGTAGAAATCCATCCCGATGCAGTTTGGTCAATCGCAATGCATCTCATGGCACCTTCATCCTCGAGGATAATTATTCCTGAATCTCCATCAATGGCAAGTTTTGATTCATAGTCCTCAAATTCTGATGTGTAATTGACTATGGTTTCAGAATCATCCTCGGTGAAATCCAATCCAGTTACTTGTCCAGTATCGGTTGCTGCAAGCATTCGCATACCCTCATCTCCAACACTCCATTCGACCATTACATTCTCGCTACTTTCTATATTGGCAGCACTATCGATATTCGAAGGAGGCCAAGGAATAACACTTGTTTGGTTTGCTGGTACAGAAACTCCGCCGCTCTTCCAAGTCACAGTTGCCGCATTTTCATTTGGATTAGTTATCGAAAGATTTCCAGAGCTGTGAGGTGCAATGAAGTATTTCGAGTAAAAATTCCCTTCTTCACCAAGCAATGAAGCTCGCCCTTCATTTCCAAATGTAATCATCAAGTGTGCGTCAATGTCAGTTATGACCTCAAGAAGTCCGTCAGTTGTCATGTTGATGCTCTTACTCCAAGAGTTTGCAATCCTTACCGCAGAAGATTGAACTACGGCTTGATTACCGCTATCGCCTGGTGCTTCCCATTGCACCAGCATGTCATTATCAGCGAAAATTTCTACTGTAGTTTGTCCAGAAGGAAGAGGGACAGCCCAATGTTGCCCTTTGCCAGTTGCGGGGTTAGCCTTTGTTGGAGGTACTAGAGTGGTACCAGAATCTCCACGGATTTGGATTCCTGCTAGGTCATGACTAGAAGTGATTTGTGAATCGGAATCTAGGCGGATGACTTCACCAATTGATAGTGAATATTCTATTCCGCTCTGCTCAACCATCACAGGTCCAAGAGGAATTGTCAAACCGTGTTTCGGAGTGACCAATACAGAATTTGTTTCTGTATTTGGAGTGAAAATAAACGGCCTATCTGGGCCTAATCTCATGTCTTCATAGCAAATTGCTTGCACATTACTTTCAGCATGTCGCACATCGATGTGTCTGTCCAAATCGAGTGCACCTTGAATTCTGAATGTGTCATCCTGGTACCATGAAGCAGAATACCACATGCCTCCTCTTAACCTATCCCAGCGTAACTCTCCGTCGACTGGAATCAGTTCTACTTCTGATGAGTCTCCTGGCAATCCTGACTCTGACAACAAAGTCACTTCATGACCCATAATTTCCATCTGGGCTTGCATATCGTTTCTTTTCAGTGAGCCTTCGAGCTCCTGTATGATTGGCATCATCGAGAGCAACATTAGCCCGATGATTGAGATTACGCCACCGAAAAGTAGCACTGTTGCAACTGCTGCACTAACAGCCTCTTCATCTCGATGAAGGTTACAAGGCCTCATTTGCTAACCTCCACCAGTTGTAATTCGATTTCCAAATCAATGACAGAATTTCCATGATCAATTGTCATCCCATCAGAGCCACTCATCCGCAACCAAGGACTGATTCCACGATGTTGATCAAGAGTGTCTGATGCTCGATGTAGGTTGTATTCTGTTAGCCAACCTTCGGTCATTTGTGGCGTAACTGTAGGTCCTAAAGAAGAGACGTAAGTGTATCTGAAGTTCCAAGCATCACCGCTGAATAGGGTAATTGGGCCAGCAGAACGGATGTCGAAGACTGCGTTTCTTCCATCAGGAATTGCCCCAATTGTCGCTACATCCCTTAGTGACAAGCTAGCACGCATTGTGCCATCAAACAATTCTTCTATGTTCATATCAGGAGACGACGAAACGCTCCAAGTTTCATCAGAGAATTTGTCAAATCTGGCATCGTTCAGTAATGCGATGGAATGTTCACCAGTTTGCACTTTAGTCTTAATCATCAACCCTGAAATCGTAATGTAGGCATGACGATGTATTTCTTCATCGTCAGCGTAAATTGTGACGACGTAGGTGTCTGCAACATTGATTCCGTGCTCAATAATCACAGCCTCGTTACTCGCACTGAAATTGACAATTTGTTGCTCTGACTGAGTCCAAATCAAGGCACGGTTTGCAGTTTCATTTTGTGCAAACACGCTGAAAGAACTCTGATTCAAATATGTCACAGTCACCACTTCTGCATCGGTGAGGTCTGCTGCAACGGTCCAAACTTCAGCTCCGATCAATGGAGAAATCGCACTAGTGGTGGCATGGACAGTGGTTCGTAATCCAGTATCAATGCTAGCGCCAGCCACTACATCGATTCTCCCATCCAGCCTTTCTGCGATACCATTTGCGTTAGACCAGGCGGTGTTATCTTGGAAATCATTGACATATGGGGTTAGGAATACAAACACTCCACCCATCATGGTGACGACCATTGCAAGAAGCATCACTACTCCAATAACTTCGCTCACGGCGAGGTCATCATCGTGCTTACTCCGTGACCTCATCAGTCAGGAGAGAATCATCCCCCCTCTTATGGTTTCACCAATGGCGAGCCCTTACAGGGCTCATCCGCGTAGAGTTATCCCTTCTCGGGCAACTCGCTCAGATTCGGTTTGTCCGATGTGATGCGTGAATTCAGGCCCGTCTTGTAGCGAGATCTGGATGTCACCTTCAAACAGGTCATCGAGGTGGTACAACACGGTCGATTCAGCAAGGTGTGGTGCGTTGTTTTTCTCTGATAAATGTGTTAGAACAATCGACCTGGTATTCTTGTCGACGACATGTGAAAGAAACTGTCCAGTTTGGTCGTTTGAAAGGTGACCTCCTCTTCCAGCAATTCTGTCTTTGAGTCTCATCGGATATGGGCCATTCCAGAGACGGTTATTGTCGTAATTCGCCTCTATTGAAATATGCTGGCACCCCGAAACATGGTTGACTAACTCATCAGTCCATGATCCGAGGTCGGTGATTACCGCGCCTCTTTCTCCACGGTGACTTGCAATGAAAGCAACATTGTCAGCACCGCTGTGAGGCACTGGCACAGGCAATAAGGCCAAATCATCGGCGAAATCAAGTGCTTCTAGACTTTCGAACAGATGCACATTCCTCAGGTCAAGATTCAGTGCAGTTGCTGTCCGGTCGTTACAGTAAATCGGAATGTCCCATCGTCTTTGAGCAATCGATGCTCCTCCGCCATGGTCGCCATGGTGATGTGTTAGAACAATTGCATCAATTTCTTGCGGTTTAATCTCCATTCTTGCCAAGCGAGTCTCAAGCTGTTTGCCTGAGAAACCTTGGTCGATGAGAACTTTGGCATCTCCACTCTCAACAAGCGTCGCGTTTCCGCGACTGCCCGTACCAAGGTGAGTGAATGACAAAGACATGTCCAACTTTTAGACGGCATCGCGTTTAGCCCTTGAACTCACCCCCTGAAATCAGCAAAATAATCCTCTTTTGATAGCAATTATTGGATTACCGAAGGTAATCTGAGTCTGAACAATGCTCCATCACTCTATTAAGGCTGATTCAGTAGTTCGTTTTGTTTGGGTGCTACCGCGCCCACTGGTGATTCCGATGCGACGCTCACAATCGACGCTTTTGATGACTGTTCTCGTAGTTCTTGGATTGTTCTTTGTATCACAATTACCTGCAATCTCAAATGTAGGTACTACTAACCCAAATTTGACAGAGGGGGCACGTCCTCCTGCAACAGATTCTGACGGGGATAATATCCCTGACGTGCATGAAAACTTGTTCAGCGAGTGGATTAATTTCTCATCTCCTGACAATCGTGCAGTAGCGATGAAAGGACTTGATAGAGACAATGCCTCAGATGCCTACATCGACATTGATATTGACGGATTAAATGCAACTGAAGAATATTGTTGGCCTTACCCGGCCGAATGTGTTGACCCTGGTTTCACAAGAGGCTTGACCGGTGTAATCAATGAATCTGGTGAAAGATGGTATCTTGACCCTAGAGTTTCAGATACGGACGGTGATGGATTACCAGATGGTTTCGAAGCACACATGTGTGAAAAATTAGGAGGATTCGACATTGAAGAGAAACGTTTCGTGTGCGAATATTTTGACCCGCTGAATGCCAGTGATGCTGATTTGGACCCAGATGACGATGGTTTTGACGTAAATCGAGACGGCTTCCTAACTGTCAATGAATTACTAACTTCTCCTGAGGAATATCAGTTCGGTTCTCCCACAAATTGGACGAATGAGTTGGATGGGCTAAGATGCTACGCTCCAAATCCTGAATCATCTGTCTTGAATGAATGGCCATTCATTACTGAAAACTCTAACTTCACGGTTTTCCAGAATATCCTCGAAGCATGTGCTCGTAACGGTACTGAAAACATTATTGATGAATATATCTGGTTGGGAACCAATCCTGTCGAAGAAGACAGTGATCGATTCAACTATGATGGAGTAAAGCATCGACGTTTATTCCCTTCAAGCGGTGATGGAATAACAGATGGTTGGGAGATCCATTTCGGCCTAGACCCACTGAACCGTTCTAACGCTCTCATCGATTTGGATAATGATGGATGGGACGCAAATCGTGACGGCATCATTAGTGTCGATGCGGCCCGCTCTGAAGAAGCATTAGCTGTGGGTGAGCAACTCTCTACGCTGGAGGAATACTTCGTTCATCTCGATGATGGAAATATGGTGAAATCGGGAATGCGCTCCGTTGAATTAGGTGCTAGTAAAGATACATACATGGAATATGTGTTATCTCCGGAGGCTGCTCCTGAAGAGATATCCATACTGAATCATGATGTTAGAGAATTGCATGACGATGGTACACATCTCTGGGTTGGCTCGAAACTTGGAGTCACAGTTATCGATTTTGAAAATACAGTTTCCACAGATTACGAATTGCCTCAAGGTCATGATTTGCATGACATGATTGTTCTAGAATCTCATGCCGTTATGGTAACAGAAGGTGGTGTTTGGATCGCAGCCATCACCGATAACTCGCTCGGTGATATATCACAGTGGAGTTTCTATCCAGGCAGGTACACTGCAGGAGCACAATTAGTCACTGATGGTGGAGATAATTATGTCATAGCACTAGGCTTTGGGGGCTTCGGTTCTGTATTCCAAATCAATGATGTGTCAATCACACAATTATCGATTGGTAGCGGAATTTCAGATGCAATGAGCGTCGGAAATGCTACAGCAACATCGATCGTTCATGCAGATGTGTCGTCGGGTCCAATGACTCTTTTCGTGGGAACAGATGTAGGTATGTTTTCGGTTGAGACCTCTACTGCAAGGGATGCAGCAATTCCCAATTGGAAATTTTACTACTCGCCTGAACCGACCACAATTGCCACAGATATCGATGAACTTCGAGCTATCGGTTCTGAAGGTGGAGCAAACCCTGCAACAGTCAACGCTCTAGAAGCAGACGGACCAGAAGGTGGTCAAATGCAAGTTGTTTGGATAGGGACGCCCTCGGGTCTACATCGTCTCGATTTACTATCGGGATTCCTCACGCACGGCGGAGATTATGAACATCAAGGAGTTGATGGAGTAACCGTTGATTCTGCAAATGAAATTCATTCCATCCATTCTACAGGAGATGAAATCCTGATTGGTTCTGGTTGGGGGTTGTGGTCTCTAAGTGGTGGTTATGCTGCTGTCTACGGAATGACAGACCAAGAATGGGTGCCGGGGCTAATTTCAGCAATCGCAGTTCACCAAGTTGCAGGAGTTGACATGGTGTTTTTGGGAATAGGTCCTGGAAAGTATTCCAATCTAGAACTAATGGATCCAATGGCTAATGATTCAGATGCAGATGGAATGATAGATGGTTGGGAAGTTCGTTATGGTCTTGACCCGACTGACCCATGGGATGCTTTACTAGATGCAGACGGAGATGGTGTAAATCTAGACTCGGACCCGATCAATGAAAGACTCTGGAGAAATTTGGATGAATTCAGGTACACTGCTACAACTGCTAATGGTTACAATGCTACAGACCCAAGAGTAGTCGATACAGATGGTGATGGTGTTGGCGATGGTGCTGAACACTTCGGTTTATTCCACGAGTTCACTCCTTTGTGGTGCCATTACACAAATCAGTATGATTACGAGCATGTTTGTGGTGATGCCGCAGGATTAGCTGCAAATGCGACATACCTCTCCTCACTTGGTATTGACAGCCAAACAGACGCAACCAACCCTGATTCAGATGGCGATGGAATGCCAGATGGATGGGAAATTGAGCATAGGAGATGGATTGGTTCTACATTCACCGGTTCGAACAACTGGACAATGGATCCTAACGACCCTGATGATGCAAATTGGGATGCAGACGGCGATGGACTCACAAATCTATGTGAGTATCAATGGTCACTTGTCAAGGATGCAGGTCTAGCAGGAGATCTGTTGGAGAGTCATTTAGAAACCGAGACTGCGGCCTCACAATGGGTCGAACCCGACCCAAATAATGTCGACTCCGATGGAGATGGCTTACCAGATGGCTGGGAGGCTAGAGGTGCATGTACTTGGGATGTATCAAGAGTTGGAATCAATCCACTAAACGGAAGCGATGCATTCGAGAACCCAGATGGTGATGGTTACGATATCAATCACAACGGAGTTATAGAAGAGAACGAAGCGTTCGTAAACTGGTTAGAATACCACATTCGTGATGATTTGTTTGACGGTAACATGAGCCTGGATGGAGAAATGATTCCAAACAATTTCTCAACAGACTTGTTCAGAAACATTTCAGATTGGGGCGCTCCAGAATCTAGCTTTGGTGATGGAACAGAAACAGGAGACCCAACCGATGCTGACAGTGATTCTGATGGCATGCCGGACGGCTGGGAAATCTGGTTTGCTAGATGGGAATTACTTGATGCAAAATGGTCACTTGACCCATTAAACTCAAACGACAGGTGGGATGATTCAGATGATGATGGAATGAGTAACTGGGAGGAATACAACAGTATTGACCCAGCATTATCAGAAACTAATGCTAACCGTTCTAGCCCACAGTGGTATGTTACAACAGTTGGTGCAGGTTTCACTTTGCAGCAATGGTCTGGAATAACAAATACAGAGTCCTTTGGTTCGTTCATTGGACAAGATTTGATCAATGTTTCAGGCTGGACGACAGACCCAACAAATCCAGATACTGACGGGGACGGATTCCTCGACGGTCTGGAATTAATGTTCACAGCTTGGAACGATACTGCCCAGACTTGGACACTCAACCCTCTTGTCGCAGGGGATGGCTCATTCGATGCTGACAATGATGCATTGACAGATGCCCAAGAGTTTTCATTGGTTACAACTAATCCAATGAATGGTGAAACTCATCCATTAGATGCTCCTCTTATGCACATCGATGGAGACCTCAACGATCCAACACAAAAAGCCCAGAGAGTGTACACAATTATTCTCGACAAGGGTCAGAGAGGGAAGAGACACCTAGACCAATTCCAAGAGTGGCAATCCACGGGAATACCAACAAATTTCATTTCCACATTAATGGGAATCACAGATCCAACAATCTCTGATACTGATGATGATGGAATGATTGACGGATTCGAGTATTGGTTCACAAGTTGGGACCTTGAGAATAACCGTTGGTCAATGAATCCACTAATCGATTCCGACCAATGGCTGGATAGTGACATGGATTCTGTTGATTGTGATAGAGATGGCAATATTTCATTGGATGAACAATATACCAACAAGCGAGAGTATGAAGCACGTGTCTATGGTAAATATTCACAAAGACTCTCGACAGGATCAGGTTTGATCGGATTTGGCGATGATGCAATATCTGCATACGTGGATGAAGGCTACACCGATGCGGAAGCTCGAAGGGCGATTTTCAATACCTTCAGCGGAAAGGACTCACTCTCAACTGCGAGAATGAACATGATCAATTCTGAAGACCCTAACAACTTCAATCGTACGTTGTTTGGAATCTCAGACCCAACAAATACTGATTCTGATTTGGACGGCATTGATGATGGCTGGGAGTTCTGCTACGCAGTCTATGGCATGCCAGACCCAACAACACAGAACCATTGGGCAACTAACCCAGTGAACCCATTCGACGTCAATTACGACCCTGATAGCGATGGATGGTATGGAAGAACTTCATTCGATATTCCTGCAGCCCAAGGAACTTGGGATAATCGTGAATTCACACCTTCTGGAGATGTAATTCAGAACGGAATTGGCGACTTGCCATTTACGAATTACATGGAGTACCTAAACGGTACACTTCCGGACACTAACGATTCTGATGGGGATGCTGTGACATTCAATACGATTGTTAATGCTGGAATGGTAATCTCTCACGACAGAGATTGGAATCTATCTGATGGCCGTGAAGTGTTCAAGTATGGTACCAATCCGATGGACAATGATACTGATGGTGATATGCTACCTGATTGGTATGAGTATGAAAAAGGATGGAATGAATCCAACGATAACTACTCTTCTCGTTTGAACATCGAGGTTCAATGGATTGATGCTGCAACAGGAGGTTCATGTACGACCGGAACGGCTTCTTGCAGGCCACTCTCACAGAATGCGGGGACTCTTTCTCGACCGGCTTTGGGATGGACATGGGCTACTTTCAATCCGACAAACCCTCTTGATGCAAATGAAGACCCGGACCAGGATGGAAATTGGGATTGCAGCGGTGCTACTTGTGAGTACACTGCGTACACCAATTTCATGGAATTCTATGCAATTGCAAATCCTAACCTCGCTTCACCGGATTCAGTCAGATTATCTGGTGAAACATGGCAAGGCTTACCGATTACAGAATGGTGGCAGTTCAGAGCGTTTACTCTCGGCTTAGGAGAAGTCACAGAGGATTCAACAAACTATCTTGGAATGAATAAGAAAAATATCGATGATGAGAGCTATGCATTGATTATCGATGATAGAGATACTGATTTCCTAGTTCTCGACACCGGAGATGATATTTTGCTATGTTCAGGCGATGTTACCGATGATTGGGAGTTGTATTACGTAGGTAACACCAACCGTGCTCCTGCAGTTGATCTCGGCGAGCACGAATATGGGTGGTATTTGCTTGACTTAGACGACGACCATATCGCAGAAGGAAGTGACCCACTAAATTGGGATACAGATGGCGACTGGTTAGTTGATTGGTTCGAAGTTAAAGATGATGAAGAAGACGGAATGCGTGGAGATTCATCACCGATTCGATATGACAGTAGAAATACGTCATAATAGGGTCAGAATTCCCCCTAAAGGGGGATTTCTGGTTGTGACCGTTCGCCGGTTAATTCAAGGCCTATGGATTACACCACTATACGGGTGAATTGTGCATGTCACAAAATTTCTCGACTCGCGCCGCATTGTCGCTGATGGTTTTCATTCTGGTTCTAACACCGATGAGCCCTCTCTCTGAAACCTTCATCGGAGAAGCCAAAGCTAACGGCGCATCTCGACACATATACACCTTCTCAGATGGTAGTGTTGAGAATATTGCTCTTTACCAGGGTGGTGCCGACAAGACTACTCTAGTCGCTATGCCAAAGGGTGCAGAAGTACTCGATGTACAAGTTACACTCTCAGGTGCTTCTTCGACAGGCTGGTCGCAAGTTACAACAGATACATATGATGAATGGATGGAAGGAGATCCGAGTCAAATGGATGCTCGCAGCGAAGAACTTAGTTTGGGATTCGCAACAGGTGGGTCTGAGTTTGCCTCACATGGCTCACAGGAAGCAGAACTTTCAGGTTCTGATGCTTGGTTGGACAACGGAAGTTATGCAATACGCCAGCCACATACTTCGAATTCATCTGAATTGAGATTTAGTAATCAGGTTAAGGTGACCAGTGCTAATTTCATGGCCCAAGGACAAGGTGCTATACTTCGAAACCATGATTGGTTATTCATGTCAACATTCACCGGAACTTCGTTCGATAAAGTCGTAACAAGAATGCATCCAAATAACGTGACTAGAGACATAGTTGTCGATTTGCAGAGGGAGTCATCCTGTACACTACCTCAAGATCCGTCTTCCACCTACTACAAGGCTTACGGGTTCAAAGACTGGACAATAACTGATGATGAAATGCTGTACGGTATTTTCTCAACCTACAAATATCCTTATTCCTCATCAAATCCGACTCAATACCTCAGGGTTTTAGCAATCGATGTTTCAGATGATTGGGTTTGGAAATGCGTTGATTCGTATGACATATCGGCTCAATTCGGAGAATACAGTGGAATCTCTTACGATAGAGAAAGTGACCAGATATGGGTCGTTCACTCCCAACAAAGGAGAATCGTTGCTTACGATTTCGGAGATAACGGACAATTCACCCGTGGTGAAAGTCAGTATTCATTCTCTTCAGGCGCATCATCTGCTACCGAATGTGGTAAGACAAACAGCAATGTTCATGGCTTAGTAGTCCATTCTAGTTTCTTCTACATGCGATGCATGAAGGGTTACTACTATCAGGACACTGACCAACTAAGCGTTTGGGCTATTTCTGGTTCATCTTCTTCTCTCGTTCCACAGACAGGAACTCGTGATATTACGGCTAAGGGATTAGGATTGTTTTATGATGGTGAGAGATTGATTACCGTTGACACAGGTTACTCAACATGGAATTCTAAGACTCTGTATTACAGAGAGTTTGGAATGGGAATCTCCTACCCTACAACTCCTGCACCGGGAACAACAACTTGGATTGGTGACACAATAGTTACCGAAGAAGATGTACTTGCTGTAAATGTGCAAAACCATTGGTCAGCTCCTAGTCAAGGAGACCGCGTCGACTACTGGGTTAGTGCAGATAATGGGACACACTGGGAAGCAGTAGAGAAAAATCAGACTATTCATTTCGCTCATCCAGGAAATCAATTGGTCTGGAAAATGCAACTCATAGGTTCGTCAGCAGTTTCTTGGTGGGTCTCACTTGAGTATGCAACATCATATCAATCAAATGGAGATTGGACCAGTCAAAAAGTTTCGACTGGAACCAATGTTGGTAAGGTAAGAGCGGTTTGGAATGGTGATGTTCCAAGTTCTACTTCAATCGACGTCATGGTTTCAAATGACAATGGTTCTACTTGGGAAAGTGCTGAAAATAATCTTGAAGTTTCCTTCTCAACTCAAGGTGCAGGTAATGAACTTCTATACTCGATTATGATGTCCAGTACTGACGATTCAGTTACGGCAAAAGTAGATTCATTCATCTTATGGTATGAAGAAGGATATCCTGATGCGCCTCAGTTGGATGTAGGCGATGATGGCGAATGGGATTGGAAATCTATTTTGTTCCTGAACGAAAGTTCTGTAGTAGCATCAGATGATTCACAAGTAGGTGCTGTGGTTTCAGAAACTCCGAGCCTAGTTGATGCTTTCAACGACCACATTCCTGCCAACGGGGTAGGCATGGTAGAGATTCCAATCGCGGTTAAGGCAAATACTCCCGGGAGAGTTAAGCTTACAGATTTGGATATTGAATACCGTTTGAATACCCGAGTGTTAGATGCCAGCCTAGAAGGTGGATTGATTGCACCAGACGGAGTTTATCGTAACCTAGTTGTTAGAATGGCTCATGGTGATTTAGTCGATCGAGTTACTGAAGCTACAATCGGCCTGAACAATTCGCATGGTGCAAACCCTGCATTCAAATGGCTAAGGGGAGATTCATGTAGTGTCGTTAATGATGCAGATGGTATTGTCATGTTCGATGTTGGAAATTGTACATCATCTATTGATAGCGAAGGTATACTTTCAGTCAGCATGCCAATGAAGGTTAACTGGACTTGGGATGACGAGAGAAAGATGGAAGCAGTGGTTTCCATGAATGATGACCTTGGTCCTCAAGTAAATGCATGGACTACAGACACACTCTCTTTGAATGTCGAGAATGACATTCAACTAGATGGAATGAGAGTTTGGGAAGAAACAGGACGTGAATTGTACCCAGGAGATTGGGTAAGAGGAGGATTCAATCTCTCGATTAGTGGTGGAATTAATTTCGAAGGCTCTGCGTTCTCACCCATGGCGGGCGAATTTGATTTGCGTGTCTTGGGACAAAATGTAACCTATGATGGTGACCCAATAGGGGAGCCAACAATTTTGCACATGGAAGGAAACCCTGCGTTTGGACAGTACAATATGACCTTCACTTCTCCAATCGAATCTGCTCCTGGTGGAATGGTATTGTACGTCGAAGCAATCAATTTGTCAGACGGATCAACATATGTCAATCCAGGTTACAACACTATCAAGTTGATTTTTGATGGTAACGCCCCGCTTGTGTTATTCGCCAGCCCTGAGATGTCTGCTGAAATGCATAAGGGGCCACCTTCGCCAGGTGGCCAAGCGATTGAAGTCGTGATTCAGGATTCAGTTGACCCACCTCAAACAGTTGACTTGCACTACTGGATTGGATGCGAAGCTGGAGAACATGAGCGCTGTGATGATTCTAACTTCAATGGACTGCCAGAACCAATTGAGTATCGCTCTAAGACGCTGACCACTCCTGAAATATTGCCTGGAGGGTTGAATGTATTCAACGGCCTAATCGATGATTCAATGTTAGTTCATGGAGACAAAGTTGCATTCTATGTGACAGGCCAAGATGGTCAAGGAAATGTAATCGCAATGGGTGGTTCTCCAGTATGTGATATTCAATCAAATCAATACTGTGGAGATAGACCAGGAGATATTCAACCAGAATGGGATGATTCACTATCATGGTATGTAATTAGGGAAGAGTTCGAACCAGAAATGGATATTGACAATTCAACAATAACCGGGCATGATGACTTGGCACCTCTACATCCGGGAATTTCCTATACTGCTAACTTCATGGTATCGGATATCAACGGATGGTGGGACATTGAATTCGTTCAATTTGCACTTGCAGGTGACTTCGATGATGATGAAACCTCAATCTATGCTTACATTTCACAGGATGCGCATGGTATGCCTGAGATGCACCTAGAAAGCGGCGGACAAGGTTTGGCAGTTTCGAACCTTTATTCTTCGATTATTTTGGACCCTGAAAACAACTCGAGGATGATTGTAGCAATCAAATTCCAGTTGACTTGGAACTTCCCTGAAGTTTGGGACACAAACGGTGAATCACACTTTATTCCGAAGGTTTGGATTGAGGATAAATCGTGTGGGCTAGAAGCAGATATTCCATGTAATATTCACAAAGCCGGATTGGGTAACGATTTGTGGAGTCTAGATAATGATTTGAGGTTCGATACTCAACCAGGACATATATTGGCAATCGAGTTGCGTGATGGTACAAATCACTACAACCCTGAGTTTGATGAAACTCTAATCGGTGCAGGTCAAGCGTTAAGATTCAGCGGGAGAGTGCTGTTTTCAGAAGACGAGACTCCTGCTCCTGCGGGCTCATTCACAATCTCCCTAGGTGATTACGAAAACGAATGGACGACTACTAGCCGAGAAGGAGGCTACTTCAGTATCGATTTACTTGTTCCTGATGTTCGCAGTGGACACTTGGATATTAGAGCAATGCTCACAGATTTGCCGGGCCTAGCAGAAGATGAATCCGAATTCAAGCCTCGTTTGCGATTGGCAGTGGACAGTGAAAGTCCAACAATCCATGCAGTTAGCCTTGCAGGTATTGAACCAGGAGAAGAGATTCCGATTTCACTTGCAGATAATTTGCAAGTCATGCTTGAGACTAGGGATGACCAAGGATTCTCAATTGAGGATCCTGCTGTGTTACATTACTTGGTAAGAGCAGGAGAGGCAGAAATCAGTAGAGGTTCTTCACCTCTACCAGATACAACTCCATTCGAAGACCAATTCTTCTGGACTGGTTATCTAGATTTGACAGATGGTGGGGCAACAATGCTTCTTCCATCATACACAATCGATGTGTGGGTTACTGGTTCAGACGAATCTGGTAATCCATACGACAGTCAAGGTAACACGGTTTCCGAGCCTTTGGCTTCATGGCCATTAGCTCTAACTGGCCCAGATGTAAGCCTGAGAGACGCTGAAACAACTTGGGAATGGTCGAACCCAACTCCTAACCCTGGCGAATCGGTTTCACTATCACTTGAAGCAAGAAATAGCGGTACATCAGGAAGTGTGACTTTCGTATTGCAGAGGTTGGTATCAGGAGATGATTGGCAAACACTGTCTTCATCGACCATTGAAATTTCGAGCGGCAAGAAGGCTCAAATTAGATTAGATGCAACAGCAGATGGAATCGCAGGAGATACTCTTGAACACAGAATCCTTCTGCTGGATTCAGGTGTGGAAAAAGAGAGGATTTCAATTTCACCCTTACTTGTCAAAGAAGAAGTTGACAGAGATGGAACTGCTTTGGCAAATCAAGTTGCAGATTCACAATTATCTGTAATCATGTACTTGATTGCTTTAGGTTCAATGTCATATGCGGTCTGGACAATGGTTCAGATGCGCAGGATAAAGCGAGGCGATGAGATTGATGAGTCTGATCAAACAGCCGAAGTCGTAGAGAATATGCAATCTAAGGCCGTGCCAGAAATCGCAACCGATGTACAACCACAACAGCAAGTACAGCAAGTGGTTCAGCCAGTAAGTCAAGCACCGGCAGGACCTCCACTTCCTCCTACAGGATTGCCAGCAGGCTGGACAATGGAGCAATGGTCTCACTACGGTCATCAGTACTTAGAGAGCAACAAGTGATGGAGGCAACCGCATGAGTGGCGCCGATTCGATGGTAACCTTGCAAGAGAGGTTAGTCAATCTGATCAATCAATTGAACATGCCAATCTTAGAGACTAGCATGGTTGTTTCTAGATGGACCAATCGCTTGTTAATCCAATTAAAGGAACATACTGATGATATTCCAGAGAATCTTGCAGAGCCCTGGCCACTAGATGTTGCTCCTGTTGAAAGCGAATCTTCATTTGAATTGGAAAAAGCTCTGTCATTAGTCGATAGAGACAGAATGGACATTTTGGACACACTGATTAGAGTGACATTGGATGAGGAACAAATGTTGGTAAGTGATGCTTTAGGAGTAATGCGTTCGTGGGAGCACCTTGTTCGAGGCCAACTCTCTCAGGCTGCTGGCCCAGGTCAGTTGTTTAGCCCAACAGAAATTCCAGACGATTTTTAGGTGAAATTTATGCGTGTATTTTTTGTCATCATGATCGTTTTGTCATCTGGAATGGCTGGTTGTTTTGGCAGCGATGAATTGTTTGATGAAAAACGTGGCATTCCCGGGGGCCTTGCGCTTGCATGTTTACAGGATGACAAGTTTGAGAAAATGAAAATTCATTTTTTGTATGAAAAGGGGTATGACCCTATTGCAATGGATTTGGTTAAAACCAGATTACAGCAAGTATGTGACAAACCTGACGGGATTCAAATTGTAGCAAACGAAATCGATTTCTCCGAAAAAACCAGTTGGAGTTCAGATGATGTGCGAGATGCAAGGTGGAAGCATGGCGGAGATGCAATGGGTTCCGATACACTTCATTGGTACTTCTTGTTCCCCAAAGGAACTCACAATGATGAATCTGTTCTAGGAGTGGCAGTAGATGCATCAACAGTTGCAGTATTCAAAGATTCAATCTCAGATTCAGTAAACTTCCTTGGAAGACCATCTGCTGATGAAATAGAGAGAGCAGTGACCGTTCATGAAGCGGGCCACTTACTTGGGCTGGTGAATCTAGTGTATCAATCGCCAATTGACCATGAGGACCCAGACCACCCTGGACATTCGAATAATGAGGACTCAGTAATGTACTGGGCAATTGAAAGCAGTAGCATAGGAAACATATTCTCTGGAAACATTCCTGACGAATTTGACGATGATGATAAATCTGATTTATCCGGGATGGCAAGTGGCGAATTAGAGTGCAGCGATCAGCTTTGGTCATGAGACCTAGCAACAATTACGCTTGCATCTCTCCACGCATCAAATACCGACCATGCATACAGTAGAACCCATAGAACTAATGTTAGAGCAAGTGGTATCTGTAAAAGGAACCAGTCGAAACCTCTCTGGTGTTTCCGATTGAAATGTTGACCTAAGTACAAGAATGGAACCAATGACAAGATGACTGCGAAAACTGGACGGAATGCTCCCCAAATACCCACTCCTGCAGTTATTTCATTCCAAATTGTCTTCCCTAATTCTAATGAATCAATATCAGTTTCTTCAACAGGGACGACGATTTCAATCTCGGAATCACCATCCTGCATATTACTACCAAATCGGTATCATTTGTCAATGTGGCGACGCAAATGCTCATTGAAGTGGTGTTCATCAAGTGGAACATGGCCAAGCCAGTTCTAGTTACCGGCTTTGAGCCGTTCGGGAATCATTCGGTGAATATCTCAGGTGAAATAGCCAAAGAATTGGATGGTCATGAAATTCGTGGACATACGATTCAATCACATGTTTTGTCAGTTGATTACGAGGGTTCAATGCTCACATCTAAGCTGCTAGATGAATCGAGTTTTGCCGCAATTATTCATTTGGGACTTGCTGAAAATGCCACAAACCCACGTATTGAAATCAGGGCCAAGGATATTCTTGATTTCAGGATTCCAGATAATTCCGGTCGCCAAGTTAGCGACTCACAAATAAGCGGCAAAGGCGATTTGTTATCGACAATTAAACCAGAAGATTGGGATATTGATGGCATGATTGACTCACCAGTCGTAAGTGATGATGCAGGGGAATATCTCTGCAATGANACNCTGTACCGNACATTGATGAAAAT